>Ga0129308_1000413_pt1 | contig 65283 bp, 62 predicted proteins | sample L827metagenome_FD_94440 | JGI IMG/M metagenome (GOLD analysis project Ga0129308, IMG submission 94440) | Ring-tailed lemur group fecal microbial communities from Wisconsin, USA - L827 metagenome | ecosystem: Host-associated > Mammals > Digestive system > Large intestine > Fecal | place: USA...
AAAAGATATTGTTCAAATCCTGGCGCATGTGATTCCATTATCAAAGCTATGAGATATACACATACCCAATATAAAAAAAAGAAGCAAGTAATATAAACCACGAATTTACCCTTTCCATAATTAAACGATTTAATTAATTGGTTACTAGTTAACCATCTACAGCTTGTGGAATAGCTAACCTTATCCGAAGATTAAGTTAAGCATAAAGAACTAATCATATATTCTATGAAACAAGTACTTTGCAATCTCATCATGATCACCGTTAATAGCCAACGCCAATGGATAATTTCCTTTGTGCGTTTTTAAGCGTAGATTAGCTCCATTTTCGAGCAATCGTGAAACCATCTCTTTATGCCCTTGAAAGCAAGCAGGATGAAGAGGCGAATTTCCTGTATTATCAGACAGATTCACATCTGCTCCCATCTTTAATAAAAAATCAAAAATGTCATTTTTCTCTAATAATACAGATAGCAATAAAGGAGTCACACCTTCTTTCGTTTGAATATTTAGCAAGCAAATAGCATTCAATGGTTGATTAATAATATCAGCCATTCTTTCTACTAAGCCGGAGTAAACAATACTATGAAAAACACCTTCTCCCAAATCATTGACTAGTGTTATATCAGCTCCATTTTCTATGAAAAAAGAATAAGTATCACTTTGGGAATCACCTATCGAATATAACAACAATGTATCATTATCTTCGTCCGGAAATCGATGATTAATGTCGTATTTATGTCTATTCATCTCTAAAAAATGAATATCATTACAAGCTATTGCATCTTTTAGCAATTCATTGAAATTCTCCATTGTTAATTATCTTTTTATCTCATAATTTTCATCAATTTATCTCTTTAAGCGATCGCGTAATTAGATTATTACCTTTAGCGGTTGCAACCTCATATACCTTCTTATTTTTTTCTCATATTAAATTAGTATGCTACTTGGAATTAACAATTAATCAAAGCTTTGATATGATTCACAAAAAAAAACAAACACAACAATTTTGTCACATGATTAGATATTTACATACTGCAAATAAAGCCAATCGTCTAAACATTCAAGTTTTTGAGCTACAAAAATTTCTTCTTTTATGTATGTTATCTCTTTCTCATTAAAATCGGCAACAATCTCAGTTGTAATTTCTTTTACCAATTCGCATTCATCCTCTCTTGGCTGTGTCTTAAAATAAACTCTTAAGATGACAGGCATTTTTTTATAGCCAATTGTAATAGCTTGCATATTGGGCGTTACTGCGCCAAGCATAGCTCTTTGTGCTGATAATAGTATGTCTTTTCTTTCCATAATATTTAAAGTTTTGTGGGAACAATATGTGCGCCATCTTTTCCCATATGTACAATCGCTTTAGTAGTTGGCACAGCCTTTCCTATTGTCCGGTCAACACATTTTCCTATTACTTCACCAAAATCACTCCTCAGGGATACATAATATAAATCCCCAATGCAGAGTCTATATACCGAGTAGAATAATTATAAAAAACATCCTCTCTTTCCGTATTCAGTTCCTTACCGTTGTACTTATAAGATTGCTGACTTGTAGCGGACACCTCAGCAAAAGACATACTGATAAGTTTAAATAAGCCGTTTTCATTGGTCATATGACTTAAGAATCTGCAACAAATTTAATATATAATATGAGACTTTGACTATATTCTTATTATATTTTTGCTCAGTCTTCCCGCATGATCGTAGGCATACGTATAAAGTTTCGTTTAGCTTGCCTATGAGGTATGCATATCTTTCATTTGTTGGTCCATCAATCCATTTTTTTCATTACAATTTCAATTTCATAATAAAATAAAGATGCTATTTCTTTATACTCGGGGTTATTTTTTATTCTTGTTTCAATTGCCTTCTTAAAGTCTTTATAATTGTACTCAATATCTGAACTACCATCCTCCTTAAAATAAAATTCAGTTCCCATCAACTCTGCATATACCTTTTCAACTTTGGGATTTTTCTTAAAATACCAAAGAGTAAATTCAGGATTTATCAACGCGAACTTCATACAATACTTTCCTAAAATTTCACTTAAAGCACTGTCAGATTCCAAACATATTTGATTGAAAATATAGAAATAAAATATTATTTCTTGATTAGAATTACCATTGCAGGTTATCTCACTTAAAAGTTCTTCAGTTAACTTATTATCTGTGGTTCTAAAATTCTTCAGATAATACCTAACAGCATTTTTACAGATTGCAGGAGAATATAAAATATTATCTTGTTCAGTTGTAGTCATATCCTCCCAATATATAAAGCTAGACTGATTTATTCCTCTCGAACCAGCTACACTCAAAAGAGAAATACATACACTTAAAATTAGGCCTTTCATTGCTATTGTCCTCCATTATTTTTATTTCCAAATATACTATCATTCTTTCAATCCTTCTCCTGATCATTCATTGTACTTGTAAGGCTGCTGGCTTACACTGAATCCTTTAACAAAAACCGCAACAATATCTTATGATAACATATTCATATTATCAATGTCTTTTGAAAAAGCTATAAAAATATCACCATTTTCAGTTATAAAGTCCACGTATTGACATTTATATTTACTTATCTCATTTTTACTTTATTGAATGAGTATAAACCTTTTCTCTTTTCAAATAGTTACAAATATTATAAGTAATATGTATCTTTCATGATCATGGGCAATTAAGTTGTTAAATGCCGACTACTAAACAGCACTGAAAATCTAAAAATTTAACAACTAACACAATGTGGTTTTTAATATTGTGTCACGTTCTTATTAAACTCATATTTCTTAAAATCATCAGGATCTCCTATGTACCGAAAAAGATACCATGGTGCCTGATTTCCAAACAGACCTTTTCCTGAAATGTAAAATAACATATATTCCACTCCATCATCTTCCCGTATAGATATATTACATCTATTCTCATCTAGATCATCCTTCATCCTAAATAACCATTTTCCTAGAAAGCTTTTCTTTGCACCACTTATATCATTCACATTTTGAACGATACAACTGCTATCTGCGTTTAATACTATCTGTCCTCCTGCCTTAGATTCCCATGTCCCTACAAAATAGTTAAAAGCAGGACGTTTATTTGTACAACTGCTAAGTAATAACAATAAACTCAATAATAAGTATCTCATTTTATTATACATTTAATATTTCTGAGCGCCACCGCTGGCACTTACAATCACACCATTATTACCAAAATGATTCTGCTTACAATTATATCACCTTTCTTTCGCTATTTTCAATTAGGATCACGAGGAGTGATGTATAAGCAACCTGATTCGTCATCAATATCTACATCATACTGATTATGTCGCAACAAAAAAACGACATACCGCTGCTCAGGTAAAGTAAGTAAACTATCTCCATTAAACCATGCATCTTTAAAATAAGCAAAAAGTAAACCTTGTACTCCATTACTTATGTAAATGGAATCAACGCGAGCCTGGGGAAGAACAACATACTTCTTTAAAATTGCAAAAGAAATACTATCAACGACCAAGGTGTCTCTATATGAGAGATTAATAAATTCTTTGTAAGTGAGTTTTTTATACTCACTTATTTTTTCGTTTTCTCTTTCCAAGATGGGACATAAATCTCCGCTCTCTGCTACCACGCAATAAGCAGAGTCTTTCCATTGTAAAACAGTAGAAATCAAAGATACTAAAGGAACAAGATCCTCGGATTCAGACTTGTATGTATCTTTTAAACTCTTAATCCTGAGTAAAATTATAATTGCCACTACTACAGCAATAAGAGATAAAATTGTGAATGCTTTATGCCTAAATATTTTGGAATGTCTTTTTTCTACCATATTTATTTCTTTTCTTTCTTTTTTGGGGAGAGGCTATTTTGATTTTAATTCCATTACAATAACAACTTCTTTTGGGAAAATATAGCCTTTATAGCTTTTCCCTATTACATATACAGTATTCTGCGAATAAAGGGTTATTCAGGGAATATATTAGCATTGTGATTACAAGGAATATTCAGTTCATGATCATGGCTAATTATGCAGTTTATTAGTTGTTCATAGGTTTAATATAATTATATCCCGTCTCCCCACATTCAAAATAGCCATTCCTCTTAGTTTCTTTCGTTTTTTTTACCATCTCAGAGTTAGTAATATAATACTCATATATATCTTCTGCAAAACAAAAATATTTAATCATATCAACTTTATTACCCATTTTATATTGATAACATTTACTAACGATAGCATAATCGCAACTTATCTCTCCAAAAGCCTCCCAAAAATCAACCACGACACCTGCAAGCTCTTGATAATCAACAAAATGATTTTTTTATTGTAGGTTATAATATAAATTCTAGCATTCTCCATCTCATGTTTATCTGTATATTCTTGCATTACTAAAGTAACAACAATACTATCGCGACTAGGAAGCAAATACAAGCTTTTAAATGTGCTATTAAGATTTCTTTTCAGAAGTTCTGTAGGGATAAATTTTTTAAAACTATTATTTATTTCATATAATCGAAACCCATTGTTAACTATTTCAAATACAGCATCTCTATCCAAATTAATTGGTAAAGATGTTTTTTTTAAAAGTCCCTAGATAATTCTCAAATAAAAACATGGTCCCAAGCTGCTTAGTTTGGGCCCTAACTCCCATGCACAAAACACTTATTAGCAATAAAATACAATACTTTATTTTCATAGCAAAAATTTGTTTAACATTAAAACATCTATTCTGAGAGACTTATCCTTTTGAATTATAAAAAAATATCACAACACCATAATTCTCTACTTTATCATTTTTATAACCAATCTATACTCTAATTGAGTAGCTAATGCTAAATCAAAATTAGAGATATTCCGAGCCTTTTATCTTATTCAATAGAAGATAAAAAAACTAACGGGAGAACAATTACTAATATGATTACAACTGCAACCACTCCAATTATATAGTTTTCCATGTCGTACATTCTGCCCCAAGTAGCATCAAGGTTACCTTCCACTTCATCTTGCAAACTTGTTTTCCAACTATGTATTAACCAATGAATCACCCTACCTATTAGTTCAGCAAAGTCAACAGCCATATGTTTTATTTAATTTAAAAAACCTAGTTACTGAAATAATGATTTAATATAAAAAACTATCAAAAAAGACCATGCAAGCAGTATTAATGAGAATATTGTAATTACAATTCTATTATTGATTATCCATGAACGATAAAAGAAAAGACTCGCAACAAAAGCTATAATACATACAAACGGAGCCAAATAGAAAGAATACATCGCAACTTCAAAGGGTTTTTCTGAAACATCCTCTATAAAGTTAGACACATATAATATTGCCAGTATTATCCAAGCAAACAATACAAGTAAAGTTATTTTAATGGGGTTCATTATTACTATCTTTAGCGTTTTCCACCTACAGGCTCATACCTTCCTTGCGGTAGCCTAACAAGTAAAACAATCATAAAAATTAAATCCAGACTTCGTATACAATCTCCTACAGTTATAACTTCTTTTACTTATAAGCTGCAAAGTGCATGTGTTCATAATAAAATAAACAACAACTATCAGCAACAATTTTAACACATTATATAAGATTTTGATTCTAATTTTACTGCTAGCCTAAAGTCCTCTTTGAGGCTTACAAAACAGAGATTGAATCAATCATCTTATTCAAAAAGATCATAAATATAAAAGACTATACTCAGCAACCAAAAGAATAAAAATCCACCAAAAGCAATTGTTATGCTTAAATTGTCGCGTATCCAACTTTTCTTATCAATAAGCAAGAACAATACATAAGATATAATTCCTACAACAGGGATCAAATAAAAGGCATAGACCGTTAAAATAAAATCAAAATCGCCCTTAGCCCCAATTACTAAATTAACGAAAAAGATCAATATAATCCAACCTAATAAGGTTAATAATGTCTTCTTTACAGGATTCATATATATCAAAGATAAATACTACATTTGGCACGAAATAAATTTCAAAAAGTCACTTGCAAATTTAATACATTATATGATATTTCGGTTATACATTTATTATAATATTTTATAAGCCCCTAATCATTTTGAAAAATTTCACACACGCATCTTTTCAGCTTTCTGTCGATATCAACCCTGTTCATTAGAAAGTACCATCCTTCAGAGTCTAAATTATATTTTCTCATCTGTCTGCTTTTTATTACTGCTGTAGTACCGCCTCTTGCAAACCGTCTCCATATTTTAATAAATCTTCTGGCGATGTAAATAAGTGTACCATTTTTTATTCTCAATAGTTTTATGCCACATGCCAGTAGTGTTCTTTAAGGCATTTACAATAATACTATCATAAAAGAATCGTTCATTATTGTAGCCTTTTCGATATAAGATTCGCACCTCTCTTATTTTTAGATTTTCATCAAACAATACAATGAAATATTCATGCATATTATATTCTTGATAATTGTAACTTGGATGATTAATATATTTTCGCCCAAGATATGCAGACAAAGAATCTCGTCCTCCATTAAAGTCTACACCTCCTGAGCAAGCAGTTATTCTCTTACCATCTGTAGAATAATACACGCATCTATTGTCTTTAAATAAAAAGCCAATTGGATGACCATATATATCCTTAACCCCTTGATTTTGGATTTTTTTTCCTGATTCACAGCAACAGAATACTATTAGTACTCCAACAAGTATTAAAACAAATTTCCATTTTACTATCATAGTCTAATATTCTTAACATCAAAATAGCCTACAACCACCGAAATAACTAATCAAAGTCCTAAAACATTAACAACTTACAACAAATATAATATATTATGTAAGATTCCTATTATAATTGAATCAATTTCTGTGAATATTACTTGAAGAAAAAATAATTTATAGCTACTTTCGTGCATCAGCAATGAAAAGGTGAACATGAAAAAAATAGCAGCCTTAAGGTATTATAAGGATTTAAAAATATGGTGTACGATAACAGTTGGAGTTATCGTACTCTTATCGTGCTCTGCAGAAAAGGAGAGAGCAGTAATTACCATAACAAATAAAGAAATCCATCTCGATGCCGAAGGTGCACAAAGTCAAAAGATACAAATCATATCAAATACAGAATGGGAAATAAAAAGCAATGAAGCTAACTGGCTTTACATTGAATAAAGGAACTAACAAAGGCGACACCACAACCGTTTTTATCACAGCAAGTCCTAACACCGGACTACAACGAAGTTCACGCATCAGTATAATTAATGAAGAGCTACCCGAAAGGGGTATTATGTTATTAACAATACTGTTTTCTTTGAAATATATGACCCCTGGTCAAAAGGGAAAACCTATACCAATGGTCTCTACATGGGATGTGACAGAGTATATCGACGGGAAGATATTGTCAACGCTACTAATGTATGGTGGAAATATGCCATCATAGTGCATCCACAATCACAAGACACACGATCATTGTATAATAATAGACCGGAGTTACAGAATGTACCGGTACAGTTTGGGTGGTAACGGGATTTGTATTATGAGCAAAATGTCATAAAAAAAACAGTCTGACAAAATAAAAAAGGCTCTATCATTTAATAGTAAGTGCCTCTAAATCTTCAAGAGTACCATTAAATACATTCAAATCAACCTCTTCTTTGATTCCCTTTACCGAGCCAACATCCGTATGCTGCCAAAAATACCATTTACCTGCGTATTTAACTGAATCAACATAATAATGTGCTATCCAATACGGATAAACATCGAAAGAGGGATCATTGAGGTATTTGGTTTTGAATTTGTGGGAAGTGTATAAAATGGGCTTTACTTTGTAATGCGCCTCCACGCGGTCAAGCCATATCTTGAGACTCTTTTGAAGCTCACTTTTACTTTTCCTGCCGGTTAGCTCCACATCAAGCACAGGTGGAAGGTCTCCTTTTCGTAAAGTTACGGTTTTAATGAAAAAATCAGCCTGTTTCAGTGCATCGGTCTTCGGCGAAAAGAAGTGATAGGCACCTCGAATAAAACCGTATTTATGGGCTAAAGCGAAGTTTTTTTGAAAAGTGTCATCACCCAGAGTTGCGCCCTCTGTTGCTTTCATAAATATAAACTCGATAGGGAAATCAGTATCTTGGTTCTGAGCAAAAAGTTCTTCCCAATCAATTCTTCCTTGGTAATGTGACACGTCTATGCCGTGAACATCATAGCAGCAAGGCATGCAAACGCCGTATTCTTTTTGTCCGCCACACGGTTTCCAACGGTAAGCATACGGACGAATAAAGAAATAATAAAAACTGGCAGAAAAAGCCAGGATGAGAAACAAAGCCAGCACATTGCGTAACCACACAGGCATGGAGCGGGAAGTTTTTCTCCGCTTACGTTTCGTTGATTTACTTCGGGAAGTTGTTGATTTTTTAGAGGTTCGTCTTCCCCGCACAGTGCTAATTCCGGTCATGTTTCAGGCTGAAAAGAAATAAAAAGCCGGTAACAGTCATGAAGAAATACATGCTTATTACCGGCCGGTATTCAATAAATATTATTTAGCTTGTTCAAGCTGCAATGTTTTGGTTGGCTGATCACAAACTTCTGTAGGACCAAAGTACTGAATAGGACCCGGATATACATAAGCTGTTTCTATAGCCCACTTGTCACGTTGTGCAACAAATGCTTTGAATGGTGCACCATCAAGTTTAACCAAAGCTTTCTGGATAACCGGTTTCATTTCGCCGTGACGACGTTCCATGTTCATCATCATCGTAATGGGCACACCACCTGCAATCCATTGATCGGCTGGAGCTGTTGTGTTACGAACCGACGACATATAACCGGTTTTACCGTCTGCTATAAGCATAGAAGCCGTATAACCCAATGAGTAACAGTAGTCTGCATCATAATTTGAAGGCGCTGCGCAACGTCCTTCATAACCAAAGAAGTGATGTTGAGAAGCGAATTTTCCAACAAACTTACCTTCTGCTTTCCATTGAGCTAATTTAGTAGCCACCATTTCAGAAAGAAGCTTTTCGGTCTCAATCAATGATACCTGTACATTTCCATGAGGGTCTCTGTCAAGAGTTAATTGACGAGCGACTCCTTCAGGCAAGCTAGCATAGATATCTGCATTTGCTTTTGAAAGTTTTGAAATGATATAGTCTCTCTGATGAGATTTCTTGATGTGCGAAAATTCCTCTGCATTGGCAGCCAAGAAGTCGTTCAATTCAGAGATCAGTCTCTTCATTGCCGGAATAAACTCAATCAGACCTTCGGGAATCAGTACGGTACCGAAGTTATTGCCCTGAGCAGCTCTGTTGGCTACAATCTGGGCGATGTAAGTTACCACGTCGTCCAAAGACATGTCATTAGCCTCAACTTCTTCAGAAACAATGCATACATTCGGTTGAACCTGAAGTGCGCATTCCAAAGCGATGTGAGAAGCCGAACGACCCATCAGCTTAATGAAGTGCCAGTATTTACGGGCCGAGTTACAGTCGCGCTGGATATTTCCAATCACCTCGGAGTATACTTTACAAGCTGTATCAAAACCGAAAGAAGTTTCAATCATCTCGTTTTTCAAGTCACCGTCAATTGTTTTAGGACAACCGATCACTTGAACACCGTATTTTTTAGCAGCATAATATTCTGCTAAAACACAAGCGTTCGTATTAGAATCATCACCACCGATAATCACCAAAGCTTTGATTCCTAATTGCTTCAGAATTTCATAACCTTTGTCAAACTGTTCTTCCTTTTCAAGTTTGGTACGGCCTGAACCGATTATATCGAAACCACCTGTGTTGCGATATTCATCAATGATATCGGCAGTTAGTTCCATGTAGTTGTGGTCAACCAATCCACCGGGACCCAATATAAATCCGTAAAGTTTGCTATCGGCATTCAATTTCTTAATACCGTCAAACAATCCGGAAATAACATTGTGCCCGCCGGGAGCTTGTCCGCCCGAAAGAATAACACCTACATTGACCGGAGAAAAAGATGTTTCTGATGCTGATTCAACAAATTGTATCAATGGCATTCCGTAGGTATTGGGGAAAAGCTCTTTAATAGCTTCCTGATCTGCAACCGATTGTGTAGCAGCTCCCTCTTTCACCTGAACAAATCCTTTCAACGCTTTTGGCAGCTTGGGTTGATAAGCTGCTCTTGCAATTTGCAATGCACTTTTAGTCATTTTTCTATTTTTATTTAAAGGGGTTAGTAAGTTCTGTTTTTAAACGCGAGCAAATTTCGCTTTTTTTTCTGAATTATGAAAATACAAGAGGAGTAAATACCTGCTAAGTACCTCAAAATACGAAAAAACGTACATTTAATAGCATAAATCCAAAGATTCTCCTTATCTTTACCCCATATATTTTAATTCAAACCACATAAATTGTAAACATTATGGCAAGTAGAAGAGAACTAAAAAAGAATGTAAATTATATCTTGGGAGAATTATTCACCGAGTGCCTCATACAAACAAACTATGTACCCGGAACTAATAAGGATAAAGCTGAAGAAATTATGCTTAACATTCTTAAAGTACAAGATGACATAGTATGCCGCATAAGCCACACGGAACCCGGTAATGTAAAAGCATTCTACAAAAAATTGCGTGCTGATTTCGATGCCAAAGTAAACGAAATCATTGATTCAATCGGTAAGCTAAATTAATAGTCAGAGTATTTGTTAGAATGAAAAAAGCAATTTACAGCTTTATTTACTTTCGTATCTTAGGATGGAAAGTAGTTCTTGATGTACCTAACTACGACAAGTGCATAGTATGTGCAGCTCCTCATACAACCAACTGGGATTTATTTATCGGAAAATTATATTACGGTGCCATTGGTAGAAAGACTAGTTTCATGATGAAAAAAGAATGGTTTTTCTTTCCTCTGGGACTTTTATTTAAAGCCGTTGGTGGAATTCCCGTTGATCGCGGTCGTAAAACATCATTAGTTGACCAAATGGTTAATCATTTTCGCACAAGTAAAAGATTTCATTTGGCAATTACGCCCGAGGGCACACGTACAGCAAATCCTAACTGGAAGAAAGGCTTTTATTATATTGCAATGAAAGCAGAGGTGCCCATCATATTGGTCGCCATTGATTATCCAAGCAAGACAATCACTTCAAACAAGGTAATTATTCCTTCCGGTGATGTGGATAAAGATATGCGTGAAATCAAATTGTATTATCAACAGTTTAGAGGAAAACATCCTGAAAACTTTGCTACAGGTTTGTAAGTAGATTCCATGTCATTAAACGACTTAAGAATAACCATCATTCAAACAGAGATTATCTGGGAGAATAAGCAGGAAAATCTCCGTTCACTCCGCAGCAAGCTCGAAAAGCTCTGCGGAGAAACGGATCTTATTGTTTTGCCTGAAATGTTTTCAACAGGTTTCAGTATGCGCAGTGATGTATTAAGTGAAAGCATCACGGGAATGACCATTACAACACTTCAACAATGGGCTTCCGAGTTCAATCTGGCCATTGCAGGTAGTTATATAGCCTGCGAAAAGACCTCTTATTTTAACCGCGCCTTTTTCATTACTCCTGAAGGCGACTCCGTATTTTACGACAAACGACATCTTTTCCGTATGGGAGGTGAAACTGAAGCTTTTGCCGCCGGAGATAAAAAAAGTATTATTCATTATCGGGGCTGGAATATTTGTCTGTTGGTTTGTTACGACATACGTTTTCCGGTATGGAGCCGAAACGTAAACAATGAATATGACCTTCTTATTTATGTGGCAAACTGGCCTGCAGGAAGAAGATCCGTGTGGGATATACTACTCAAAGCCCGTGCTATTGAGAATGCATGCTATGTGTGTGGGGTTAATCGCATTGGGAAAGACGCATTCAACATTGATTACAACGGAGGAAGTGTGGTTGTTTCTGCCCGGGGAGATGTCATAGCGCAAGTCCCTGATAATGAGGATCACTTTGCTACCGCCAAACTAAATTTAAAGAACCTGCATCTATTCCGCGAAAAGTTTCCCACTTGGAAAGATGCCGACTCGTTTCACATCGATTAAAACGTTTTCCTTTCACTGTTTTGAGCTCTTTCCGAAGAGAAACAAATGTTAAAAACCTGCTGATTGCACAACAATATGATACTAAAAAGAGTTTCATAACAAACTGATTTAGTATATTTGTCGTGAATAACAGTCACACGACTTTAATTTAACATAACTCAAAAAAGAACTTATGAAAACAAATCTTAGTTCTCAAATCACTCTCAACAGGGTTTCCCCCAGATACTACAAACCCGAGAATGCATTTGAGAAATCGGTGTTAACCCGATTCGAAAAAATCCCTACAGACATATTTGAATCTGCTGAGGAAGGTGCCAACCAAATAGCTTACGAAATTGCTCAAACCATTAAGGAAAAGCAAAAAGTGGGCAAATTTTGTGTTTTGGCTCTAACAGGAGGCAACTCTCCCCGAAATGTTTATTCGGAATTGATACGGATGCATCAACAAGAAAAGCTGAGCTTCCGAAATGTTATTGTATTCAATTTATACGAATACTATCCGCTGGCCCCTGATGCAGTTAATAGCAATTTCAATGCATTGAAAGAGATGTTTCTCGATCACGTTGACATTGATAAACAAAACCTCTTTACCCCGGACGGAACCATTGCCAAAGATACCATATTTGAATATTGCAAGTTGTATGAGCAAAGAATTGCCAGTTTTGGTGGTATTGACATCGCTTTATTAGGAATAGGAAGGGTTGGAAATATTGCTTTTAATGAACCGGGATCCCGATTAAATTCTGCAACGCGACTTATTCTCCTTGATAACGCATCCAGAAACGAAGCAGCCAAATCCTTCGGTAGCATAGAAAGTACACCGGTTAGTTCTATCACCATGGGAGTTTCTACCATCCTCGCTGCCAAAAAGATATTTCTCATGGCTTGGGGAGAAGACAAAGCTCACATGATAAAGAATTGTGTAGAAGGTGCCGTAACAGATAATATTCCTGCATCATACATACAGACACACAACGACGCGCATGTAGTGATTGATCTTTCGGCTGCAGCAAATCTTACCCGCATACAGCGGCCGTGGCTGGTTACTTCCTGCGAATGGAATGATAAACTCATTAGAAGTGCTATTGTATGGCTTTGCGCCATCACCAAAAAGCCTATTCTTAAATTAACAAATAAGGATTACAACGAAAACGGACTAAGTGAATTGTTGGCTTTGTATGGCTCTGCCTACAATGTCAACATCAAGATCTTCAATGATTTTCAACACACTATTACCGGGTGGCCCGGTGGTAAGCCCAATGCTGATGACACTTACCGTCCTGAACGCGCCAAGCCTTTCCCTAAAAGGGTTGTTGTTTTTTCTCCGCATCCTGATGATGATGTGATTTCCATGGGTGGCACTATTCGCCGACTGGTTGAACAGAAGCACGAAGTGCACGTGGCATATCAAACTTCGGGAAATATAGCAGTAGGCGATGAAGAAGTCATTCGTTTTCTCCATTTCATCAACGGATTTAACCAATTATTCATTGAGAGTGCCGATAAGGTCATTAATGATAAATATGCGGAGATCCGTGAATTTCTGAAAGACAAAAAAGATGGTGACATGGACACTCGCGACATTCTGACGATCAAAGGTCTGATTCGTCGCGGCGAGGCACGCATTGCTTGTATGTATAATAATATTCCATTAAACAGATGCCATTTTCTGGATCTTCCTTTCTACGAAACGGGTAAAATTCAAAAAAATCCTATCAGTGAAGCGGATGTGGAAATCGTAAGGGCTTTGCTTCGCGAAGTAAAACCACATCAGATATTTGTAGCAGGAGACTTAGCTGATCCGCACGGAACTCATCGTGTATGTACAGATGCTGTATTTGCTGCAATTGACTTAGAGAAAGAAGAAGGAGCCAAATGGTTGAAAGATTGCCGCATATGGATGTACCGAGGTGCATGGGCAGAGTGGGAAATTGAACACATTGAAATGGCTGTACCTATCAGTCCGGAAGAATTAAGAGCCAAACGTAATTCAATCCTCAAACATCAGTCGCAAATGGAAAGTGCACCGTTTATGGGTAACGACGAACGTCTGTTTTGGCAGCGTAGTGAGGAGCGTAACCGTGGCACTGCTGCACTTTACGATAGTTTAGGACTAGCTTCTTATGAAGCAATGGAAGCTTTTGTTGAGTATATACCTTTATAATAAGGACATACCGTAACAATTAATTAAACAAGCTATTGGTTGTCTGGTTTTCTCTTTGAAGTGAAATACCGGTAACCAATGGCTTGTTTTTCTTTGGGATGTTAATCATCCTTAACCTATCATTTTTTCTTTTTTTCCTTATTACTAATACTTTTGTGTTTCAAATAAAAGAAAAATGAAAAAGCTGACTGTTTTACTGACCCTGCTATATCTATCTTTATTCAATAATACCATTCTCGCTCAGGATTTGGAGCGTAATGTGGAAGACCGTTTAAAAAGTTATTTCAGACAATACAAACCGATAAGAGCCAACATCGGAACTTGTAAATTGGACAGTTTCAGGGTTGATCATAACCGAAAGAAGTTGTTTGTATATGCAGGTGATAACTTTGCCAGCCAGCCTTTTTTGCCAGAAATCACTGAAACAATTTATCAGGAGCTAAAGCAATTGTTGCCGGGGCCTGTTTGTTTCTATGACATTCAGGTTATTACCAACCGGAAAGAAATCAGTGAACTTATTCCCAATATTTACAGGAAATCTAAGAAAGACAAATCTCGCCTTTTTGCAAACATTGAATACAAAGGGGCACCCTGGGTGATCAATAACTCACGTCCTTACAACATCAGTAAAGGTCTTAATGGTCAACACGTGGCACTTTGGCAAAGCCACGGCAAATATTTCATTAATGACAAAAAAGAATGGGGATGGCAACGGCCCAGATTGTTTTCTACGACTGAAGATCAATTTACTCAATCTTTTATTCTGCCCTACGTCATTCCGATGCTTCAAAATGCAGGTGCGGTTGTTTACACTCCGCGTGAAAGAGATACCCAGAAGCAGGAAGTGATAGTTGATAATGATACTCAAAAAGGTAGTTCTTTTTATCTGGAAGTGAAAAGCAGAAAAGCACGATGGGAAAAAGCAGAATCTAATGGTTTTGCCCAGCTTAAGCCAACTTATCAAGATGGTGAAAATCCTTTTTTGCATGGCACAGCCCGCTATGCAGCTACGGAACGGAAAAAGGATAAAGCATTTGCCGAATGGGTGCCCGAAATTCCGGAAACAGGCAAATATGCTGTATATGTTACTTATCAAACAATGAGAAACAGTGTGAGTGATGCCAAATATCTGGTATTCCACAAGGGAGGTGTTACTGAATTCAAGGTGAACCAACAAATAGGTGGAGGCACATGGGTTTATTTGGGAACATTTGAATTTGACAAGGGAACTAATGACTACGGCATGGTGGTACTCAGCAACGAAAGCAAAGAGAAAGGAATCGTTTGCGCTGATGCAGTACGCTTCGGAGGAGGAATGGGCAACATTGTCAGAGGAGGAAGTACCAGCGGATTACCCCGATATCTGGAAGGAGCTCGATATAGCGCACAGTGGTACGGCATGCCATACGAGGTTTACGGAGGGCGTAAGGGTAGCAATGATTATATTGATGATATCAATACCCGGGCCAATGCCGTGAACTACTTATCGGGCGGTTCTGTTTATAACCCCACAGAAAAAGGATTAGGGGTTCCTCTGGAGATGACGCTTGCTTTACACAGCGATGCAGGATTTGATAAAGAAGATGATATAATAGGATCTTTAGCTATTTGCACAACAAACTTTAATAATGAAAAATTAAATGCAGGAACCAATCGTTTGGCTTCGCGTGATTTGGCTGACATTATGCTGTCTCAACTTCAAAACGATATATCGTCAACCTTCAATTCACCATGGAGCCGCAGGCAGTTATGGGATAGGAATTATAGTGAAACTCGCTTGCCTGCTGTCCCTTCAACCATTGTGGAACTGTTGTCGCATCAAAATTTTGCAGATATGCGTTTGGGACACGATCCAAACTTTAAATTTACCGTAGGGCGTGCATTGTACAAATCCGTACTTCGTTTTCTATCAACACAGCACAACAAAGATTTTATTGTTCAGCCCTTGCCGGTAGATCATTTTTCTATTCGTTTCGGAAAAAAGAAAAATACGGTGGAATTAAACTGGAATCCTGTAAACGACCCACTCGAACCGACTGCTAAGCCTAGAGAATATATAGTGTACACACGCGTGGGCCGTGGAGGTTTTGACAATGGGATTACGGTAAACGCTACAACTTATACAGCCAAAATAGAACCTGGATTGGTTTATTCTTTTAAAGTTGCTGCTGTTAATCACGGCGGAGAAAGTTTTCCATCGGAGATTCTGTCTGCCTATAAAGCCCGCAAAGAACGTGGACGAGTTCTTATTATCAACGGATTTGACCGTCTAAGTGCTCCGGCAATAGTCAATAATGAGCAGCAAGCCGGATTTGACATGGAAGAGGATCCGGGGGTGGCTTATCTGTCGGATATATCTATTTGCGGAGTGCAAACAGGATTCGACAGAAGTAAAGGTGGCAAAGAAGGAAAAGGGTGTCTGGGTTATAGCACTGGCGAACTGGAAGGTATGCAAATAGCCGGCAATACGTTTGATTATCCTTTCATTCACGGAAAAGCCATACAGGCAGCCGGTTCATTCAGTTTCGTATCGTGTAGCGATGAATCAGTTGAAAGTGGTGAGGTGCCATTGGACGCATACGATGTAGTCGACCTGATATTGGGTTTGGAAAAAGAGAATACAAGTGGCATTCAGGCCGGACAGACCTATTACAAAACGTTCTCTTCTGCCATGCAAAGAGCATTAACGTCGTATAGTTTGTATGGAGGTAACATTTTTGTGAGTGGCGCTTACATTGGCAGTGATATGAATTCATCACAAGGTAACCGCGAGTTCACGGAGAAAATTCTGAAATATGGCTACCAATCATCTTTACAAGAAAATCGATCGGGAAATATCAGCGGATTAGGAAAAACGATTTCAATACCTCGTTTGCCTAACGAAAGATCGTATGCTGTTACAAAGCCCGACTGCCTGGTTCCTTTGGCTCCGGCCTTTTCAGTATTCAGCTATCTGCCTGGCAATCAGAGTGCAGGGGTGGCTTTCAAAGGAGATTACCGTACATTTGTAATGGGATTTCCTTTCGAAAGCATTGAATCCGAAGACGACCGAGCCTCTATTATGGCCTCCATACTAAAGTTTTTCTCCGATAAATAGTCTTGCATGTAAATAGGTACAAATTAAGTTAAGAATGCAAAGTGGTAGTTGTTTTTTCAATTTAAAGTTTATCTTTGCCCTATAGTAATAACCTAAAAAAACAACACTATGTACACTATACAAGCAAATCCATCGGGCACACGCAGCATGGAAATATCTAAAAAGAACCTACAAACCATTGAGAAATATGGTCTGTTCCGCCACCTGATTGACAGTACCGGCATTGTAGATGAGGAAGTTCTTGAAAAATTAAAATGGAACGTACGCTCTTTGATTGCATCGGAAACAGAAAATAGCAAAGACCTGCTTGACCTCTGCATTGATGTTATTTATCACAATAACATGAAAGCTTTTGGACTGCAACAGCTTATAAAACTTTATATAAGTTGGTTTAAAAAAGAAGAAGAAGAGGAGGACGACGAACCATGAAAACGATAAATACTTGCGAAGAAGTCAGATACAACCCGCTGGTTCCGGCTGTTGCTGCCATAGCAACAGCCAAACCCGGAGAAAGCATCAAAATAATCATGAATGACAGTAGTGCATTTAGTGATATTAAGGCTTACTTGTCGGAACAGAAAATTGGTTTCAGAGAAATATACGACGGCGAGAAAATGAGTCTGGAGTTCACTAAACATGAAGCCATCTGAAGCCTGATTGCGTAAATAATCAGAATTATCCGTATCTTTGCATCCATGAAAGAATACAAACTGACAGACTGGTTGCCTACAACCAAGAAAGAAGTGGAGCTTCGTGGATGGGAAGAACTGGATGTAATCCTCTTTAGTGGTGATGCATACGTAGATCACCCTTCATTTGGTGCGGCTGTAATTGGTCGCATACTTGAAGCTGAAGGCTTGCGCATTGCAATTGTTCCTCAACCTAACTGGCGAGATGATTTAAGAGATTTCAAGAAATTGGGTCGTCCACGTCTTTTCTTTGGGGTAAGTGCCGGTTGTATGGATTCCATGGTCAACAAATATACGGCCAACAAACGACTTCGCAGCGATGATGCATACACTCCCGACGCACGTCCTGACATGCGTCCCGAATACCCTAGTATTGTATATACACGTATTCTGAAAGAATTATGGCCGGACACTCCGGTTGTTTTAGGCGGGATTGAAGCATCCATGCGCCGGCTTACGCATTATGACTATTGGCAAGATACTGTTCGAAAAAGTATTTTATGTGATAGTGGAGCCGACTTACTAATATACGGAATGGGCGAAAAACCAATCGTGGATTTGGCGCATCATTTACAAAAAGAAATAGAGACAGCCAGCATTGAGCAGATAACTGTAGCCCACCTGAAAGCATTAGACTTCATTCCTCAAACCGCTTACATATCATCATCCATTCAACCGAATGCCGACGATATTTTGTTGGCCAGCCACGAAGAATGTTTGAGTGACAAGAAGAAACAGGCTGCCAATTTCCGTTTCATTGAGGAAGAAAGTAATAAATATGCTGCATCCAGAATGATTCAGTACGTAGGGAAAGAAGCGATAGTGGTAAACCCACCTTATCCGCCCATGAATCAGCAAGAACTCGACCATTCTTTTGATTTACCCTATACTCGTTTACCGCACCCAAAATACAAGAACAAGCGGATTCCTGCCTACGACATGATCAAGTTCTCGGTCAATATTCATCGAGGTTGTTTTGGTGGTTGTGCCTTTTGCACCATCTCGGCGCATCAGGGTAAATTCATTGTCAGCAGAAGCAAAGAAAGCATTCTCAAAGAGGTTAGTGACGTGACTCAATTACCTGACTTCAAAGGTTATTTAAGTGATTTGGGCGGGCCTTCGGCAAATATGTATATGATGAAAGGCATTGATGAAGATATTTGCAGAAAGTGCAAACGTCCTTCGTGCATTCACCCTAAAGTTTGTCCTAATCTTAATACGGACCATAAGCCATTGTTGGATATTTACCGGAGCGTAGATGCACTTCCGGGTATTAAGAAAAGTTTCATTGGCAGTGGGGTCAGATATGATTTATTACTACATAGAAGCAAAAAAGAAGAGATAAACCGCCATGCAGATGAGTATACTCGCGAACTGATCAGCCGTCATGTAAGCGGCCGTCTCAAAGTGGCACCCGAGCACACCAGCGACGAAGTTCTTTACATCATGCGAAAGCCTTCTTTCAAACAGTTTGAAGAGTTCAAAAAGATATTCGACCGCATCAACCGGGAAGAGAATATGCGTCAACAGCTTATTCCTTATTTCATAAGTAGTCACCCCGGCTGCAAAGAAGAAGATATGGCTGAACTGGCCGTGCAAACCAAACGCTTGGATTTTCATTTGGAACAGGTTCAAGACTTCACTCCTACTCCTATGACAGTAGCAACAGAAGCCTGGTATACCGGTTATCACCCATATACTTTAGAACCTGTTTTCAGTGCAAAAACGCCTCGTGAAAAGCTGGCACAACGGCAATTCTTTTTCTGGTATAAACCCGATGAGCGCCGTAATATTATCAGTGAATTAAAAAGACTCGGCAGAAAAGATTTGATAGACCAACTGTACGGAAAGCCATAGAAGAAATTATTTTTCTTCCATGGCTATCATTTCTTGCAGCACACTAACAGCTGTTTCAACATTCTCAACCGATTTTATAACCATTGACCGTTTGCCATTAGGTTCGCGCAGCTCACAACGACGGGTATAGGCCATCATATAAGCAATCACTTTACCAAAAGCAGTGCTTTGAAAGAATGGACTATCGGGGTTGGAGACAAAAAACAGAGTCATTCTTCCGGCTTTCAAGAAAACCTTCTCTGCTCCCAGTCGGGCTGCCAAACGTTTCAGAGGAACAATACGCAGCAATTCTTCCGTTTCGGGAGGTATAGGTCCGAAGCGATCCTCCAATCGGCCACGAAATGCCATGACCTCCTTATCCAGATTCAAACTGTCGAGCTCACGGTAAAGTAACATTCGTTCACTGCTTCCCGTCACATAATTGGCAGGCAAAAGAAGTTCCAAATCACTCTCAACCATACATTCGTCCACAAATTGCTCGCCACTGATCTTACCGTCGCTCATCACTTCATCGGCATATAACTCAGCAAACTCATCCGTTTTCAATTCGCGTACAGCCTCTGTTAATATCTTCTGATATGTTTCGTACCCCAGGTCAGCAATAAAACCACTTTGCTCTGCACCAAGCATATTACCCGCTCCGCGTATATCCAAATCTTGCATAGCAATGTGAATACCACTTCCCAGATCACTAAAATTCTCAATGGCCTGTAACCGTCGACGCGCTTCCGGAGTCAAGCTGGGCAAGGGAGGTGCCAATAAATAGCAGAATGCTTTTTTATTGCTACGTCCTACTCTGCCTCGCATCTGATGCAAGTCACTCAGACCAAAATTATGAGCTTGATTAATTATAATAGTATTCGCGTTCGGTATATCTATTCCACTTTCAATAATGGTTGTGGCAATCAGCACATCGTAGTCATAATTCACAAAATCTAAAATGACTTGTTCCAACTGCGCAGGCTCCATCTGTCCATGTCCTATCACAATGCGACAGTCAGGTATGCGACGCTGAATCATTGCCTTCAGCTCCGGCAAGTTCGAGATTCGATTATTAACCAGAAACACCTGACCGTTGCGACTCATCTCAAAGTTAATGGCATCTGTTATGACTTCCTCGTTGAACGTATGCAACTCTGTTTGTATGGGATAACGGTTAGGTGGAGGAGTAGAAATCACACTCAAATCACGCGCACCCAGCAATGAAAACTGTAATGTACGCGGAATAGGCGTTGCCGTCATGGTCAACGTGTCAACATTGACTTTTAACTGGCGGAGTTTCTCTTTCACACTAACTCCAAACTTCTGCTCTTCGTCAATAACTAACAGTCCAAGATCCTTAAACAGAACGTCTTTCCCAAGAATACGGTGCGTTCCGATCAAAATATTCACCGTACCCTCTTTTAATCCTTTGATAACACTTCGCGTCTGTGTGGCAGTACGTGCCCTACTCAGGTAATCAACTTTACAGGGAAGATCCTTCAAGCGTTCTTTAAATGTTTGATAATGTTGATAAGCTAATACGGTTGTGGGAACTAAAACAGCTACTTGTTTATTGTCTGCCACCGCTTTAAAAGCAGCACGAATAGCAACCTCGGTTTTACCAAAACCTACGTCACCGCACACCAAACGGTCCATCGGCACATCCCGTTCCATATCCTGCTTTACATCAGCAGTAGCCTTGCTCTGGTCAGGAGTATCCTCATAAATAAAACTTGCTTCCAACTCTCTTTGCAGAAAACTATCGGGACTAAACGCAAACCCTTTTTCTTCCCTGCGTTGCGAATAAAGTTTAATCAGATCACGTGCAATATCTTTAATCTTTGATTTGGTTCGCTCTTTCAACTTCTCCCAAGCACCTGTTCCCAATTTATTCAGGCGTGGAGGTTCTCCTTCCTTTCCTTTGTATTTGGAAACCTTGTGTAAGGAATGAATAGACACGAACACCACATCTTCATTCTGATATACTATTTTGATAACCTCCTGCGTCGTGTCTCCGTTAGGTATACGCACCAATCCGGCAAAACGCCCAACGCCATGATCGGTATGTACAACATAATCTCCGGGAGTAAACTGATTCAGTTCCTTCAACGAAAGAGCCACTTTACCCGAGCGCGCCTTGTCACTCTTTAAATTGTACTTGTGGTAACGGTCAAAAAGTTGATGATCGGTAAACACACAAATACGCAGTTGATTATCGGCAAAACCTTCATGTAACGTTCGTTCCACGGGAACAAAGCTGATGTGATCGCCACGATCCTCAAAGATGGAACGGATTCGCTCAGTCTGCTTATTACTGTCACTACATATATAAAGAGTATAACCTTTCTCCTGATACTCCTTGAACGAAGCAGCAACTAAATCGAAATTCTTATGAAAGACAGGTTGAGGCGTTACGGCAAATTGCAAACTGGCATCCGGTGTACCGGTGGGTTTTGATCCGAACTCAAGTCGACGAAAATCAAGTGCTCTGGTCACAAACTCACTTCCGTCAATGAGTTTATTCTCCAGCCTCATCGGAGCCGATCCTTCCTCTTGTGCTATGAGGGCCTGAGGAGCAACCGCCTCTTCATAAATAACCTGCATGCGTTCGCGAAGCCATAGAAAGTCCTTCACCGCCAATACGGTATTCTGAGGAATAAAATCAAGAAAAGAAGTATCACTTCCATCGCCAAGTCCCAAATCGGGAACAATCACAATGTTCTTCTTCTTTTCTATTGAAAGCTGAGACTCAACTTCAAAAGTACGGATACTCTCCACTTCATCGCCGAAAAAGTCGATACGATAAGGAAATTCAGAAGAAAAAGAAAACACATCAATGATACTTCCGCGCACAGCATACTGTCCGGGTTCATAAACATAGTCAACGTACTCAAATCCGTAACTATGAAGTACATCTGTAATAAAAGACGTGTCGACACGCTCGCCCGTATGTAGTTTCAGCGATTTTTCCTTTAAATTATTACGGGAAACTACCTTTTCCGAAAGCGCATCGGGGTAAGTAACGATACAGACAGATGTATCTCCTTTTTCCAAACGACTGAGTGCTTCGGTGCGTAAAATTTCGTTTGCCGCATCTTTTTGGCCATACTTTATCGCCCTGCGGAAAGAAGAAGGAAAGAACAAAACCCGCTCAGTTCCCAATATCTGCGTAAGATCGTGATAAAAGTAGCCTGCTTCTTCCAGATCACCCAATATAAAAACGAATGGAACATCGTATTTCCGGATCAATGAGGATGAAAAAAAAGAAGCAGCGGAAGCGCATAATCCTCCGCAAAAAAGATGTTTAACTGAAGTATCGTTAAGTAATTTATTGACCGCATCGGTATGAGGATGTGCGGCATATTGTTGTTGCAGTTCGGTAATGGTCATCTTTTGCTATTATCAAAAAAGCTAATTAGGGCACAAAAGTACTAAATTATACTTAGTTTTCATGCATTCTTTTTTATAACTACAAGAAAAAGAGTACATTTGTTTCTCAATTTAACAAAACTCCTATATGCAGACATCGGACAGCATTGTAATTATTCCCACATATAATGAAAGGGAAAACATAGAAAACATAATTCGTGCAATCTTTGGACTTGAAAAGGTATTTCACATTCTTATCATAGATGACGGATCACCCGACGGAACTGCTGCCATTGTAAAATCCTTGCAAACCGAATTCCCCGATCAGCTTTTTATATTGGAAAGAAAAGGCAAATTAGGATTGGGTACCGCATATATTGCAGGGTTCAACTGGGCATTGCAACATCAATACGACTTCATTTTTGAAATGGATGCCGACTTTTCACACAATCCGAATGATTTACCCCGTTTATACAAAGCTTGTCACGAAGAAGGTGCCGATGTAGCCATCGGTTCCAGATACGTCAGTGGAGTCAATGTGGTAAACTGGCCGATGGGAAGAGTCTTAATGTCCTATTTTGCTTCCAAATATGTACGCATCATTACCGGAATGCCTGTGCACGACACAACAGCCGGTTTCAAATGCTATCGCAAAGAAGTGCTCGAAACCATTCGATTAGACAAAATCCGCTTCAAAGGATATGCTTTTCAAATTGAGATGAAGTTCACAGCATACAAATGCGGGTTCAACATAACCGAAGTACCGGTTATTTTTATCAACCGCGAATTGGGAAGTTCTAAAATGAATAGCAGTATATTCGGCGAAGCCGTTTTCGGAGTTATTAAATTAAAGATAAACAGTTGGTTTTATAAATATCCTCAGAAAAAATGAAACGTACTCTCATCAAAAACGCTACGATAGTAAACGAAGGGAAACTATTTACGGGGTCCGTCGTTATTGAAGGTGAACAAATAGCCGAAATACTGGCTGCGGGCGTAACGCCTCAAAATCCTTGCGGGGAAGTTATTGACGCAACAGGATGCTACCTCCTACCCGGTGTTATTGATGTGCACGTGCATTTTCGAGATCCGGGACTGACACACAAGGCAGACATTACCACCGAAAGCAAAGCGGCCGCAGCGGGTGGAGTCACATCAATAATGGATATGCCCAATACCACACCGCTCACTGTAACCTTGAGTGCGCTGCATGAGAAGCTCGACATCATGGCTCAAAAATCTTCGGTGAATTACTCTTGTTATTTCGGTGCAACCAATAACAACTACAAAGAGTTTTCGCAGTTGGATGAGCACAGTGTGTGCGGCATAAAACTTTTCATGGGCTCCAGTACCGGTAACATGCTGGTTGACCGTGCAAAAAGCCTGTCAAACATCTTCAGCTCTACCAACTTACTGATAGCCACGCATTGTGAAAGCCCCGATATCATTAAAAAGAATCAGAACCATTACAAAGAAAAATTCAACGATGCCGATGATCTCCCGATTGGCTATCATCCGCTGATACGCTCTACGCAGGCTTGTTATGCCTCTTCAAAAATGGCTGTAAAACTAGCACAAAAAGAGAAGGCGCGCTTGCACATATTACACATTTCTACAGCAAAGGAACTAGGTTTGTTTACCAACGAAATTCCGGTTGAAGAAAAGAAAATCACAGCGGAAGTTTGTGTACCTCACCTTGTTTTCGCAGCAAGAGATTATAAAAGACTGGGAACCCGCATCAAATGCAATCCGGCTATTAAAAAAGCCAATAACAGGGAAGCACTCCGTGCAGCTGTGAACAGTAATTTGATTGACACCATTGCAACCGATCATGCGCCTCACTTGCCGTCCGATAAAGAAGGAGGAGCCTTGAAAGCTGCTTCGGGAATGCCTATGATTCAATTTTCTTTGGTCAGTATGTTGAACCTTGTTGACGAAGGAGTGTTTACTATTGAAAAGGTGGTGGAAAAGATGTGCCACGCACCTGCTACAATTTATAGTATTAATAACCGCGGATATATTCGTCAAGGCTATCAGGCCGACTTGGTTTTGGTACGTCCTAAAAGCGACTGGGAGTTAACCCGGGAACAGATTCTGAGCAAGTGTCAGTGGAGTCCTCTGGAAGGTACCACTTTTCATTGGGCGGTACAGAACACATTCGTTAACGGACATCCGGTTTACTCACAAGGGCAAATTGATGAAACGTATCGCGGACAAAGATTAAGTTTTAGATGATTATAAAGTATAAGATTCATGAGGTATCCGAGTACATCAACTGGATTTACTTTTTCCATGCTTGGGGATTTCAACCTCGCTTTGCCGCAATTGCAGATATTCACGGATGCGACTCCTGCCGCGCGTCTTGGTTAGCCGGATTCCCGGAAGAAGACAGAGCTAAGGCAGCCGAGGCCATGCAGTTGTATAAAGATGCCAACCGCATGCTCAACCAACTCGATGAAGATTTCGAAATTAAGTCGGTCGTTAAGTTGTGCGAAGCAAACTCCGATGGCGACAATCTCATCATCGACGGTGTTACGTTTCCGCTACTCCGGCAGCAAGCCAAGAAAAGAGAAGGAGGCCCTTTCCTTTGTCTGAGTGATTTTGTACGCCCCCTCTCATCGGGAATCAAAGACACGGTAGGCGCTTTTGCAACCAGCATTGATGCCGACATGGAAGGTTTATTTGAGAAAGATCCCTATAAGCATATTATTGTTCAGGCATTGTCGGACCGGCTAGCTGAAGCTGCCACCGAAAAGATGCACGAATACGTACGCAAAGAAGTCTGGGGTTACGCCAAAGATGAAAACCTCAGCATGAAAGACCTCATGGTTGAGAAGTATCAGGGAATAAGACCGGCGGTTGGTTATCCTTCGTTACCCGACCAATCGGTAAACTTCCTGCTCGATGAAGTGCTTGACATGAAACAAATTGGTATCAAGCTCACCGAGAACGGTGCCATGTATCCCCATGCATCTGTTTGCGGACTTATGTTTTCGCATCCGGCGTCACAATACTTTGCCGTAGGAAAGATAGGCGAAGATCAGTTGGCCGACTATGCTCAAAGACGTGGTAAGACAGTAGAGGAAATGAAGAAGTTTCTGGCTGCCAACTTACAATAAGACACAATCCAATGACTCCATAAACAAAAAAATCACTTCGTTGTGTGATTTTTAAGCGGTACTAAACGACTAACCTTTTAAAAAGCAATCTCCGGAAAATGAATGTGAACACAGAACAGGAATTCCTGTCCGTTATCAAAGAGTATGAGCGGGTAATCTATAAAGTTTGTTACCTCTATACTTCCAGGAATGCCACACTCAACGATTTGTATCAAGATGTGGTATTGAACCTATGGAGGGCGTATCCTAAGTTCAGGGGTGAGTGTAAAATCTCCACATGGATTTACAGAATTGCTTTGAACACATGCATCAGTTTTATCCGTAAAGAAAAAAATGTGCCCGAGATCGTGACTCTCACTCCCTATGAAAGCGAATGGATGACTGAGGAGCAAGACAGTTTTCAACTGATGTTGAAGGAACTGTATTACCTCATCGGTCAGTTAGGACAACTTGACAAATCCATCATTCTGCTTTATCTGGAAGAAAAAAGTTACGAAGAGATCAGTGAAATAATAGGTCTTACGGTTACCAATGTAGCAACAAAGCTGAATCGCATCAAAGAGAAGTTAAGAAAGATGAAGAAGAGCAACGAATAAAAAGAATTAGCTATATGGAATTGGATGAGTTAAAAAAATCGTGGAATGCACTTGACCAGCATTTGCAAAAAGACAGATTGGTTGACGAAAACAAGCTCAGTGAGCTAATCTCAACATACAAAAGCAATGCCGGCAAGAGTATCAGAAGACTGGCCGGTTGGCAACGCTTATCAGTTAGTATCGGCATCGCAGCCATTCTGATTGTGGTAGCATTGTGGTGCATACTTCCCCGTTTTATTTCCGGAAACCTGAAAGATGAGTCGTGCATACTGTGTCTTTTCTTTGCAGTCACCATCATTCTGGGAATCTTCTGGGATCTGAAAACATATCAGTGGGTCAGAGACACGAAAGTTGACGAAATGCCCATTGTACAAGTAGCCCTTCGGATGAATAAATTCCGTTCCTGGATGAAGTATGAAGTAATAGCCATCTCCGTATGGGCCGTACTATTTACCAGTTTATATTACTATTTAGTAGGTTTGTATCATAAACCCTTGCTATTTCAAGTAATTATTATATCTTTGCTGCTATTGGTAGATGTCTGCATCATCTACCTGGTTTATAAAAAGCTTATTTATAGTCATTTAGATACTATTAAAAAGAATATAGAAGAACTTGAAGGACTTCATATCGCAGAGGCGCCTGACGATAACTTCAGAGCATAATCACTTCATTGAAAAGCGTATTCTTTACTCCTATTGGTTATAAGAAGGGGGTCCTCTGCGTTATTATATTTCCGGTTATTCACCTTTGTTGTGAACAACCGGAAATATTTTTATGTTATCACTAATTAAAAGACAAAACCAAACGTATGATTCAACGAATAATGGCCATTCTGGCCGTAGCACTGATAGTGCCCGACATTTATATTTATAAGATGTTCATTGTGCGACTCACCGACAGCTTGTTGTGGCGGTGTTTGTATTTCGTTCCTTCCATTCTGTTACTAACCGGACTGGCTCTGTTGTTTTTCTTCGGAAGCAGTAGTTTCCTGGAAGACCGCGGACACTGGATGGGCTGGTTTGCAGTGGTGTTTTTCCTGTTTGTACTGCCTAAGCTTCTTTTCATGATCATCTCGCTGTTAGGATTGCCTTTCCATGTTCTGCTACATTGGCCCAAAACTCCGTTTACCCTTTTAGGCATAGCAGTTGCCGCCCTGTTGGCAGGTATTATTGTATACGGATCGGCCATTGGTAAAACGCGCTTTGAAGTTAAGGAAGTCGACTTCCACGCAAGCAACTTACCCGCTGCATTCAACGGCTATCGCATCGTTCAGTTATCTGACATACATATCGGAAGCTGGAGGGGCAATGAAGAAGCCATGCAGGAAGCAGTAAACCGGGTGAATGCGCTGGAACCGGATCTCATCGTGTTCACGGGCGATTTGGTTAACCACAAAGCCTCCGAATTAGATGGCTTTCAGGATATACTCTCACAGTTGAAAGCCAAAGACGGTGTCTATTCTATCTTGGGCAACCACGACTACGGTCCGTACTTCCGCTGGAAAAGTAAGACCGATCAGGCCAAGAACCTCCGCCAATTACATGAAAGGCAAACGGAAATGGGCTGGAAAATGCTCAATAACTCGCATGTTATTCTACACAAAGGGAACGACAGCATAGCCCTGATAGGTGTGGAAAACGAAGGTGAACCTCCCTTTTCTCAGCACGGTGACCTGGTGAAAGCCATGCAGGGCACCGAAGGTATGTTCCAATTACTACTTAGCCACAACCCCACTCATTGGCGAAGAGAAGTGCTATCTAAATCGGACATTGAGTTGATGCTGGCCGGACATACGCACGGCATGCAAATGGCATGGGGAAACCATTCGCCTTCTTCCTTCATTTATCCCGAATGGAAAGGGATGTATAAAGAAGGAGAACGCGGACTTTATGTGAATCTTGGACTAGGTTTCGTTGGACTGCCATTCCGTTTTGGCGCCTGGCCTGAAATTACCCTCCTTACCTTGCAACAAGGAAGTGCTAAATAAATAACAAGATGCCGGATCCGGGTTAACCAACAACCCGAATCTGGCTTCTTCCGTTAACCGACTTATGCACTTGTATCTGCACAGAAATTCGTTCACTCATTTCCTGCACGTGTGAAATCACGCCGATCTTGCGTCCCTGCATCTGCAACATTTCCAAAGCCTCCATGGCCATGCGCAAACTTTCTGCGTCCAGCGAGCCAAATCCTTCGTCAATAAACAAAGACTCAACCTGCAAATTATTGCTCGATAACGAAGAAAGTCCCAACGCCAACGCCAGCGAAATAAGGAAAGACTCCCCACCCGAAAGCGAATAAACCGTACGCACTTCATCGCACATATCGCCATCAATAACTTGCAGGGCAAGTGAATCGGGGACCTGTTGCAAACGATAGCGGCGCGACAAGTACGACAAATGTTTGTTGGCATGCAACAAAAGCAAATTCAACGTATACCCCTGAGCAATTACCTTGAACTTGTTACCATCCGCACTACCAATCAACTTATTCAGTTTCTCCCACTTCAAGAACGAATTTTGCTTTTCAAGCAATTCCTTTTCCAGCTCCTGCAAACGCTTTTGGTTTTGCTCGTGCTGCAACAGTTTCAGTTCAACTGCGGAATGGGCACGATCATTTTCCTGATTAACCTCTTTCTGCCGTTCCAGTATTCCGGGCAATTGCTCCGGCTCTTCAATCAGACTTTTTTTCTCATTCAGCTCCTTCAACGTATCCGACAAGCGCCGGATTTCCCCCTGAATGCCAGACAAGACTAGCTTGCCGTTTTCCAATTCTCCCCGGCATTTCTCCAATGCATCGACCAACTTTGCCTCGTGACTCTTTACCGCTGCCACCGCATCCTCAATCGGTTTGCCTTTGAGCAAAGAAGCACGTTGCTGCTGAAAGTCCTTCAAATTTTTATCAGCCTGGTTAAAACGTTCCTTCTCCCTTTCTTCCGTTTGCTTGAGCAGGGCAAGACGTTCACTCACTGCCTGCAACTCCTGCATTTTCAACTTACCATCGCCAATAGCCTCTACAAGCACCTCGCACTCTTTGTGCAAAGAAGCCGTAGCCTCCTCTTGTTGTCGCAACTCCTTATTAATCGTTTCGTATTCCTGAACCTTACGGTTTATCTCCTCCCCGCGCTTGCGACATGTTTCCAAAGCCACTTCCAGCCATTGCAACAGGTCGGCTTCGTCACCGGCCTTTTCCTTCCATGCACTCAATTTCAGGGAACACTGTTTTTCCTGCTCCTGCAAACGAGCCGTTTGTGCAGCAACCGTTATCTCTTGTTCGGTAATTTGCTTCAGTTCACCCAAAAGAGCCGATTTCTTATTGCCAATTTCCTGTACCTTCTTTTCTTCCTGTTGGTACTTTTCCTGAATACTCTGAAACAGCTCATCCAAAGCCTCCGAAGGTTGCTCATAAGGATGTTCACGACTGCCGCACACCGGACAAGGCTCTCCTTCAAGCAAATTCGCACGCAAGGCTTCCACATTTTGCGTCATGGCATTGCGGGCGTTTTCATACACCTTTTGTAAACCGGAAAAAGACTCCTGCCATACGCGATGCTGTATTTCCAGTTCGGCCACATCCTCACCTGCCTTTTGCTTACGGGCCTTTAGTTGATTCTGTTGAAGCATTAACTCTCGCAACTCCTTGCTCACCCTTTCCCAATCGGTAAAGGTATGGCGGGCCGACTGTAATTGCTCTTGCTCTTTCAGCAATATCGTTTGCTCACTACCAAGCGCCTTTATATCGAAAACAGCCAGCTGATTCTTTGTCTTCTCGGCAGACTCCCGCTGCTTCAGTAACACCTGTCGCCCAGTTTGCAACAAAGTTTCCGCCCGAGTCAAGGCTTCCTGCATCCGGTTACCGGTGGAAACCGACGATAATTCAGAAGAAGAAATTTGTTCGGCTACCACCCCATCAGTAACACCTGCGGACATCTTTGCCAAACGTTGACGCAAGCCCTGCGCCTGCAACTGACCTTCCAAACCGGCAACCAACTGCTGCTTTCCGGCCACCTGTCTTTCCGCGTCCTCCCTTTCCCTGCAAGCCTTCTGCAAAGAAGCCTGCACCTCGGTGAAAGTCAGGCTTGCCGACTGAATCTTCACGTCGAGCTCCCTCGCCGCATTCAGTTCCGGTTGCAACTCCTCCACCTTTTGTCGAAACACATCCAGCTCCGTCCGCTGCTTGTCAAACCCTTCCTGCAAAGCAACCAACTTCCGTCCCTGTTCACTCTCTTCCTTTTGTTTCTGAGCCAACAAAGTCTGCTGGCCAACAAACGCCTGCAACGTTTGCAACTGCTCCGTAAGCAAAGCCAACTGTCGCACCCCCTGCTCCCTGACAACGGTGAGTTCCTGCTTTTGTTTCACACACGCCTCCCACTCTTCGGGCTTCATCAGTTCAACCAGACCCAGCGTTTCCTTCACCCGTTTGTAAGCCTCTTCCTCCAGCTTGCTACGCTGGTAAATCTCTCTGGAAATGCGCGAATAAATATCCGTTCCCGTCAACTTCTCGAGCAGTTCCGCCTTGGCCGATTCCTTAGACTTGAGAAACGTGGCAAAGTCGTTTTGCGCCAATAACACCGTGCGGGTAAACTGCTCGTACGTCAGTCCCACTAATCCGGCCAGCTGTCCCAACACCTCCGTTTTGGTACCTTGCAACTCCGTATCCGTATCCAAATCACACGCCTGAATGGTTTGCGCCTGCAACGAACCCGTAGCCTTCCCCCGCGCCCGACGAACCGACCAGCGCGAGCGATAACGACGACCCGTAGAACCCAGAAAGTCGACCTCCGCATACCCTTCACCCGTTCCCCGGCGAAGAATGTTGCGCACATCCGACTGGTTGATCATCGCCTCCCCCACATCACGGAGGAACTGATTCTCACCCGTAGCAGCAAAGCGCGGCGTTTTGTCGTACAGCGCCAGACAAAGCGCATCGAGCACAGTCGACTTCCCCGCACCCGTAGGTCCCGATATGGCAAAGATTCCGGCCGAAGCCAAAGGTTCCGCAGTAAAATCCACCTCAAAACTTCCCTCTATGGAAGCCAAATTCTTCAAACGTATGGCTAATATCTTCATGTCAATTCCCTCAATCCTTACTCATTATCATTCAAATCCGTCAGCCGGCACGCCTCCTGAAACAATTCAACCATCTCGTTGGGCATATCCGTTTGATACGTCTTTTCGAAAGTCGCCTTCAATATCTGCAACGGATCCATCGCCTCCAGTCCTTCTTCCACCACCTTCTCCTCGGAAGCTGAAACGGACTCTTTCCGGTAAGAAGAAACAATCCGCGCCAATCGCACCTGCTTGTCTTTCACCAACTCCTCCACCTCATTCCGAAACATCGGCTCAGGCTCAGCCAGTAACACCTTTATTTCCAGATACGGAGCCGGCAACTCCTCTTCACGCGGAGGCAGAGAACTCAATAACTCCAGCACCTCCCCGGGAGAAACAGCCTCACCGGACGGCACGCTCAACAAAGACACCAACGGATGGTAAGGCAACTTCTCGATAGATTGCAGCCTACCATCGGCCAATGTGACCAGCACCGCCCCGTGGTGGTAGTTGCGCTCGGCAAACGACATGGGGAGTGGACTCCCGGCATAGCGCACATGCTCCTTGCCCGATACCCGTTGCGCCTTGTGAATATGTCCCAATGCCGTGTAAGCAATCCGCTCATCGAACACATCGGGCGACACACACTCCAATCCGCCTATAATCGTTCGCTCGCTATAATCCTTCTCGGCAATCTCAGAGCCAACCGCCTGCAAGTGCCCCACCGCCACCAATGCCTGGTTCTCCGTTTGACGAAGAGCAGCACATTGCACCAGCTCCTGATAGAACATCCGAACCCCGGCGGCATACGTATTCTCAGCACCTTCGGGCACAACATAGTCGCCCTGCCTCAAAAACGGCACCGCCAAACACAAAGCTTCCACCTCACCGCGGGCATTTTTCAGTTCCACAATCAAGTCATCGTACAAAGGTTTGCCTTCCCTTTTGGGCACTACGCCCTTAATTTCAGTCCGCATTTCCTGCAACAAAGGCAGCGGAGCCTCCAGTCGCGCTGCCGAATCGTGATTTCCCGCCACAACAACCAGTTGCAAAGCAGGGTTCTCCGTTGTAACCCTGCTCACAAACCTGTAAAACATGCGTTGCGAAGCCGCCGAAGGATTCGACACATCGAATACATCACCCGCAATGATCAACACATCCACGTCGTGTTGGCGGATCGTGTCACACAACCAGTCGAGAAAATGCAGGTGCTCATCCGTGCGGTCATAACCAAAGAAACTTTGTCCCAAATGCCAATCGGCCGTATGCAGTATGCGTATCATAATGATTTATGTGTTTTCAAACTAAACATCACTTGCAAAAATAAGGAATAAAAAGAAAGGGCTGCAAATTGCAGCCCTTTAAAATCAAGAGATAAGTGAAACTTATTCTCCGAAATAACGGTTGTAAAGACCTTCGAAGCCCTTTCCGTGGCGAGCCTCATCCTTACACATTTCGTGTACGGTATCGTGAATAGCATCGAGGTTCAACGCCTTTGCACGAGTAGCGATACGTTTTTTGTCTTCGCAAGCACCTTGTTCGGCATCTTTGCGTTTCTGAAGATTTGTTTTGGTGTCCCACACACAGTCACCCAATAACTCAGCAAACTTAGAAGCATGCTCAGCTTCTTCCCACGCATAACGTTTGAATGCTTCAGCAATTTCGGGATAACCTTCACGGTCGGCCTGACGGCTCATAGCCAAATACATACCCACTTCGGTACATTCGCCCATGAAATGATTGTTAAGGTCCTTAATCATTTCTTCGTCGCAACCTTTAGCCACGCCAATTACGTGCTCGTCGGCAAAAGTCATAGGACCACCAACTGTTTCAACCACCTCAACGAATTTGCTTGCAGGTGCTTTACAAAGCGGACATTTCTCAGGAGCCTCATCACCTTCGTGTACGTAACCACATACGGTACATCTAAATTTCTTTTTCATTTCTCAGAATTTTAATTAATTAGTCATTATTATTTAAGCAGTTCTTACAGAACCCTTTATAGTAGTAGTGCATTTCATTTATCTCATGCCCGTCAATCACATTGGGCATTACTTCTTTAACAGGTGCCGGCATGGGCAAGTCGTATATCTTCCCGCAACATTTACACAAGAAATGTGCATGCGGAGTCGTATCACCGTCAAAACAAACATTTCGCTCATCAATGGTCAACATCTGTGCTGCTCCGTGCTCTACAAACAACTTCAAGGTATTGTACACCGTTGTTTTTGATAAAGTAGGAATTGACGGCGCCAGCGCATTGTACACCTCGTCAACCGACGGATGGCTCTTGTACTCCAGCAAATATTGCATGATGGCCATACGCTGAACGGACGGTTTTATATTGTATTGCAGCAAATGAGCGGTTATGTTTATCATGTCACGCAATTGTAATCATTACAAACTTGAATCTTATGCAAAGGTAACAAAGAGATTGAATAAACCAAAGAGTAAACAACTCTTTTTGGTGTGTTACGTAACATGAAAGACGATGTATTTCTGCTTTGAAGAACAAGTGTGAATTATATTTTTTATTTTTGCAGTACGGAAACGATACGGGCAGCAATGTCTTATAATAAAGAGAATATGGTAAACTACGGATTTGTGAAGGTAGCGGCTGCAATACCTCAGGTGAAGGTGGCCGACTGTAAATGGAATGTTTCGCGCATTGAACTTCTCATCAAGGAGGCCGAACAGCAAGGGGTACAGATGATTGTATTTCCCGAACTCAGCATTAGCGGATACACCTGCGGTGATTTGTTTGCCCAGCGACTGATAACAGAAGAGTCGGAAATGGCACTGATGATGCTCCTGAACAACACCCGTCAGCTCGACATAGTATCTATTGTAGGTATGCCTTTGGGCGTTAACGCCACCCTGATCAATGCGGCCGTAGTGATACAGAAAGGTAAAATACTGGGCGTTGTGCCCAAGACCTACCTGCCCAATTACAAAGAATATTACGAACAGCGTTGGTTCACCTCGGCTGCCCAACTGGTTGAAACGTCCGTACGCCTTTGCGGAGAGATGGTTCCTCTGGGCACTCACCTGCTTTTCGAAGCCTGCAACACCACCTTTGGCATTGAAATTTGCGAGGACATGTGGGCTACCGTTCCGCCCAGTTCTCATTTGGCTTTGCAGGGTGCGGAGATTATCTTCAACCCATCGGCCAGTAACGAATGCATCGGCAAACATGCCTACCGTTGTTCACTCATCAGCCAGCAGTCGGCCCGCTGCCTGGCAGGCTACGTATACGCTGCCTGCGGATTCGGCGAGTCGAGCACCGATGTTGTCTTTGGCGGCAACGGACTGATTTACGAAAACGGTAGTTTGCTGGCAGCAAGCGAACGCTTTGCGCTGGGCGAACAGCTTACCGTCAGCGAAATTGATGTGCAACGACTGCGTACCGAACGCCGCATGAACACCACTTTTGCCGCCAACCGTGCCAATCTGGGCATCGGAGCGGCTACGCGCATTCAAGCCGGACTGATGAACAGCAAGGAGCTGCGCCTCACCCGTCGCTTTGCACCTCATCCTTTTGTTCCGCAGGGCACAGCGCTCAACGAACGGTGCGAAGAGATTTTTGCCATTCAGGTAGGCGGACTGGCTCAACGTTTGCACCATACTTCCATGACTAAAGTGGTGGTGGGCATATCGGGCGGACTGGATTCCACGCTGGCTCTGCTGGTTTGTGTCAAGACATTCGACAAGCTGGGGCTTTCTCGCGAAGGAATCGTGGGGGTTACCATGCCCGGATTCGGCACGACCAACCGTACTTACAACAATGCGCTGGCACTAATGAAGTCACTCGGTGTGAGCATTCGGGAGATAGATATCAAAGCAGCCTGCATACAACACTTTGAAGACATCGGGCACGACATCGAGGTGCACGACGTTACCTACGAGAATTCGCAGGCCAGAGAGCGCACACAGATATTGATGGACGTAGCCAATCAGGTAAACGGACTGGTCATCGGCACGGGCGACCTTTCGGAACTGGCTTTGGGATGGGCTACTTACAACGGCGACCACATGTCAATGTATGCCGTGAACACCAGCATTCCCAAAACATTGGTGCGATACCTGGTGCAATGGGTGGCAACTCATGGCGTTGACAATGACTCGCGCAACACACTTCTCGATATTATCGACACGCCTATCAGCCCGGAACTGATTCCGGCCGACGAGAACGGTAACATCAAACAGATAACGGAAGACTTGGTAGGACCTTACGAACTACACGACTTCTTCCTCTACTATTTCATGCGATTCGGTTTCCGCCCCTCGAAAATATTCTATCTGGCCATAGCTGCTTTTGAAGGAATGTATGACCGTGACACCATCAAGAAATGGCTGCACACGTTCTTCCGCCGTTTCTTCTCCCAACAGTTCAAACGTTCGTGCCTGCCCGACGGGCCGAAAGTGGGAAGCATTTCCATCAGTCCCCGAGGCGACTGGCGCATGCCAAGTGATGCCTCATCCGCCGGCTGGCTGGAAGAGATCGAAGCGTTGAAGTAAAACAACTCTTTGTTTGAAGGCAGAGATAAACAAAAAACAAGGTAATGCAATGTTGTAAGCCGAGACTTACAACAAGCATTACCTTGCCAGTGATTGTTTTGAAAACGACTATTTAATAAACCCAATTAAAAAGCTCAAGGTTGTGGAACAACATCATTGGTTGTTGTGGCATACAAGCCCACTAAGCTGCCGGTAAATCCTCCTGCCACATCGGTAGAAAGAATATCGCCCGACACGGTGCCGCCAAGATTCACAAAATCGCCCTGATTCAAAGCGTAAGCAAACTGATACTTATCGCCCACGGCTTTTACTTGCAACTGAACCGGTCCGTCGAGACTGATCTTCTGACTTGCAATGACAGCCGACTTTCCTCTGGCGGTGCGCTCCAGCACCACATAGAAATCTTTGTCCATCTTGGTTATTCCGAATACATAATTAAATGATTCTTTCTGATAACAAACCAATCCGGCCAGTTCCTGATTTGATTGCGGTTTGTAGCTAAGCGTGGTGGTAGCCGAGAAATGTCTGTGTTGTTGGCGGTAAAAAAGAGTAGACGTAGGTTTCAGCTCTTTGATGTTAGCAGCAAACGGTTTGATTTCCATTCCTTTACTGCTGATGCTCACGAACTCTTCGCGCGGGCCTCTCACACCAATCCAGCGATAATCAAGAGCCGGGTTGGTAAAGTTATCGGTAAAAGTAAAGTTACCGTTGGGCATGAACCCGTCTTTTCCGGTCTTGTTCTCAACTCCCTGAGGCATTTTAAGCTTCGGTTCCATCGGAATCAATCCGTTTTCAAAGACAGGAAACTCACCGCTCCAGTCAACCGGCAATATAAATGTTTCGCGGCCCGTATTCACTCTCTTCTCTTCGTTGGGACGAACAGCGAGGAATACACCGTAATATTTGCCTTCGGGAGTCTGCACCAAATCGGCATGACCGGCCCAGTCGACCATATTCTCCCTGTCTTTCGCCAAGTATCTTTGCGAAAGAATGGGGTTATTCGCTGCCGGCACATAAGGACCTTTGGGTGAATCGCTCACGAAAATCACCTCACTGTGCCAACCGCCTGTACCGCCCTCGGCACACATCAGGTAGTATTTTCCGTCCTTTTTATAAATATGCGGTGCTTCAATCCAGATAGGCTTCTTTGAAAGATCCACCCCACCGTTTACAATTACCTTATCGGTTCCCGGAATAATAGCATCTTTCTCTACATCATACTCCCATATTTTGATGACACGGTGACCTTGGTATAAGTCCTTTTCGGGTGCATCATTGTGTACCACGTATGCTTTGCCGTTATCATCAAAGAAAAGAGACGGGTCAATTCCGTTGAAAGCCAGCTTCACCGGATCGCTCCAACCTTTCATCGGATCTTTTGTCTTCACCACAATGTTACCGAATCCGCCGGCAAACTGTGTGGTAATCATATAAAACGTATCATTGTTCGCGTTGTACTTAATATCGGGCGCATACACACCGGCACTCATGGGCGTGTCGTGCACCTTGAGTTGTGAAGTACGGTCGAGCACATGCCCAATTTGTTTCCAGTTCACCAAATCTTTGGAGTGAAAAATGGGCACTCCGGGGAAGAAAGCAAAAGAAGAGCAGACCAAGTAGTAGTCGTCACCTTTGCGGGTGATGCTGGGGTCTGGATAACATCCTTGCAGAATGGGGTTGTAAAACTCACCGGCAGCTAACGGATGGTTCTTGTAAACGTCATCGTCGCCTTGGTATACAAATTGAGAGAAAAGAGGGCCTTTGGCGCTCTTGCCCGACTTCGGTTTGCTTTTACCATACACTGATGGAACGGAACTGAAAGCCGTAAGCATAGCCAATGCCAACAATAGTAATTGTCGCGTTAAACCAAAAGGATAAGTACATTTCATATTCATCATAAAACAATGATAAGATTTAAAAATTGATTTAATTATCTAGGAAACAAAATTAGAAGATTCGAACCTACCCTTATTGTTATTTTGTTTCAGATACCTTTTTCCACGTAACAAACACACTGATTTATGTTACATATTCTTGTGTACAGAAAACATAAGGCCTTTAGAGGGGGACTTTTGATCTAATAAGGTGTATCAAATGATAAGTTGGCAGTACGGAAAGAGTGGAGAGGTGTATCTTCAACAAAGAGTTTCCGAATGCTTACAAACAAGGTAAAACCTGTCAAGAGCAACTTTATATATTATTAACTAACCAGAAGTCGTGCGCAAGTGATCAGGAAGAATTGGACAAAACATAACCAACTTTTTGAAAAACATAACGGCCGATTGGAAAAAGATAACGAGCAATTTCAAAAGAGAAACCGTCTTTTGGGTCATGAGAAACCGTCACACGGCCAAGAGACGGTTTGTCGCGGACCATTTGCTACCGTGCAAATGGGAATAAGCAACCGTCCGGGAGAAAAAATGAACCGTGCAAAACGAAAAAAGGCAGGAGTTGGAGCTCCTGCCTTTACGCCTATAATAAATTGAATGTACTATAGGATTATGTTGACAAAGATAATACATTATATAACCAAAGTCAAGTGTTTGGCCTTTTATTTTATCTTTTAATTCGCCTAAAGCACGCCTTTGGAACTGGGTAGTTCAAAGTTATAAATATCTCGCCTGATGGCCATCTTCAAAGCACGCGCCAGCGCCTTGAAGATTCCCTCAATCTTGTGATGTTCATTCTGTCCCTCGGCTTTGATGTTCAGGTTCATGCGGGCGGCATCGCTCAGCGACTTAAAGAAATGCAGGAACATTTCCGTAGGCATCTCACCAATCTTTTCGCGATGGAACTCGGCATCCCATACCAACCACGGGCGACCGCCAAAGTCCAGACATACCTGGCACAAGCAATCATCCATAGGCAAAGCATAGCCGTAACGCTCAATGCCACGCTTGCTGCCCAGCGCCTGATACAAACAATCGCCCAATGCAATGGCCGTATCCTCAATGGTGTGGTGCTCGTCCACCTCCAAATCACCTTTCACGTTGATGGTTAGATCCATGCCCGAGTGCTTACCAATCTGTTCCAGCATGTGGTCAAAGAAACCCAGTCCGGTAGTGATGTTGCAATTCCCGTGCCCGTCGAGATTCAAGGAGACCGCTATATCCGTTTCCTTGGTTGTGCGGCGCACTTCCGCCTTGCGCTCACCGGCAAAGAGGAACTCCGCTATCCGATCCCAGTTGGTTGTTGCCAAAGCGCAGACCTCCTCCAGTCCTTTTTCCCGAAGAGATTCCGTAGAATCTTGCAGGAAGATGGCCCGACAGCCGAGGTTGCGAGCCAGCTCCACATCCGTAGCCCGGTCGCCAATCACGAAACTTCCGGCCAAATCATAATCGTCATTGTTGAGGTAGGCAGTCAGCATGCCCGTGCGCGGCTTGCGCGTCGGCGCATTGTCGGCCGGCATACTGCGATCAATCAATATATCATCGAACACAATGCCCTCGCCTTCCAACGTTTTGAGCATCAGGTTGTGCGCCGGCCAAAACGTCTCCTCGGGAAAAGAAGCCGTGCCCAGTCCGTCTTGGTTCGTTACCATCACAAATTCAAAGTCGAGCTTGCTGCGAATGAAGCTCAGGTTTCGAAACACCTTGGGGTAAAACTCCAGTTTCTCCAGCGAATCCAGCTGATAATCAACGGGCGGCTCCACCACAAGCGTGCCGTCTCTATCTATAAACAGTACTTTTTTCTTCATATCATGAAACGATTAATTGCCGTAAGCCTGCAAAGCCTCCAGCAAAGTTTTGTTTTCGGCCGGCGTGCCCACCGTAACGCGCAGGCAGTTGCCGCAAAGAGAAATGGAACTGCGGTTGCGCACAATAATCCCCTTTGCCACCAGGTAATTGTAAATGGCACCGGCATCGGTTACGCGCGCCAGGAAGAAGTTGGCATCCGACGGGAAAATCTCCTGCACACAAGTCAGTGTAGAGAAAGCATCCATCAGTCGGCCCCGCTCCGCTATCAGTTCCTTTACCCATCCCTCAATCTCATCGTATCGTTGTAACATGCTCAGCGCCTGCTGTTGTGTTAGCTGATTCACGTTATAGGGATACTTTATTTTATTGAAGATGCTGATAATCTCTGCCGAAGCAAACGCCATGCCCAGACGGATGGCTGCGCAACCCCATGCCTTCGAGAAAGTTTGAAACACCACCAGATTAGGGTATTTATCGAGCTGCTGCAAGAAAGAAGGTGCCGACGAGAAGTCATTGTACGCCTCATCGATAATAACCAGTCCGCTGAAAGCTGCCAATGTCTTTTCTATCTCCGAGCGAAGCAAATCATTTCCTGTGGGGTTGTTGGGCGAGCAGAGGAAGATGAGTTTGGTGTGTTCGTCGGTCGCTGCCAGCAGTTCGTCGGCCGTAAACTGAAACGCATCATCGAGCAACACCTTGCGGTACTCCACGTTATTCACATCCGCACACACTTTATACATGCCGTAAGTAGGATCAATCGCCACTACGTTGTCCACTCCCGGCTCACAAAAAGCGCGAAAGACCAAGTCGATTGCCTCGTCGCTTCCGTTTCCCAGGAAGATGTTCTCGGCCTTCACCTGCTTGATTCGGGTCAGTTCTGCCTTCAAATCACGTTGCAGCGGGTCGGGATAGCGGTTGTGCGGCAGGTTGTACGGGTTTTCGTTGGCATCGAGAAAGACCGATGCTGCGGCTCCGTTGTACTCGTCGCGCGCCGAAGAATAGGGCTTTAATGCCCATATATTGGGACGTGTCAGTTCTTTTAATGTCTTCATCGTTTGGCTGATTTATTGTTTCCTTATACTGTTTAATCGCACGGTAACGGCATTTTTGTGTGCATCGAGCTGTTCGTTGGCCGCCATGACTTCGATGGCCGGTCCGATGGCACACATGCCCTGCGGCAATATCTCCTGAAAAGTAATCTTACGGATGAAGCTGTCGAGGCTCACTCCGCTATATGCCTTGGCGTATCCGTTGGTAGGCAGGGTGTGATTGGTGCCCGACGCATAGTCGCCTGCGCTTTCGGGCGAGAGCGGACCGAGGAACACAGAACCGGCATTGGTCACTCGTTCTGCCAATTGGTGGTAATCGGTTGTTTGAATGATGAGGTGCTCGGGGGCGTATTCGTTGGTCATCTGCAAGGCTTCTTCCGTATCCTTCACCACAATCAGCTTACTGTTTTCGAGGGCTTTGGCGGCTATGTCACGACGGGGAAGGTAGCCCAACTGGCGTTCCACCTCGTACATCACTTCTTTTTGCAGCTTCTCTGAAGTGGTGATAAGCAGGGCCTGACTGTCTGCACCGTGCTCTGCCTGCGACAGGAGGTCGGCCGCTACAAAGACGGGATTGGCGGTTTCATCGGCCAGCACTTCCACTTCCGAAGGGCCTGCGGGCATGTCAATGGCTACGTCGCGCAAGCTCACTAATTGCTTGGCAGCGGTAACGTATTGGTTGCCGGGGCCGAATATCTTGTATACTTTCGGTATGCTTTCTGTTCCGTATGCCATGGCGGCAATGGCCTGCACTCCTCCGGCTTTGTAGATTTTGCTCACTCCTGCCACACGTGCGGCAAAGAGTACGGCGGGGTGTATTTTCCCGTCTTTTCCCGGGGGACTGCACAGAACGATTTCTTTGCATCCGGCCAGTTTAGCGGGAACAGCGAGCATGAGTACGGTAGAAAATAGCGGTGCGGTGCCGCCGGGTATGTATAAGCCTACTTTCTCAATGCCCACTGCCTTTTGCCAGCAAGTGACGCCTTCCATGGTTTCCACCTTTTTGCCGGTGAAGCGTTGGGCAGCGTGAAACTTCTCTATATTCTTTTGTGCCAGGTAGATGGCTGCTTTTAGCTCCACTCCCACAGCCTCAACGGCTTCTTGCATCTCTTCTTCGGTTACGGCCAGCGAAGCAAGCTCCACTTTGTCGAACCGGGCTTCGTAGTCGAGCACCGCCTTGTCGCCTTCGGCTTTCACCCTATCGATGATGCTCCGAACGGTATCGAAGAGGTTTTCCGTGTCGAGTGCCGGGCGGCGGAGTATCTCGGCCCATTGTTCCCTCGGGGGATAGTTAATCAGTATCATAACAGTTGGTTTGACGGGGTTTTACAAAATCATCTTTTCAATGGGTAATACCAGAATGCCTTCGGCGCCAAGGGCTTTGAGCTTGCCAATAATTTCCCAGAAACGTTTCTCGTCGAGCACAGTGTGCACCGAGCACCAGCCTTCTTGTGCCAGAGGCATCACCGTGGGACTCTTCATTCCCGGCAATACGTCAATAATTTCATTGAGTTTTTCTTTGGGGGCGTTCATCAGCACGTATTTCTTATCTTCTGCTGTTTTCACTGCATCCATACGGAAAAGCAATTCGTTGAGCACTTCTTTCTTCTCTTCGCTCAGCTCTTTGTTGGCAATAAGCAGTGCTTCCGACTTCATAATAACTTCCACTTCCTTCAACCGGTTGCTCACCAACGTAGAACCCGAACTAACGATATCGAAAATAGCGTCCGCCAAGCCGATGCCGGGTGCCACTTCAACCGATCCGGTAATAACGTGCACTTCGGCTTTGATGCCGTTGGCCTGCATGTGTTTCTTGAGGATAACGGGATAAGAGGTCGCTATTTTCTTGTTGTCAAACCATTGCAAACCGGGGTAATCAATGTCTTTGGGAATAGCCAGCGAGAGGCGGCACTTGCTAAATCCCAGACGTTTAATGATCACAGCGTCTTCTTCCTTCTCTACGTACTCGTTTTCTCCCACAATGCCGATGTCGGCCACCCCGGTTGCCACCGATTGGGGAATATCATCGTCACGAAGGAATAAAACTTCTACGGGGAAGTTGGTCGACTGCACCAACAAGGTGCGTTTGGAAGAGCTTAACTTGATGTCCGACTCTTCGAGAAGAGCCATTGTTTCTTCGAAAAGACGGCCTTTGGCCTGTACTGCAATTCTTAACATAATTCTATCTTTTTCTAATTTATATTACCTATGGAAACAAAAAAGGCTCACCTTACCGGCAAGCCTCACTATATCATTTCTAGACAAAATCATACACGCCCACCGAGTTATTCGCCAGGAGAATGATGATGATGTGTAGTTGTATATCTCATATTTCTATTGTTTACTGCGACAAAATTAAAGCATTTCTTTTAAACCACCAAAGATTTATCACAAAAATCATTTATTTAATGAGGAATCGTTAGCAAACAGGGGTAATTCTAGCTCTTTGTCTTCTACATCGCAGCCGTGGAAGTGCATTTCCTTCGCTTTTTCTTGCGAGAAAGTGAAATAAGTGCAGAGTGCTTTGGTGCATACCTCTCCTTTCTGGTTATAAAGCTCGGCCTCCACCAATATGATATTGCGTTTCTTTTCGCTGATGCGTGCGCGCAGTAGCACGTATTCATCTGTTGTGTCGACCGATTTGAGGTAACGAGTCTCCATCTTGGAAGTTACACCGGTCGTTTGCAGTTTGCGCAGAATAGCCCATGCACAGATTTCGTCGAGCAAAACCGACTGTATGCCTCCGTGTAATGTATTAATCCAACCTTGATAATTGGCTTGCAGATGCCATTGGCTCACAATATCGTCTCCGTCTTCGTAAAATTCCATTTTCACACCTACGGGGTTAGCGGGGGCACAACCAAAACAATTGTATCCCTCTTTTCCTTTCCAGGGGTTTATAATCTTTTTCATGTTATGTTGTATTTGAATCTATTAATAATAGGTATACTCTCGTTCTTCATACAGCACCGGCACATCATCTACGTACTTAATACGAATTTTCCAATTGCCGACATCGTCTTTGTTAAACTTATAGATGTAAGTCACAATCGGCTGTCCGTTGGGTTGCTCAGTACCTCCTATAATTTGTCCTTTGCTGTTGTAACGGTACGTGTAGAGATGCCTTCCTACGCCGGGGAACAGTAAAACAGCCTCGGCCAGAAGCCGACCTTCAAAGTCCCACTCACGCTTAAAGGGATAAATAGTTGCTTCTTTGTCCGACTGTTGCACTACTTCACTTTCAACGGGTAATCCGTACGAATTATATTTGTATCGAAGTTCCTTGCATTTGGTTCCGTCGTTAAGAAAGACGGCTTCCACAACACGGTTCCCTTCGAGATCATAGCGATAGACTTCTGTTTTATAGTTCTTACCTTGCTTGTCATACACGGAAGCTGCTCTCAGGCGACCAGCACTTCCATAATTGTATTCCTTCCTCTCCAGCAAAGTGCCGGTGGGCGACTTACACATTTCGCTTTTCAGCTTTCCCGCTGCATCATATTCATAAAGTTTCTTTGCCGTGAGCACTCCTTGGTCGGTAAATGTATGTTCTTGCGTTTTATGCCCTTTCTGATCGAATGAATAGAAAAAGAAGAGACCTTTCTTCTGCCCTTTGTCAACTGCATTGGGACCTTTGGGAATGGCTACGTATGATGATTGACGAACGCTTTTGACCTTTCCCTGTAACAGCATGTCCCTCCAGTCATTTTGCACACCTGCGTACTCAATCGTCCTGCAAGTAATGAAATCAGGTTGTATGCCATCTTTTTCAAATTCATATTTCACCGTCCAGTTTCCATAATCATCGGTTTCCACTATGCGTTCATCCACTTTGAGTTCTTCAAAAAGGGGGCGGTGAGAGAAGGCATAGTTATTGTTCACAAGCAAAGTATCACCTTGCCAAAAGCTCTTATCTTGTATCTTGAACTTACCGTTCGGCAACGAAATTACTTTTTTAATAAGTTTGCCCTGATCATCGTAAACCAATTGTTCGCCTTTGGTAGTTCCTTTTTGATAATCTTTAAGCATTTTCTTCACCACCCGGCCTTTTGCATCTCGTAAAGCGGTTTGAACCGACAGAGTATCTCCTTTGTCGTTTAAGATGGCTACAAAGTTCAACAAGCCTTGTTGGTTATATTGATATTTCCAGTATTTCACTATCCCATCGGCAGCTGTGGCATATATTTCATCGGATACGCGTCCTTCTTTATTATAGCGGAAAAGTATTTTCTTGTGGGCCGAACCACTAGGAGTCAAGGTATTATACACAGAAACACGTCCCAAGCTATCATACTTCGCAAAATAGATAAAGTCTACCACCTTGCCGGTAGTCCATGTGCTATCTTTATAAATGGCTTCGTAAACTAACGTTCGTGTGGTTTTAAAAGTGGGAAGCACTTGTGCCGAAACAGGCGTAATAAACAGTAACGTAAAGAAGAGTGAGAGACTTAGAAGTAAAAGGCATTTGCGTGTTATCATTGTTATATAGTTTAGAATGAATGCAGCAAATATAAACATATTTATTTAACAAAAACAGAAATGCCCGACCAAAGTTTATCTGGCCGGGCATTTCTCTTTTCTAATCGGTAACCGAATATTTATTTCTTTCGGTAGTTATCTAGTCCTGTTCGGAGGAAGTCTACATATTTGCTGATGTCTTCATCGTATGCATACGATTTGTTCAACGGCTTTCCTTCGTTGTCAATCAACACATAGAACGGTTGGGCATTGGCACCAAACTTCACGCGTTGCAGGTAACTCCACCGATCACCCAATGTGCGCAGCGTACGTTCGGTTCCGTTTTCCGTCACCTTAATCGGCTCGGGCAGTTTGGTTTTGTTATCCACGTACAACGTAATCAGCACGTAATCGTTCTGAATCAAATTACTTACCGTTGGGTCTGTCCAAACAGCCAACTCCATCTTACGACAGTTCACGCATCCGTATCCGGTAAAGTCGAGCATCACGGGCTTGCCGTTTCGGCGGGCATACTCCATGCCTGCGTCATAATCGTCGAACTTAGCATGTACTTCGTTTGTGTATAGGTTAAAGTCCTGTGTTTTCAAGGGTGGCGAGAAGGCGCTGACTGCTTTAAGCGGTGCGCCCCACAAACCGGGAACCATATACATGGCAAAGGCAAGCGAAGCCAGAGCCATAAAGAAACGAGGCACGCTTACGCGGGTGTCGTCATCATCGTGCGGGAACTTGATTTTACCCAGCAAGTAGAATCCCAACAGGGCAAAGAGCACAATCCACAACGCCAAGAAGGTTTCACGATCCAAGATTCCCCAACCGTAAGCCAAGTCGGCAACGGAAAGGAACTTGAGTGCAAAGGCCAGTTCCAGAAATCCCAAAGTAACTTTGATGACATTCATCCATCCGCCCGATTTAGGCATGGACTTCAACCACGAAGGGAAGAGGGCGAAAAGCGTAAACGGCAGAGCCAATGCAATGGCAAAGCCCAACATTCCGATAGCGGGCGCTACAATGCTGCCGGTTGTTGACACCTGCACCAATAGAAAACCAATGATGGGACCGGTGCAAGAAAACGAAACCAGCGACAAGGTAAAGGCCATCAGGAAAATACTTAGCAAGCCACTGGTGGCCTCAGCCTTACTGTCAACCGCGCTGCTCCAACGGGAGGGTAACGTTATTTCGAAGGCTCCGAAGAAAGAGGTGGCAAAGACCACCAACATCAAGCAGAAAAGGATGTTGAACACGGCATTGGTCGACAACGCATTCAGGGCACTCGCACCGAAGATCAGCGTGATAGCTAATCCCAGCGTTACGTAAATAACCACAATAGAAGCACCGTACGTCCACGCATCGCGAATTCCTTTTTTCTTGTCCTTACTACGTTTGAGGAAAAAGCTTACCGTCATAGGAATGATAGGCCACACGCAGGGAGTAAACAGTGCGAGTAGTCCGCCCAGAAAGCCGGTAATGAAAATGTAAATCCACGACACGTCTTTTTGCGATGTTGTTTCGCCAAAAGCATGCAATTCATTGATAACAGGCGCCCAAAGATCGGTAGTTCCCACTGCAACGGCAGCAACGGAGCTGCTGTCATTTACGTTCTTCAGTGAGTCAACGTTCAGCGCAGCAGTAGCAGCAGCTGCTTCATCGGCGGCTTGCGTGGTTTTATCGGCCGTTGTAGCCGATGAGGCTTGCGCGCCACCTTCTACGCCCTTACCCGAAAACTTGAAAGGAACTTGTGTGGGGGGCAGACAACTTTCGTCGTCGCATGCGCCGTACTCCAGGTATCCTTCTATGTGGTAAGTAGCACCGGTAATCTTTACTTTCTGCACAAACTGAACGGCGTGCGAAAAGTAACGCACCTGCATTTCAAACAGTTTATCGAAGGTACTTATTTCTTTTCCCTTTGCCTGAAACTTACCCACAGGCTGAACGCCTTGTTGCTTATCTACATTGAACGTAGCCGATATGGGACCGCCATCGGGCAGATTGATTGAATATACATGCCAGCCGTTGTCAATGGTACCCGAAAATATGATTTCGGCTTCGGTTGGCGATATACTTTTAAAGGAGGTTTTGAACTTCACCGGTTCTTTGATCTGCGCTTGCAGGTTCAAAGCGGCTAAGGTGAAGACAAACAACCACAAACAGATTTTCTTCATACTTTTATTCGTCTAATGATGTATTGAGAATCTAGAACTCATAATCTACACAAGCGCGGTTCAGCTTCACATCGGCCAGTAGTTTACCTGCGGCCACATGATCAGGATGAACAGCGTATGTTTTCACGTCTTCCAGCGAATCGAACTCACTGTACAAGGCTATGTCCCATGCTTCGGCCGGATTCACATTGAGTCCCACCTCTATCTTTCGTATCACAGATATCTTAGCAGGAAGGGCTTCAATCGCTTCTTTGAATTGATTCATCACTGCTTGTTTCTCAGTAGCCGGAAGTTCTTCTTTCAGCTTAAATAATACAATGTGTTTAACCATACGTTGTTATTTTATGAATTGTTTTTATCTTTGCATGATTTGATTACACAAAAGTAATTCATATTGTTCATATACACACCATCAACGAATGTTAATAATAGGAATAGCAGGCGGAACCGGTTCGGGAAAAACCACTGTAGTACGCAAAATAATAGATAGTTTGCCCAAAAATGAAGTAGTGCTTTTACCACAAGATTCATACTACAAAGACAGTAGTCATGTGCCGGTGGAGGAGCGCCAAAACATTAACTTCGACCACCCCGACGCTTTCGAATGGAGCCTGCTCTCCAAACACGTGTCTCTGTTGCGCGAAGGAAAAAGCGTTGAACAGCCTACTTATTCGTATCTTACTTGTACGCGCCAACCCGAAACCATACACGTTGAACCGCGCGAAGTAATCATCATAGAGGGAATTCTCGCTTTGTGCGACAAGAAGTTGCGCAGCATGATGGACCTGAAGGTATTTGTTGATGCCGATCCCGACGAACGCCTGATTCGTGTGATTCAACGGGATGTCATTGAGCGCGGGCGAACGGCCGAAGCTGTGATGGAAAGATATACGCGGGTGTTGAAGCCCATGCACATGCAATTCATTGAGCCTTGCAAAAGGTATGCTGACCTGATCGTTCCCGAAGGAGGTAACAACAAAGTTGCCATTGACATTTTAACCATGTACATCAAAAAACATTTGTAGCGCATGCGTATAAAAGTAGTTCGTTTTACCTTTCTCTTTTGCCTGGGGCTCCTTGTGCTGGCTTCTTGCCGCAAGGGGAACCGGGGTACGGATGAAGTAACGTACGACCTGCCTCAAATGAAAGATAGCGGTGAACTGGTGGTGCTTACCTTATACAGTTCTACTTCTTATTTTATTTATCGCGGTCAGGAGATGGGGTTTCAGTACGAACTCAGTGAGCAGTTTGCCAAGAGCTTGGGACTGAAGTTACGCATTGAAGTGGCTCGTAACGTTCCCGATTTGGTACGAAAGTTACGCAACGGTGAGGGCGACATGATTGCTTACAACTTGCCCATCACCAAAGCGCTGAAAGATAGTGTAACTTATTGCGGTGAGGAGGTAGTTACTCATCAGGTTATTGTGCAGCGGACAGGTGGAAAGGGCAAAGTTCTCACTGATGTGACTCAGTTGGTAGGGAAAGAGGTGTACGTGAAACCGGGCAAGTATTTCGACCGGCTTACGAATTTAAACAAAGAACTGGGTGGCGGCATCAAGATTAGAAAGGTGGAGGCCGACAGTATTACTGTGGAGGATCTTATCACGCAGGTTTATCAGGGGAAGATCGATTACACGGTTTGCGACAATGATCTGGCCCGACTAAACACAACGTATTATCCCAATCTGGACATCCGCTTGCCTATAAGCTTTGACCAGCGGGCATCATGGGCAGTTCGAAAAGAATGTCCGTTACTGGCCGAAGCAGCCAACAAATGGCACAAAGAGAATTTAACCTCACCGGCTTACAATGCCAGTATGAAGCGCTACTTTGAAATCAGTAAAAGCATTATTCACTCTCCTATTCTATCGCTTCGGGAAGGGAAAATCTCTCATTTCGATAAGTTATTTAAGAAGTATGCAAAGGAGATTGACTGGGATTGGCGTTTGCTGGCTTCTTTGGCGTATACGGAGTCGAACTTCGACACAACGGCTGTGTCATGGGCAGGCGCTCGGGGATTGATGCAGCTGATGCCCGTCACCGCGCGGGCCATGGGAGTTCCTCCGGGGAAAGAATCTAATCCCGAAGAGAGCATCAAAGCGGCAGTGAAGTATATTGATGCAACCAATCGTGCCTTGAAAGTTATACCCGACAAAAAAGAACGTATTAAGTTTATTCTGGCTTCCTACAATGCCGGACTCGGACATATTTCGGATGCCATGGCGTTGGCACGCAAATACGGAAAGAAGGAACTGGTGTGGGAACATAACGTTGAAAAGTTTATTTTGCTGAAAAGCAATGAAGAATACTTCACCGATCCTGTTTGTAGAAACGGATACTTCCGTGGCATTGAAACGTACAACTTCGTACGCGACATTCTGAGCCGGTACGAAGTGTACAAACAAAAAATCAAAAAATAAATCTTCTCCCTCAACCGCCCGATGTTACTTGCGGCCGGTAACCCAGCTGACTACAACAATAGCCATAACAGATAACGGAAGTGCAAACAGAATGGGGTCAATCATCGGAAAAGGATATGCCTCAATCAAAACATCTCTTCCGAACAAAGCCTTGCAAATACCCATAGCCGCAGCCTCTTTCTGATGCAAAAAGACCAGTGCGAACAAGCTAGCCAGCGTACCTACCCAAAGACTGGCAACAACTCCCTTACGTGTAGCGTTCTGCCAATAAAGAGCACAAAAATAAGCCGGAAGAAAAGCTGCCGCACATATACCCATAAAGATCGAAGTGCCGCGTGCAATGATATCATTGGGTAACATGTAGCAGATAACATAACTCACCAAGATAGAAACCAATACGCCCAGACGAATGACACTAGTGAGGCGTCCGCGCGAACGAGGTTTATACGTTCCGTAAATATCCGACCCGGCAGCCGCCCCCATGGTGTGAAACTGTGAACTAAGCGTAGACATACTAGCCGAAAGGATACAAAGCATAAAGAGCGCTGAAAACCAGTCGGGCATCGCTTTATTTATGAAATAGGGAATAATCTTATCGATGTCTTTGACTACTTCGGTAGCCACAGCGCCCTCAGTTTTAAGGAAGAACAAATTGCTCAAGGCCCCTGCATGATAAATGGCACCTACGGTTATAATTAAAAACAAACAACCGATAAACACCCCTCTATTAAGCTGTTTGCTGCTTTTCACCGTCATGAAACGTACCACTAGCTGCGGTTGCGCCAAACAACCAATTCCTACGCCCAAAATTAAAGAGGTAACCAGCGTATACCATTGAGGAGAACCGAATACAGGCATGGCCGTCCACCCCTGATGTCCCAGCGACTTGTACTTCTCGGGCACCAGAGGAGCCATATCGCTCAGCGCATTGTTCGCTTCGGTAAAGCCCATTCCCAATGTTTTATAGAGATAAAAAATAAGAAACAACATGCAAGCAAACATGATGACCGCCTGCAAAGCGTCTGTATACATCACCCCTTTCATTCCACCGGCAATTACATACGCTGCAATTATCAATGTAAAGATAAGAAGCGACACATTAAAGTCAATCTGAAATATCTGTTCGATGAAAACGGCACCACCTTTCATGACTACTGCGGCATAGAGTGGCATGCCCAAAAAGATGACGGCAGCTACAAAAACCTGTATGCCGCGCGAATGGTAATGACGACCTAATAACTGAGGAAACGTACTGACATTTAACTTGGCACCCATGCGACGCGTTCGCAAACCAAAGAAAATAAAGGCGATGATTACCCCTACAAACATATTGAGGAAGCATAACCATTGAATGCCCATACCAAAAGCAGCGGCCACACCGCCAAAACCAACAATAGCAGAAGCTGAGATAAAAGTTGCTCCGTAAGAAAGAGCCATTACAATGGGGTTCATCTGTCGTCCGCCAACGAGATAATCACTTGCCGTGGTCGTTTTCTTATACCCCAAAAAACCTAAATAAGCCAATGACAGCAAATACGCTATCACAATCAGTCCAAGCGTAAATGTGTTCATCGGCTTTCATCTTTTTCGTCGTCCTTATTCCAGTATTTCACTCCAAACCAAGCTGAGAACAGCACGCACACTACCGACAACAGGTAGGGCAAAATGATAAGCGGGTCGTTGATTCCAAACATTTGTGTATCAGATTTTACGTTAATTCTGCCACAAATGTAAGGAATATCCTTGAAATACAAAACGAAAGTCAGAACAGATTCAATTTATTGTTTCGTGCATCATCCAATGAAACAATTTCACGTTGTACCGGTCTGCCCTTTTCTCGCAGAGACTGATACTCCGAACGAATCTCTTCCGCAAACGAATCCTTCAATTCCGGGTTCAATAACTTAGAGGCTACGCCGGCATTTTGCGATGCATCTTTCAGATAAACCACCGGCGAACTGTAAACAGGATCTATCTTCAGGGCCGTGTGCAGCTTAGAAGTGGTTGCCCCACCAATCAGCAGCGGTATATTAAATCCGGCTTTCTCCAGTTCGGACGCCACATGCACCATCTCTTCTAGCGAAGGAGTAATCAGACCACTCAGTCCAATCATATCCACCTTTTCTTCAATAGCCCGTTGAATAATCTTTTCGGCAGGTACCATTACACCCAAGTCGATAATATCATAACCGTTACAAGCCATGACAACTCCCACGATATTCTTACCAATATCGTGCACATCGCCTTTCACCGTGGCCAGTAACACTTTCCCGGCCGACTTCACATCAGCCGTTTTTTCCGACTCAATGACCGGTTGCAAAATGGCAACAGCTTTCTTCATGGTACGTGCTGTTTTCACTACTTGCGGCAAAAACATTTTGCCTGCACCGAACAGTTCACCAACATAATTCATACCTTCCATCAGCGGACCTTCAATAACATCCACCGCTTTTTCGTATTGCGGTAAAGCCTCTGCCAAATCCTCTTCCAGAAAATCGCCAATTCCTTTGACCAAAGCGTGCTTCAATCGTTCTTGCACCGTACCGTCACGCCAAGCATCATGCCTGATAGGCTGACTGTCGCCTGACGCTACAGTTTTAAGTTTCTCGGCCAATACAATTAAATCTTCAGCTGCATCCTTTCTTCGGTTCAGCACCACGTCTTCAATAATTTGAAGCACATCGGCCGGAACGTCGGTATACAATACAGAAGTAGTAGGATTTACAATACCCATATCCATGCCCTTCTGAATGGCATGATACAAGAACACCGCATGCATTGCCTCACGAATGTAATTATTGCCACGCAATGAGAACGATAAATTACTTACACCGCCACTTACATGAGCTCCCGGAAGATTCTTTCGTATCCATTCGGTAGCCTGAAGAAAATCGACAGCATAATTATTATGTTCCTCAATGCCCGTTGCCACAGTCAGAATGTTCGGGTCAAATATAATATCATGCGGATTGAAGTCTACTTTATCGACCAGCAAACGATAGGCACGCTCGCATACCTCTATTTTACGTTGGAACGTATCTGCCTGTCCGGTTTCGTCGAACGCCATCACCACCACCGCAGCCCCATAGCGTTTCACGGCAGAAGCATGTTCAATAAAAGCCTCTTCACCCTCTTTCAGTGAAATTGAATTAACCACGCATTTACCTTGCAGGCACTTTAAGCCTGCTTCAATAACCTCCCATTTAGAAGAGTCAATCATGATGGGCACACGAGATATCTCAGGTTCCGAAGCAATCAGGTTCAGGAAAGTAGTCATTTCCTCTGCTCCATCGAGCAAACCATCATCCATATTCACATCCAGAATCAATGCCCCATCTTCTACCTGAGCACGAGCAATGGATAGTGCCTCATCGTATTTCTTTTCCTGCACCAAACGCAAGAACTTGCGAGAACCAGCCACGTTACACCGCTCGCCTATATTTACGAAGTTAATCTCCGGCTTCACTTCCAACAATTCCAGTCCAGAAAGCCACATGCAATCAGGCTTACCTACCGGTTTGCGGGGCTCTGCGTTCTTTATCAGTTCCGCATATTTGGCTATATAAGCATCCGTCGTACCACAACATCCGCCAATGATGTTCACCAACTTTTCGTCAATATACTCCTTCACCTGTACAGCCATCTCCTCGGGCGACTGATCGTATGCCCCCAAACTGTTGGGCAGTCCGGCATTCGGATACGCACTAATATAATAAGGAGCCTTGTTTGCCAATTGCAACAAGAAAGGTTTGAGCTGACTGGCACCGAAGGAGCAGTTGAGTCCCACCGACAAAATATTAGCATGTTGCACAGAAGCCAGAAACGCCTCCAATGTTTGTCCCGATAAAGTTCTACCGCCAATATCAGAAACCGTAACCGATAGCATCACAGGAACCTCAACCCCTACGACCTTCATAGCCTTTTCAGCAGCAAAAATAGCAGCCTTAGCATTCAGCGTATCGAAAATAGTTTCTATAAGAATCGCATCAACGCCCCCTTCGAGCAACGCTTCAATCTGTTGCTGATAAGCCAGCGCTAGTCCGTCGAAAGACAAAGCTCTGAATGCCGGATTGTTTACATCCGGGCTCATTGAACATGTTTTATTGGTAGGCCCTACCGAGCCGGCAACGAAACGAGGTTTATGGGGAGTCTTAGCCGAATACTCATCGGCTACCTCGCGTGCTATTTTTACAGCAGCCAGGTTTATTTCGCGAACATAATCTTCTACATGATAATCGGCCATGGAAACCGTTGTAGAACTGAATGTATTTGTTTCTATGATGTCGGCACCTGCTTCCAGATACTTGCGATGAATTTCCTGAATTACATCCGGTCGGGTCAGACACAACAAATCGTTGTTTCCTTTCAGTTGTCCGGGGATATTAGCGAAACTTTCGTTTCGGAAATCCTCTTCGCGAAGATTATACTGCTGAATCATAGTTCCCATAGCGCCATCCAATATCAGGATGCGCTCAGATACCAGTTGCTGGATAGTCTTTTTCATTATAACTGTTTGAATTAGTGACCGAACCGTTCGCAAACGGTTCACCTATTGAATACCTTGAAAACAGAATCGTTGCCACTGCCATGGCGGAGAAAAGTTAACGTTTAAACATGCGATCCATGTCTCTTTTATCATCCTTTTCCTTCAGCGATTCGCGCTTATCATACTGTTTCTTACCTCTTGCCAAAGCAACGACAACCTTTGCCAGTCCCTTCTCATTGATAAACATTCGTACAGGAACAATGGTGTAACCGGTTTCTTTCGTGCCTTTTTCGAGCTTTTTCAATTCCTTTTTATTCAGCAATAGTTTTCGGTCTCTACGTGCACTGTGGTTGTTGTAAGAGCCATAAAAATATTCTGCAATATGCATATTCTTCACCCACAGTTCCCCGTTTGAGAAGAAACAAAAAGTATCTACCAAGCTAGCTTTACCCAGACGGATTGATTTTATTTCGGTACCGGTAAGCACAATGCCAGCCGTATATGTATCCGTCAGTTCGTAATCAAACGTAGCACGTTTATTTTTTATATTAACGGGAGCCAGTTTCATTTTCTATAATTAATTGAGTATTACTGTTAGTTTGTTGAACACTACCTGTATAATAGCCGGACAAAAAATAAGCAATGCAGATGCAAGTATGGTGAAGCCCACCTTTTTATTCTCTTTCATTTCATAAAGAGCCGATACACCTTCCCATGCCACATAGACTAAATAAAAACGAAGCAGCCAGCCAATAACGGTAAAGTCGGGCAACATACCCGTAACAATACTAATTAAAAAGGTGACTACAAGCGTATATCCGGCCAATTGTTGTGCCAACAATATATCATTCTTTAAACCAAACAATCTAACTCCCAAATGGTTTATGGCAAACGCTGCTAAAAAGTATCCGCCAAAAAGAGCCACAGCCACTGCGCAACATTGCGTCATGGCTAGTTGGAAACTCTGAGGGCCACTCCATCCGTACTCCAGCATGGAGCCAATGAATTCAGAGAGACCACATAAACCAATCATAGGATAAACGAATTCGGTAAATACCGCTCGCCTATCCGTATTGAAACGAATTTCCTCCCAGGCCTTGGCCGGAGAGGAAATCAATAACATCGCTATTTTAAAAATTCCTTTGTAATTCAATTATTCTTCCTTGTAGGTTAAAGTATATTTCTTTGTTGTTGCATCATCTAATATAATGCCCATACTGCTTTCTTGTGTCTCTACATTTATGGTAAAAGTTGTTTTACCTGTATTCATCTGAAAGTCATAAATAATTTGTGAAAGATCAAATGCTTTATAATATAAAGGCATGAAAGCCAAATTAGACATTACATAGTCATATGAAGTAGCATCCTTGCTCGTATCACCTTTTGAATTGTGACGCAAATAAAGATTCAGTTCACTAGAAGTTGCAGTTGTTTCTTCCGGATAATACACCAATGTAAAATAGTGCAATTTAGATGTATAATACGTTGCACCTAGCACTAGCTGCTTGTCCATCATGAAAACATTATTGCTTCCACCAGCAGTTAAAGTGATTATAGGAGCTGTTGATACAGAATCATTGCTGGCCCCTCGAGCTGAAGGCATCTCAGTTTTCGAATCCAATGAAACCGCATAAGTCAACTCAACTGTATAGCTATCAGTAGTCTGACCAGTACTAGAGGTATTTGCCACAGCAGAAGAAAAATAGATATACGCAACATTAGATGATGTTGAAAACTTATATGTACTTTCAACCGTAGCCAAAGAAGCAGTAGTTGGATAATATTTTATTCCATTTGCACCTTCAAAATGTACAGTTCCCATGTAATTAACAACTTTAACGATACTTCCAGCTGCTGTAGATGACTCACCTTCATCAATACAAGAAGTTAAAGAAACTCCCATTAAGAAAGTCAAAACCAATGCGAAAAACTTCATCTGTTTCATAATATTATATCAATGTGTGTTTTATATAGGTGTGCAAATATACAAAACAAAGAGAGATGCACACCGTTTACCCCTCTTTTTTTACTCTATTTAATAAATAAACGCACCCAACACACATATACTGCATGGCTAATCCTTTTTTATTTCAGCAAATAAATCCAAGTGTTCGTCTACATAAGAAGCGATAAGCGTGGTAAGCTCCTCTTCCATCTCGAAGAATTCCTCTTCCAAGTCATCGAAAACCTCATAGTTTTCGTACATAGCCATAAATTCCTCTTCCGTGCGTTCTTTTTCAAGATCCTCACGGCTGGCATCATATATTTTTTTTGCTTTATAAATCAGCTTAGAAAAATCATGCGCTCCCCACAATCTCATTGCTTTGGCAAAAGGATTATCAAAGATATAGCTACCATAACCGTTTTGAATTAACTGGCAGAAACCTCCCACCATAATTTCATCCCGAAACAATTGATAAGCTAATAGCGAATGCTGTTCTCCCGTTAGCAACGGCATGGTCTCGGCAGTCAGATTACCGCCCGTTGCTTCCAGGTATTTATCAGTAAACACCTTAATAAACTCATCCATTCCTTCACCGGCTGCATTGCGCAATGCCTCATCAGATACTTCTATCATACTATATGTATTAATCGTTGCCACAAAAGTAATCTTTTTGATTGAAAGCCCAATACTTCCACATAGAATAATAATTCATACACATCATAACAGACGCTGATCTCTAGTTTTGCAGCCTATATAAACATTGATATCATGAAACAAATTTTCTTACTTGCCTGCGCATTCCTGTTATCGAGCGCTTGTGCAAAGAACGACAACAACGAGACAGAGATTGTCACACCCCCTGACGTAGACAACACAGAAACAGTCGTAGCACCCGCCTTTCCGGGAGCTGAAGGTTTTGCCCGAATGACTACTACCGGTGGACGTGGCGGCGAGGTGTACCATGTAACCAACCTCAACGACAGCGGCAGTGGCTCACTGCGCTACGGATTGAGTATGAGCGGTGCACGCACCATCGTTTTCGACGTTTCGGGCATTATCGAGCTACAATCGACCCTGGAAGTTAAAAACGGAGACGTAACTATTGCCGGACAGACAGCTCCCGGTGACGGAATCTGCCTCAAAAACTACTCATTGGTGGTTAAAGCCGATAACGTAATCATCCGGTTCATTCGTTGCCGCATGGGCGATGAAAAGAAAAGCGAAGACGATGCCATGTGGGGACGTGAGCACAGCAACATCATTATAGACCATTGTACCATGAGCTGGAGTACCGACGAATGCTCCTCTTTCTACGGAAACAAAAACTTCACCATGCAGTGGTGCATCTTGAGTGAAAGCCTCACCAATTCCGTGCACGGCAAAGGCAAACACGGCTACGGAGGTATTTGGGGAGGCGAAGGTGCCAGCTTTCATCACAATTTACTGGCACACCACAGCAGTCGCACTCCCCGTCTATGCGGCAGCCGTTTTTCGGGTCGCCCTGCCGACGAGTTAGTCGACCTGCGCAACAACGTGTTTTACAACTGGGGGCCAACCAACGGAGGTTACGCCGGTGAAGGAGGCAGCTACAACTTCGTGGGCAACTACTACAAACCCGGCCCGTCGACAGCAACCAAAGAATCACTCACCTACCGCATCTTTTCGCCCAATGCCGATGACGGAACTCAAAAAAATGCAGCCGGAATATGGGGTAGCTTTTACGTTCAGGCAAATTATATAGACAATACATGCAACGCTCTCACCGATAAAATGAGACAATACATTGCCCAAACCAATGAAGATAACTGGGTAGGCATACACCCAAACACCAACAACGGCGCACTTCCAGGCGGAAGCAAAGACGGTATCAAGGCCAATCAGGAATACAAAGTTGCCGCCGTAGGAACACATACCGCTGCTACAGCCTACGAGCGTGTATTGAACTATGCGGGAGCCAGTATGCAACGCGATGCCGTTGATACCCGCATTATTAACGAAGTAAAACAAGGCACCTACACATACACCGGCTCAAACGGAGGAACTAATGGTTTAATTGATTCGCAAGCAGACTGCGGGGGCTATCCCGAATACCAACAAGGCAGCAAGCCTGCTGACACCAACAAAGATGGCATTGCCGACAGCTGGGCTGCCCAGAATCTGCCCTCCGAAAAAACCTACAAAGACATTAACAAAAAAAGCGGATACAGCTACCTGGAACTTTACATCAACAGCCTGGTTGCCCACATTATGAAACAAGGTTGCGAAGGAAGCACCGCTTCACCTTGCGCCGATGACTTTTAACGGAATGTAATCTCCACTTTGCAATAAGCAGATTTACAGTCTTTTATTTGCTCTATTTCTTAAAAAAGTAATAAAAGTCAGATTGTATAAACCAAATAAAAGGACTAACTTTGCGGTCAATTGAAAAATTGTGGTTACAAAACTATATTATTTTACTTAAAAAAAGAGCTAATTATGACTTATTCACACGAAGTGGAACACATGTGTGTTGTGAAGAAAGGTCCTAACCATGGACCGGCTCCCATACCCGAAGAAGGCAGATGGGTAAAATCGAAAGAGATTGTAGACATTTCCGGTTTAACACACGGTGTAGGTTGGTGTGCCCCTCAACAAGGAGCGTGCAAACTAACTCTGAATGTTAAGGAAGGTATTATTCAGGAAGCATTGGTTGAAACCATTGGTTGTTCAGGAATGACTCACTCAGCTGCCATGGCTGCTGAAATCCTTCCGGGAAAAACCATTTTGGAAGCGTTGAATACCGACTTGGTATGTGATGCAATCAACACAGCCATGCGTGAACTTTTCCTTCAAATTGTTTACGGACGTACTCAATCGGCTTTCTCTGAAGGCGGTTTGATTATCGGTGCAGGTCTTGAAGACTTGGGTAAAGGTCTTCGTAGCCAGGTTGGTACCTTGTACGGAACATTGGCAAAAGGTCCTCGTTACCTTGAAATGGCCGAAGGTTATATCAAAACTATCTTCCTTGATAAGAATGATGAAATCTGCGGATACGAATTCGTTCACATGGGTAAATTCATGGACGAAATCAAGAAAGGTACGGATGCCAACGAAGCTTTGAAGAAAGTAACCGGCACTTACGGACGCGTAACAGCGGAACAGGGAGCAGTTAAACACATTGATCCACGTCACGAATAATATAAGGAGGAAAGAAACTATGATTAGAGAAGTAAAATTTGAAAGTCAGGACCGTCGTATCAAAGGCATCATTGCTGCTTTGAACGCAAACGGCATCAAAGACATCGAAGAAGCTAACGCAATTTGCGAAGCTCATGGACTTGATCCTTATAAAACGTGTGAAGAAACTCAGCCAATCTGCTTCGAGAATGCAAAATGGGCTTATGTTGTAGGTGCTGCCATCGCTATTAAAAAAGGCTGCAAAGTAGCTGCTGACGCTGCCGAAGCAATCGGTATCGGTCTTCAGGCATTTTGTATTCCCGGTTCAGTAGCCGATGATCGTAACGTAGGTATCGGCCATGGAAACCTGGCTGCCCGTCTGCTTCGCGAAGAAACAAAATGTTTCGCTTTCCTTGCAGGACACGAGTCATTTGCAGCTGCCGAAGGTGCAATCAAAATTGCAGCTAAGGCCGACAAAGTTCGTAAAGAACCTCTTCGTTGCATCCTGAACGGTCTTGGAAAAGACGCCGCACAAATCATTTCACGTATCAACGGCTTTACTTACGTACAAACAGAATTTGACTATTACACATCAGAACTGAAAGTAGTTCGTGAAATCGCTTATTCTGACGGAGACCGTGCCAAAGTAAAATGCTATGGTGCCGATGATGTTCGCGAAGGTGTTGCTATTATGCACAAAGAAGGTGTTGACGTATCTATCACAGGTAACTCAACCAACCCAACTCGTTTCCAGCACCCAGTAGCCGGAACATACAAAAAAGAATGTAACGAAATGGGTAAGAAATACTTCTCTGTAGCATCTGGTGGTGGTACAGGTCGTACATTGCACCCTGATAACATGGCTGCCGGTCCTGCTTCTTACGGTATGACAGACACCATGGGCCGTATGCACTCAGACGCTCAGTTCGCTGGTTCTTCATCAGTTCCTGCTCACGTAGAAATGATGGGATTCCTAGGTATTGGTAACAACCCAATGGTAGGTTGTACTGTAGCTGTAGCTGTTGATGTAGCTCAGGCATTAGGTAAGTAAATAAATACCTTATTCATACAAAACTCCTGTAGCTTCATTGGTTACAGGAGTTTTTTTATTTCACAAAAGCGCATGTTTTATACATCGGGAACATTGCTCTTATGTAAAATCGTCTATCTTTGCATAGAAAGGAGTAAACTATGACATTAAAAGATTTACATAAAAGCATATCAGAACTGGAAAGTACCCCTCTGATGCCAATGTTGTTTGTTGGACACGGATCGCCGATGAATGCAGTTGAAGACAATGAATTTTCACGCATGTGGACCAGTTTAGGCGCTCAATTACCTACGCCACGTGCCATTGTGTGTATCTCGGCTCATTGGGAAACAAAAGGTACGCACGTAACAATAGGCAATCCGCTGGAAACCATTCACGACTTCTATGGATTCCCCAACGAACTTTATCGCCAGAAATATCCGTCGCCGGGATCACCCTCGTTAGCTCAGGAAGTGATAGATAACATCCAAAGCACACACGTAAAGGGCGACGATCAATGGGGGTTGGATCACGGCACGTGGACTATTCTTAAATACACCTATCCTTTGGCAAATATACCTGTTATTCAGATAAGTATAGATCACGACAAAGATGCGCAATGGCATTACAACCTGGGCAAAGAGCTTGCTTTTCTTCGCAGCAAAGGCGTTCTGGTAATAGGTAGTGGAAATATGATACACAACCTGCGCATCATGCGCATAACGGGCAACGACTTCAATGCCGAGTATGGTTACGACTGGGCATTCGAACTGAACGATATTCTCAAAAACAAGCTGATAGATGGAGATGACCTGTCACTGATTAACTACCGTTCATTGCATAAGGATGCTGAGCTAGCAATTCCCACACCCGAACATTACATTCCGATGCTCTATGTATTGGGACTGAGAAACAAAGATGAAAAAGTCAGATTCTTTAACGATAAAGTAATTGCAGCATCGTTAAACATGACTTCTTTTATAGTAGGAGAATAGAGACAAAGGAACCAAACAGATTGCCATGAGCCAAGCCGATAAGATAAAAGGAGCCCTATTCGGACAAGCCATTGGTGATGCATTAGGAGCAGGCACCGAGTTCATGACTCGTGCTGAAGTACAACAACACTACCCTACTGGCCTGCGCAATTATTCACAGATACGCAAGGACGCCTACCGTTCATTCAGACCAAAAGGTTACTGGACAGACGATACGGAAATGATGCTTTGCATTGCTCGTTCTCTTATTAAAGAGAAAGAAATAAATTACACATCCATCGCAAGTGAATTCAAAGCATGGTATAATACCAATCCGCCCGACATCGGTAATCAAACGCGTTGCGTGCTCGGCCATCCTCAATACGAACAAGAACCCTTTCGCGTGTCTCGTGCTGTTTGGCAACTCACAGGTGAAAAAAATGCAGGTAACGGAGGCATAATGCGTACCTCTATAGTAGGCTTACTGCCATGTAACGTTATCAAAGAAGCTGAATCAATATGCAAACTCACCCATTTTGATCCGCGCTGCGTGGGCTCCTGCGTTATATACTCCATCCTTATTCATTCGTTGGTATACCACAATACCGTTCCGCCAATGAGCGAACTCAAAGAAATAAGTATCCAATACGACGAACAAATAGAAAAATTCCTGAACTTAGCAGAATCCGAGACCTTGACCGCTCTCACCCTTGACGATAAAGCGATGGGCTACACCCTTAAAACACTGGCAGCAGCCCTTTGGTGTTTGCATCACTGCAACAGTTTTGAAGAAGGTTTATTTGCCATGATTGATGCCGGAGGAGATGCCGACACCAATGCAGCCGTAGCTTGTAGTCTGCTGGGCGCCAAGTATGGGTATCATTCTATCCCCCATACATACATTGATGGATTGATAAAAAAAGAAGAATTAAATAAAGTTGCTGAGTATTTTGAAACAATTCATCTTCATTTATAGTATGGAGTTACTTCCAAATATTAGCTTCTCTTTTTTCTCTTTTTAAACATTAAAAATAATAACATCAAATAGTAGCCAGAAAGAAGAATATAAAAAGGAAGAAGGAACCAAGAAAAGCCTTGCATATAAGTATACCCTAGCACCAATAGTGTAGTAAGTATCGTTCCTACATCCGGTAACATCTGTTTTGGCAAAAATCTTTTTATTTTCATAGATTAAAACTTTTTATTTAATACAACGGTCATCACTACTCTTAACCGAAATACCTATCATCGTAGTGGTCTCTAAAGCATTATTCCACACCGAATGTAACAAAGTACCTTTAACTAAAAACGATTCATTTTCACGTATAATGTGAGTGCTGTTTTCAAACAAAACCTTTGCTTCACCTCTTACCACAATAAACAAATGATCGTGCTCGTGCGTATGTAATTGAACAGGCCCTCCCCCATTGGGTTCTAAATAAGCAATAGATCCGTTAATAATCTCACCGCAATTACCAAAAAGGTTCTTGGCAAGAAAATTTATATGTTCCGGAGGAGTGACAAAATTGGTAATCTTCATAGATTTATATTATTTAATAACAAAAGTAAAAAATTAGTTTCAAACAAAAAAGCATAAGTCATTCATTATTAAACACATAATATTATTTACCTTTGCAAAAAAGGACATGAATAAAATAGAAACAGTAATCTTAGACTTTGACGGGACAATAGCTGATACAAAAAACAGTATTATACAAACCATACAAGCTACATTAGAAATATTGGGACTCTCCAAGGCCAATGACAATGAAATAAAAAATCTTATCGGGCTACCGCTAGAAGAAACATTTATCAAAGCTGCCCAAATAAAGGAAAAAGCCATATTAGAAGAAGCCATCCGAATATATCGCGAGAACTATAATAGCATAAGCTTAGATACCATTCAATTATTCCCCCACGTTGCATCTACATTGCAAAACATTTATCAAAGAGGAATAACCATTACTGTTGCGTCCAGCAAAGGAAGAGATGCATTGCTATTACTATTGAATAAGTTAAATATAAGCCAATACATCTCTTACACTTTGGGAGAACAAGATGTGGTGAACAAGAAACCTGCACCCGACATGGTTCTTATGATACTGGAGCAAACTCAGTCTAGCCCTCAAAAAACGTTAGTCATAGGAGATACCATTTATGATATAGCGATGGGGCGAGGCGCCAATTGCATAACATGTGGAGTTACCTACGGTTATAACACAAAGGAACAGTTAATGAAGCAAGGCGCTAATTATATTATTGACTGTTTTGGTGATGTGCTAGGAATGTGTATTTAAATTACAACGCCTATCTTATAGGGTTCTTTTGTGATTTGCTTTCAAAATTGTATCTTTGTCCTAACAGCAACAGCTAGTACTATCATAAGAACCTAAGTATTTAAGTTGTAATTTGCTTTCAAAATTGTATCTTTGTCCTAATAGCAACAGCATACAATGGTTAAGTAACAAGTAAACGATAGTTGTGATTTGCTTTCAAAATTGTATCTTTGTCCTAATAGCAACAGCGTAACTTCTTACTTTAGCAAGAACAAAGAAGTTGTGATTTGCTTTCAAAATTGTATCTTTGTCCTAATAGCAACAGCTATAAGCAATGAGATACGAACCACTTATGAGTTGTGATTTGCTTTCAAAATTGTATCTTTGTCCTAATAGCAACAGCATTCATAGGCTTAGCCACAATTAAGGGGCTGTTGTGATTTGCTTTCAAAATTGTATCTTTGTCCTAATAGCAACAGCTATAAACAAAAAAAAGATTGACCGTATAAAGTTGTGATTTGCTTTCAAAATTGTATCTTTGTCCTAATAGCAACAGCAGGTACGACCGGCGAGGGTGGTACGGTTAGTTGTGATTTGCTTTCAAAATTGTATCTTTGTCCTAATAGCAACAGCCCACATCTGCAAGTGTCTCGTATGCTGATAGTTGTGATTTGCTTTCAAAATTGTATCTTTGTCCTAATAGCAACAGCCACTTCGTTCACGTTAGCGTTGGCCGGTGGGTTGTGATTTGCTTTCAAAATTGTATCTTTGTCCTAATAGCAACAGCCAACTGCCGGTATACATTAACTCCTTCCTGGTTGTGATTTGCTTTCAAAATTGTATCTTTGTCCTAATAGCAACAGCTGTTTTCCTTTCGGTGTTTTCATCTCAATAGTTGTGATTTGCTTTCAAAATTGTATCTTTGTCCTAATAGCAACAGCACTGAAATGTAGGTACTATGTAGGTACGGAGTTCTGATTTGCTTTCAAAATTGTATCTTTGTCCTAATAGCAACAGCGTCACGATAAGAATACTTATATTGATACTTGTTGTGATTTGCTTTCAAAATTGTATCTTTGTCCTAATAGCAACAGCCGAATGGTTTGTTAACCATGTCGGCTACAGTTGTGATTTGCTTTCAAAATTGTATCTTTGTCCTAATAGCAACAGC
>Ga0129308_1000414_pt1 | contig 65084 bp, 81 predicted proteins | sample L827metagenome_FD_94440 | JGI IMG/M metagenome (GOLD analysis project Ga0129308, IMG submission 94440) | Ring-tailed lemur group fecal microbial communities from Wisconsin, USA - L827 metagenome | ecosystem: Host-associated > Mammals > Digestive system > Large intestine > Fecal | place: USA...
CCGGTAAATGACAGTCTCCGTCGAACGGCAGAACTCCACTCCCTTTGCGGTCTTGCGCATGAACAACAGGCTTGTGCATTTCCCGTTGTCCGTCTGCACCTCGTCGGCACTCGTAACGCCTAACTGCGTTTCGTCCGCTTCATCGGATACGATCATACGGATGTCTGCTTCGTTTATCCCATTCTCCTTCGCCTGTTTGCGCACGCTGTCCACAGGCACACGCTCGGCAATAATAATCCATTCCTGTTCTTCCAGATTCGGCTCCTGCTCGTTGGCCAAATACAGCGCCGTTTTGTCGATTAGCCGCATTTTCAGCCGCGGGGTCATGTCCGTGACAACGCTCTCACTGGGCGTGCGCTCGTCGAAGCAGTACAGATAATGGTCGCCGGTAATGCACGCGTTTTTCACAACGGCCCATTTCTTGCTGTCCAGCTTGCCCTTTTCCCACTGCGCCGCCGCGAACTCCGTCAGTGCATCGCAAATCTCGGCTTTCTGCGGGTCATCATCCATTGGCGAAAATATAATCGCTGTGTCGTTCATTGCTACCATGGCAATTTTGTACCGGCAGATTGGCTTGATAAAGTTCAGCACCGGCAATTCCTCATCTCCGGATTGCAGCCCGTGCCATTGGTCGCCCTCGTAAAAGCGGTGGCATTTTTCCGTCAGCGTGTACATGTTCGCCTTGTTGTGATGGTCCTTGCCCGCCTGGTACTTGCGCCAGATGTCCGTGCACTCTTTTTCCTGCATCATTTAACCACCCTCTGGCCTTTCCCGGTCCCGTCGTATGCGTCGATGTTCGCCAGAATCGCGTCATATTTGTCCGTGCGCTTTACCGTAGCTTTTACAGGCATCTGCACAGGCTCCGGAGCTATTCCTTCCTTCACATGCATACCGTCCCGCAGCCCGAGGCGGTAGCAGTATACGCACAGCGCCGCCATACCGCATACCGCCAGCGCCAGAACAAACGTTAATATGTCAGATAACACGATATTTCCCTCCTTGCCCCAGCGGTCCCGCCGTGGGCTTTTTCATGTTGAAATCATCCCGCAGGATGTCGTGTGTCTGTTTTTTGGGAGCCTGCGCCGCCGTGCTCCAATAGGTGCAGAACCCACGCAGCGCATCCGGTGCATGCGTCAGCTCATGCGGTTCATTTGCCACATCCTCCGGCTTTTTCTCGTCGTGCTGTACGGCAGGAAGCGTACGAATGAGATTCAAGCAGGTGTCGAAGATGCGCAGCCCCGGAGACGTTCCCCCTTGTTCATCCGGACGCAAGGCCAAAAATTCCCGCACCGCCAACCATCCGGCCACACGATCGTTTCCGGTCTTTGTCAGTGCGACGCCATTCTCAAAAAATATTTCCGCCGCGCTTTTCCCCGTGTCCTGCCTGCGGTTCCACAGGTCGGGCGGTGCCAGCCATGTGTATATATCGTCATCACCGTTTACATCCAGCAGCCGCCGCGCCGCTTCGCTGATGATGTGGCCCTGTTTATTGGCTCCCTTGCCATTGTCCCGGCCCTCGTACAGCTCCTTATACACCACTGCGCGCCCCTGCTCGTCCACGGCAACCCAAAGCGCCGCCAGCATGTCCATGCCGTAATCCAGCGTCACATAGCGCCGCCAGTGCGCCGGAATGCTATGCGGCCTGCACACATGCACATTGCGGTCGAACTCCGCAAAATACTGCCCCTCGAAGATGTCCCACTGTCCCAGCAGCCACGCCTTGCGCTGTTCCTCCGGCAGATTTTCCAGCATGCGCACATAGTCCGGGTCGTGTTCCATCAATGCGTGGTTGTCATATACATTCGCAGCTATAAACACGTAATCCTCCGGGCGTTCCGACGCTTTGTATTGCTTGTCAATGAACAGCCGTTTCACCCAAGTGTGCCCCACGCCGCCGGGGTTACAGGTCAGATAAAAGCGCTTTGGGAAGTCGTTGGCGCCGCGCAGGCAGGCCGTCAGCGTGGTGAACTGGAACTCCGTGAACTGCGTGGCCTCGTCCATAAAAATAATGTCGTATTCCTGCCCCTGATATTGCAGCACGTCCGCTTCGCTGTCGCAGTAGCCGAATACAATGCGGCTTCCGTTGGGGAATGTAAAGGATTTGTCCATGTCCCGATAGCGCGCAATCCCCATTAAGTCGGCCATCATCGGCAAAATGTGGTTTTCCCGCAGCTCCGGGAATGTCCGGCGCAAAATCAAAATGCTGATCCCGTTGTAAGACAGTGCAAGCCCGGCCGACTTTTTGCGCACCGCCCAGCTTTTGCCGCCGCCACGCGCCCCGCCGTATGCCACAAACCTTGTGCGGGCTTTAAAAAAAGCGATCTGTTTTATGTTTGGCTTGCCGATATTCCATTGCATCAGCCCATCAGCTCCCGCACCTCATTCGTCATGACGATTTGCAGCGTAGCGTCAAGGCTCCCGTCAATTGGCTGTGTCGCCTTTCCGTACACGCGATCAAGCACTGTCTTTGCCGCGTCCATCCGCATTGCCAGCGGAGCGTCCTTGTCATCTATCGTTTTGATGAGCAGCTTTGCGGCGGCAGGTGTTGCGGCTTTAAACATGTCCCGCACATCCGGCGGAATTTTAGGCCGCCCCCGCGGGTTTCCGCTTTTGCCCTTTTCAAACGGCCTCCCCGGTACGCTCTTCTTTTCTGTTTTCATGCTGTTACCAGCAGCCATCCGCCCACCCCCTTTCAGGTATAAAAAATAGGCCCAGGGTTTCCCCCTAAGCCTATCCTATCAAAAAAGTAGTTGGATTTTGCGCCACGTTTTATTTGTCTTTTTCCCGCTCCATGCGCTCACGGATTGCCTGCAAAATGTATCCTTGCAAACTCTGCTCAGCTGCTGCCGCTGCCGCTCTTATTTCTGCGCCTTCATCCTTTGTCGGCCTTACCATAATATTATCCAGCTTTCCCATATAGCGCGCATTTGATGCCTTTTTGTTCTCGGATATCGCCATAGCGCACCTCCTTTGCTTATATAATATATGTTTACATGCGGAATGTCAACATGCTAAAATTGCACATATTTTTTCTTGCATGTTTGTATGCTTTGTCAATTGCATGTTTATATTCCGCATGTTAATATATAGTCACAGCGAAAGCAACACCAAACAAACGGAGGAAAGGGAACAACAATGAAAAAACATGAAACCCGCTACACCGCGCCTGAAAAATTGCACTCTCTCACACTTGAGCAACTGATTTCCGCATGGGAAAGCACCGAAAATCCCATGTGTCTTTCATGTGTGTGTTTTTGCTCTGATTGCAACGGAACACAGGAGCAGAGTTACACCGGATGCATTTACAAAAAAATTGTGATATAATAAATTTCAAAAGAGAACTTAATTTATAAATACAGGAGGAAACGGTAATGGAACAAATCACAATCACGCTCACTTATGAAGAAATGGTAGAACTGAACGCAGCTCGTGATGCATGCTATGCTTACATGTCGCCGCTGCCCTGCAACGACGCTTTTAAAAAAATGCTTTTTTACGGCGCGAAGCATTATCAAAAAGCTATGGACGAAGCCGAATAAAATGAAAAAGCCGGAGGCGTCTCACCTCCGGCTTTTTCTATATCAATCCCAATTCTTTTGCCAACGCCCAGCAGAATTTTCGTTTCTCCCTTGTGAACGTTCTGCGGCTCACCGCAAAACCATAGTGTGCCTCCAGAAAATCATACGGCCAATCCTTTTGATTGATGATGGATAATTTCACCGCGGCCACAAGTGCCCTGCGCGCGGCGAACGCATCATCATCAAAGCTTTGCCCAACGCTTTCCTCCGCACGCGCCACAGCTTGCTTATATCGGTCTGGCAGCACGTCCAGCGCCTCAACAACTCCCGCGCACGCGCGCACGATTCCGTGCGGTAAATCATACATCAAATAAATCCTCCGCGCATTGCCACATATTTTCCATAACTGATCGGGCATTCTCCGCGCTTTCGGCGCTCGTTGTTATAGGCATCCAGCTCCCTTAAAAATGCACCAAGCTTGTCCCGTTCCCTTATTTTTTCAGCTTTTCTTTTCAATTTCAATTGTTCTTGAGCTATCTTTTGATTTTCTCGCCTTATCTTTTTGGCACATACACTACAGTATTTTCTGTTCGGACTGCGACTTTTTAAAATAATCGGTGCGCCGCACACCTCGCACTTTCTCTCAATCATCATCGCACCTCCCTGAAATCACCAAGCACGCCCACACAATAACAGGGCAAGAAAGAAGCAGCACAATTCCTACAGCCTTTATAAAAGCTGTGATTATTTCGAGCATGCCGGGGCCTCCTTGAGCCTGTTTTCCAGCCTGCGCACCTTGTATTGCCTGCGGTTTTCCACAGCGTCAAAGCAATCGTACATCATGCAAAGCTGCTCCAGCATGATGGATACGTCTGCAATCTCGTCAACGATGGCGTCCGTTGCCGCCGGCTTTTCGTTCACGCCGGCGCGGCGCATTTTACAGATTGCCTTGATGAGTTCGCTCATTTCTTCGATGGCAACATCTTCCTGCGCAGTCTGTCCGTATGTAAGGATTGCCTTTTCAAATACTTTTTTCACTGTTTTTCATCCTCCACATCATGTCCCATGCATCCACGCTGGTAATCAAAATTATCACACTCACACACTGGCAAAACTCTTCTACCCATATCAAGTTGGCTGTGTAAAAAGGATTTTACTTCTTCAGTCGTCGTAAGCGTTTTTCCATCAACAGTAATACAGCCTCTTAGCTGTTTTGCATTTTTTATTCCGCCTGAAATATCAAGGCAGCAATGGATTATTCTTCTGGACATATTATCTGCCCTCCTTTTCACGACAAACCACAAATTCGCACTGCCCATCGAGCGGGCAGCCTGCACACATGTCATCGTTCAACGGATATCCCTGTATATCGCAGTCGTCGTCCATCATATCCAGTTTGTCGGCATAGTCCATTATCGCGCCTCCTCTGCCGGCTGCTGGAGCCATTTGTATGCATCTTGGATACTCAAAAAATCCGGTATTTTTATAAAGCATTCTCGCCTAAATTTCACAGCGCTCAATAAAACCGAAATCGCCTTATCGTCCATCGCCCGGATGCGGTCGGCGTTGGTTGACGGCTGCGGGTTCTCGCGCTCCGCCTTATATCGGTCTCGCTCTGCGGCCACTGTGGCAAGATCGGCTTGCAAGCGTTCAATGGCGTCGGCTGCGGCCGTCAAATCATCCGCAAGGCACAAAGGCGTTTCCCACTCGTTGTATCGCGCCCACTCTGCATTTTCATGTAAGCGCTCCCAAAGCTCTTTATCTGTCATGGTCTTGGTCTGCCTCTCTATTCGTCCTACGCTCGATTATGCTTCCGTCATACAAACCGTAGGTTGCGACCGATATTACTTCCATTAAAAAGCCTTTTTCGTTCTCGTAAACAAAATTGAGAAATGCGGCTTTCGTACTATCCGGTAAGTCAAACGTTACTTTCATGCTCTGCCTCCCTTTCCTCCAGCGCAGCCTCGGCGGCTTCGCGGGTTAGTTTTTCAGCGATTGCATCTGCCGTGTATCTCGTGACGGGATTGTTTTGCACACCGCACATATACATAGCATGGCGCAATGCCTTATCTCCGTCCGAATCGGTATATTTTACATCCGTCAGCACCAAAAGCCGTCCGTCTTTTGCCGCCTGCGCCAGCTCGCGGAGGCGGTCAGGTGACATGCCAAGTGCCTGCCCGGCTAATTTTAGTATTGCATCCTCGTTAAACACTCTTTTCATATCCTCCGGCTCCAGCCCGGTTTCCTCGTAGGATTCGAGGCGGTTAATTGCATCAGCCAAAGGCAAGTATTCGCTGTGATAATCCAGACGCTCTGTGTGCAGCTCATCTAAAATGCTCATTGCTGTTTCCGCATAAATCTCCATCTCAATCCTCCTCCCTCACCGCGGCAATGTGCAGGCCAGTTCGGCCACAACCGCCAGTGCGACGGCCAAAACTGCTAGAATTATCAAGGTTTGCATTTCGCACGCTCCTTTGTATCTTGCCAATACTTGTCATCGCTCAAGCAGATCACGCTATCTTCTCTGATTCCGCATGCAACGCCAATGGTGCATATAGCGTCGATTCCCATGATGAACCGTCCCGTTTCTCGATCAGTTTTCGCTAAACGGTAAAGTTGTTCAAGCGCTACGCTAATTTCAGATTGATCTGATTTTGATAAAATCTTCATTTCGCACGCTCCCTTTCCTCCAGCGCGGCCTCGATTACGCGCCAGTTCGGCGCTCCAATATCCGGATATGCGTTATCACATAAACATCCATCAAAATCTACTGCGATTACTCGCTGCTTCTCCATCTCAATCCTCCTCCCGGCGCTGGCCGTAGCTGCAAAAATCAGTAAGGTTGATATTACGGTTTGTCATTTTACAGTAACACCAGCTTTCAACTTCATTTTCGCCAATACATGCAAACTTACATTCATTGCAGTAGCACGCGCATGCCGCGTGCACCGGGTCGATGGTTGGTTCTTGGCTCAGCCTTTGAATGAACATCTCAAAAGTCTTATACGCTACTGTTTCTTCTTCTCCGGTTTTAATATCAAGTACATCCTGCCATTTTTTCGACAGCGCGTCCGCGTCAATTAGCCTTGCCATTGTCATTCCCTCCGTCCATCTTTGCGCCGCAGTTGGGGCAGTAATTATCAACAATTCTCACATGGCGGCAATGAGAGCAAGTACCCACCTCATGCCCGTTTTCTTCATGGAGTTCTATCCACCGCCCATGCACCACCGGTTCGGCGTCAACGGCGGGGGCGTCTTGCAATGCACATATGCAATCTTCAAATACCTCTGCCGTTTCCATGTCGTTGTCTTCTTCAGAATCACGTTGCCACTTTTCAAATCTACTCATCAGCGCCTTTCGGCTTATCAAATCGTCCACGGTCTATTCCTCCCACATGTCCATTTGATTATCATCGGCTTCTTCCTGTGTCCTGTCCTGCATCCACCAGTCGAAGTATTCTTGGCCTGACCTAAATTCTTGCTTATAGCAGTGCCTGTCCGGTTTATCGTCTATAATATGCTGCGCCGTCCGCAGATACTGCGCCTTGAATTTTGGCCAGCGGCGAAACTCATGCTCGCGCGCCGCACGTCGCGCCATAGGGCAGCCGATACAACCAAGCCGCGTAAATCCCTCATCGTACAGGCTGCATTGCTCCAACCCTACATCTTTGGAATATGACCAGATATCCGAATCTGTCCAGTACGCCAGCGGGTTCAAACGCCGCTCGGCATTCGCATAACATTGTTCAAAGATTCTCCGGTTTTCGCTGTTGTCAAATGGCATTACGATGGTTTTTCCGCCCTTGCCATGCGCCGCAATTTCAAGCTCATTGCGCTTTTTCATTCGATTCGCGCTTTCGTATTTTCGCACACCCAGACAAAGAATCGATTGACCTTGCTCCTCGTGGTATCTCTCTTTTAAATGCTCACAGCAGAATCTCCGCATCCGAAGCGGCAGCATCCGCTTTTTTCGGCACAGCACCCACATGCTGTAGTGGTACATTGCTTCATAGGTCAAATATCCGTCTGTTTTATATTGCTCAAAGTTTTTTCGCTGGAAATAGATAAGCTCAGGCGGGTCGATGCCCGTGATGCTGTGCAAGTAAAAATGCTTAACCCCAGCCCGGCGCATCAGATGCCCCAGCACGCGGCTGTCCTTTCCCTCGCTTGTGCATACACAATAGCCCCTGTGGTCTGCGTGAAGCGCTGCGCCCTCGTAGAACTGCAGCAATTTTATAGCTTCCACATCCGGTGCGTTCTTGGCTGCGCCTGCTTCGTTCCACTCAATTTGATAATCCATTTTCTCTCCCATCACATCGGCTCTACGCCCATCTTTTCGTTAAATTGTTAATTGCTCAAAATCAGCAGTCTGTTCTTCACGTGCCATAGCTTGCAGCATTTTGCCTTTTGCAAGCGTATAAATCCCCTTATCAACCTCAAACCCATATGCGCTTCTGCCAAGTTCATACGCTGCACGTAATGTAGATCCGCTGCCTGCGCATGGGTCTATTACTACATCCCCGATATCCGTGAATATCCGTATCAGCTTTTTTAACAGCTTTACAGGCTTCTGCGTCGGATGTATTTTTGGATAAAGCTTCGTGTTGTCATTCTCCCATGCAAACCAGTTATAGATCATGCTGCCGTCATTGTTGAATTTTGGAAGCTTGTCCCGGTATAAAACAACCGCAAACTCTGTCGCTCCCACAATTCGCATGTTGGCTTTTAAGACCTGTGCCGAATAATTTTTGATGAAAAACAAAGGATAGCTCTTTTCAAACCCGTACCGCTTCCCGTATTCGCTCACCGTCTGCATTTGCTCATATGCGCAAAACACAATCATTGCCGGGGCCTTTCCGCGCTCCTTTGGCTCTTTTACAAGCATCCGGCTGCAAAAATGCATGTACTCGGCAATTTTAAAGCGCCCGTCTGTGTTAAAAAAGCTCTTTTTCGCTAGCTTGCTCTCCCCGTTTGAGTTGTCACCGCCGTTATACCACATGGGATTGCTCGCATATGCGTTCGTGCCGATGTTATACGGTATGTCCGCAATTATCAATTGCGCCTTTGGTATGTTGTACCGCCTATAATTTTGATAGTTGTCATGGTACAGTTCACATTTCAGTGTGTTTTCTTTTGCAGCGTTCACAATGGAGCCACCCCCATCTTTTCGTATGCAACCGCTATAGCGTGTCTCATTTCATCGGTAAAAGTATCTCTTCCGCCCTGTGCAAGGATCTCCAGCAGTTCCTGCCGCATCCGCGTGTAGAACGCTCCGACCTCTCGCTCGTCAAGCTCAAGCTCTATCGCGGCGTTGTAATGCGCCAGCGCCATTGCTTCGCATACAGCGTCGATGCCTTCCTTGATACCGGAGTTCTTCGCACGGGCAAGCGTAAGTGCAAGGTTTTTGCTCATTCGGCCCACATCCTTGTTACTGTGATTTCTGTTCTTGGGTCAGCTTTGTCCACATGGCCATACACAACGAGCGCGACATGAGAAAAATCATCATCCTTTATTACACCAGCTTTTGTAAGGCCGTCCAGAAGTAGTTTTCCGCAATAGTTGTCCGCATCGTGCCTGCGCTTGTCAGGGAAAAAATAATCGATTCTCACCAATGCTTTTTCCGGCGTTTCACGTACTTTTTCAACTCTGCACGCCCATTGCACCGCGTCCGTCCATTGCTTTTTTGCATTCCTGTATTCCCAGTTATTCAAGCGTCCCGCAAACCGATTTAAACTCGGCGGCACGCCTTTCAAAACAATTTTCATTCGCTCCTCCTGTTATCAACCGGGATATAATTGTGGTATTGTGGTTGCCAGTGAAATTGCATCCTGCCCATTCCTCCGTGGCGATTTTTTGCGATCACCGCATCCACTTCCCACGCATCATCCCCGCTCAAAAAATCTTCCGTTTTCTTCGGACGCATAAAAATCACTCCGTCCGCGTCCGCTTCGATGTCGCTGCCGCCCTTTAAATCCGACAGCGTAGGCTCTTTCTGTCTGTCCACTGCCCGTCCCATCTGTACCAATGCCACAATTGCAACACAGTGCTTTTGCGCCATAGCCTTGAGCGCGTGCGTGATCTCGCCTGTTATCTGCCACAAAGGCTTTTTCCCTGTATCGTCTCCGCGCATCAAGCCGAGATAGTCGATGAACATCGCGTCCGGCTTATTTGCCGCAAGCTTTGCCTCCACATCCTCTGCGGATATGCCGGGCGTGTCGTCCATCACGAGGTGCAAATCTCCCATTCGGTCTACCGCAATGCCGATGCGCTTCTGTGCGTTTTCGTCGATGTCGTGGTCCCGAAAGCGGGAGGAATTGATCATGCATACACGCGAAAGCACACGGTGCACAAGCTGCTCCTTCGTCATTTCCAGGCTTCTGTAATCCACGCGATAGCGCTTTGCAAGCTGCACGGCCAGATGTAAGGAAAAATCTGTTTTTCCGTCCCCCGGACGCGCCGCAATTATGTACAGGCATCCTCGCTGTAACCCTCCAAGCACATCGTTGAATTGTTTCCAATCGGTTTTCAGCGACGTATCGGGCCGGAACAAGTTTTTATACGCCTCCGTCACAGCTTCCAAAAACGTTTGCTCCGATGTGCTGTGTACGTGCTGCATGATGTCCCGCTGCTGCGCTGCCATCCGTTCAAGCTCCGCCGTCATTTCATCGGCGGTGTGCCCGCTGATTGCAAGGCTCTGTAAATCCGTCACCAATGTGCGTTCCCGCCATGCGTCCAGTACAAGCGCCGAATATTGCGGAAATGTCTCAATGCGTGGCGTAATGCTTGCGCATTCGCGGATTATCCCATCGTACTCGGCGCCCAGCTTTGATACCACCGTCACCGCATCCACAGGCATTCCCGCCTTTTTCAGCTTCAGCATGCAGGAAAATATCCGCGCCAGCGGCTGCGCCTCAAACATCTTCGGTGCAAGCATCGTTCGCGCCTTATCCAGTAACGCGGGTTCCATCATCAGGCAGCCAATGACGCTCTGTTCTGCCCCGAGCATTTAAAACAACTCCTCTGCCGTCATGTCAGGCGTGATCTCCCGTCCCACGTCCGGCTTGATAACACGCGGTTCCACTGTGCGCCTAACAGGCTTGCCGTCTTTCCTCCACCAGTTCAGAATCGTGGCATAGTGGCTTTTGTAACGGTGCCCGGTTTGTGCAAGATAGGCAGATAACCGCTCGATATAATCCGATGCGCCAATATCGCCCAAGCTGTCCACCAGCTTCCCATGCTCTTGCCCGTCGAGCAGCACGTTTTCAAACTCGCCAAATTTCTTTTTGGATATCTCGATAGAGATATCTTTTTCTATTATTGCTTTATTAGCTTTATTCTTCTTTATTCCATTGTTGCCCTTTGACTGCCCTTTGACTGCCCCTTGACTGCCGTTTTCTGTGCCTTGTTGTATGCCGTCAGGTGTGCCGGATGGTTGGTACTTATCGTAATTATTTACTGTAAATAAGCCATATTTTGGCGTTGATGTGTGTGCCACTTCGCCAGTCCGTTTGAGATGCTCTAAGGCTGTCCGAATTTGCTTGATTGTCAACCCGGTTTCATTCGACAATTTTGAAAAACTTGCAACACGTTGCCCTCTCTCAATCATGACGCCCTGCCATTTTTGAGGCTCGTAATTCACAGTAAGCAGCAGATGCAAAAACAACCGCGTTGTATTGATATCATCGTACCATTCCCATTTCAAAAGGCTCCTGTGTACCAAAACAAACCCTCCGTCAAGCATGGCTCCTCCTAAAACGGCAAATCACCGCTATCGTCAATCACCGAAAAATCTTCCTGCTGCACATCTGCAGCCGCGGCATTTGTTTTAAACGGTTCCGGTGCATGCTGTGCGTCTACCTTCGGTGCTTCTCGTGCTGTACTGGCAAAATGGACGCCTCCTGCGACCACTTCAAAAGCCGTGCGCTTGTTCCCGTTTTTGTCCTCATACGTGCGCGTCTGGATAGAACCGTTCACAGCGATCATGCTGCCTTTGTGGAAATACTTGCATACAAACTCCGCGGTCTGCCGCCATGTTACAATGTCGATAAAATCGGCCTTGCGCTCTCCGTCTTTGGAATAACTGCGGTCTACCGCGATGCGAAACGTGCATGTTGCAACGCCGTTCGGTGTATGACGCAGTTCGGGTTCAGCCACAAGGCGACCAATCAAAGCTACAACATTCAGCATATGTATACTCACTTTCTGTAAATCAGTTGTTCTTCGTCCCAGTCTGGATACCACTGCATCAGATATTCGCGAATACATTCTTTCAGCGCTGTACGCTTTGCGGTGTTATCATATGCATAGTGACAATCCATGCACAGGGTCACGATATTCTGTTCCACACCAAGCCCACTGTGTGCGCGCGATATGTAATGTGCGTTCGGCATGGCCGTAAATTGAGAACCGCACAAAATGCATTTGCCGCCATCGCGTTCCCAAACCAGCTTTTTTACATGCGGTGTAATATCAAGCGCTCGGGTGCGTTTTGTCATATCCATATTCCTCCCGCCAATATTCTGCATCCGCATTCGCAATTCCATGTGCGTCCAGCTCTGCAAAAATTCCGTCTATCAAATGGGACATTTCCACTGTGTCGTATGTGGATGAGCCGGGAAAACATTTTAGCAGCACCGTTTTCCCGCCCTTCCTGTCCTCCACTTCCACAATTTCACGCCACATTTTTCGCAAAGCCGGAACAGCCTCTTTTAGGCATTCAATATATTGCGGGCGCGCTCCGTATTTTGAAAGGCAGGCAAGGTAACAATCCCAACTATCCAGTGCCATTCCGCTTTTCTGCATCGCCGTTGCCATAAGGTCAAGCAGCGCCCACATCAAATTGTTTTGCTCAAGGCTTCGGCTGTTGCGCCATTCCTCAAAACATAGCCGAATGTTTGGTCTGTCTTGGTTCAACGCTTCTCTGATGTCCTGCCATTCCCGGCGCATCAATCCGGCGTGTTTCCGGTCAATGTGGAATGTAATGTCAATGCCTCCGACCTCATCCATCAGCATCGATTTTGGAACAGCAGTTATTTTTCCGAAAGACTTCGCCATCCGGTGTTTCCCTCCTTTTCAAGCACCGGGCCAAGTACCGCAAACGCGGCAGATATTCCTCCTCAATCCAGTCGGAATTATATTCAATCGGCCAGTACGAAAGCCGGTTTTCGTTGATGGGGTTGAAATAGTTTTTATAGTCCTCATCTGTCAGTTGGTACGCAACAATTCGACACTTTTTCCCCGATGCATACATTTCAACCTGGCACTGCATCCAGTAGGCGGTTGAAATGCGAAAATGCTCTGCACTGTATGTTTTAACTTCATGTACCATATCTGGAGTTTCACCGTCCAGATTCACACGCAGCCGCAGAATCCAGCGTCGAATTTGCCTATCACGCTGCCGAATCCCTATCGCATCCAAAATGCGATGCTCATATGCCGTACCGGCCATCATTGCGGGCGTTTTAAAATCATTGCTGAACATTCCCAGCTTTTCGCCCCACCAGCGAGCAAAGGTCTGCGTATCCCAGTTTCCCATAATGCGAGCGGTGTCCGATGCACCAAACCATCCGCTTCGGTCCTGATTGTGTATCATACTTTTTTCATCTTCGCTTCCAACGCCGCAACATTCTGAAACGCATTCATACATGCGTCAAACTGCTTTCTGTTCAGCCCGGCGCGCGCGATGATTTCATCCTGTGATAGTCCGGATTGAAGTTTTGCTGTAATGATTTGTTCTACCCGCTGTTTGATTTTCCAAATGTCATGCCCTAACAAATCGTCGCTCGCTCCACAGTCTGTGTCATCTCCTGTTTCCACCTTGTAAGCCTTCATCAACGCGTATTTGTCCGCATAAGTAGTAGCCTTACCTGGTGCTTTGTCAAGGCTGTCTACGCCGTCGCCAAATGCGTTTACATCCACAAATTCCTTCGGGTCTTCCATGTTTACAAATCTGTAAACCGCCTCGATCCGCACAAACTGGCTTTCCTTTTCGCCATAGTCATTTTTGGTTACCAATGTGCGGCTATCAACAATTTTGTGCGAGTGCGGATAGCTGAACACCTTGTATTTTTTCTCGGCATCCTTTACAACGGCAAGGATGTCCCCTTCTGCAACCGCTTTGTATTGGTTTTTCCCAGTGCCAACCGTAAGGTTTTTGGGGATTCTCTTGATTTCAGCAGTAATAGCGCTCATTTTTTCATAAATGTTCATGTTTTCTCCTTATCCGGCCTGCGCAAAGCCTATATCAATGCAATGCTCACAGCCCATTACATGATCGGTTCCATGTCCGTAATAGAGACGTTCTCCGTCGTATACCGGTGCGCCGCATTCCGGGCAATAAGATACCGGTTCTGCCTCCGCGTAAGGGTCAAACGCTGCGGATATTCCGATGTAATGCAGTTCAGGCATTTGACACGCCTCCCGTTTCGTGGTATTTTTTAAGTGTAGATTTTTGGTCTGCGCCTCTGTTATCCGTGCCAGCGGATGCAGGGGCTTTCTTTTTTAGCTTCTTTTCTTCACGTAACAGCCGGTAGCTGCATACATTCAACCATCCCTGTGTTGTTCCGTATCCGCACAGCTTAACGGCTTCTTTTATCCGTTCGGCCTGTTCGAGCGTAAACCGGGCGGAAATTCGGTGTGGCAGCTTGTGCCTGTCACCCGACCGTTTACATTGCTTCACGGCTAAACCGCCGTCTCTGGCTGTTGCAACCGCGTCCAGCGCGGCCTGCGCTTCTGCTGTGCGTTGTACGCCGTATTTGCCGGGATTGTTGGCCTTGCTATCCAGCGATTTGTCATATCCGCTGAATCCGGCCGCGCGTACAACCTGCACGCATTCTTTTTGTGTCATGGCTCGTCCTCCTCTCTATAATCACGAAAATTTATGGTATTTTGACGAATTGTTTCTTCCTTTCTCAAAATCATAGACATAAATGATATGCTGAACATTGGAAAGGGGGTGATTTTTTGAAACCGAACTCATCTAAGCTTCTGTCTGACGTAAAAGAACTTGCCCAAAACGCACGAGCTGGCTTTGCATTGCGCGTTAGTATGCCATACGGTACGCCAGACGGAACTGAAATCACAGAAAATGACATTGTGCTGATTGTAAGAGAAACAGATCTAGCTATAAGCCGGTTAGCGGAAGCAATCGAGACAATGGCAGAGTTTATTGCAGACAATTAATTCTCAATTAGGGGCGTGCATCGGCACGCTCTTTTTTTGCCTGTTCCAGCGCGTAATTTTCAACAATGGTATATACATATTCTGTTTTGCCGTTTCCGCAAAGAACACGGTCATGACTTTCCAGTATCTTCACACGATGCGCAAGCGATGCCACTTGCTCTTCTAAGAGTTTGATTTTTTCTACGACCATATCATCTTTATTCATTGGGTTTGTCCTCCTCTCTTAAAAATATGTACCCGCCAATCCCGGCCAGCACCAGCATCAGCCCAAACGCCAGCATCCCCAGCCCCGGCAGCATGTCCGAGTTGCCCCGGCCTATCGCCTGCAAGCCGTCCAGTACAGGAAATACAGATACTATCAGCAACAGCTTATAGATAAGGCTTGTCCATCCTCTCCGGCCGCGCGGCAGGCGCAGGCAGAACGGGTTAGGCTTGTCCATTTTTCTGCGCCTCCTCTTTTTCCCGCTGGATGTCTTTCCTTATCAAGTCCAGATAATACGGCGCAAGCGCTTTTGCCACGCGCGCATTCGTTTCTTCCATGCCTTCCATGATGTTCTCCTTTCTGTCCGTTTTATGGTACATATTTCCTGTTATTCTGTTGGCATCTGGATTTCCAAAATTTTGCAGATGCTGGCGACAATTCCAGGCGTAGAAAGCTCCCCCGTCTTGATTTTATGTAAATACGAACGGTCAAAAAACTTTCCTGTGTCAGCTCGAACCTCGTCAATAAGCCATTTGTCGGTTTGGCGAATATCCACAATGCGGTGTTCAATCTGTTCGCCAAAATGACAAAGTTCTTTCTTTGCCAAGTAAACACCCCCTTTCATGCTTGACTTTTACGCGGTCGTGTAATATATTGTAGTTGTCACACACACCCTTTATTACTCGCTCGCGTTGTCTGTAATTCAATATTACTACACGTCTGCGTAATAGTCAAGGGAAAATACTACGCGTTCGTATAATTTACGAATCGCACAAAATGAGGGCGTGCATAATGTCGAATTTGTATAAAATCCTTTCAAAACTTTGCGAAGAGCGCAAAATTACTCCCTATCGGATGTGTAAAGACAACGGAATACAACCTAGCGTTATGACTGATTTAAAAATGGGAAGGCGCAAAACGGTCAAAGCAGAAACTGCCACTAGACTTGCAAATTACTTTGGCGTATCAGTGGATTACCTTCTTGGAAACGAAGAAAATCCCCCCGTACAAGAAGCACAGGGGGTGGATGTGAAAGACGCCTTGCAACAGCTTGAAGAAATTTTGTCTGCCGACACTGCTCTTTTTGATGGCACGTGCTTGACAGAAGAAGATAGGCTGAAAGCATATGGCGGTATACAATTTTTAAAAGCTCAGCTTGCAGCGAGGGCACAAAATGATAAGAATAAAGGAAACAGTTGACCGGATATCATCTATTTATCAAACATATGATCCTTTTGAAATCTGTGCCGGAATGGGGATACTGGTCGCACGAATTTCACTAACGGAAAGCGTACGAGGTATATGCTATACAGATGAAAACGGGATGGCGGCAGGTATCAACGAGGACTTGCCGTTACATATAGCAAAATTTGTTTGCGCTCATGAACTGGGGCATCTTGTTATGCATCGCGGTATGAATAAGGGGTGTGGTGTTTGTTTTGAAGCGTATATTAACTATTACAATAGCGTTTCTCCTGCTATCTTTGATTCCATTGAGCGTGGGATACGCTCATTCAGGCGGAACCGATGAAAACGGCGGGCACTACGACCATTCCACGGGAGAATACCATTATCACCACGGATATCCAGCTCACCAGCATCCAAATGGTAAATGTCCATACGCATTTGACGACAACACAGACACCGATACTGAGAATTATATTGCTAGTGATAATGTTAGCGTGGAAAGCAAGAGCAAAGATGATATAAATAATAGTGGGAATACACAGACTTTAGAAGATTCTGAAAAGACTATTTCGACAGACCGTTCATTTGTATCAGAAATTATCGCAATAGTCTTTACTTCATCAATCTTTGCTTTGCTTCTAAGCTGCTGTTCTTTTTTGTTTATCATGTTTATATCGATGATATTTAAATTATCAGATGCCTTAGAGTTGCTTAATCATGGAATTTTGTACATATTATGTGTTCCATCCACTTTATATTGGTGGTACAAGCAAACTATGTTTTTATTTGATGGAGGGTTTTTTGTTTTCTTTTTTCCTGTTTTTGTTTATTGCGGTTATATCATAGTAAAAGGCTTTCATAAGAAAAAAGAAAATCAAAAAAGATATGAAAAAGAGAGGCAAGAATATCTCGAAAAGTATTCAGGGAAAGATATTCTTAGCATGTGTGATGCTCCTCCTAATGCATATGTTGATGAATATGGGCAGCCGCACTTACTTATTAAGGGAAAAGATTTATTTACTGTGTATGTGGTTCGAAACGGGAAAGTTTTTCATCGTGTAGGATCTTCATGCACATCTAATGGGAAACGCGAAAATTATTTTCTTGTTCGTTATCGTCGTCCTTGTGAACGTTGTAAACCACCAGTTCCAGATATTACATGGTATATAAAATATATTGAAATTCAAAAAATAAAAGAAAAATACAATATCCAGTAAACATATTCTGCCAAATCATACGAAAGGACGGCCCCCAATGAAACAGCAATACATGGACACTGAAAAAGCCTCTGCAATCTTGCAGGAGCATGATTATGTCAAGCGCGACGCCATGATCGACGTACTTACAGAGGAAGAAGCAAAGGTTTTTTGCAAGTTCTTGTTGGAAGGGCTACCGCGCAGAGGTACGCCTAAGGTCCGTGTCAGGACAACCAGTTGACAAATAAAAAAACGCCCCACGGCGGCAACCGTGAGACGTTTATATAGAACAGCTTACCCTTGGAGGATAATCCGCTCCGACAATCGGATTATACCACCTCCATGGCAGGTTTGGCAAGTTTCATTTTGGAGGTATTACAGTGAATCGAGCGGTAATCTATGCCCGATACAGCAGCGACATGCAGCGTGAAGAAAGCGTAGAAGCGCAAATCCGCGCTTGCAAGTACTTCGCACAACAAAACGGAATCAATATTGTTGGTGTGTATGCTGATCGAGCAAAGTCCGGTATGTATCACTCCGAAAAGCGCGAAGAATTTCAGGCGCTGTTAAATGCTGCGCCGCGCAAAGAATACGATATTGTTCTCGTTCACAAATTGAACCGCTTCGGACGCGCCGGCGTCAAAGCGCTGAACGACCGAGACTATCTTGAGCGGCTCGGGATTGAGATTGTAAGCGTAACAGAACGGCTTGAAAACACACCGGAAGGCCGGTTGATGCTGTATGTTATCACTGGAATGAACGAGTATTACAGCCGGAATCTGGCCGGAGAAGTATTGAAAGGCTTGCGCGAAAACGCTTATAAAGGCATCACAACCGGCGGAACTCCCGCGCTTGGCTACAATCTTGGTGCAGATAAAAAACTTGTCATAAACGAGCAAGAGGCATCCGCGGTAAGGCTTATTTTTAACATGTACCTTTCCGGTGCGGGCTATGGCGAAATCATCAACGAATTAAATTCACGCGGGTTTAGAACAAAACGCGGTGCAAAGTTTGGGAAAAATTCCATCTATGATATTTTACGCAATGAGCGTTATACAGGAAGATTCACCTATGGTAAAACCAAAACCGTGAACGGTCATAGAAGTCAGCACAAAAAAGAAAAAGAATATATTAGCGTTGAGGGCGGATGCCCTGCCGTTATATCAGTGGATGAATGGGAAAGGGTGCAAAGACTTATGGATGTAAAAAAACATGACGCAGCGTCTGGGAAAGCAAAAGAACTTTATATCCTAAGCGGGAAATTATTCTGCGGACATTGCGGCGCTCGAATGGTTGGCAACTCTCGCGTATCTCGCGGAGAAAGATATTTGTACTACGACTGTAATGCCAAACTGCGCAAAAAGACATGTACAAAACATGCCGTGAAAAAGAATGAAATTGAGCAAGCCGTGATTCAAAAATTAAATCAACTCGCATTTTCCGACGATTTGATAGAGCGTTTTGTCGATGAGGCATATAAAGCGCAGGACAATGAGATGCCGGACATCAGCAGGAAAATTGCGGATATTGACAAAAAGGTTGAAAATCTTGTCACAGCAATTGAAAATGGCGCAGACGTTGGGCCAATCAAACAAAGAATGGCAGATTTATCCGCACAAAAAGACGCACTCCTTTCATCCAACGTGCCAAAAGGAGATCTTTTAACGAGAGACGAGATTCGCAGCCGATTCAAAAAATTCCTCAATATTGCAGATCTTCCTCCAGCTCAACAAAAATTTATTATTTCAGAGTATGTAACGCGAATCGATGTATTTGATTATGACGGAGGCGGACACTTTTGCCGCATCACACTGTCAAATAATACCTCTGTTGATACCGATGTACTCGGTTCATCTGCTCCAAAAGGCAGCATCTGCGGATGCTGCTTTTTTCTGAAATTGCGCGGTACAAGCAGCCGCTTTCACATGTGAATATCACTGCCACCGGGCAGGAATGCAATTCGCATTCGTTTGTACATCGTTAGGTCTGAGAAGATGTGCATGCGAATGCTTATTTTTTTGGAGGTTGTGTATGAAAAGAATTGAAGAACTGCGCCGCTACTTCACCAAGGGTGAGCGCGCGCTGTGGTTTGGTTCCGTATTTGTGATCACTGCGGCTTTTTATTTTTTCGACCGCAGCAATTATTTCACGCTTTTTGCTTCGCTGCTCGGCGTCACATCCCTCATTTTTAACGCAAAGGGAAATCCGTTCGGTCAACTTCTGATGATTCTTTTCAGCCTGCTTTACGGAATCATTTCTTTCACTTTTTCCTATTATGGAGAAATGCTTACTTATGTAGGTATGACTATGCCGATGGCGGTGTTCGCTCTTATTTCCTGGTTGAAAAACCCGTTTAACGGGAACCGGATGGAAGTCAGCGTCAATCACCTGGCCCGAACAGAATGGCGTTTTATGTATCTGGCGGCAATTCTTGTCACTGCGCTTTTTTACTTCATACTGGGGTATTTTCAAACAGCCAACTTAGTCCCGAGCACCCTTTCTGTAACGACAAGCTTCATCGCGGTGTATCTCACCTATAAAAGAAGTCCTTATTATGCGCTCGGGTACGCGGCCAACGACATCGTTCTCATTGTTTTATGGATTTTGGCTGCCCGTCAGGATACATCCTATCTGTCCGTCGTGGTATGCTTTACGGCCTTTCTTGTCAATGATATCTACGGCTTTATCAACTGGTGCAGAATGGGAGAACGGCAGGCTGAAAGCGTGTAAAGGAGCCGATAGCACGCAAGCCCCCCTATAAAAGAGCCCGGCCCCAAGCGGCGCATTACCGCGCCTGTGCATTTGGGAGTCGGGCTCTTGCTTTTATTTGCTTTTCCAGAACAGCTTGGGCACCAAAAGAGAACCGAACGGCCGCTGCGGAGGCACCGGCGGAGCCTCCGGCGTTTCCAGCTCGAACGTATACCGCTCGTAGGCGTTGATCACCTGTGTTTCCCCACACTGCGCACAGCGTGGAATGCGGCCGTAGTTGAGGTGAACGTGTCCATGCACAAAGTACTTCGGCTGGAACTGTCCCAGCATGGCGTTGAAACAGTCAAAACCCATATGTGCGGGGTCTTCTCCGTCGTTGCAGCCACGGACGGGCGCATGGGCAACGATGATATCCACCCCGCCCATACGGCGTATTTTGGAGGACAGCCGTGCAACACGGCGCTCCATTTCCCTCTGCGTATATTGAAACGGCCCCGGCTTGTACCGCACTGAGCCGCCCAGTCCGGCGATGCGCACGCCGTTCACCTCGTAGACCGTGTCTTCGATGCAGGTGCAGCCTTCCGGCGGCCTGCGCTGGTAGTCCGTGTCATGGTTGCCGTGTACATACAGCAGCGGCGCGTGGGTAAATGTTGCCAAAAGTGTGAGATAGCTCGCCTTCAGATCGCCGCAGGAAAGGATTAGATCCACTCCCTCCAGCTTTTCCGGCTGAAAATAATCCCAGAGATATTTTGATTCCACATCGGAAATTGCCAGAATCTTCACACCTGCGCCTCCTTGTAAATCCCCTGAAGGCGCACCAGCGGCTTCGCCTCCTCAATGAGGTCGTCAAAGGCCGGGATATGGCCTTCCACATTTTCCGCCAGCCAGTCCATGCGCAGGATCTCCTCCGGCTCCATCTGTTTGTCTTCGGCCTGCATCATCACGCCGCCCTGAGCGTACAGTTCTCCTTCGAACGGCACGATCGTGCCCGAGCACAGGCCTTTGTGAAGGATCGCGGCAAGGCGCTTCGTCCCGCGGGGCAGGCTGCGGCTTTGCAGCACGTCTATCATTCCCGAGGCCATACCCCACCAGTAATTGACCGCACGGCCCGCTTCGTTGCCCTCCAGCTTCCAGCGGCCATCCATGATGCCGCGCAGGATACGCTCGTAAAATTCTCCCCAATGCCAGAATGGCATTGCCAGAGGCACCGGCTCCTCCCCGTCCAGACGGTACAGGCCATAGTGCTTATCGCCCCGCGGCAGCCCTGCGTCCTGGCTGGAGATCAGCTCGACGCCGCGTTTTTCCAGCTCGCTCAGCGCGTCCACACCCTTTTCCCCGGTCCACATCAAATGAACCCTGGCACGCGGATTGGCCATCCTTGCGCCCAACGCGAATGCATTGATGCCCGCGACCATCCCGTAAATGGGATAATTCGCAATGTATCCCACACGGTTGTTGTCGGCCAGCGCACCTGCGATTGCCCCAACCAGAAATTTAGCCTCATAAATACGGCCGTAATAGGTGCGCACACTGGGATGGTCCATATTCAGAGAGCAGTTGAGTATCTTTACCTCCGGATGGCGGATGGCCGCACGCAGGCTGCATTCCATCAGCTTCGGCGTCGTGGTAAACAGCACGTCGTTTCCATCGGCAATGGCGCGCTCAATGACCTCGTCGTCGTTTTCACCCACCCGGATGTTGTCGTAGCCTTTGGTGAACACCCGCCCGGCAAGGACCTCATCCACATGACCGCGCCCGAATTCATGGGCATAGGTCCACGCGCTGGTATCCGCGCTTTTTTCATATAGGAAGGCCACATTCAAGCGGGACTGTTCCAGCGGCAGGATGCGGCTGATGAGCGGCGGCGCCTGCGTCGTAGGCTCCAGAGACAGCTCCACCGCTTCATCCTGTGTGAGGGCCTCGATCTCGGACCACATCTTTTCCAGCTCTGCCGCCATCTCCCGGCCTGTTTTGTCCCTGATCGTCTCATAAGGATACACACCCACGAATTTCAAAAGCGCGTCCCCCACGGTAATAGGAAGCCGCGCGCCGCCGCAGCGGTGGAACGCATCCTCGAAATTGTAATATGTCGTCTGGAAGTCCCGCCGGTCTTCTTTGCTCCACGGCTGCCCCGGGCGGCTGTTGACCGCCTGATCCATTGCCCGGAAGCGTCCCAACTGGGAAAACCATAGATAATTGACCCCCGTCAAATCATAAAAATCCAGGAATTCATAATAGATTTTGTTTTCCTTGTCCTCTGAGCGGCGCGGCACGATACGCGTGACAGAGCCGGGAATGCTCATCGCCTCGTAGTATTTCATTACGCTGACACGCTTATTGCCCTCTTCCACATAGAACTTGTTCATGTATTCATAGGCCTTGATGGGGTCCCGGATGCCCACGGACAAGTGCGCGTCGCACAGCGCGTTCCATTTTTGGGCAAATTCAGTGTCCTCATCCAGAAGCGGCATGAAATTACCGGCAAATGCCGTTTTGCGCCCGGCCGTTTTCGTACCGACGATGGATGCCAAAGGGATATTTACAACACCGAGCGGTTCTGTATATTCCACCGCGGTGTGCTCCAGAATCTCGTCCAGTGCCTGCAAATACGGGTAAGTCCCTTTCAGCACGCTCGACCGGAACTCTTTCTGTCCAAGGCGGAGCGCCTTGCGGTAATCTTCCTGTGCCATATCCATTGCCTCCTGTTGTGCTGGTCTCTTTTCTTTATATTATCCTTTTTGAGGCGGGAATGCAATTATTTCCTCTTACACCCGGCCGCAAGACTGGCACAAGCGCTGAAAAAGTAGTATACTGGTTGCCGGGCACAGGCCCACTCTGCGAAAAGGAGCTTTCTGCAATGTTCAAACTGGAAACACACTGCCACACCTCTGAAGTGAGCGGCTGCAGCCGCCTGCCCGCCGCGCAGCTCGTCACACAGCTCAAACGCTCCGGTTACGGCGGCGCCGTTATTACAGACCACTTCCACCATGGCTATTTCGACAGCCTTACAGGAAGCTGGACGCAAAAGATCGACCGCTTTCTGTCCGGCTACCGCGCCGCGCGGAAAGCAGGGGCACAGGCCGGTCTGCACATTTACTGCGGGCTTGAGTTTCGCACCACCACAAGCGACAACGACTATCTTCTGTTCGGCGCTGCGCCCGAACTGCTTTACAGCACGCCGGAGCTGCACCGGTATACCATCCTGCAGCTGCGCGCCCTGGCGGACCGCGAAGGCCTGCTGCTGGTGCAGGCACACCCGTTTCGCACCGGGCTGACGCGGGAGGACCCCGCCCTGTTGGACGGCGTGGAGGTGTTCAACGGCAACGCCCGTCATGACTCTCACAACGATGACGCGCTCCGCTTCGCCCGCGAAAACGGCCTGTTGTTTTTTTCCGGCTCCGATCATCACGAGACCGAGGACCGTGGACGCGGCGGCATGGTGCTGCCGCGCGAGCCGAAAGATGAAGCAGACCTCGTCCGCCTGCTGCCGTCAGCAGGCCTGCTGCCCGATATCCTTCTGGAGTTTTTCCCGGTCAAGCCCGAAAAATAACATCTGAAAAACGGCCCCACCGCTGGCATTCCAGCAGCAGGGCCGCTTTTTTGCATCATTCTCCGGCGCGGCGCTCAGCAATGCAGTACGATATCCCCGTCCTGCGTATCCACCTCAATGGCCGACAGCAGCTCGCCGCTGATGATCTTCCCGGCGATGGCATCCTCCACCTCTTTGCGGATGACACGCCGCAGATCGCGGGCGCCGAACTTGCCGCCCTTCGCCTTTTCACACAGCAGGGCAAGCGCGGCTTCTGTCCAGCTCAGACCGATGCCTTTTGCCGCGAGAGGTTCCTTGTACTCGCCAAGCATCAGAGCGGCGATCCGGTTCAGGCTCTCCGGAGAGAGCGGCGCAAAGGTGACGATCTCGTCCACACGGCTCATAAACTCCGGCCGCAGAAATTCACCCAGCGCCTTGATGGACTTGTCCCTGCTCATTTGAGCGATGGTACGGTTGAAGCCTGTTTCTCCGGTCTTGTCGCCGGAGCCCGCATTGCTCGTCATGCAGATGACCGTATTTTCAAAATTGACCGTGCGGCCCTGGGCGTCGTTGATTTTGCCCTCGTCCAGGATCTGAAGCAGCAGGTTCATCACATCCGGATGCGCTTTCTCGATCTCGTCAAACAGCACCACGCTGTATGGCTTGCGGCGCACTTTCTCCGTCAGCTGCCCGGCCTCGTCATAGCCCACATAGCCCGGCGGCGAACCGATCAGGCGGCTGACCGTGTGCTTTTCCATGAATTCCGACATATCCAGACGGATAAGCGGGTCGACCGTATCGAACAGCTGCAGCGCGAGCTGCTTGACAAGCTCTGTTTTGCCCACACCCGTGGGGCCGACGAAGATAAAGCTGGCCGGACGGCGGCGCGCTGAGATGTCCGCGCGGCTGCGTTTGACAGCGTTTGCCACCAGATGCACGGCCTCGGGCTGGCCGATGATGACCCTGTTCAGGTTTTCTTCCAGATGCGCAAGCTTTGTATACTCGGTTTCCTTTACTTTTGCAGCCGGAATCCCCGTCCAAAGCTCAATGACCTTTGCCACATCCTCCATCGTCACCTGGATGCCGTCCACGGCCTCCCGCTGCGCGGGCAGCTCTGCCTCCAGGCGGATGATCTCGGATTTGATCTGCGCCAGCTTCTCGTAGTCCGGCCCCTCCTTGGCCTGTTCCTGCTCAGCCTCCTGCTCTTTCAGGCCCGCAAGGTGCTTTTCATTTTCCACCCATTCGGTGATTTCCGGGTGGCGCAGGCTGCAGCAGGCACAGGCCTCATCCAGCAGGTCGATGGCCTTATCCGGCAGGAAACGGTCGGTGATATAGCGCTCGGACAGTGTGACCGTGCTGCGCACGATGGCTTCACTCACCTTTACATGGTGGTACGCCTCATAATACTGGCGGATACCCGCGATAACAGCCGTAGCATCGTCGATGGACGGCTCCTCGATCTTCACCGGCTGGAAACGGCGCTCCAGCGCCTGGTCTTTCTCAATGTATTTGCGGTATTCGGCAAACGTCGTCGCGCCGATGACCTGAATCTCCCCCCGGGAGAGCGCAGGCTTAAGGATATTGGCTGCGTTCATCGCGCCCTCAGAATCCCCCGCCCCGGTGATGTTGTGGATCTCATCAATAAATAAAATAACGTTGCCCGCCGCTTTCACTTCGCCAATGAGCCCTTTCACACGGCTTTCAAACTGGCCGCGGAACTGGGTTCCCGCCACCAGGCTTGTCAGATCCAGCAGATAAATGTCCTTGTCCCGCAGCCGCGCCGGAACGTTCCCCTCTGCGATATGCAGCGCTATGCCCTCGGCAATGGCCGTCTTGCCCACGCCCGCCTCACCGATGAGGCAGGGATTGTTCTTCTGGCGGCGGGAAAGGATCTGGACGGTGCGGTAAATTTCCCTGTCGCGGCCCACGATGCGGTCCAGCTTTCCGTCCCGCGCCTTGCGGGTGAGGTTCTCGCAGTAATTGTCCAGAAACTTGCGTTTCTTGCCGCGGTCGTTCTTACTCTTTGCTTCCTTCTCCGGCGCTTCTTCCGCTTTTCTGCGGACGCCGAAAATACCGAAGGGAAACGTTGCGTTGCCGCCGGGCGTAAAATCGCCGTCGCCGCCTTCGTCCGTATCGTCGTCCGGCGCTTCATCCCCGTCCGCATCGTCCTGCGGCGCCATCATCCCAAGCTGCTGCATCATGGCGGCGGGGTCCATATCTCCGTTTTCCATCATGCCGGCGAAGCGTTCTTCCATAGCCTCCAGATCCTGATCGGAGATACCGAACTGTTTCATAATATCGTCCACGGGCTTGATGCCAAGCTCCCGCGCACACGAAAGGCAGTAGCCCTCGCTTTTCGCCTCGCCCGCCTCCAGCTTCTGTACAAAAACAATGGCGGGACGTTTTTTGCATCTAACACAAAGCATTCAGATTATTTCCTTTCCTGTTCTCCGCATCTTACAGAAACGGATTATACGCGGAGAAAAATGAGTAAAAATAGCTGCCCGAAAGCGACGAATCGTTGACGAACGGCAGATTTCCGTTTGTGATGACCACCACGGCCCACAGCAGGCACAGGATGAGCAGCACGTTGATGAACCCGGCCACCACGCCAATACACACGCCCAGAATGCGGTTCACGCCGCCCAGAAGCGGAATCTTATTGATATTGGTGAGCACAGTGACAAGGAATGCAATGACGACACGGCACAGCACAAATGTGGCAAAAAACACCACCACGGTGATGAGCGGCACCACCAGCGGCGCAATGATCTTTTCCACCACCTGCTGAGCAATATCCGGAGCGCCGGAATCCAGCATGCCGGCCGCAGAAGCTGTGATATCGTCGATGAACTTCTGCGGCAGGATGCCCGAAAGGCCGTCCAGAATAACGGACAGGTTCACCCCGCCCTGCTGCTGGATGGTACGGGCCGTCTGTTCGATGAGGCCCGATTTGAAAAAGTTTTCAAACACCGTGGGCGAAAGCTTGCCGGATACCACCCAGGCCAGCGCCAAAGACGCGAGGTTGCCCACAAGGTCCATCAAGCCCGCCACAAAGCCTTTGCGGGCATAATGGAACACAGACACGACGATCACCGCGATGAGCGCGACGTCGATGATGATTGCCGGTGAGATATTCATAAGTATGTCCTTTCCTGCGGGATGCATTCCCCCGCATATGCTTCGGTTGCGGTAGCCGGCGTCATCCCGCGGACGCCGACGGCGGCGCGGGCGGCTCGAACACGCTCACTTCCCCCTGCTCCAGCAAAAGCAGCTTTCGGCCGTTCACCATCGCCAGCGGCTTTGCCTCCGTCACGGTTGCGCCGTAAAACACGCCGTCCAGGCCATAGCTCAGCACACCGTCATTTGTCAGAACAAACGCACCGGTACGGCTGGCTGCCACGCCGCTTGCGCGCTCGTTCACGTCGGCACTGCCCGCCTCGGACAGGGTCGCGTCCAGAATCGTAAGCTGCGTCAATGCGCCGTGTACGCCGTCGCCAAACAGCAGCACCGCATTCTTGCCCGCGCTGATGGCCGCGCTCTGCAGCGTGCGCCCACCGTAGGAATAGCGGTACAACTCTGTTCCGTCGGCCGTATCGTACACCGCGGCATAAGTATCGTACAGCACCAGCACCTCGGCATTGGTGAGGTACTGGATCTTCACGGGCATGCCCTCGGTATTGCGAATGGTGACATATTCATCTTTACGTGTATCCATCAGGTACACGGTACCGCCCAGCGCGCCGCCTTCGGCGTAAGGGCCCCCCGCTGCGAACTGCCGGTTGTCGCCGGCAAACGCGAGAGCCGTAGGCAGGTCCTGCGTCTGGAAGGTGTAGATGTTCTCAAACATCGGGTCATAAACATACAGCTTTGACTTTGTAAAAACCGCCAGCGTGCCGTTGGGACTCATAGCGCAGAGCTGGATGGCGTCATCAAATTTGTTTTCGAACAGCGTGCGGCTGCGGCTCTCCACCCGCAGCTCCTTGCCAGCGCGGTTGTATACACACACACGTGTGTTGCCCGCCGTAATGGCCGGCCTGCCGTAACCGTGCTGGATGCGCCGCACCTCGTTGCCGCCCGCGGAATAGATGGCCAGGTCCTTATCGCCCACCGCCACGAAGCCGCCTGCCAGCGGCAGCGCATTCTGATACCCGGACAGCGTAAAAGAAACGGGATAGCCGGGGCTGGGCGTCAGCGCGATGCCGATGGAGTCCACCGCGTCGCCCAGCAGCGCCAGCGAGGCGCCGTAAATGCCGGTGAAATAGGCCAGTACCGCAGCCAAAAGCACCGCGCACACCGCAGCCGCGCGGATACGGCGCATGCGCTTGCGCCGCCGGATACGTTCAATACGCGCCGCGCTGCTCCGAGGCGGCACGGGCTCCGCGCCGGGCGCCTGCTCTTGGATGGCGCGCGGCTCGCCCGCATCGGGACGCACCGCACTCCGCGCAGGGGCGCCGGGCCTCTGCGGCGTTGTATTCTCCTGTTCGCGCCCGTCTGGTTCGCGTGGCATCAGTTCCATAAATCGTATACTCTCTTTTGCGTTTCGTTATTCCTGTTTCGCCGTTATTTCCTGCGCGGCCTGTGCATTGCCGGCTTCTTCTTCGGAGTAATTCACCCTGTAAAGGAAAAGCCCCTGCGCCGGAGCGGTATCCCCCGCCAGCGAACGTTTTTTTTCTTCCAGAATATCCCGCACGCGCTCCGGCGGCATGCGCCCCGCGCCCGCTTCCACCAGTGTTCCCACAAAAATGCGCACCATATTGTACAGGTAGCCGTCCGCGCACACATGGAACGTGATATCGTCCCCCTCACGCCGCACATGGGCGAAATACACCGTGCGCACCGTATCGGCGATATCGCTGCCGGAGGACATGAACGACACAAAATCGTGCTTTCCCACAAGGTACTGCGCCGCGCGTTCCATCCTGCCGGCATCCAAAGGGCCGGGGAAACGCCAGCATAAGCCGTTCTGAAACGGGTCCGCCACGGCGCTGTTATGAATGCGGTAGATATATTCTTTGCTTTTCGCACTGTAACGGGCGTGGAAATCCTCCGGCACCCGGTGCGCCTCCGTCACTCGTACATCATCCGGCAAAAAGCGGTTGACGGCAAGCGGCAGCTTGCGCGGCGGGATCGGCTTGGGCTGCGTGTAACTGACACAGTACCCAAGCGCGTGCACACCGGAATCCGTGCGCGAACACCCTTTCACCGGCGGCCGCACGCCGTACAGGCTTTCCAGCGCGTTCTGCAGCACCTCGCACACCGAAAGCGCATTTTTCTGCACCTGGAACCCGTGGTAGCGCGTGCCGGCAAAGCGCAGCGTAATGCAGACGTGCATAAAATTCCTCCCGGACGATTTTAACACAAACCCCTTTTACCCAATGCGTGCAAAAAACAGGTTGCTCATACCAATGGCGACAAACACCAGCACCGCCACAACAGCAATGAGGATGTCGGAACGGTGCATGTGCAGCTGCTTCAGGCGGGTACGCCCCTCGCCGCCATGATAGCAGCGGCACTCCATGGCCATGGCCAGCTCGTCTGCCCGGCGGAACGCCGAAATAAACAGAGGAATCAACACCGGAATCAACGCCTTTACACGCTGGCGCAGATTGCCGGAATCCAGCTGCGCGCCGCGCGCCTTCTGGGCGTTCATGATCTTGTCCGTCTCCTCGATCAGCGTGGGAATGAACCGCAGAGCAATGGTCATCATCATGGCAAGCTCATGCACCGGCAAGTGCAGCTTTGCCAGCGGATGCAGAAGCTGCTCGATGGCGTCGGTCAGCACAATAGGGCTGGTTGTGTATGTCAGCAGGCTCGTTCCCGCGATCAGACAGATGATGCGCACAGCCATAATGACGGCGTAATAGATACCCTCTTTGTATATTTTCAATATCCACCAGGACACCAGCGGCTCGGATGTTCCCGTCATAAAAAACAGATTCAGCACGGCCGTAAACAGAATGATGGGCAGGATCGGCTTGATGCTTTTTCCCACGATTTTGAGCGGTATCTTCGCCACAAGGTACAAAACAGTGAGGAACACGATGGAAATAACGAGTCCCGCCGGATTCGAACCAACAAACAGCATCACGATATAGGCGATGGTGAGCAGCAGCTTCACGCGGGGGTCCATTGTATGCAGGATGGAATTGCCCGGGAAATGCTGGCCAATGGTGATGTCACGCAGCATTTACATCCCCTCCTTTGCTGCCGCACGGGCGGCAAGGATGGTCTTAACAGCGTATTTTACCGTATATACGTCGGTGTCGATGTCCAGCCCCATCTCACGCAGGCGCAAAAATATCTTCGTCACCTCGGGCACCGAAAGGCCCAGCTCCAGCAGCTCCGGCGCGCGGGCAAACACCTTATCTGTGGCGTCGTACATCGCAATGCGTCCCGCGTTCATCACCAGCACGCGGTCTGCATATTTGGCGATATCCTCCATGGAGTGGCTGACAAGGACGATGGTGGACCCGGTCTGCTTATGGTATTCCCGTATCTGTCCGAGGATCATATCCCGGCCCTCCGGGTCCAGCCCGGCGGCGGGTTCGTCCAACACCAGAAGCCGCGGTTCCATGGCAAGCACACCTGCAATGGCCACACGGCGCTTCTGCCCGCCGGAAAGCTCAAAGGGGCTGCGCTGCAAAAAGCAGCTGTCAATGCCGCAGAACGCGGCCGCACGCTGCACGCGCCGGTCGATCTCCTCCGCAGAAAGCCCCATATTCGCGGGGCCGAAAGCGATGTCCTTATATACCGTTTCTTCAAAAAGCTGATACTCCGGGTACTGGAACACCAGACCTGCCATAAAACGAAAACGGCGGATGTCTTTGGGGTCCGCCCACATATCCTCACCGGCAATGTACACCTTGCCGGAGGTAGGCTTGTTGATGCCGTTGAAGTGCGTGATGAGCGTGGATTTGCCGCAGCCGGTGGAACCGATGACGCCCACGAACTCGCCTTCTTCGATTTCGAAGCTGACGTGATCCAGAGCCACGGTCTCGTCCGGCATGCCCTGGTTATAGATATAGGTGAGGTCCTCCACCTTCACGATTGCGGACATGCGGACACCTCCTCTGCTTTTTCCTGTGCGGCTCCGGGCGCTTTTTTGCCTGTAAGCAGTTCGTACAGCGCCGCGGCGCACTCTTCCACATCAATGATGTCATCCGCCATCGGGCAGCCCGCAGCCGTGAGGGCATGGCACAGCTCGGCGGCCTGCGGCACATCCAGGTGCAGCGCGCGCAGCTCCTCCACATTACGGAACACCTCTTTCGGCGTGCCCTCCATAACCACTCTGCCCGCGCTCATTACCACCACACGGTCGGCTGTGGCGGCCTCTTCCATATAATGCGTGATCTGGACGACGGTGATGCCGTAGTCGTCGTTGAGTCTGTGTACCGTGCGCATGACCTTTTCGCGGCCGATGGGGTCCAGCATCGCGGTGGCTTCATCCAGCACAAGGCAATCCGGCCGCATTGCGATCACGCCCGCGATGGCCACGCGCTGCTTCTGCCCGCCGGACAGCTTGTGCGGGCCCTTTTCCCTGTATTTATAGATCCCGGCCATCTGCATGGCCTCGTCCACACGCGCCCGCATTTCCGCAGGGGGGACACCCAGATTTTCCAACGCAAAAGCGACGTCCTCCTCCACTACGGTGGCGACGATCTGGTTATCCGGGTTCTGGAACACCATGCCCACCTTCTGGCGGATGTCGAACAGCTTGTCCTCGTCCGCAGTGGACATATCCTCCACGTATACTGTGCCCGCCTGCGGCAGCAGGATGGCGTTAAAATGCTTGGCCAGCGTGGATTTGCCGCACCCGTTCGCCCCCAACACGGCCACATATTCGCCGCGCTTTACGCGCAGCGAAAGGCCGTCCACAGCGCGGTGCTGATCGTCCATATAGCTGAATGTGATATTGTCTGCTCTGAGCATTTCTTCCATGCTTTCCCGTCCGTTTCTGATCCTTTGTCCCGCGGCCTTTTGCCGCGCGGCCCCTCTTCTCAAACAACAGCTTTCCCCTGTTTTTCGATACATGTTTTATGCCCGCGGCATTACAGCCCTGCGTTTCGTGCCAGCCACCACGCCGTGGCCCCACAGGGCACCACGCCGCCCGTAGCCGTTACCGGCAGGCCGATCTCGTCGCAGGCTGTGTGCCCTCCCCACCTGGGACATACCCGCGCCCGGAGCATATACTCCATCACACTGGGCGAAAGGCCCGTAGTATAACTGTTTACCGCGACGAACAGCGGCTCGTCGCTCAAAACGCCCGCGCACAGGTCAATGAAATCGTAGATGCTGTCCTCCAGCTTCCACACCTCGCCGCCCGGGCCGCGGCCGTAACTGGGCGGGTCCATAATGATGCCGTCGTACCGCACCCCGCGGCGGATCTCCCGCGCAACAAATTTCGCGCAGTCATCCACGATCCAGCGTACCGGCTTGTCCGCAAGGCCGCTGGCCGCGGCATTCTCCCGCCCCCAGGCCACCATCCCCTTGCTGGCGTCCACATGGCATACACTGGCGCCTGCCGCCGCGCACGCAAGCGTGGCGCCGCCTGTATAGCCGAACAGGTTCAGGACCCGGATGGGCCGCTCCGCCGCCGCGATGAGCCGCGCATAGGCGTCCCAGTTCACAGCCTGCTCCGGAAATACACCCGTATGCTTGAAGCCTGTAGGAGACACCACCATGCAGATATCTCCATAGGTGATCTGCCATTTTTCCGGCATCCTGCGCCGGTATTCCCACTGTCCGCCGCCCGAAGCGGAACGGTGATACACCGCATTCGCGCTTTTCCACAGCGGGCTGCTCTCTCCGGTTTTCCAGATGACCTGAGGGTCAGGCCGCACCAGGATGGTTTTGCCCCAGCGCTCCAGACGATTGCCGTCCGTTGCGTCAATGAGCTCATAATCTTTCCAGTTGTCCGCTGCCCGCATAAAAACCTCCGGTCCAATTCTGCGGCAAGGCCCGGCGCTGCATGCGCCGGGCACGCCCGCCGTTCGTTTTACTGTTAATGAATGCGCTCGTTGATCTTCACTGCAATGCGTTCGGCGCTGGCGGCGATGGCCGCCTCGTCTCTTCCCTCCACCATGATGCGGATGAGCGGCTCTGTTCCCGAGACCCGGACCAACACGCGTCCCAGGCCCATCAGGCTCTGCTGCTGGCTCTCAATGAAGCCCGCAATGTATTCATCCTCTTTATAGCGCGCCTTTTCCTCCGGTGTGGCCTTGATATTGACCATCACCTGCGGAAAACGGACATATACGTCGTTCAACTCGCTCATCCTGCATTTTTTCTCAGCCATCGTACGCAGCAGCATGCCCGCCGTCAGTTCGCCGTCTCCGGTGGTGGAATGCGCCAGCAGGATGATGTGTCCGCTTTGCTCACCGCCGATGACATAGCCTTTGTCGCGCATCTCCTCCAGCACATAGCGGTCGCCCACGGCGGTGACAGCTGTTTTCATGCCGTTCTGCTTCATATACTCGATAAAGCCCAGGTTGCTCATTACGGTAACGACCGCCGTATCCTCGGGCAGCTTATCGGCGTCCTTCAGGTCTTTCGCAAGAATGGCGATAATCTTGTCGCCGTCGATCTCACGCCCCTTTTCGTCTACAGCCAGGCAGCGGTCTGCGTCGCCGTCAAAGGCCACGCCGCAGTCCAGCCCGTTGTCCACCACGTATTTTGCCAGCTTATCAAGGTGGGTGGAGCCGCAGCCCTCGTTGATATTGCCGCCGTCCGGATCCGTGCCGATGAAGCGGCACGCCGCGCCCAGACGCGGAAACAGCAGCCCGGCTGCTTCACTGGCCGCTCCGTTGGCACAGTCGATGGCGATATTCAGCCCCGTCAGGTCTGCGCCGATCGCCTTTGCCAGATAATCGACATAATCCGACAAAGCCGTGTCCACGCGCCGGACGGTCCCGATGGCTGTACCGGTGCACAGCGTCAGCTCTGCGCCGTTGTTGAACACATGGTGCTCGATCTCTTCTTCCACTTCGTCCGGCAGCTTATAGCCTTCGCCGCCGAACAGCTTGATCCCGTTGAACTCCACCGGATTGTGCGAGGCTGAGATAACAACACCCGCATCCGCGCCGTATTTGCGCACCAGATGCGCCACAGCAGGCGTGGGGATGACACCCAGCAGCTCCACGTCCGCGCCGACGCTGCAAAGGCCGGCGGCCAGTGCGCTTTCCAGCATATCTCCGGAAATACGGGTGTCCTTGCCGATGATAAAGCGGGGGCGGTGCTGCGTCTTGCCCGCCAGCACAGCCGCCGCCGCGCGGCCGATCTGCATCGCGAGCTCCGGAGTCAGGTCTTTTCCGGCAACGCCGCGCGCGCCGTCGGTTCCGAACAACTTTCCCATTGTGTCATCCTCCTCGTAAATGTTCCCTCTTAGGATAGCGAAAAAATGTGAACAAATCTAGTGTGCTTTTCCCGGCATTGTGCCCAAATCCATTTTCCGCGCAACGCCTGTTTTACAGGTCGTCCAGCGTCTGCTGGCCGCTGGCCTCAGCGGTGCCGGGCGCTTTCATGCCCAGATGCTCATAAGCATACCGCGTCACACATCTGCCGCGGGGGGTTCGCGTCAGATAGCCGAGCTGCATCAGGTACGGTTCGCATACATCCTCCAGCGTCACGGCTTCCTCTCCCAGCGCGGCGGCAATGGTCTCCAAACCAACCGGGCCGCCGCCATACATTTCAATGATGGCCTGCAGCAGGCCCCGGTCCATCTCGTCCAGGCCCGTGTCGTCGATGCCCATACGCTGCAGCGCTTCCCGGGCGATGGATTCGTCGATCACGCCGTCGCCCAGCACAGCGGCAAAATCCCGCGCGCGCTTGAGCAGACGGTTCGCCACGCGCGGCGTGCCGCGGCTGCACTTCGCCATTTCCAGAGCGCCGCCCTCCTCGCAGGGAACATTCAAAATAGAAGCGGAACGGCGGATGATCTTTGCCAGTTCCTGCGGAGAGTAAAGTTCCAGCTTGAGCAGCACGCCGAAGCGGTCGCGCAGCGGGCTGGTGATCTGGCCCGCGCGGGTCGTCGCTCCCACCAGCGTAAAGCGCGGCAGGTTGATGCGGATGGATTGTGCGGACGGCCCCTTGCCGATCATAATGTCCAGCGCATAATCCTCCAGCGCAGGATACAGCACCTCCTCCACCTGCCGGGACAGGCGGTGGATCTCGTCGATGAACAGCACATCGCCCTCCTGCAGATTCGTCAAAAGAGCGGCAAGGTCGCCGGGTTTTTCAATGGCCGGGCCGCTTGTGATGCGGATCTGCACGCCCATCTCGTGGGCCACGATACACGCAAGGGTCGTTTTGCCGAGGCCCGGTGGGCCGTACAAAAGCAGATGATCCAGCGGTTCGCCGCGCATTTTGGCCGCCTGCAGGTATATCTTCAGGTTTTCCTTTGCTTTGTCCTGGCCGATGTACTCCTCCAACGTTTTCGGGCGCAGGGACGCCTCGCTGTCAAAGTCCTCCGGCTCCGGCTCCGGGCTCACAAGGCGCGGACCGTTGTCGATCTCTACGGTTTCCAGAGCCATGGATTACCTTCCTTTCCCGATGCCCTGCAAAGCAAGGCGGATAAGTTCCTGTACAGGCAAAGACGGGTCCAGCCTGGCAATGGCCTGCGCGGCCTCGCTGCCCGTATAGCCCAGGCCTGTGAGGGCGGCAATGGCCTGCGCCACGCCGCCCGTGGCTGCAGGCGCTGCCGTACCGGAAGCATCGGCCAGGCCAAGCCCCGTGGCCAGCCCCTTACCTACCTTGTCTTTCAGCTCCAGTACGATGCGCTGGCCCAGCTTGGGCCCCACGCCGCTGGCCGCAGTAAACGCCTTGTGGTCTCCCGCGGAGATAGCCAAAACAACTCTGTCCGGGCTGAGTACGCTGAGGATGGCAAGCCCCACCTTCGGCCCCACGCCGGAAACGCCCGTCAAAAGGCGGAACATCGTCTGGCTCTCTTTGTCGGCAAAGCCAAACAGCGACACATCATTCTCGGTGACATTCATACAGGTATACAGTGTACAGGTATCGCCAATAGCGGGCAGCGCGCCCGCCGTAGTGGACGGGATGGCCGCCAGGTACCCCACGCCGCAGCAGCTTACCACAGCGTAATCAGGCGCTTTTTCCAGCAGCTTCCCTGTCAGGCAGTAGATCATAATTTCCTCCGGTCTTTTCCACGCGCTCCAAAGCGCATCTTTTATTTGTATGCTTGTATCCAGCTCAAATCAAAAATATCCCATTTGCTGGCGCTTTGTCAGCGCCACGCCATACTGTTTGGAACGGTAGCTGTACGCATGGCAGATGGCCATAGCCAGCGCGTCGGCCGTGTCGTCCGGTTTGGGCACGGCGGGCAGCTTCAAAAGCGTCCTGGTCATTTCCTGCACCTGCTTTTTTGTGGCCTTTCCGTAGCCTGAAACGCTTTGCTTTACCTGCAGCGGCGTATATTCGAACACCGGCACGCCTGCCTGCCGGGCACACAACAGCAGCACGCCTCTCGCTTCGGCCACGGCGATGACCGTTTTCTGGTTGGTGGTATAAAATAGCGTTTCAATGGCCATTGCGTCAGGCTTGACGGCCGCCAGCAGCTGCGTCATATCATCATAAATTTCAGATAATCGGTCCTCAAAGGTCGTATGCGCCTTTGTGGTGATGGCCCCATACTGAAGCGTGGTAAAAGTGTTTCGGGTATAATCCAGCGCGCCGAAGCCGACGATGGCATATCCCGGGTCGATGCCCAATATCCGCATGGCGCGCCCTCCCATTTCTTGTGCCGCGCCCAACCCGCCGAACGCGGCAAAAACCGCATCCATGCACATTGCCGCGCAAGCAGCAGACTTGGAGTTATTATACCATAAACCCCACACGGATACAACAAAACCCGTACACACCGCACATAGAAAATGAATGCGCTTTGTGCAAAACAACCGTGCCGTCATTTTGTATCCTTGTGCCAAACCGTTTCGGGACGCCCGGCGGAAAGCCGGTAAAGCAACCGCCTTCCGGCCGCAGCTGAGGTCAAAGACATTTCCTTGTGCGGAAACACCTTTATGAAACGCTGTTCTGTTTTCTGCAAAAAGCAAACCCGACGCCGCAATGGCGTCGGGTTTGCTTTGCATTCGATATGGTGGACAGTAAGGGACTCGAACCCCTGACCCCCTGCACGTCAAGCAGGTGCTCTACCAGCTGAGCTAACTGTCCGTAATTTCTGCGGCTTTGTTATTATAGCAAATCGTTTCCTGGAATGCAACCTCTTTTTTCAATTTTTACAAAAAATATTTGCCTGCAGCCGCATGAAACCGCCAAATTTCTTGACATCCCCTTGTACATATTATAAAATATTATGTCTGACAAAATCAATACACATATAAAAAAGAGGAACGGAACGTTTATGGAACAGAAAAATATTCGCAACATCGCGATCATTGCCCACGTCGACCACGGCAAGACGACGCTCGTGGACCAGATGCTCAAGCAGAGCGGAGCGTTCCGCGAAAACCAGCAGGTCGCCGAGCGCGTAATGGACTCCGGCGACATCGAGCGCGAGCGCGGCATCACCATCCTTGCCAAAAACGCCTGCACCTATTATGACGGCGTGAAGATCAATATCGTGGATACCCCGGGCCACGCCGATTTCGGCGGCGAAGTGGAACGCGTTTTGAAGATGGTCAACGGCGTGCTCCTTTTGGTGGACGCCGCCGAGGGCTGCATGCCCCAGACGCGCTTTGTGCTGCAGAAAGCCCTGCAGCAAAATCTTTCCCTTGTCATCGCCGTGAACAAGATTGACCGTCCCGATGCGCGCATCAAGGAAGTCATCGACGAGATCCTTCTGCTCCTGATGGACCTGGGCGCCACGGACGAGCAGCTGGACAGCCCGATGGTATTCTGCTCCGGACGTGCGGGCACGGCAAGCTACAGCCCCGATGTTGAGGGCCAGAATCTGGAGCCGCTGTTTAAGACGATCCTCGATTATGTCAAGCCGCCCGAGGGCAACCCCTCCGCGCCTCTTGCGATGCTGTGCTCCTCGGTCGACTACAACGACTTTGTAGGCCGTATCGGCATCGGGCGTGTGGAGAACGGCTCCATCCGTGTGGGCCAGGAGGTGTCCGTATGCGACTGGCATGACAAAGATCTCTCCAAAAAAGGGCGCATCACCGCGCTGTACAGCTTTGAGGCCAATGGCCGCACTCCCATCGAATCCGCCGACGCAGGCGATATCGTCGCGTTCAGCGGCCTGACGGACATCAACATCGGCAATACCCTGTGCGACACGCAGATGGTCGAACCCCTGCCCTTCGTCAAAATCAACGACCCAACGGTCGAAATGACCTTTGCCGTCAACGACAGCCCCTTCGCGGGTAAAGAGGGCAAATTTGTCACCAGCCGCCAGATTCGTGACCGCCTGCATAAGGAACTGCTCAAGGATGTGGCGCTGCAGGTGGAGGATTCTCCCACCAGCGAGTCTTTCCGCGTGATGGGCCGCGGCGAGATGCATCTTTCCATCCTGATTGAGACGATGCGGCGCGAGGGCTACGAGCTGCAGGTGTCCCCGCCCAAAGTGCTGCTGCACGAGGTGGACGGCAAAACGATGGAGCCCATGGAGCATGTCGTTATCGACGTCCCCACTGAATACCAGGGCAGTGTGATGCAAAAGCTGGGCAGCCGTAAGGGCGAGCTTGTCCAGATGGCGCCTCTGGGCTCCACGCGCATGCGCGTGGAATTCCGCATCCCCTCCCGCGGCCTGTTCGGATACCGCAGTGAGTTTCTCACCGACACACACGGCGAAGGCATCCTGAACACCATTTTCGACGGATATGACGAATGGCGCGGAGACCTTCCTGCCCGCAGCACCGGCAGCCTGATCAGCTATGAAACCGGCGTAGCCGTGGCCTACGGTCTGTTCAATGCGCAGCAGCGCGGTACGCTGATCGTGGACCCGGGCGACAAGGTCTACGAGGGCATGGTCGTTGGGTACAGCCCCGCCGGCGAGGACATCACCGTCAATGTATGTAAAACCAAGCATCTCTCCAACACCCGCGCCTCCGGCAGCGACGATGCGCTGCGCCTGGTGCCTGTGTCCAAATTCAGTTTGGAGGAAAGTCTGGAATTTCTGAAGCCGGACGAACTTCTTGAGGTCACACCAAGCAGCATCCGTATCCGCAAACGTATTTTGAACCACGACCTGCGCATGAAAGCCACCAAGGGCGGCAAGAATATCGGCTGAGCAAAAAACGCATAGATTCTGACCAAAACAGCGCCGGAACAGTTCCGGCGCTGTTTTTTTGGAGCACAGTACGCGCCTATTTGCTCAGGGTTCCCGCCTATTGGAGCGCGGAGAGCGAACGCCTCCATTGCTGATCCGCCAGGCCTGCGTCTTTCAGTTCGATGCGCTCGTCGATAAAATCCCACCGTTCCTGCGGGGAAACGAACTGAAGAAGCAGCCAGCGGGTAACGCACCAGCGCGGCAGATCCGTATCGCACCTGTAATACGGCCCGGTCAGCTCGGGATGACGCACCGCCCATTCTGTGGACGGGTTGTCCGTTTCTTTTTTGTCCAAAGCCACGGTATTGGCATTGACATCCACCTCGAACACCACCAGCTTCTGCGTGCCGTTGTGCAAGCGTTCGTTCAGATAGGCCCGGGCGGCAAATTCCGCCGCCTCGATGGGACGTGCAGCCAGCGACACAAAGCCCGGCTCCGTATTGCGGTAAACCGCCCGGTTTCCGTTGGTCCGATAGATCCATCCCTCCGCAACAATCGATTTCGCCCGGGAATATGTCGTTCCATGGTACAATATCACGCTGTTTCCATCTCCGTTCTTTCACGCAGCCTTTCATCGCCCGGCCGAAACACCCAAGCGCTTCGCAGCAAAAGCTGCTTCGAGCCGTTTTCACGGTTGGCGGGCGGCCTGAATTCTTTTCCGGCTGTTTTGTCTATCCAAAGATACCCCACCCTCCCATTTCATTTCAATCGTTTCTGCGTGAAAATGCCCTGAAGCGGCGTGAAATCGCTGTCGAAACCGGAAGAAAAAGCGGCCGTGAGCAACGCTCCCGGCCGTTCTCTTATTTTATTCTTTTTCATTTCGGCCGGCATGTATCCCAGCCAGCATCGTAAGGGCCACAACGGGCACGCTCGACACAGCAGCAGCCGCACCGCGGCGCAAGGCCGGGCTATGCAGCCACATGCTCAGCAGAGCGGCGCCCAGAACCACCGCACACACCACGGCCGTGCGCAGCCGCAGCTTTCGCCGCAGTTCCGGGGTGTCCTCTTCATCCGGCATGATGCAAGGGGCCTTGCGCCAAAGCGCCAGGCATCCCGCCGCCCACGCCACAAACAGCAGTGCAGCGCTCTTTGCGGCAACGGCCGCAAGCAACAGCCCCGCGCCCCATACGGCAATACTGGACAGCGCACAGGAAAAAGGCGTTTTCGCATGCCATCCGCCTACTGTTTTCCGCAGCACTGTATAGACGGCAAGAAACACTGCGGACAATGGCAGTACGCCGAAAGCCCAAGAGACCGCCAGCACCACACCGTAGCTCAAAAGATTGGAAAGTATGGTCTGGATGCCGTATACCTGTACCTCCAATTCATCTTCGGTGATCGCGCCCTTCTCCAGCAGGACCCCCGCAAACCAGTCAGCAAACCTGTCAATCATACCAGCGCCTCTTTCGCGCTCTCCCATACAAACACCTGCTCCACCGGAGCGGCCGCGTCTATGGGCAGCAGCAAATCGACCACGAACCGCCCGGACTGTGCCAAACGCAGGGAGTATACACCATCGTACTTCTGCACGGTTTTCTTAATCTGCCCCACGCCAAGGCCGTGGCCCGGCAGGTGTTTGGTGCTCTCGCGGCTTTCCGCCTGCTCCTCGCGGCCCGGTGCAACGGGATTTTCCATATGGATACTGCAAAAGAAATCGGATGGGCGCACCGTCAGCCGGATAAACCGTTCCGAACGGTTCTCCAGATACATATTCGCCTCAAAAGCATTGTCCCAAAGGTTGCCCAGCAGTGTGCACAGGTCCACTGGATCGGTCTTCATTTTCGGCACCTCAAGGCGGAGGGATACGCGAATGCCGTTTTCTCTTGCGGCAGGAAGTTTCGCGTTCAGAATGGAGTCCACAGCCAGATTCCCGGAGTTCACCATCGTCGAGCTCTCATTTGTTTTATCACGCAGCGCTTCAATATAGCCCAGTGCTTCATCGCCTCTGCCTGTCTGAATCATCTGTCCGATGACGGAAAGGTGATTGAAGAAATCATGCCTCCAACCCATCAGTGTCTTGTGCGTATCCAGCAGATTTTGATACTGCGTATCCTCCAGGCCCTTGAGCTTCAGCTCGGCTTCCTGCCGCGCCGCCATTGCCGTGTAGCGGGAAATCGAGACCGTCTGCCACAGGCACAGGATATTCACCAGAAACAACAGAACCGCCACCAGCAGGAACAGGCCGTCGTTCACTCCCGGCACCATAAAATTCGGTTCCAAAAGCAGCATAATAACGCCGCTCACCGCTGGGATGAACACAGACAGCATCCAATTCCGCCAGGAAAGCGCGAGACGGAACGCCTTGCGTGTGACAAGCACCACGGCCGTGGCAATGAGCAGCCTCGTGGCAAGCGTATTGACCATGAAGAATGCCGACTGTTCCGAAAAATACGTATACGGGTCGATCGTCGGAAAAAACATCAAAAGCGCGCTGCTGTATATAAAGTCGATTGAAAAAAAGAGTACCGAGCAAAATGCGGGCCAGAACAGGCGCATCATCACCGTTCCCCGAAAGAGCAAAAGCGAAAACGCGGCGTAAACGCACGTCATCACACCAAGGCCTATCATCCCGGAGAGCCAGCAATTACAGGCGAACAGCACCGCCGCCAGCACGGGAAGGAACAGATAATAATACCTGGGCTGCCGGAGGCGTGTCCGCATCATTTTCCGGAAAAGATACAGGATCAAAAAGCAGTCGAACACATCCACCAAATACTGCCATGTATTCCACAGGATATTCTCCATCATTGCCCTCCTCTCAGAGCAATCAGAGCGTCCTTGACGCTTTGAAAATAGGTCGTGCTTACCAGAATCTCCCTGCCGTCAACAAGTGTGATGCTATTCCGCCGCAGGCCCTTCACCGCATGAAGGTTGACGATATAGCCGCGGTGACACTTTTTAAAATCCTCTGCCGGCAGGAGTTTTTCCATCTGCGCGAATGTGAGCGCATAGCTTTGCGTTTTATCGTATGTATAAACGATGCTGCTGTGGTTGCTCGCCTCCACATACAGTATTTCTGTGAGGAAGTATCTGTCCTGCTGGGAAATACCGCGCTGGAGCACGATGCTCCTGCGCTCTTTGAGACGGCAATTCCTGGCGATATAATCCATTGCCGCGTCGATGCGTTCCTGCTCCACGGGCTTGATGATATAGTCCTGCGCGTGTACTGTATAGCCCTTGAGCGAAAGCTCCGGATGGTTCGTAACAAACACGATATCCGCCAAACATCCCGCACCGCGCAGCTCCTGCGCAAAAGCGAATCCGTCCTTCCCGGGCAGTTCCACATCCAGAAAAACGGCATCGTATGTACGCAAATCCGCCGGCCCCACTTCCGCCACGCACTGCACAGCCGTGATGCTGACGCCTCCATGCCGGCTTCCCCAGTTTTGGACCTGCCGCCGCAGTCTTTCCAATTCATAAAAATTATCTTCCGCAATGAACACCTGCATTGAGCCCTCTCCTACCAAAAATGATGATTTCGCGCGTTTCAGACCGGGGTTCGCGCAGATTCCCTTGCACCCGCAGCAGATTTGCGGTATATATTTCCTTATGGGATTCCCCCGCAAACCATTCACCCAATCAAAAACAGGAGGTACATCATGAAAAAATGTGAAAAGGGATTCTTCAAAGCATGCTCCAAATTCATCGGCAAAGCCGCCAAGATCGGCGCCAATGACCGTTGCTACGGCCTGCATTATCAACCCAAGAAGCCGGCCGCTCTGAAAAAATAATCCGGCCGCCCAGTCCAAAGCAGTGCAGGCATCTGTCTGCACTGCTTTTTTTGCTGTCCTCCCGTTATGGAAAAACAGCAGCAACCGTTCCTATCTCCTGTCCGCGCCCTATCATTTTACCCTGATTTCCAGATTTCGGCAACATATTCCCAAAAGCCGCAGAAACAAGCGCAAATAACGTGGGACGTTAACCGATATGCAAAACGCGAAACGGCCCGTCATTTTCCAGTCCTTCACCAGCCTGGCTCAACGTAGGGTACAGGTTTCCATTTTCCCCCAGGCTGCCGGAGCTCCAGCGCACCGTGCAGCCGGGACGGTACGCTCTGCCCTGTGCATCCACAAACGTGTATGAAGAATGGGTTTCCATTACTTTGCCGGATATTCCGTCCAAGCGTTCCGTCCGGACAACAAGCCACACTTTCGCATCTGCTGCCGGCGCTTCATCAGAGGGAAAGGTCTCCCGCAAAAACGGCCCCAAATCGAATGTCCAAACAACCTCCCTACGCGTCTTTGAGCCGTCGGATGCAGTTTCTTGTGTACGGGATATCCACATGGCTTCCTCGTCCCACAGGACCCAATTCCACACCTCGCCGTTCAGCGGGTCCAAAGCAGTTACCCTCGCCACGGGCCGTGTGCACTCGTGTCCGGCTGCGTGCACCGAAAACGGTGCAGGCAAAAAAGCCAGTACTATTACAAGCCCCAGCAGAGCCACTCCTGTCCTTTTCATGTCGCACCTCCCTGTTTGCACCTCGCGGCGCAAAACACGCACACCGCCGCTCTTCCTGAAAAAATCATAGTCTTGCCCGGGCCGGGACACAAGTCTCCCTGCGTGAAAGCCCCCGGCAGAAGCGTGAAAACAGGTATTTGCGTTTCTCCGCCGGATGTCTTTTCCTTTTGCGCATAAACATTTCTTCGACAAAATAAGAATACTGTGATATACTGCTTTTATTGCGTAAAAGAGGAGGAACCGACCGTGACAACACAAGAACGATTTGCTCGCCGCCGCAAAAAGCTGGAAGAAAAGCTGACCCGGCTGGATCTTCAGGAGGCGCGCACGCTCCAACGGGAACAGGCGCACGACGAACAGATCGCACGCGACCTGGCCGGGGTTCCCGGCCATTTTGCCCACGGCCTTAATTTTTATAAGCTGTTCTGGGTGTTTTTTCTTTGCTGTTTCCTGGGAGTGGTCATCGAGACTATTTTTTGCTGGATCGCCTCCGGCAGGCTTTCACAGCGCACCGGCCTCGTGTGGGGGCCTTTCAATCTGATCTACGGCATCGGCGCGGTGCTGCTCACCGTCTGCCTGCATCCGTTCATCGGAAAAAGCGACCGCTGGATCTTCATCGGCGGTTCCATCATCGGAGGCGCCTTCGAGTATTTCTGCAGCTGGCTGCAGGAAACCGTGCTGGGCACCGTGAGTTGGGACTATACCGGGTATCCTTTCAACCTGAACGGACGCATCAATCTTCTGTATTGCCTGTTCTGGGGCGCGCTGGCGCTGGTATGGGTGAAAGAGGTATTTCCACGGCTGAACGGCTTTATCGAACGGCGCGTTTCCAAAACCTACGGCGTCGTCATCAGTTGGGTGCTCATCGCATTTATGCTTGCGAACTCTCTTGTAAGCGGCGCGGCGGTGCTGCGCCAGAGCCAGCGTTATGAAGGCGTCCCCGCAACGCACGCCTGGCAGCAGGTGCTGGACGACCGTTTCCCCGACAGCCGCCTCGCTAAGATCTATCCCAGTATGGTGCGCGTGGAAGAATAAAAGACACGACTGCCGCACCCCTCAAAAAGCCAAAAGAGCGCCGTGCTTTTGCGAAAGCACGGCGCTCTTTTTTCTTTACAGCATTCTTGCGAACCAGGCCAGAAGAGCAAGCCCGCCCCATAGGGCAAGAGACAGCGTAAATACAACAGCCGCAATGGTCAGATACCGCTTTTTGTTCATGACCACGTAAGCAATGTATTCCCGCAAAAGCGCGTTGGGCAGATAATAGCCCGCCGTCCTGCCGCCCACACCGTCACAGCAAAAGCCGGCCTGTCCGGCGTACAGCCCCGCCCGCAGCAGATGGTAATCGCTTGTCGCATAGATACAGCAGTACGGCTTGCCCGCGCTGTGCGCCTCGGCCACGCGCTTGGAATATAAAAAATTCTCCTTCGTGTTCTTCGACTGTGTTTCCGCCAGCACAAGCTCCGCCGGATACCCTTTTTCCATTGCGTACTCCCGCATGGCTTCAGCCTCGGGACGCGGCTCATCCGCCCCCTGTCCTCTGGACATTATCAGGCAAGGCTCACGCCCCGTTTTTCTTTTTTGCCGCGCCGCATACCGCAGCGCCGCATCTACGCGCCCGGCCAGCAGCGGAGGCACCTTGCCGTCTATCAGCCCGCTGCCCAATACAACAATGTAATCCACTCTTTTACGCGGCGGGAACCACTTCCCCACATAGAACACCGTCAGAAACACCAGGCTGTGCAAAGCGAAAAAGGCCGCCGTCCCCAGAAGCGCCATCCACAGCGGATACAGCCAGGGAAACAATCCGCTTTTGCCCAAAACCCACGGAAGCGCCATAAGCGCAAGGATCGCCAGAGCAAGGATCAGCGTCAGCATATGCTTGAGGCTCGGCCGTTCCCGCTTGAGCATCTGCACCGTATTCCAGAGCAAAAGCCCCAGCAGGATATAAACGCCGAACAACAGCAAAAACGCAAACACAAGCGCCGCACAGACAAGGAACAGGAACGACGCGGCGCTGTCGGGATACGCCAACGCCGCCAGCAGCGCGCACACGCCCAGCGTCACAAGAAACATGTCGAACCAGAAGCCGGCTGCCATACCCGTGTGTTTTTTTCGTTTTACCGCCCAAAACAAAGCAAACACTGCGGGCGGCAGCAGCGCTATCGTGAACAAATCATGCGTCATAGTCCTCTCCCCGCGCATTTTGACGACAATGCGGCGCGCTCAGAAAAACGTCACCTGGCTGGATTTTGGCAAGTCTCCCAGCGCGCCGATGTCCGCCAACGTATCCATGATGGTATTGGAAACGATACCGTATTCCATATGCCCTTCGTTCTTGGCCGTAGCGCAAATAGCATTGCACGCACTTTGCAGATCCTCGGCGGAAATATACTGTTGGCCTTCCAGAGTAGCCTTTTCCAGCGTGTTCGCCGCCGCGTCTCCCAGCCCCTTCAGCGACATAAAAGGCAGGCGGATCTTACCATCCTCCACCGTATAGGTCTTGGCGCGGCTTTTCCCGATGCGGATGGGCAGAAATTCGTAGCCGCGCTGCAGCATCTCGTTCACCATCTGAAGCGAAGCAAGGATGTCCTCGTCCTTGGCTTTCTTTTCTTCTTTCAGGCGGGCATTTACTTCTTTCAAATGCTGTTTCGCTACTTTTATACCGCCCACCGCGGCATCATAGTCGATATCGTCGCCGCGTACCGTGAAGTGTGTGGCGTAAAATTCCAGCGGATGATACACCTTGAACCACATCAGGCGGATGGCCGCAATCAGATACGCCACGGCATGCGCCTTCGGGAACATGTACTTGATTTTCTTACAGCTGTCCAAATACCATTCAGGCACATCGTGGGCGCGCAGCATATCCTCCACGCCCTCCGGGAAACCGCCCTTCGCCACCTTGCCCTTTCGCGTCAGCTCCATGATGGTAAACGCCTGCTTCGGCTCCACACCCTTATGAAGCAGGTATGTCATGATACTGTCGCGGGTACCGATCACCTCGGAAATGGTACACACGCCGTCCTTGATCAGGTCCTGCGCGTTGCCGTTCCACACGTCGGTGCCGTGGGACAGGCCGGATATCTGAATCAGGTCGCCAAAGCTCTTGGGCTGTGCTTCGATGAGCATGTTGCGCACAAAGTTCGTGCCAAGCTCCGGGATGCCGAAGGTTCCCGTCAGGCTGTCAATATCCTCCGGCTTCACCCCCAGCGCCTCTGTGGAGACCAGCAGCGAGATGACCTTGGGGTCATTCATGGGCACCGAATCCATCTTGATGCCGGTCATATCCTCCAGGTGCTTGTACATCGTGGGCACATCGTGCCCCAGCTCGTCCAGCTTGAGTATGGTATCGTGCAGGTATTTGAACTCGAAATGCGTAGTGATCATGCCCTTTTCCTTGTCGTCCGCCGGATGCTGGATGGGGCAGAAATCAAACACGTCATAATTGCTGGGAACAACGACCATGCCGCCCGGATGCTGGCCGGTGGTGCGCTTGACGCCTACGCATCCCTGTACCAGCCGGTTCTCCTCCGCATGGTTTACGATGCGCCCGCGCTCCTCCAGGTACTTTTTCACATAGCCGTAGGCCGTTTTATCCTGCAGGCCGGAGATCGTGCCCGCCTTGAACACATGGTCGTGGCCGAACAGGTCCTCCGTATAGCGGTGGATCCGGCCCTGTACCTCGCCGGAAAAGTTCAGGTCGATATCCGGTTCCTTATCGCCGTCAAAGCCCAGGAAGGTCTCAAACGGGATGTCATGGCCGTCCACGATGAGCTTTTCGCCGCACTGTGGACAAACACGGTCCGGCAGGTCGAAGCCGTCTGCCACCGAGCCGTCGGTGTAAAATTCGCTCCATTTGCATTTGGGACACAGGTAGTGGGGCGGCAGGCTGTTCACCTCGGAGATGCCCGAAAAGTGCGCCACGGCCGAGGAACCGACGGAGCCGCGGGAGCCGACCAGATAACCGTACTCTTCGCTTTTCAGCACCAGCTTCTGGGCGATGACATACAGCACTGCGAAGCCGTGCTTGATGATGGAATCCAGCTCGCGCGTAAGACGCTTTTCCACAAGCTCGGGCAGCGGGTCGCCGTAGCGTTCCCGCGCGTTGCGCATGGTATCCTCCCGCAGGGATTCATCCGCGCCCTCGATAGTGGGCGTATACAGTCCTTTGGGGATGGCACGCACGTCACCGTCCACCATATCCGCGATACGGTTTGGGTTCGTGATGACGATTTCCCGCGCCTTCTCCGGAGAAAGGTAGCTGAACTGCTTGAGCATATCATCTGTGGTACGGAAGTACAGCGGAGCCTGATTATCGGCGTCCTTGAAGCCGTTGCCCGCCTGCAGCACCGCGCGGTAGATGGCGTCCTCCGGCTCCATAAAATGCACGTCGCCCGTAGCCACCACCATTTTGCCCAACGCTTCGCCCAGACGGATAACCGTCTTGTTGAATTCCTGAATCTGCTCGATGCTGTCCACCATGTGTTCCCGCAGCATGTATTCGTTGTTGCCCAGCGGCTGCACCTCAAGGAAATCGTAATAAGCGGCGATATTTTTCAGCTCATCAAAGCTCCGCCCCTCCACGATCGCCCTGTAAAGCTCTCCCGCTTCACAGGCAGAGCCGATGATAAGTCCCTCACGGTATTTGTTCAAAAGGCTGCGCGGCACACGCGGAACCTTGAAGAAATAATCCATATGCGCAGCCGAAATGATACGGTACAGATTTTTCAAACCCGCCGCATTGCGCACCAGAATGATGAGGTGAAAATTCTTCTTTGCCAGCTCACGCGTGCCGCCAAGACCTGTGTTCACATTCTCCAGCGCCGTTACGCCGCGCAGGGCAAGATCCTCGATCATCTTCACGTAGATCTGTGCCAGCGCCCTCGCGTCGTCACAGGCGCGGTGGTGCTGAAACGGCGGAATCTCAAGATATTTACCGATGGTATCCAGCTTATAATTGCGCAGTCCAAGATAGAGTGCCTGCGCCAGCGGCAAGGTGTCGATGTAGGTGTTGCCGAACGGCACGCCGTACCGCTCCGCACACGCCTTTAAGAAGCGAATGTCAAAGCCATGGGCATTGTGCGCGATGAGCACACGGCCGTCCACAAATTCCAGAAACGCCCGCAGCGCCTCCTCCTGCCCCGGTGCATCGGCCACCATTTCGTCGGTGATGTTGGTGATCTTCGTTATTTCCTCGGGAATGTGGCAGCCCGGATTTACAAAACTGTTGTAGCTTTCGGTGATCTCGCCGTTCTCGACCACCACTGCGCCGATTTCCGTGATGGCGCAGTCGGCCGGTGAAAGGCCCGTAGTCTCCAAATCGAACACTACGAAGGACTGGCTCATGGCGCCCGTGGCCGCACCATACACAACGGGCACCATGTCATCCACAAAATAAGCTTCCACGCCGTAGATAAGCTTAAAATCCGGGTCTTTCTTTCGGATATCGTCCGTGGCCAGCATCGCTTCCGGGAAGCCCTGCACCACGCCGTGATCTGTGACAGCGACCGCGCGGTGCCCCATGCGGTGGGCCGTTTTTACGATGGTTTTAGGGTCACAGAAACCATCCATGCTGCTCATTTTCGTATGCAGATGCAGCTCCACACGCTTTTCCGGCGCAGGGTCCACACGCTTTTTCCGCACCACCTTCAGCACGTCATAGGGGTAAATGACATAATCGCGCTCGTATTTGTCATAGGCACAGTCGCCCTTGATGATAAGCGTGTCCCCAGGGCCAAGCTCCTCCCACTTGTCGCAGTTTTCTCCCTCCTGCGGCCGTATTTTCAGATTGATGGAGCCTGTATAATCCGTGATGGAAATGGAATAGATCTTGCGCCAGTTCCCCTTGATCTCTGTAAAGAATACATCGCCCCAAACCGTAACTTTGCCGGCCTCTGCCCCAACATCGCGCAGCGCCGTCAGGCCCGTCGGCTGGAACATATGTCCATTCACCAGCTTGGCGGGCGCGTCCTCCAGGTCCAATCCCTGCACCTTTACGGCAGGCCCCTCGCTTTTGGCCTTGAACTGGCGGGCGGGCGGCGCCTTTTTCAAGATGTGTTCTTCCACAGCCTCGGCCGAAATAGCCGTGTCGCACACCAGCGCCACCTGCGGCCGCACTCCGGTGCGCGCGGCGATCAGCTCCTCCAGTTTCACGGCAAATTCCATCTGCGTCAGCAGCAGCACACCGTTCTGCACGCGCACGGTGATGTGCTCCCCCGCAATATCCACCTGAGCCCCCGACAAAAAGCCGTTAATGGGAAGGCCCGCGTCTTTCAATTCCTCTGCCAGCTCCAACACGGCACGGGACGTAAGGCAGGTATATGCAAACAGGCCCTGCACCTTGAGTGCAAAGCCCGGGAACTGCGGCTCCAAGGATGCGATCAGGCGTCCGCTGGTCTCAGCGGGCACCGGATTTGCCGTACGGTATACCACAGTGATGATTTTATTTTGCCTGTCCGCAACGACACGCTCCACGATGGCGCTGCCGTAGCTGTCCATAAACGCGGCGTCCGCCGTAAACTGCGGCCAGAGCTGCGTAAGCATGGGCTTCATTATTCCAACACCAACCGTTCGATCTCTTCACACAGCTCGTCCACGATATTACCGCGCAGCATACGCACCTGCTGTCCCCTGACGAACAGCATGGCGCAGTCCTTACCTCCGGCAATGCCGATATCCGCGCCCCTGGCCTCGCCAGGGCCATTGACCACGCAGCCCATGACAGCCACCTTGATCGGCTTATTGCAGCCGCGCAGACGCTCCTCGACCTCCGAGGCGATTTGGGCTACGTTGATATTTGTACGCCCGCAGGTAGGACAGCTGACGACCTCGGGGCCGGGCACAAAATGTCCCGCGGCGCGCAGGATGTCAAAACCCGCACGCACTTCTTTTTCCGGCTCATCCGTCAACGACACGCGAATGGTGTCTCCAATCCCCTCCAACAACAGTGTCCCTATGCCCATAGCCGATTTAATAAGGCCCATACGGTATGTACCGGCCTCGGTAACGCCTACGTGCAGAGGGTAATCGCACCGCAGGCTGAGCTGGCGGTATGCTTCCACCACCACGGGGACATTGGAGGATTTGATAGAGATGACAATATCGTTGAAATCATGCCTCTCCAGCAGCGATACATGATACATCGCGCTCTCCACCAGCGCTTCCGGCGTAACCTTTCCGTATTTTGCAAGGATCTCCTTTTCCAGGCTGCCGCCGTTTACGCCGATGCGGATGGGGATGCCCCTTGCGCGGCAGGCCGAAGCGACCTCGCCGACATGGGCGTCGTCTCCGATGTTGCCCGGGTTGATGCGTATTTTATCCACGCCCGCCTCGGCGCAAGCCAAAGCGACCTTGTAATCAAAATGAATATCCGCCACAACAGGCATTTTTACAGCACTCTTTAATGCCTCTACCACGGGCACGTCCGCAACGGACGGAACCGTGACCCGTACGATCTGGCAGCCTTCTGCTTCCAGCCGTTTGGCCTGGGCCACATTTCCCGCGATATCATGAATGGGCACATTGAGCATGCTCTGTACTGCGACAGGATTTCCACCGCCCACTGTAACGCCGCCTATGCGGACGGCTCGTGTATTCTTGCGCATTGTCTTCCCTCTTTTTATACGATCAGTTTGGTGATATCGTTGAATGTGGCGAAAATCATCAGCCCGATAAGCAGGATAAATCCCGCGGCGTTGATGGCGATCTCATATTTTTGGCTGATGGGTTTTCGGCGGATCGCCTCGATGATAAGGAATACCAGCCGTCCGCCGTCCAACGCGGGAATGGGCAGAAGGTTAAAAACGCCCAGATTGATGGTAATGAGCGCGAGCAGCATCAACAACGAAGAAAGTCCCAGCGAAGACGCCTCACTGATGGCGGAAACAATGCCTACGGGACCGGACAAATTGTTGACCGCGATACGGCCCGTAATAAGATCCGTCAGGCTGAGCACGACCATGCGCCCCAGCGAGAGCGTCCAGTTTCCCGCCTCTTTCAAAACGCTGCCCACCGTCTTTTTCTCGCCCAGCACTTTAAAATCAATGACAAGCTGGTTGACGCCGTTTTCTTCGTAGGTATCGAACGCCACATTGTCCAGCTGCATGCGCTTTCCGTCACGCAATACGGTCAAGTCCGCCTGGCCCTGCTGGGTACGGGCGAACTCATAGATGATATCATTTGCGATAAAGCAGCGCCGTCCGTTTACTGCAACGATGGTGTCTCCCACCTGCAGGCCGGACTGCTGTGTGGACGCGCCCTCGTAAAATTCCGCTACGGTGCGCGTGCTGATGAGCTGCTGCGAACACACCACGCAAACAAGGACCACAAACCCCAGAAGGAGGTTCATCACAGCGCCCGCCACGGTGACAAGGATTCGGTTTCCCACAGGGGCCTTTGTAAAGGAACCCGCCTCTTCGCTCTCCTCGTCCTCACCCTCCATACTGACAAAGCCGCCGATGGGAAACAGGCGCAAGCCGTATTTTGTTCCCCCTCGGGTGAAGCTGAACAGCGTAGGCCCCATGCCCAGCGCGAATTCGTTCACCTGGATGCCGCTGAACTTCGCCGTGAGGAAATGCCCCAGCTCATGAATGAAAATCACAATGCCGAATACGAATACCGACGCCAACACCGTAATGAGAAACGACCCCGCGCTGCTGAAAAATGATGCCATTCTGTGCCCTGCCTTTTATTTCATTTGTTCGGCCGCGCCGTGCGGACCGTATAACAGCCCGGCGCGCCGCCGCCCATTCTTTTAGGATACATGTGCTAAAACATATGCGCGCGCCGCCGCGTCGCATGCATACACGTCATCCAGAGTATACGGCCCGCCGAAGGCTTCGCTGTCCACAACGCCCTCCACCAGCTCACCGATCTTCAGGAACGGAATGCGTCCCTCCAGAAACAGACGCACCGCCTCTTCGTTTGCGCCGTTTGCAGCACACGGTGCAAGGCCGCCCTTGCCGATTGCTTTTTTGCATGCCGCGAGGCAGCGGAAAGTAGCCTCATCCGCTGTGTCAAAAGTCAGCTCGTGCAGCTTTGTGAAGTCCAGCTCCGGCGCAGGGCCGGGCACACGCTCCGGCCAGGTAAGCGCGTACTGGATGGGGATTCGCATATCCGGCACCCCCAACTGTGCCAAAATGGAGTTGTCGCTGAACTGCACCATCGAATGGATAATACTCTGGCGCTGTACCACCACCTGTACCTGCTCTGCCGGCAGGCCGAACAGCCAGACAGCCTCGATCAGCTCCAACCCCTTGTTCATCAGCGTGGCGGAATCAATGGTGATCTTGCTTCCCATACTCCAATTGGGATGGCGCAGCGCATCGTCCTTTGTAACATTCTGCAGCTCCTGCCGCGTGCGGCCGAAAAACGGCCCGCCGGAGGCCGTCAACAATATCTTTTGCAGGCTTTTGGCCGAGTATTCGTCCTGTAAGCATTGGAAAATGGCCGAATGCTCACTGTCCACAGGCAGAAGCTTGACGTTATTCTCCCGGACGGCATCCGTCACGAGGGAACCTCCGGTGACAAGGCTCTCCTTGTTGGCCAGCGCCACATCCCGCCCGCTTTTGATGGCGGACAGCGTCGCGGCAAGCCCGGCAATGCCCACCACCGCGTTAAGCACGATGTCCGAGCCGTCCATAGCTGCCAATTCTTCAAGGCCTTCTTTGCCTCGCAGAAGAACCGGCGCGCCCGGCATGCCGTGCAGCTCCCGGGCGGCGCGGTCCGCCGCCGCGTCATCCACAACCGCAATGCAATGAGGATGAAACTCCTGTACCTGTCGCAGCAGCAGCTCCACATTGGAGTGCGCCGCCAGCCCAAACACGCTGTATTCCTGCGCGCGGATAACATCTAGGCTCTGCGTACCGATAGAACCTGTGGAGCCAAGGACCGTGACCTTTTTTGTCATAATATCACGCCTCGTTATTTCGTAAAATAGTAAAATACCGCCGTCACGACCATTGCGACAAACGGCGCGATGAACAGCACGCTGTCGAAGCGGTCCATAATGCCTCCGTGCCCGGGAAAGATGGTGCCGTAATCCTTGATGCCGCACTGGCGCTTGATCACAGAGGCAAACAGATCGCCCACGATCCCCAGCAGAGCGCCGAACCCACCCAGCAGCACAACGACCACATAATACCGCCAGCCCAGCGTATCCAGAGGCACGCCGACAAGCTGCCCGTGCAGCGCTGTATAGCATGCCGTAACAACAACGCCCAGCAGCATGCTTCCCATCACGCCGCCCACGGCTCCCTCGATGGTCTTGTTGGGGCTGACGACCGGCGCCAGCTTATGCTTGCCGAACGCGCGTCCCGCAAAATATGCGGCGGAATCCCCGCCCCAGGCAAAGCCCAAAATCAGGAAAATAAAATACAGTGCATCGTAGCCGTATGTCTCGCGCGGCAGAAGCTGCTTGAGATAAATGAGGGAATAAAAGCAGAACATGATGATGCAGGAAAACAGCACCATGCCGCCCAGCTTTGCATAATTGATGGACTTTGAATTGCCGATGACGCACAAAACGAGGTACAACGCAAAAATGTAGGACGCCGGAAGCATACAGATACGAACCATATGGAAATCGCTGAACATCACCAGCAGCGTATACGGCACAAACCCCCAATAAATATACGCGGCCTTTTCAAACCGGAACGCCTTGAACACCTCATGGATGGCGAGCAGGCAAATGGCCGCAATGACGACGTTGAACACGAAGGTGTCGAACAGCGCCATCACCGCGAACAGTACCACCAGGCCGACTGCGGAGGTAATCACTCTTGTTTTCATAGCCATGCCTCGCTTTGCTTTCAAATTCCGCCGAAGCGGCGGCTGCGGGTATTGTATTCTTCAATGGCCCGGTCCAGATCCGCCCGGGTAAAATCCGGCCATAACACGTCCATATCCACAAATTCCGCATAAGACGCCTGCCACAACATAAAATTGGAGAGCCTGTGCTCTCCGCTGGGGCGCAGAATGAAATCCGGATCTTTCTGCCCGGCGGTATACATTACGCCCGATACCGTCTCAATGTCGATGTCCTCAGGCCGCAGCAACCCTTGCTGTACACGGCGTGCCAGGATCTGCATCCCCCGCACGATCTCCTGCCGGCCGCCATAGTTGACAGCCACGTTGAGCACCGTACCGGTGTTGCCGCGGGTTTTTTCCTCGATATCGTCCATCTGCGCCTGGTATTTGGCGGGCAGCGCCGTGCGGTCGCCCAAAAATACCACACGGTTGTTCTCCTTCTGGTAATCGTACGCCATAATAAGGTATTCGCCGAACAGCTTCATAATGCCGTTGACTTCCTCCATCGGACGCGACCAGTTCTCGGTGGAAAACGCATAAAACGTGACGCAGGCGACCTCCAGCTCGTTGCAGTAGCGGATGATATCCCGAAACACCTCTGCGCCCCTGGTGTGGCCCGCAGTGCGCGGCAGGCCGCGTTTTTTGGCCCAGCGGCCGTTCCCGTCCATGATGATTCCGATGCTCAAACCTTTTGCAAAGCCTGGTTCATGTGCCATAATGCTCTTGACTCCTTTGTAAAAATGAATGCCGCGCGGGCTGCCGCGCGGCACACATCCAGCCGTGGAAACGCCGCGTGCGCGGGCTCCGTCAGATTTCCATGATCTCTTTGTTTTTGGCCTCGCAGGTCTTATCGATCTCCTTGACAAATTTGTCGGTAATCTTCTGCATCTCATTTTCGAGGTTTTTCAAATCGTCCTCTGTCAACTCGCCCGCCTTTTTCTTCGCTTTGAATTTGTCCAGCGCGTCACGGCGGACATTGCGCACCGCGATTTTCGCTTCCTCACCCATGTGCATGGCTTCCTTGGTGAGCTGTTTGCGCCGTTCCTCCGTGGGAGCCGGGAAAACCAGACGCATCACGCGGCCGTCGTTGGTGGGATTGATACCAATATCAGAGGTAAGGATCGCCTTTTCAATGGCGTGCATCAAAGAAGCGTCCCAAGGGCTGATGGTGAGCACGCGCGCCTCTGCCACGGAAACCGCAGCCACCTGATTGATGGGCGTGGGCGTGCCATAATAATCCACCGTCACCTTATCGAGGATGGCGGGGTTCGCACGGCCCGCGCGGATCGTCGCATGCTCCTTTACAAGATGGTTGATGACGCCGGTCATTTTGTCTTCATAGGTCTTTGTCTCTACGCTCATAATCGTCTCTCCTCTTTTCCTTATTGCTCGACCACGAGCGTGCCGATGGGCTCACCCGCTACTGCTTTTGCAATATTTTCGGGGTGCAGAATATCAAATACCAGAATGGGCAGCGAATTATCGCGGCACATCGTCGCAGCGGTGCTGTCCATCACGGCAAGCTGGTCCGCCAGCACACGGCTGAACGTAAGCGTGTCGTATTTTTTTGCATCTGCGTATTTTTTGGGGTCCTTGTCGTAAACGCCATCCACCATCGTCGCCTTGAAGATGATATCCGCGTTGATCTCCGCAGCGCGCAGCGCCGAAGCTGTGTCCGTGGAAAAGAACGGGTTGCCCGTTCCGCAGGCCAGAATGATGACCCTTCCTTTTTCCAGATGGCGGATGGCCCGGTTGCGGATATAAGGCTCGGCGATCTGCTGCATGGACAGCGCTGTCTGCACACGCACCTCTACGCCCAAATGCTCCAGAGCGTCAGCCACGGCCAGCGCATTCATGGCCGTTGCCAGCATACCGATCTGATCCGCACGGGTACGCTCCATCTCGCCGCTGGAGCGGCCGCGCCAAAAGTTGCCGCCGCCCACCACGATCGCGATCTCAGCACCCAAATCGTGGGCGTCTTTGATGCCTTTGCAAATGGTCTGGATGGTATCCATGTCCAAGCCAAAGCCTTTGTCCCCGGACAGCGCCTCCCCGCTCAGTTTCAGCAACACGCGTTTGTATTTCACCGACATAGCAGCACCCCATCGAAGCAATTTCATTTTCTCATCTATTTTACATGATTTTACCTGTAAAGTAAAGCCGTCAAATATACTTTTGCGCAAGCGGCAGTTCTGCAAGCTCGATGCGAAGCATCGTTTCGCGGGAATCGCCGCTGTATGGCAGCGGCACACTGGAAAGCACATCTGTCTCCGCTCCGGGCAGACGCACCGGCAGCTCTACGATAAAACGCGCACCGCGCTCCGTCCGGTTCTCCGCATGAATTTCTCCCCCCTGCATCCGTGCAAACTGCTGCGCAATATACAACCCCAGACCGGAGCCTCCCCGCTCCCCCTGCCCGCGCCAGAATTTTTCAAACAAGTGCGGCAGCGCCTGCCCGGGAATACCGCAGCCATCGTCCTCCACAACGATACGCGCATACAGCCCATCCCTCTCCAGCAGAACGAACACCGCGCCGCCCCTGGGTGTGTGCTTAAGCGCATTGGAAAGCAAGTTCAGCACGATCCTGTCCAGACGCTGCGTATCGCACAGCAGACCGCACGGACCTTTGGAGCGGTTTTCAAACCGCAGCGTAACACCGCACGCCTGAGCATAAGGTCGGGCGCCCTCCACTGTTTCCGCAAGCGCAGCGGCAAGGTCCGTGTACTCCTCCGTCTGAACATTTTTTACGTCCGCGTATTGAGCATCCAGAATGTTTGCCGCCAGACGCAGCGTCTTATACAAGTTCTGCTCCGCATAATCCAGATACTTTTCCACTCCGTCCGCAATATCCTTGCCAGGCCGGCACAGCCTGCGCCGCAGCAACTGCAGCGAGGACAGCACAACCGTCAGAGGTGTCTTGAATTCATGAGACAGCATGGCCGCCTGTTCCCATTCTGAAGCAGAAGCCCCGCTTATCCCGACCGTCTCTTTCTCCCGGAACAGCTCCGGCAGACGCAGTGCAAGACTTCGCGTCAGGCGCTCGGCTCCGGCCAGAGCCGCATCCTCCGGGATTCCCAATACGCTGCACAAAGCAGCGCCGTGTACCGCGCCGTCCTCCGCCGGAAGCGGAAACAGCCAATTTCCCGCCTTGTTGCCGTTCTGCGCACAAACGCAAACAGGCTTGCCGGCGCAACGCGCCAGGCAAGCCAATATCATATCATCTTCGTTTTCCGTCCGGTCCCGTGTGGTTTGCCCCGGGAACGTCAATTCCTTCAGCAAAGTACCGAGCCGGGCCACAAATCGGACTTCCTCTGCTCCCAGCAGCGTCCTCAACGTCTCCGCTGCAGCCAGCAGGACTGCTTCCGCGCACGTTTGCGGCGGAGCCGTCTGTTCAAAATATTGCAGCAACACCGCATTGACATCCATTCTCATGCGCCCCGCACGCCCCTCCTAGAGCAGATTGTGCAGCCGAATCCCCGCCGCCATCAGTGTAAGGAACCGGCCGTTGGACAAATGTAATGCATCTTCTTTATGTCCCAGCTTCAAGAGCGCATGCAGCGCTTCTGAATCCACCTCAAATATCTGCTGGATCACCTTTCGCAGCGCTTTTTCAACGCATTGCTCCGTAGTACCGTTCCGGGCCGCGATTTCCGCGTATACGTCCTTGCTCATCAGGCAGGTGCCCTGATGCGTAAGAAGAATCAGCAGTGCCTGTTCCAAATACAGAAATCCAACGGCGCTCGTCTGCACACCCAAGTCTATCACCGCTTTGGACACAATGTGCTCCAGTGTGCACTTCTTTTGGGAAGGGGCCTCGCCTGCAAGCGTACGGATGCGGCGCATCAGCAGCTCCAGCTGGTACGGCTTCAGCAGAAACCAATCTGCTCCCTGCGCCAACGCCGCCCGGGCAATATGTTCCTGCCCATACGCGCTGATCGCAATCACCTTCGGACGCTTCGGCGGCGGATTCTCCCGCAGCTCGTTGAGCAGATCCACACCGTCCATGTTGGGCATCACGATATCCAGGAGCAAAACGTCCGGCTGTTCCGTTTGGAGCTTGGCCAGCGCTTCAAGCCCATCACATGCTTGGCCGCAGCAGGCCATATCGGACTCCAGCTCCAATGCATCCTTCAGCAGGTCATTCTGGATCGGATCGTCCTCGGCGATCAGCACTCGGATCTTCGCGTTTTCATTCATACAGCCCACTCACTCTTCCGCGCCGCACGGCAAAAGGCCCGCGCGCCGGATGTCCTCCACAATCCCCCGCACGGCGCACGGCTCCACCGCATTTTCCCACAGGAAAACAAGAAGACGGCAAGTCCCCTCCTGCGTATCGCAGATTGCCCGGCAGGATTGCGTGTCCCGGCCTCCGGCCTGCAGCACCGTAACGGAAACCCCATAGCGAAGCGCACATCCCGGGTCTGTTGTAAGGGCATACTGCAAAATATGCGCGGACTGCAGCGGCCCTAAGTCTGTAAAATTGCGTGTATAGAGCACTTCCGTCGTTTTCATCGCCATTCCTCCACTTTTAAAACCAATATTTATGCAATATTGCTTTATAAGTGTAAAGGAGCAAAGGCACACCGTGCAAGCGAAAATTATCGACCATTTTCGACAAACGGTATTTTTTACAGTATATCACATTTTCCGGCGGCCGCAAAGGCGTTTGCAAAGAACGTCTGTGCGGATACAGTATATCCACACAGACGTTTTGGGAAGGCAGCACTCAATAGTTTTCGGCGCGCAGCTCAAAATAAGCTTGGGAATGCTTGCAGATAGGACACACCTGCGGTGCGGAGCTTCCGCAATGGATATGGCCGCAATTGCGGCAAACCCAGATCATTTCCCCGTCCCGTTCGAACACAAGGCCTTCCTCAATATTCTGCACAAGGCGCAGATATCGCTCTTCATGCGTCTTCTCGATGTTTGCCACACCTTCGAACAGGAATGCAAGTTCATCAAAGCCTTCTTCCCGTGCTGTTTTGGCGAATTCCGCGTACATGTCGCTCCACTCATAATGTTCGCCCGTAGCTGCGTCTCTGAGATTTTCCAGCGTGTCCGCGATGCCGCCGTTGAGCGCCTTGAACCAAAGCTTTGCGTGCTCCCGCTCATTACCGGCCGTTTCCTCAAAAATCGCTCCGATTTGTCCGTAGCCTTCGCTCTTGGCTTTCGAGGCGTAATAGGTATACTTATTTGTAGCCTGAGACTCCCCGGAAAAAGCCGTGATCAAATTGGCCTCTGTTTTCGATCCTCTGAGTTCCACTGCAGCGTCCTCCCACATGATAATTTTTTCAAAAAACTCTTGACATTTTCTTTTGAATGTCTTATCCTATTATAGGTAACAGCACGGTGCTTCATTCACCGCCTGTCAAAAATAAGCGTGGGCCCGTAGCGCAGCTGGGAGCGCGTACGGTTCGCATCCGTAAGGTCGAGGGTTCGATCCCCTTCGGGTCCACCATAACGAAAAAAGCTGAACTTTGCTCATTTGCAACAGTTCAGCTTTTTGTTTTACAAAAGGCTCTGCACCTTAAAGGCACAGCACAATAGCTTTTTGATGCTATCTATCCTTTCGTTTAAAGCCATCACACAAGCGCAATCAGCCTAGCGCATATACAACAATTCCCATAACAATCATACATAATGCCAAAATTTTTTTGCTGTTGAGTTTTTCTTTGAACATCACAACACCGAAAACAGTAATATAAAAATAAGCTGTTGTTTCCAAAACGGGGCCAAGAGATACCGGCATTCCTTTATAGGCGAGGATGCCTAGCAACGTTGTACCAAAAAAAATCCCATATGCGAATATCACCAGTGGATTTAAATACTCTTGCACAACACTGCTATATTTGCGCATCGCAGCCTTTTTCAGCATTACCTGGCTCACCGATGAGAGGAATACCCCTAACAATGAAATCAGAGCATAAGGCAACACTGCAGAGAAATCAGTCATCTGTTGCCCTCCTCTTCTGTGATTTGCTGTCCGAGAATGCATACAATATTACGCCCACCACAATAATTGCCGCTCCAATACACTTTTGCAGCGTAATATCTTCCTGAAAAAGTAACGTTCCCCAAACCATGCCCCACACCACAGTCACAGCTTTGTTTGCGTATGCTGTGGTCAAAGGCATGCGTTTAATGATTTGTTGCCATAAAAGTGCATATATGCCTAGCAACAAAATCACCAGCCCATAGAAAAGAACGAACTTAAAGCTCAAGAAAGGCTGCTGCCCAGCCAACTTAGAACAAACCGGAGACAGGCTGAATATCAGCATCAATACATGCAGTAGCACATAAGTTTTAATCTTTTGTGCCTTTTCCATCTCTTTCCTCCTGTTTTTCAAAGTTCAATCGTTTTTCTTCCACGACCAGCGGACGATTCATAATACGGGCATTCATACTCATAATGTACTCACCCAACAAACCGATAAAAAACAGTTGAACACCTCCAAAAAAGCAGGTGAGAATGAGCATAGGTGCCGACCCGGCGATGAACCGGTCCCAGTAAACGAGCTTCATCACCAGATAGACCAATGCCAGCAAAAAGCTGATTCCCGAGACCAGAAAACCAGCGAATGTGGCGAGGCGCAGCCCGACTTTTGTATAGCTGGTGAACGACAACATAGCAGCATCATATAAACTGTACCAGTTGTTGTGCGTCTTTCCCGCGCGCCGCTGGGGCTGGGTATACTCTATATCTTTGCGCTCGTAGCCTAGCTCCGCTACAATCCCGCGAATAAATGGTGTCGGATCTTTCAAATCACGCAAAACTTGCACGAAGCTTTTGTCATACAGTCCAAAGCCCGTGAAATGCTCAATCTGCTCTACGCTGCTCATTTTTTTAATCGCCTTATAATAACAAGAACGCAGAAAATAAACAAGCCTATTTTCCTTGCTGGAGGTTTTGATGCCGCAGACGATCTTGTATCCTTTTTCCCACTCACGGACAAAAACCGGAATCAAATCAACAGGGTCCTGAAAATCAGCGCAAATGGAAATGGTGCAGTCACCCGTCGTCTGTAAAATCCCATAGTAAGGGCTGTTGAATTGGCCAAAATTTTTCGCATTGAAAATCCCTTTTACCTTCGGATTTTCCTCACAAATTTTCTCGATGATACGCCGTGTTCCATCCGTCGATTTATTGTCGATAAACAGAATTTCATAATCGTACCCGGGCAATTCGCGCTCCAACTCATCTTTGACCGCCTCATAGATAGGGCGGGCATTTTCTTCCTCATTGTAGCACGGAATCATGATGCTGATTTTTTTCTTCATTTGTTTTATCTGCCTTTCGCCCAATCTACCGTTTTTTGAATTCCCTCTTCAAAGGACACCCGGGGACGGAAACCCACATCCTGTGTTAGTGAGGATATATCGGCACACAAATACATTACCTGGTTTTCAGGATATGGCAACGCGCCAAGCGCCACCGGAAGCGCTGGATTCACTGCGTCGCGAATGGCGGCAATATAATTTTTCAAGCGCTGCGTCTGCCCGCTACCTAGAGGATATACCATCCCGCTTTTTCCTTTTTCCGCCATCAGCAGCAATGCCTGAGCCGCATCTTCGCTGTACAGATAATCCCATTCCTGTTCGCCCGGCGTATAGCGCGGACACTCCCCGCGCAAAAGGGCAGAAATACCGCTCATCACCATACTGTTTGGATTGTCATACGGACCGTACACGCTCAAGATGCGTGCCCAAACATGTTGTATGCCCTTTTGGGCACAAGCAATGCGCGTCATCTGCCCCGCGCATAACTTTGCGATGCCATACCCATTTTCCGGGAACACAGGCGTATCTGCGCAAAGCTTTCCCTCCACCCGGCCGTATTCCGCCTGACTACCAGCTCCCACAAAAATCTTGCACCCCAAAGACGCCGCAAGTTCCACAGCCTCCAGCGCATACTCCACATTTTTGTTTTGCTGAAACATATCATTGCGGGCCGCACCTGCCGTCCCCGTCCAAGCCAAATGGAAAAACGCATCACAGCTTTCATCCAGTTCTGCTGCAGCTTCCCGCAACCGTGTGAGATCTGCAAAGCATACCCGCACTCGCGGGTGCTGTGGGATATTTTCCCGCCGTGTACTACCGGGTCGGCACAGCACAGTCACCGCAATGCCTCTTTCTGCCAATACCCGCACCAAAGCTGTCCCGACGGCGCCTGTCGCTCCCGTCACAATCGCTCTATGCAACGTCCTCATGCTTCCGGCACCATCGGGATAAACATATTCTGTGCAAGCTCTTCCCGCGGGAGAAAAGGAGCCAAGTCCTCCAGCGGAGGGGATACCAACGTACCGTTTTCCAAACGCTTGGTGGAGGATTTCGGCTCGAAAACTTGCTCTGTTGAAACAAATACTTCACAAAAAGTCGGCCCATCAACTGCAAGCGACTCCTCCACTACCCGCTGCATTTCTTTATTGGAGTGCGCCGCAAAGTATGGATAGCCGAACACCTGTGCCAATTTTCTGAAATCCGGGAAAGACAAATCTCCCGATTCCGGCCCGATACCGACTTTACAATGGTCTGCGAATAAATTGTTCTGTGTTTGACGGATGGAATGGTATCCCTCATTGTTAATCAGAAAAATTTTAATCGGCAGAGCGTTTGTGATAATCGTCTGCAATTCCTGAAGGTTCATCATAATGCTGCCGTCCCCTTCTAAGCAGACTGTCGTTCTTCTTTTATTGGCAACACAACCGCCAATGGCCGCAGGCAGACCATAGCCCATGGAGGCAACGGCATTGCTGTTAAAAAAACGTGTTCCTTCTTTAATAACATATGCCTGATGACCCGCAACGCAACAAGTGCCGTTGCTCACAACTGTAAGCGTATGGGGCGGCAGCTGCGTGCTTAAATAGTCAACGAATGCATAGGCATTGGCGTGCAGCCCGTCTTCCTGCCAATGACGCGGCAAAACAACAGGATATTTTTCCTTCCATTTCCGACACGCCGTTACCCATTCCCTACCTTGAAAAAGCGGCTGCTCCATACCATTCAGCCGCGTGTTCATTTGCTCAAAAAAGTCCTTTGCATCCGCGTGAATGGGCATTTCTACATGTAAGGTATGTTTTTTCAATTCTGCCTCATCCACATCGACCATAATCACTTCGGCTTCACGCGCCCATGTCTTCCAGTTATATCCCACGACTCGAATCGGCAGACGGTTGCCGACGGCCAGAATCAAATCTGCGTTTTGCACTGCGAAATTTCCGGGCCTGTCCCCCATATTTCCGCCGCGTCCCACATAGAAGGGATGTTCCGTCTCAATCAGGTCGATAGCGTCCCAATAAGTGCAAACCGGGATGCCAAGTTTTTCCACAGCGGAACGAAAGGCATCGTATCCCCCTGAAAGGCGGATACCATTACCCGCGTACAGCACTGGACGCTTGGCAATTCGAATCTTTTCCAGCACTGTTTCCACCGTCTCTGCCGTAATTGATACTGGAAAAGACCGTGCATCCTCCGTCGGGTCGTAGCCGCGCAGTCCCTCTGTCTCAATCGTCATACCCTGGTAATTGACGGGGATGTCGATCCAACACGGTCCGGGCCGACCGTGCGTGGCCAGATAAAAGGATTTTTCCAGCATATAACGGATATCCGCCGGATCCTCCAGCATCGCGGCATATTTGCACATGCAGGAGACCGCCCGTGTAATGTCAAACTCCTGATCTCCCACCGCGCGTAGCGGCAGGCCGCCGGTAAAGCGTTCCGCATATCGCGCCGTGGTATCGTAACGCACCTGCCCGGAAATGACCAGCATCGGGATAGAATCCAACCAACCGCCCAATACACCTGTAATTGCATTGGTTCCGCCCGGTCCTGTCGTAACGCACAGGGCCGCAATCCGGTTTTCTAAACGGGCATAGGACTCTGCCGCGATGGCACAGGCCTGTTCGTGGTGGTTAAACGTGCAGTGCAAACCAGCTTTATGCCCAAGGGCATCGTTTAGGTGCATCGCACCACCGCCCGTCACCATAAAGCAGTCGGTAATGTCGTGTGCGGTCAAAAAATCTGCAACGTAATCTGCCAGGCGTATTTGCATCAAGCGTCCCCCCTTAATGATTCAAGCAAAATAGCGCTCTTATAAATCGTAATGTGAACTATTGTCTTATTATATCATTTTATTATAAAAAAACAACCGCTGAACTCTTATACAGACGTATTAAGAGTTCAGCGGTTGCTTTCAGCTGTTATGAAACGTCGTCTTGCTGATGATGAAGCGCGGACGCGCTTTTGTTTCGTTGTAGATCTTGCCCACATATTCCCCGATGACGCCGATGCCCAGCAGCTGCACGCCGCCCAGGAAGTAAATGGCACAGATCATGCTTGTCCAGCCCGTTACCGTAAAGCCCACCAGCTTTGTGATGAGCGTGACGATGATAGCGATAAAGCTGACGGCGCTGACCAGCATGCCCGCCAGTGTGATGAGGCGCAGCGGCTTTACCGAAAGGCTGGTGATGCCGTCGAAGGCAAAGGCAAGCATTTTCTTCAGCGGGTAATGGCTTTCACCCGCAATGCGTTCGGCGCGCTCGTAGTATACGCTGGAGCAGCGGTAGCCCACCAGCGGCACAAGGCCGCGCAGGAACAGGTTCACTTCCCGGAACTCGGCCAGGCCCTCCAGCGCGCGTTTGCTCAGCAGACGGTAATCGGCGTGATTGAACACCACATCCGCTCCCAGCGCCTTCATCACCTTGTAAAAGCCCTCGGCGGTGGTTCGTTTGAACCAGGTGTCCGTCTCGCGCTTGGAGCGCACGCCGTACACCACGTCCATGCCCGCCCGGTATTCGTCGATCATTGCGTCCATGGCGTTGATGTCGTCCTGGCCGTCGCAGTCGATGGAAATGGTCACGTCGGCCAGGTCCTTGGCGGTCATCAGGCCCGCCAGCAGAGCGTTCTGATGGCCGCGGTTGCGGGAAAGACAGACGCCCCTGTAATGCTCGTCCGCTTCAGCCAGGCTTCGGATGATGTCCCAGGTCTTATCCTTGGAACCGTCGTTGACGAACAGTATGCGGCTTTTGTCCGATATCTTGCCCGCCGCGGCAAG
>Ga0129308_1000415_pt1 | contig 65082 bp, 68 predicted proteins | sample L827metagenome_FD_94440 | JGI IMG/M metagenome (GOLD analysis project Ga0129308, IMG submission 94440) | Ring-tailed lemur group fecal microbial communities from Wisconsin, USA - L827 metagenome | ecosystem: Host-associated > Mammals > Digestive system > Large intestine > Fecal | place: USA...
GACGGTCAGAGCAGGGGATCTCGGTTCAATCTATACCGGTTGCTCCGGAAACCCTTCCAGTCTTTCATGGAAAACCGGTCTGGTCTGCGGAGTACGGATGGATGCTGGTTGATGCCGGCAATCATACTCTAATGCTCTCAAATGGACAGACCGTTCCGTTTGCTGACGCCAAAAGGCTGTTTACGCTGCCCCAGTTATTTTCCGAACCGAGCCTGCCATCCGGAAAACCGCTAACCTTATCTGAGATCCAGCAGTTTACCCGGATATGGCTGGAGCCAATCTCTCCAGACTCAGATTTGCGGAATGAATTGCGGGGCTGGTATCAGGTCAAAAAGCATTTTGTCCAAAATGAGTATGGGAATCGGTTTTATTTGGACACTTACGGAGCCAAATGGCTTGCTTTTTATCCTGAACAGCAATGAAGAAAGCACCGATACCGATATAATATCAGGCATCGGTGCTTTTGTTGTTTACGCTTTTGAACAGGCCGCCAAACAATATTCAGTTGTAAGACTTATGTTCAACCACGGACAACCGTGTAAGGAGAATTTTTATTGCCTCTATAAGGATACTGCACCTCCTCCCTTTTCATTTACCTGACTAAGCAGTAGACTTCTTCCATCTGCGTTTGTTGTATAAACTGTAACAGGGAGGATTCTGCCTTCTTTTCCGATGTATCCTTCTATTGTCCTATTTTTTGTGAATTTTTAAAATTTACTGGTTGAATCATATCGCCCCAAACTATTCGATAACACGCCAACCCCATATTTTCAATTGTAAACATAATCACTTTTCAAAAATCAAGTCGATCTTTCTGATGCAGCCGTTTGCCCCTACTTCCGTAGGGACAAAACCGACATATCGAAAGCCTTTCTCCGCGTAACTGTCTATGATTTCCCTATGCTTTTCAACATAAGAAAACACCACACCTTTTGCCAAATATTCGATATTAACATACTCATATTTTTTCATAGTAGATCTCTCCTCTTATAATTCTTGTTTATGAGCTAAACCAGATAGGGACAAAAATAGATATATAGACTTTCTGTTTGAACATATAGATGATTTACCCTAAAGCAGCCGGGAGTTTTCCATACGAAAAACTCCCGGTCGGCACAGCAAAAACAAGATTTAATTCAGCACAATCGCATTGACTGCCTCAATCAGGTCTACCACATAGGAACGTGTTACCAAAGATACCGGCTCACCATCTATCTCAGCCAGGCAATAGCTGCCATCATAGCGATACAACACGATTTCCACCTGCGGATAATTTTCATTGTCCAGCGATACGGTAAAGCGGATTTCCTCTTTTTCGGTTGCCTGTTCCGAAGTAAAGCTGCTGGAACGCAATGCCTTGATGGCACTTCTCAGCTCGGCAATGTCAAGCTCCTCCTCCTGATAGTACCATGTCCTTTCGTCATCCTTTTCTTCAGAGGTAATGGTATAGCTGTTTCCTTCCAGCGCAATATCGATCTGTGTCACATCGTCGAAATCAGCGGTAAGTACCTCATGATGCCGCAGATCGTCATAAGCCGATTCCATCAGGGATTTATACTCGTTACCTGTGATCTGATACACAATCTGAGATTCACCCACCCTCACATAGGCAGTAATTTCTTCTGTTTCAGAAGAACTTTCGTCTTCATCCTCTTTCTCAGCAGCTTCCTCTGCTTTTTTCTTTTCCTCCGGGTCACGGCTCACATGAAGAACGAAGGTATCCGAGATTTCTTCTTCCTCTTTATTTTCGTAGGTATAATCTACCGTTACCGAAAGATCCGGAGCATCCAGCCCGTAGCTTTGCAGTTCTTCTTCTGTGGCATTATAAGTCACATAGTCTGTCAATCCCAGACTGCTGATATTGTCTAAGTAGCTATCCACCAATGAAGTATCTAGCGGCAGGTTCTTCCCATTCTTCCGGGTAAAATAAACATCCTCGGTACAGTAAGTATCCTTGCTGTTTTCTTCATAGGTCAAACTGTAACTTTCCTCGCCGGCAAAGGTAATTCCGGTCACAGAATCAAAATTCGGTGTTTCATCGTGTTTGATCATATCACGCAGCTCAATTTCAAAGTCCTCAAAAGGATCTTCTGACGCCAGATACACATTGCCATCCCCAATGGAAACATAACGTTTGGAGTCCATGGCGCTGTAATCGCCCAACTGGATCTCATAGGAGTTTTGTTCCGTGGAAAGGGATATTGTGCAAACCGGCTCATCCAGCCCATACTGCGTATAGTCCTCGACATTTTCGATGATAAAGGAAACGCCAAAAGCCTCAAACCCGGATAGCAGTTCCGCCACCTTATCCTCATCCACAGGAAATGCTTCATCGTCATCATACAGCCAGGAATCTCCCTTATGGAACGCCAGTGACGTATCCTCATATTCCCACGACAAGGACGTTACGGAATCACTGGATACCTCCAGTACAATTTCATCACTATTTTTAATCTGCTCCTTTTTCTCCTCGATGTGCATCACCAAAAAGGTTCCGATACATGCCACCGCCAGAATTCCCAGAAGCACATAAATCCGTTTAGCACGCTTCATTTTGCATCCTCCTTCTCCGCAGAATTACCCAGATACCAATTCCAAGATAGGTAAGCGGGAAGATACCGATCATCATCACCTTCAGCATAGAACCGACTGACTCGCTGATGGTCAGATAATTATAGTTCAGCGACTTGCTTCGGATAGCAATGGCCTCCCGCTCTCCAATCAGAGAAGATAGAGCATTCATACTCATATCCACATTGGCTCCGGATGAATATGCGTTGTACATATCGTCAATAAAGGAGGATGAGGTAAACCATACCATCTCTCCTCCGCCTGTGCTTTCCACGGATACAGACAGTGTAAAGGGGCCGTCAATATCGTCTTCTTCTTTCTCATAAGTAGAAATATCGTAACCGGCGGTCTTACTAAAGGCAGAAGCCGATGTCGTAAGAAGCTGTGTTACCGTACCGTTTGTAGTTTCCCCTACGGTCAGGCCCATGGAAATCGGCATCAACACATAATAATTTCCCTCTGTCAGTGGATCGGTAATCTCACTGCTTCCCATATCCGGCAAGAGTACATAAGGCATCCGCAGGGCATAATGTTCCCGATCCTCTTCCACCACAATACCTTCGTTTGCTGTCACACCATAGTCGGCTAAAAGGCTGTACAGATTTTCCAATGTACCTTCCTCTACCGGCCCGGCCATCACCATCAGTTTCCCGCCTCCGCTTACATAGTCGGCAAGCATATCCCGTTCTTCCTCAGAAATATCGCTGGTGGGGGAATATATCAGCACGCAATCCGCTTCTTCCGGCACAGCGTCCACCGTTAGCAGGGACAGGGAGACGGTTTCCATATTTTCCTTCGTCATCTGGTCAGCAAACGTAGAAGGAAGCTCTGACTCCCCGTGGCCTTCCAATACATATACCTGGGGCAGATCTTCTGTCACCACATAATCAATGGCTGAGGTGATCGCCCCTTCTCCATCAAAGGAGGTTGTATAGGAATAGGAATACATATCCGCCTCCTGCAAATAAATATCGTCATAAGCAATGTACCGGCTGCGCTCCCCGGCTTCTACTACAAGGCTGTTGTTGGCAACTGTTTCATTCGTATACTGCTCCGCAAAGGTAGGGTAGACATCCGGATTTTTCTTTACCACCTGGATGTGTTCTGACAAGCTCTCATATTTTCCAAGCAGGTTTTCAATGACATCATCCTCTTCTCCAGACTGCACGATCCAATAGATCGTCACATCCTGTTCCAGCGCATTGACCACCACTTTGGTATTACTGGTAATGGAATAAAGCTTCGTGGAACTAATATCATATTTCGTAAGCGTCGTTGGCAAAGCTGATGCAAAAATATTAACAACAACCAAAATAGCCAGGACAACTGCTGTTACCAGCAGGGAATAGGAGCCTCCCCGGAATGCAATATGATTCGGTACTGGCCCTTTTTCCGATTCTTCCGACACCTTCGGCAAATACAAATTCCATTTTTTCATCAGTTATACCTCCTTTTTTCCAGTGACTGTACCGACAGGAACAAAAAGAAGGCTGCAAATGTAAGATAATAGATGATGGCAGTTAAATCAAATACACCATTTACAAACGTATAAAACCGCTCAAACAAAGACAGCTGCGACATGATCTTTGGCAGCAAGCCCTCAAACATTTCTGTATTTGCAAAAAACAGTACAGATAAACCCGCAATTAAGAGGAAAGCGATACCATATGCCATCTTTTCGTTCTTTGTCAAATGCCGAACCACAGCTGCCAGAATCACAGAGATGACACACAATGCAACAAAAGATCCATATGCCGTGGAGGACACATATTCGGAAAGTCTGACGCTGTAATAATTTAACAGAATAACTGCAATGCCAATCCCTGCGGCGAATCCCTGGTTATCGGTTAGGGAGGAAATAAATATACCTAAAGCAATCAGGGCCGCTCCCATTACAAAAAACGCAAAAATTGACCCATAGGAAGTCAGTAAATACACGTCCCCATACTGAGAAAATATCAGCGGATACACACAAACAATACACAGCGGGATCAAATAAACCGCCAAGAGCGACAGATATTTTCCCAGCACGACCTGTGTTGTGGAGATGGGGAGCGCATAAAGCAGCTGATCCGTTTTCTGCTTTCGTTCCTCTGCAATCACGCGCATAGTCAGAATCGGGACAATCACCACAAAGACCAGACATCCAAAGCTTAACACAAATTCAAAATTACTGACTGCAGCCTGAATATTATAGAGCATGGCACCAATACCAACAAAGGCCAATAAAAATCCTCCAAACACATATGCTGTCAGGGAACGGAAGTAAAGTCTTAATTCATGCTTTAATACTGCCGTCATTGATCAGACACCTCCCTTTCCTCTACATCGTTATCTGCCATAGTTTCTGCTTCATTGCCAAATCCGCTGTTCGCACTTTCATCATCCGGGTCGGCTTCTCCTTTGCCTTTTTGACCGCCTTCTGTCAATTCGATGAAAATATCCTCCAAGCTGGCTTTTTTAAGCGTCATTTCCAGCAGTACTTTATCTGTTTTTGCAAATGCCAGGAAGATTTCGCGGGACACTTTGTAAATATCATCGCTGTCCGTCCGGATATTCGCCACTGAAAAATCATTTTCTTCTATAACAGCCGCCTCCGTAATTTGCGCCACCTGTGACAGAATTTCTTTTACTTCCTCCACTTTGGCATCTGAAGTCAAAATAATCTCACTCGGCGTCAGAAGTTGCTCCTCCAATCGATCCGGCTCATCAAAGGCAATCAGCTTGCCCTTTGCAATAATCAGAATCTGGTCACAGATTGTCTGTACTTCAGAGAGGATATGGGAGCTGAGGATAACGGTGTGTTGTTCCCCCAATTCCCGGATCAAATCACGGATCTCAATAATCTGGATAGGATCCAAACCTACGGTTGGTTCATCCAGAATGATAACTCTGGGATTTCCAAGCAGCGCCTGGGCAATCCCGACTCTCTGCTTATAGCCTTTGGAAAGTGCCGAAATCCGGCGGTTCTTTACATTCTCAATTTTTGTCTGGGTAATTACTTCTTGTATCTGCCGCTGCAGTTCAGCGCCCCGCAGTCCTTTGGCTTCTCCCACAAACTGCAGGTATTCCACCGGCGTTTCGCTCATATAAAGCGGCGGCTGTTCCGGCAGATATCCGATCAGCTTTTTGGCCTTCTCGGATTCCTCAAAAATATCATAACCATCAATCTTTACACTGCCGGCCGTAGCAGACAGACAGCCTGTCATGATATTCATGGTCGTTGTTTTCCCGGCCCCATTTGGTCCCAGGAATCCATATACATGGCCTTCATCGATTTCAAAGGAAAGATCGTCCACTGCCAGAAAACCGCCATAATATTTGGTTAAGTGTTCAACCGAAATCATATATTTCATTCCTCCTTGCTTCTGTTAATATCCATATTAGTATAAAAACAGACGCTAAAGGCAGCCTAAAGAAAAATATGAACAAAACATGAAAAGAGCCGGACTGCCCTGATTACAAGCTTGTCCTGCTCTTTCCTGTGACGATATTTTCTATTTCAAAACCACACGGAAACCGATATGAGTCGCATTTTTTTTGTATGCGGAAAATTCCCCCTGATGTTTCTGTATGATTGCTTTCGCAATCGACAACCCGATACCAAAGCTTCCCGTGAATGTCCGTGATGAATCTGCACGATAGAAACGATCAAACAACTTATCCAGTTCCAGTGTTTCAACCATGCGATAGGTATTCTCCACACAAATTACCGGATGATGTTTGCCTGTCAGGGATATAAAGATTTTTCCGCCCGGATCACAATATTTCAGGGCATTATCCAGCAATATGGATACCACGCGGCGAACGCCTGCCTCATCTCCACAATAAGTTACATCAGGCTGCACAGCAGCTCTGAGCGTTTTTCCTCTTTCTTCTGAAAGCATTTGAAATTCTGATATGGTATCCGTAACGGCATCACTTAAAGAAAAATTTTCCCTGCTCATATCCGTCTGATCCTCATCCATTCTGGTCAGTGTCACCAGTTGCTTTACCAGTTCGTTCATACGCTCGCCCTCTGCGCGGATATCCTCCAGCCATTCATTTTTCCCTACTTCTGCCTCTACAATATCCAGATTCGTTAAAATCAGAGTCAGCGGCGTTTTCAATTCATGATTGGCATCAGTAATAAACTGTTTTTGTTTCTCATAGCTTTCTGCCACCGGCCTTACCGCCCGCTTGGAAAAAATAATAATCAGAACCAGAATGACGATTAAACTCAGGATGAGAACTGCCCCTGCCGCTAGCAGCAGCATCGTAGTCATAGAACGGTTCATATTTCCGTCTACAAATACGACCGCCTGCCCCATACTGGTCTGATAGGTCTTATAACGGTATCCCTTTACCCAGCCTCGATCCTTGTTTCGGTTCATGGCGTCCTCAGCATAGGTTCGAGCCGTTTCTTCCGTGACAGATGCTACAAATTCTATATCCATAGAATCAATATTGCCAGACTGATCATACCTTACCGTAAAAAAACGGGTGCTGAATTTTGTCTCTTCCGTGATAAAATCAAAAAACACTCTCGGCGGCAGTGGGTGCTCCTCATCAATCTCTGGAAAACTGCCATCATTAGAAGCAATCCGGTCAGTCAGCGTATCCATCACTGTGTTCAGCTGATGTGTACTGACGATATAAATCGCCGCAAAAATAATAATAAATACACTGATAACAGATATACCGCTGATCCAGATCAGCTTTCTCCGCAGACTATATATCATGATTCTTCCTCCAATATATAGCCAGCGTTGCGGACAAAGCGGATCTTCACCGGTGCGCCCAGGGCATCTATTTTCTTTCGCAGATTTGAAATATGAACCCACACCACACTGGTATCAACACTTGTTTCCCATCCCCATATCCGCGTCATAAACTGCTCTGTTGACAAAATCATATGAGGATTTTGCATCAACATCTCCAGCACCTGAAATTCTTTTCCACTCAGACTTTGTCTGCCGGATGCAAAGAATATTTCATGAGTAGACCGGTTCAATTCCAGTTCTCCCACATTCAGCAAATCAGGTGTATAAGTATCTTTTCGCCGGAGCATAGCCCGTACCCGTGCTAACAGTTCAGATGTAGAAAAGGGCTTCGGCAGGTAATCATCCGCTCCGGCATCCAGCCCTTCCACACGCTGTTCTATCTCAGTCCGAGCTGTCAGAAAAAGTGCCGGCGTTGTAATCTTCTGTTCCCGCAGCTTCCGTACAACCTGTATCCCATTAAGGTCAGGCATCATAATATCCAGAACAAGCCCGTCATATTCCTCTGTGGATGCATAGGCAAACGCATCCTCTCCATTTGAAACGCCGTCTACAGAAAATTTATTACTCTCAAAAATATGAATCAGTGTTTTTAATAGTCTTGGATCATCCTCCGCTATCAGGATCCTCATTCTATCACCTCGCTTTTCTGGCAGTTTATCATACCTTCCTAAAGACAGGCTAAAGCTCCCTCTCTTCCGGTTTTTATTCCAGCTCAAAGGCTCCCGTATATAAATGATAATAGGTGCCCTTCTTTTCAATCAGGCTTTCATGTGTCCCTCTTTCAATAATGCGGCCATGATCCAGAACCATGATTACATCGGAATTCATAACCGTTGAAAGCCGGTGGGCAATGACAAAGACCGTCCTTCCCTGCATCAGCCGGTCCATACCGCTCTGAACAAGTGATTCCGTTCTCGTATCAATGGAAGACGTTGCCTCGTCCAAAATCATCACCGGCGGATTGGAAACTGCTGCTCTCGCAATGGAAATCAACTGTCTCTGTCCCTGTGACAGGCCGCTCCCGTCTCCCTGCAAAACAGTCTGATAGCCTTTCGGCAGCATCATAATAAAATTATGAGCGTTAGCCAGCCTGGCAGCCGCAATACATTCTTCGTCAGTTGCTCCCGGATTTCCATATTTTAAGTTCTCCATGACTGTGCCGGTGAATAAATTCACCTCCTGCAGTACCACCCCAAGAGAACGGCGCAAATCTGCTTTTTTAATCTTATTAATATTGATACCGTCATATCGGATCTTCCCGTCGGCAATCTCATAGAAGCGGTTGATCAGGTTGGTTATGGTCGTTTTACCGGCACCGGTAGCGCCTACAAAGGCAATCTTCTGGCCCGGCTCTGCATAAAGGGTAATGTCATGCAGCACCGGCTTCTCCGGTGCATAGCCAAAATCTACATGGTCAAGAACAATCTTTCCCTCCAGCTTTGAAAGAGTCATTGTACCATCGAGATGCGGATGCTTCCATGCCCAAAATCCTGTATAGGAATCGCATTCCGACAGAATCCCGTTTTCTTCTTTCGCATTCACTAAAGTAACATACCCATCGTCGATTTCCGTTTCCTCGTCCATTAAACCAAAAATCCTGGAGGCGCCTGCAAGGGCCATAATAATAGAATTAAACTGATTGGACAGCTGAGAGATCGGACTCGTAAAGTTACGGGACAGCGTCAAAAAGGAGGCAATCGTTCCCAGTGTTACCGTATTAACACCTGTAAGCGTCAGATTGTTCGCGCCTGAAATAGCCATCCATGCGCCGATAATAGCAATAATAACATACTGCACATAGCCAAAAGCATTCATCATTGGCATCATGGCGTTGGCTGTACCGTTGGCATTGGCAGAGCTTTCCTCCCAAGCTTTATTTTTCACCCGGAATTCCGCTTTTGTCGCAGTTTCGTGGCAGAAAACTTTGATGACCTTCTGGCCGTTCACCATTTCCTCTATATATCCATCTAAAGCACCCAGCGTTTCCTGCTGGCGTACAAAATAGAAACCGCTTTTTTCCACAACCAATTTCACAATACGAAGAATGAAAAAGACAACTGCCAGAACAATCAAAGTCAGATAAATGCTCTGATAAAGCATACTGACAAAAACTGCAACAATCGTGCAAACCGAAGATACCAGCTGTGCAAGAGACTGAGCTATCATCTGCCGGAGGGTATCCGTATCGTTGGTGTAATAACTCATAATATCTCCATGGGTCCGTGAATCAAAATACCGCACCGGAAGCTCCTGCATTTTTGCAAACATTTCATCCCTGATCTTTTTGAGCATTCCCTGGGCAATCGTAACCATGGAACGGTTATAGATCCATGTCGCAAGGGTGCCGAGCAGATAAATAGCTGCCATTACGCAAAGGGCTTTTAATAATCCTCCAAAAACCGGGGCAGACTGTCCCAAAAGCGGTACAATATAATCATCAATCAGCGTCTGAATAAATAATGAGGACGCAACGCTGGCAACAGCACTTAAAAGGATGCAGATGACCACAACAACCAGAGAAAACTTATACTGCTCCAGATAAGAAAGAAGCCTTTTTGCTGTTTTCCAGTCCATTTTCCCTAGCCCTGGCTTTCCAGTCTGCGCTCCTTTCTTTTCAAAGGAGTCTTTTGATTTTTCATTCATTGAGTGGTTCTTATTCATTTTCATCGCTTCCTTTCTGCTGGGATTCATACACTTCACGATAAATGGCGCTGGTCTCCAGCAATTTGCTGTGACTTCCCACAGCACTGATTTTCCCATCATCCAGAACAATAATCTTATCGGCGTTCTGGACCGAAGAGATTCGCTGGGCAATGATGATTTTCGTAGTTTCCGGAATGTATTCTGCAAAAGCTTTTTGAATCAGCGCATCGGTTTTAGTGTCCACCGCACTGGTAGAATCATCCAAAATCAGGATCTTGGGCTTTTTCAAAAGTGCTCTGGCAATACACAACCTCTGCTTCTGTCCGCCTGAAACATTTGTGCCGCCCTGCTCGATATAGCTGTCATATCCATCAGGCATCGCCAAAATAAATTCATCCGCACAGGCAAGCCGGCAGGCTTCCCTGATTTCTTCATCTGTAGCACTTTCGTTGCCCCACCGGAGATTTTCCCGGACACTTCCTGAAAACAGTTCATTCTTTTGCAGCACCATGGCAACTGCATTCCTGAGAGTATCCAGATCATAACTCCGCACATCCTCGCCGCCGACGAACACCTGGCCGCCAGTAGTATCGTACAGACGTGGAATCAACTGCACAAAGGATGTTTTTGAAGAACCGGTTCCACCAATAATACCAATCGTTTCACCGGACCGAATTTCCAGGCTGGCATTTTCAATGACTTTTTTCTCTGCTCCCTTTGCATAAGAAAATTCAACATTTCGATAAGAAATGCTTCCGTCTTTCACTTCCATAACCGGATTTTCAGGATTTTCAATATCTGTTTTCTCGTTCAGGATTTCTATAATTCGTTCCGCAGATGACCGGGCAATCGTCAGCATGGCAAAAATCATAGAGAGCATCATCAAACTCATAAGGATCTGCGTTGCATAAGTAAATAAAGCTGTCAGATCACCTGTCGTCAGCCCCAGCGCCGGATGATTACCGCTTTCCACGATTGCTTTGGCCCCCAGCCAGGATATCATGAGCATACAGGCATAAACACAAAACTGCAAAAGAGGGGAATTCATGGCGATCAGGCGCTCGCCTTTTGCGAAATCCCTGTATATCTCACCGGAAATATCGTTGAATTTCTGAATTTCATGCTTTTGCTGGTTAAAGGATTTTACAACGCGTATCCCCCGCAGGTTTTCCTGAACCACATTGTTCAGTTTGTCATACGTTCCGAAAACCCTTTGGAAAATGGGATGCACTGCCCGCACAATCAAAATCAGCCCTGCCAGAAGAGCCGGAATCATCAAAAGGAATACCAGGGAAATCTGCCTGCTGATCCCAAAAGAAACGATCATGGCAAACAAAATCATAATCGGACCCCGAAGCGCCATCTTAATCAGCATCTGATAAGCGTTCTGTACATTCGTCACATCGGTAGTAAGCCTGGTTACAATGGACGAAGTGGAAAATTTGTCAATATTGGAAAAGGCAAAGGTCTGGACATTGTCATACATATCCTGTCTTAAATTGGCTGCAAGCCCTGCGGATGCCTTCGCCGCTGTCCTTGCAGACAGCATACCTGTAAGTAATTCAAAGAAAGCAAAAACGGCCAGTGCGATCCCGTATTTCACGACCACGCTCATTTTTCCCTGCTCCACGCCAAGGTCAATAAGATCCGCCATGCATAGCGGTATCACGATTTCAAAAACGACCTCCAGCACTGCAAGAATCATTGTAAGAATGGAAGCCCTTCTGTGCTCCCGTAAACTTTTTGCCAGTGTTTTTACCATAGTATTGTCTCCCTTCTATATGTAGCGTGCTACATTTTAATTCAAAAGGAATACCGCCTAAGCGGTATCATCCTTTTTACTCACATTTTCAAGAATCCGGTAAAGCGCTTTGTAAAGTCCGTCAATCTGTTCTTCCGAAAGCCCTTCCAAAAGCCGTCTCTCCTGCATTTCGATTTCCTGTCTCATCTCAACGGCAAGCGGCCATGCTTCCGGTGTCAGGCGAACCATCTTATTACGTTTATCCTCTGGATCCATCCAGCATTCCAGATACCCATTTTTCTCCATACGGGTAATAATTCCTACAATCGTCGGATGGGAAACCTGAAAGTGTTCTTCTATAGCTTTCTGCGTAATACCCTCCGCATGATAGGATGCTAACTCCAGCACCCGCATTTGGGAAAGGGTTAACGCTTTGCTTTTCAGCGACGCATCCGCTGAAGCCTTGATTTTATCTGCAATCTGTTTCAATAAATATCCAACAAGCTCTCGGCGCATATATGTCCCTCCGCAATCTGTATCGAACTGTAGCGCACTACATATTGTAACTATTGACTAATCTCCTGTCAATAGATTATCTTTGAATTTTCTGTGAACAGCAATAAAGAAAGCACCGATACCCGATATAATATCAGGCATCGGTGCAGTTGTTGTTTACGCTTTTGAACAGGCCGCCAAACAATATTCAGTTGTAAGACTTATGTTCAACCACGGACAACAGTGTAAGGAGAATTTTTATTCCCTCTATAAGGATACTGCACCTCCTCCCCTTCAATTCACCTGACTAAGCAGTGGACTTCTTCCATCTGCGTTTGTTGTGTAAATTGTAACAGGGAGGATTCTGCTTTCTTTCCCGATGTATCCTTCTATTGTCCTATTTTTTGTGAATTTTTAGCAGAGTAAACAGTAAAGATTTTATAGTTTCACAGGCAGGTGAATACTGACGATCAATCCATGTGGGATCGCACCAGAAAAGAAAACATCCCCATGATGTGCTTTCACAATCTGCCGCACAATTTTAAGACCCAAACCATGTTCCGCTTCATCTGTCTGTTTTTGTGTACTGGAAATATCCTCGTCACTGTTCAAGGCGTTTAATTGCAGTTCACTCACTCCATAACCATTGTCCATAACGGAAAAAGTACAGCTTGCATCATTACTGCCAACAGAAATCTGTATTTTACACCCATCGGGATTATGGACAATACAATTTCTTATCAAATTATTCAGCATCCGATTAAGTAAAACCTGATCCCCGAAAATCGAGATGTTTTTACCGGGATTATCTTCTGATAATTCCAACTCGTAAAGTTCTGATAGACCATCATTCAATACCTCACTGACAACCTGACGTGCTAATTCTATCGGGTCAAGGCTTTGTTTTTGCATAGGCTGCATGGAATATTCTAATTTAGTTGTCAAATTCAAATCAGCCACTAAATCTTTTAGCCGTTCACTGTGTCTCCGGATTATCCCAGCCTGGTCTCGGACAGCTTCCGGCAAAGAAGAAGTGTCTTCTATTTCGCTTGCATATCCCAAAATCACAGAAAGCGGTGTGCGTATATCATGGGAAATTCCCCTGATCCAGTCTGCACGGGTATTATCCTTTTTCAGCAAATAGTCACCGGCCTTATTCAAACCAGCATTGATTTCTGCTAACTCGCCGGTTTCTTCCAGATGGACAGGCTTTCCAACTGATAGATGCCGAATGCCTCTCAAAATCGGCGCCATAGCTTTTTCTACCCGGCGGGCATTGCGGATAAACAAATATATCATCAAAAAAATATTGATACAGAATACCGCCGTTAATCCGAATAGCATAGGCCAAATATATTGCGCCTTGAAAGAAAAATAGTAATTCACAACGCTTTCTGGAGGCAAGCCGATCACCAAAAGCCCATCCTGTCGTTTTGCAATATTGGTCGGATAATCATCAAGATACCAGCGACTAAACATGGCAATATCCATTGAGGAATAATGGCGTGGTAATTCTTCCGGCAGATTTTCTTCCCAAACGACAGTGCCATCATCATCTAAGATCATAGCCCACGCTTCAAAATTATTCAGCATTTCTTTCGCTTGTGTATCTGCACTGAATTCCCCATCTGTTGCCATGATATGATTTGAAAAATCCTCGATTGGAAATTTGGATGTTGCCACATTACCTAAATAAGCTATTACAAAATAGGAAGCTACTAACAGTGCATTGACAGCCAGAAAAAGAACTATAATCCTAACTGTGGAAAATATATAACGGCGAAAAAATCGTTCTGATGTGTTCACGTCTGCGCCCCCTTAATATTCAGGCGGTACCCGATCCCCTTAATCGTCACAAGGGCAATCGGCTTTGAGGGATTTTCTTCAATCTTTTCCCTCAAATGCCGGATATGGGTTGCTAACGTACTCTCATATCCCTGCCAGAAGTCGCCGCAAATCGCCTGACACAGTGCGCCGGTAGTAACGATTCGGCCTGCGTTTTCATACAGCTTTTCAAAAAGTTGGAACTCCTTAGCTGTCAGTGAGATACTTTCCCCATTTCGTTGAACCATTGCTTTTTCCAAATCAACGGTTGCTGTATCAAAGAACACTTTGCGATCCTTCCCAGGATAGGCCCGCTTCAATATGGCCTGCACTCGGAATAATAATTCCTTCGGCAGAAATGGTTTCAACAGGTAATCGTCCGCTCCATTTTCAAAACCCGCAAATTTGTCCTCCGCTTCACCGCGAGCTGTCAGCATGAGGACAGGGATTTTGCTTATCTTTCGCAATTCTTTTAGTGTGGCAAATCCATCCATGCCTGGCATCATAACATCAAGGATCACCATATCCGGCTGCTTCTCTTTACATACTTTCAGAGCAGCTTCACCAGAGGATGCCGTCAACACTTGCGTAAAGCCGGCTCTCATAAAAATGGATCTCACCATTTCCAACAGCTCAGTTTCATCGTCTACCACAAGAATCATTCTATCGTTCATAAGTCACCACCTTTTTTCTGTTTATATTATACTGCAAGATGGACAGATTGACTATTCTGGCCTTGAAATCTCAAAGTAAATTCAAAGTTGGCTCAAAGTTATCTCAAAGTTGATGTGCTATGCTGATTACGAAAACAAAAAAGGAGGCGCAAGCTATATGAGTGATTACATTATTGAAACGCATGATCTGACGAAAAAATACGGAAATCAGAACAGCGTTTCCCATCTGAATATTCATGTAAAAAAAGGTCGTATCTATGGACTTCTGGGACGCAATGGTGCAGGCAAGACAACGACCATGCGGATGCTGCTGGGACTGACAGCTCCCACGTCCGGTGAAGTGGAGATTTTCGGTAAGCCAATTCATGGCAATGAAAAGGAAATCCTGCCCCGAATTGGCTGTCTGATCGAGTCACCGGGTTTTTATCCCAATTTGACAGGAACGGAAAACCTGAAAATTTTTGCCGACCTGCGGGGATTGAAAAGCCCGCAATACATCAAAAATGCTTTGGAAGTTGTCAACCTGCCTTACCGGGACAAGAAATTATTTTCGCAATATTCTCTCGGTATGAAGCAGCGTTTAGCTATTGCATTGGCCGTCATGCACAATCCCGAACTGTTGATTTTGGATGAACCGATCAACGGCCTTGACCCCATCGGTATTGCAGAGGTGCGCGATTTTATCCGGGAATTGTGCGATGCCACAGGGAAAACGATCTTGATTTCCAGCCACATCCTTTCTGAAATTTCCCTGTTGGCTGATGATGTTGGAATTATCGACCACGGTAATTTGCTGGAGGAAGAAAGCCTAAAAGCGCTGGAGAGTAAAAACGCGAAGTACATCCATTTCTGCGTATCGGATGCACAAAAGGCTGCACAGATTATTGCCGCAACATTTCAGAGCAAAAACATCCAGCTTATGGATGACAAGAATCTGTATCTTTATGATACAGCCCTGCCTGTAGCGAGAATTAACCGCACATTTATTGAAGCTGGCATTGACGTTTGGGAAGCCCATCTCTGCGAGGATACTTTGGAGGATTACTTCAAGAGAATTACAGGGGGTGAGGGGATTGCTTAAACTGATCCAATGCGAGATGCGGAAGTTAAAGCGGAAACACTTTGTATCATTTGTGATTTTCGCCGCACTTCTGTTCCCAATTCCGTTTACGGCTCTTGTACTGGCTGGAAGCATGGGTAACTTTACCGGCTTTGAAGCAGTTTTCGGCTTGCTGGTTACTATGGGTATGCCCATCATGCTTCCGGCGGTTTTAGGTATCATTGCGGCCATGCTATTTTTCATGGAACGGGATAACGATACTTTGAAAAACCTACGCATTATCCCTAGCTCCCCAGCTAAGATTGCTACCGCAAAAATCGCTGTGCTTTATATTTTGGGACTGATCTTTGCCTTTGCCACCATGGTTTCGTCAATGGTTGGCGGCCTGATTGCCGGAAGCGAGTTGACAAATATTGGGGAAAACTTTGGGATTGCAATTATCACAGCATTGCTTTACACAACAAGTATTTTGCCGGTTGTCATTGCGATTGTCGGATTTAACCGCTCCTATATCTTTTCGGTTATTCTAACCTTTTTTTATACAATGTTCGACTTTATGCTTGCGTATGGAGGACTATTTGCCACAACAGACCCAATGATGAAGATGATCACAAACATCATGCCAGCACCTATTATTTACCGTTGGCAGGCGGTGCGGTTTGTTGATCCCGGAACCCCGGCTTATTCTGTAATGGAGCCGTATTTTTTACCTCTGTGGCTTGTTGCATTAACCGTCGTTATTATTGGGGTGCTGTCTTATCTGGCGATTGTCAGAATTTATAGCAAACGCGAAAGTTGAGGTGAGAAAAAATGGTAAGTATTATAAAAACAGAATTTAGCAAAATGAAGCGGTACTCCGTAATCTGGATCGGCGTAGCAACGATGTTTACTGTCGTGCTGCTTGCCCGGTTTATGGCAACAGCCTCTGACGGGGCGACCCATACGCTCATGAACTTTTCTTCCAGCGTAATTTGGAACAATTTAGTTCTGATATATCCTGCAACAATCGCATTGATTGCCGGATATATCATTGACCGGGAGCGTACAGACGACACGCTGAAAAATATTCTCACAATCCCTGTTTCCTTTCGGAAAATGCTGATTGGGAAACTGATTGCTGTTGGATGTATGGCGGCAGCGCTTTCCGTTATCGAATTCCTGTTCACACTCATTGTTTTCTTTGCCAGCGGATTTCCCGGATTTTCTATCGGCGGTATGATACAGGTGCTTTTTCAGATGATCGGTATCAATATGATTTCCTATATTGCGGTCATGCCTGTTATTGCCTTTACTGCTCAAAGAAGCGGCAGCTTTATGGCCGGTGTTGGCTTTGCTTTCTTTTATGGTTTTGTGGGAATGATGGCCTCTGGCCACGGCCTGCGTGATCTATATCCTATTACAGCAGGCCTTACCGTAATTGGTTATCAGGATGGAAGCAGTGATCCAACAGGAAACATCTTGTTGAGCGTAGCATCTATCCTGTTTATACTGGCCGTGACATTCATTATCGTTTTCACAGCGAAAAATCGTGAAGTAACCAACGCAAAGAAAAAGAAGAAAAATTCTGGGAAAACGGTTCAAAAAAGAAATCATAGTGCGAGGTAGCCAGTTATGAAAAAAGCGATGATTGTATTGGGTATTATTTTTGCCTCAATTCTGCTCTTTGTTAAAATGGGCAGCAAAGAAAAAGAAATTTCATAGGAGGATTTTCAAATGAAATCAAAAAAAGTTGTAGTAGGCATTATTGCAGCAATATTAGTTGTCGTCTGCATGGGGGGCGCTTTTCTTGCGACCCAAAATGACGACTACTATACGCAAATAGATAACAGATGGGTACAGGAAATCGCTCCGCATGGAGCAATGAATTATAAATACACGCTGACGGCCTACGATGAGAACGGAAACGAAAAGGATGTTGTGTTTGAAACAAGCCGTATTTTGACCGATGATGCGTTCCTATGTCTGAAAGTCAATTTTATACGGGGTGTAGTGACCTGGGCGGAAGTGAAATACGAGGAATTACCTGCTGAGGTTAAGCAGCATTATAACCAGTAGTTCAGAGGCCCTTCCAAACGGAGATAAATCAAATGAAAAAATATTTATCACTTTTCCTGTGTTTGGTATGCCTTATGCTAATGATGGGTTGTTCCAATACATGCAGAGATTTAGCAGATGACACAGACACTTTTATTGAGAATTTAGTGGAGGAAAAAGACAACTTTTTTGATAGTCTTGCAGAAGCAACGGACAATATATTCCGTTCACTTGCGAACTTCTTTCATGGCTCTGATTGATGATAACCATAAATAGTATTAAATACGTCTTTGCGGTGACTTTGACAAAATCAAAGTCACCGCGTTTTCTACTTTTCAAAAATCAAGTCGATCTTTCTGATGCAGCCGTTTGCCCCTACTTCCGTAGGGACAAAACCGATATATCGAAAGCCTTTCTCCGCGTAACTGTCTATGATTTCCCTATGCTTTTCAACATAAGAAAACACCACGCCTTTTGCCGAATATTCGATATTAACATACTCATATTTTTTCATAGCAATCTCTCCTATCTTACAATTCTTGTTTCAAAAAAATCCGATAACTGATCTGATACATTCCATAACCCCAAACCAACGCGATAAGCGGGGAACAGCATAAAAGGATAAACACCGTCTGATCTGTCAGCTCCACTCCCAACATTGCAAGCAGCTTATATGCCCCAAAACAAATTGCTGCTGGAATGAGGAACGATACCAGAAGCAAAACGCGCCCTTTTTCGGCTCCAAATTTAAACACCAGCGGGATTGACATACTTCCAAAAATGAGGGAAATTACCGTTGCCGCTAAGGTTAAAAACAGCAGTTCCACAATAGCGGCAGGGCTGAATGTAATTTTGCCTGCTATGCCTCCGCCGACCAAGCCTACAGCCAAGCCGAATACACTTCCAATCGCACAAAAGATTGCTAAGACAATAAACTTTCCAATCACTAAATCTCTTTTTGAAATGGGCATTATCATAGCATATCGCGCCCATTTGGAGTTATCATCAAAAGAAAAAGTGGTTACGATCATCATACTGCATAAGATGCCGCAGATGAAAATATATGCTCCCACACCAGAGGTAGGAATAAAAGCCACAGCAAGCACCGCAAGTATAAAGAGCATAGATTTTGTATTGTGTCCGATATTATATAGATCTTTCAATATAAGGCTTTTCATTTTGCCCGCTCTCCTTTCACATACAGCAGCAGAATATCGTCAATCGTAGCATCATCAACGACGGCCGCTTTATATTTTTTCCTGGTCTTTTCTTTATCAGCTACCAGTACATTCCATTGATAATCTTCTTTGCGGTATGCAAGGATCTCCGATTTATCAATCTGGTCGAAAGCGGCTGCACCGCATCGGATAATTCCATATTTGTAGAGCAGTTCATCCTTTGTCTTGCAAAACAGGACTTTTCCTTGATGAATAAAAGTAATATAGTCGGCAACCTTTTCTAAATCCGTGGTGATATGGGAGGACATCAGGATGGAATGGTTTTCATCCTGCACGAAATCCAAAAAGACATCAAGGATATCGTCCCGCATAACCGGGTCCAGACCACTGGTTGCCTCATCCAAAATCAACAGCTTTGGTTTATGAGAAAGCGCCACAGCGATACATAATTTCATTTTCATGCCTTTGGAAAGTGTTTTGATCTCTTTATCCAACGGAAGCCCGAAACGCTTCAGATAATCCCGGTACAGGTACTCATCCCATTGTTTGTAGGCATTTTCAGAAATCTTACCCACTTTCGCAGGCGTCAATGTTTCATAAAAATTGACTCCATCGAATACAACGCCGATATCCTCCTTCAACTGTTTGGATGAAGATAATTCCTGTCCCCAAAAAGTAACCATACCGTCATCTTTCTTAATCAGATCAAGAATTGCATTGATCGTTGTACTCTTTCCGGCTCCATTCTCGCCAATCAGTCCCATAATCGTTCCTTTCGGAAGGTCAAACGAAACGTGATCCAGCTGAAAGCCTTCATACTGTTTCGTTAAATTTTCCACCTGTAAGATTGTATCCATAGTCACTCCTCCTCTTGATAGAACATAGTCAAAAGCTCAACTAATTTTCCCAGCGAAATTCCACTGGTTCTGCCAATATCAGCGGCCTCCTGTAAATGCTCTTCCGCTAACCGCTGCTGTTCCTCTTGATAAAAGTCTTTATTCTGTGCCGCTACAAAACTTCCACGCCCGACTGTCGTTTCGATAAAACCATCCCTTTGTAGATCTTCATATGCCTTTTGAACGGTAATTACGCTTACATGGATTGACTTTGCCAATGCCCGCATAGAAGGAATAGGATCGCCCGTCTGCAGTTCACCGCTCATAATCATAGCTTTTATCTGTGAGGTAATCTGCTCATAAATGGGTTTACTCGTATTACTGCTTATTATAATTTCCACAGGATCCCTCCATCCGTCATATAATGTACTTATTGAACAAGTACATTATAGCAACTTCAGTCACAATTGTCAATAAGGCAATGGCAAGTGGCAAAATCCTTATGAGAACAATAAAAAATGGGATCTGTGCTCTGGAAAAGGAGCATAAACAAAACAAGACCACAAGGGAAGTAAAATCCTTGTGATCTTTGTTATGGTATTTCAAATTTATAACCTACACCGACAATATTTTTGATATATTCCAGGCTGTCCGGTGTTCTCTTCAATTTCTTCCGCAGATTGCTCATATGATTGCTTACCGCTTTGCGTGAGTAACAGGCAGCATCCTCATCCCAGACCAGTTCCATGATCAGCTCGTAGGTGAACACCCGCTGGGGATGCGTGATCAGCAGGGCAAGAATATCAAATTCTTTCGCCGTCAGATTTACCACTTGTCCATCCACACGTACCAGCCGCTGCTCCAGGCAAAAGTATAAATCATCTATATGAATCTCTGTGAAGATACCTTCATTCTCTGTCAACAGTTCATAAGCTTTGGAGCGGATACACAGGTTATCAGCTAAACCGCCATTCTGTTTTTCTTTGCCAAGAAGATAGTTTACTAGCTCCTGCCGCTGTCTTGCATCCAACAGCATAAGCAGCTTCTCTCCGATTTTATCTCCCGGCTCAGATATTTCCAATACAGCTAATTTCCCAATGGTATCACCTCCGTTTCTTTTACAACCCTCCATCCTTCAGCAATCTATGATAAGCCATAAATATGACAACAGTCTGTCATATTTCATATCTTTTTTGTGCAATGACGCCTTACCCGGATTTTATGCCCCTACCCTTTTCGCACCGGCCTTATATACTTAAAATGCTGTCCCGGATCATAAAAAAGCACATGACTCTTCCCGGTGAAGTATCAAGGCAGCATCCGGCTTCTTCATAATCAAACTCGGCCGTCGCTTGATTTTATTGCTATAATCTTTGAAGAACAATAGAAATAAAATTCAAATATTTACCTCCTCCAGCCTCCATAGCTTTACGGTCACTGATTGCATACTCGTTTTCTTGTTTTAGCCAGTCGTTCCATACTTCCTCATTGCTTTCCATCTCATGAATAGAAATTACCCTGGCCCCTTTGCAGTGGCGGATAATATTTTCCCAATACATTATATCGTGCATATAATCAAGCTGATCCGGCGTCCATGAGAGAAGTAGCTCTGGTGGCAGATTATTATGACAATCTTTTTTCATTCCGGGAATGGCAATATAAATATAGCCACCATGTTTAAGATATGGGAGCAATTTATCGTCAAGGAATTTAGGATCGCGTCCAAAATAATTATAGGAATCCGTGCTAATGATTGCATCGAAAAATTCCTCTTCAAAAGGAAGTGCCGTGGCATCTGCCTTAACCGGAATAATCTGCTCATCGGACAGCCCCATTTTGCGAAAGAATTTTCGATTATCTTCCGGATCGCTCCACAAATCCGTGGCATACACAGTAAACCCATACTCTTTTACAAGAAAGAGGGAAGTCAGCCCCTGACCGCTGCCAAGATCACATACTATGGAGTTTTGGGGGATTTTGCAATGAAGTAAAAGTTCCTCCTCCAGTTTGACCGGATTTGGCCCCATAATTTTAGCCTGTAATTCAGGAATGTTATATTTTTGACTACGAATATATTTCATTTTTGTTTTCCCTTTCCTTTGTGTGAGATTCTATAAAAAAATCAATATGCTTTATTAGCCGTTTTTCAATATCCCCATAAGATTCATTTTCATCCGATATATTGATAAGTAAAAAAATCGGGGAGAAAAATTCTATTGCAAGTTGGTATGGGTCATTCTCCTGTAACACACCACATCTAATCATCTCACGAAAAATATCTTTTAAATAAAGAACAGGCCCACGCACAAGGCTATCCTGATACAACTTGTTTAATTCTGGATTACGATACTGCTCTAATGTGAGCATCTTACGATAATCAGCGGCAAATTCATCTGAAGTCCAAAACCGGTATTGTGAAACGGCAAAATTTTTTAGATTTTCCAATCCGATTTTCTCATATTGTTCCGGTGCACAATCAAACACATTTTCTGGCACACCATATTTTCGTGCTATTTCATGATCCGATTGTGACATACGCGCGACAATACTGTTGAAAATATCCTTCTTGTTTTCATAGTGCTTATACAGTGCCCCTTTCGTAATTCCCAATTTTTCTGCTATTTTACTGACGGAAACTGCCTCATATCCGTCTTTTGCAAATAATTGCAATGCAACGGCCAATATTTTTTCCTTTGTATCAGTCATTCTATGCACCTCCCACAATGTAAACAATCGTTCACCTCATCTCTTTGATATTATAGTAAACGCTCGTTCACTTGTCAAGAGGATTTTTATGAACCGATCTGTGCAAAGCATTTCCTATCGTAAAAGTGAGAATCGCTGGTTCTCATTTATCATATTGTTTTCTGGCCTGCTCTAAAAATGCCTTGATATCATCCCGCAGCGTCTTTGGCTCTATAATTTCCGCTTTATCCCCCAAGCTTGCAAAAGTGCTTACAATCCACTCCGGGTATTCCGTATAAAAGGAAACGTAGAGAGAATTGTTTTCTTCCCGGATATTGCTCTGGCCAAAGAAATCAATCGCCAGAAACTCATAGGATTTATCCATTCTGACTGTAACCAATTGCCCCACGCCATTTGAAAATGCGCTCTGCAATACTGGGATCTCATAATCAGTCCGTTCCGTATATGTCTGCTCACAAAGCGCTAGCTTCGATATTCTGTTGAGCTTAAAAACACGGAAATCCTGTCTTTGTGTGCAGTAGGCGAAAAGATACCAGTATTCTTCCTTGAAGATGAGCTTGTAGGGTTCCACGGTTCTTTTGGAGTATCCTTTGTTGCTGTAATACTCCAATTCCAACAGGCGCCGAGAGGCAATCGCAGAACGGATGATTTTGATTTTTTCAATGGTCGTATTCTTATGGTTCCAGGATGTGAAATCAATGATGATATCATTCTCCAGCAGCAGCTTATCTTCCTGCCCAAGACGCAGCTTCGCAAGCAGCGTCTTTATTTTTGAACTTTCATCAATGCTTGCAAACCCCTGTATGCCGGATACAATTAAATCTATGTCCTCCTTATTCAGGATTGATTTGCTGTATTTAAAGTTTGGCAGCAAAGATATGCCGCCGCCAATGCCCTGCTGTGTAGTCACTGGGAACCCTGCACTGGACAAATCCAACAAATCCCTATGGATCGTGCGCACAGAGACCTCAAAATACTCCGCCAGCTCCTGTGCCGTTATTTTTTCCCGCTCCAATAAAATACATAATATACCGAACATTCTGTTGCTTTTCATTCAAGGCACCTCCTCTGTCAATTTTACAGAAATAAGACATCAAATGTCAAGTTTCTATAACAACAAACAGAGCCGTCCTATTTATGGAACACCATGCGTTTCATTAGAAAAGCGGTGCGGGATCATCCCCACGCACCGCTGTACATTAAATCATTTCTCCCATTTTCTTCGATAGGTTTTCTTTTTCATCACCAGAAGCACCGCAAACAGGCAGATCAGGGAAACCACCATCACTGAAATCCAGAGTGTTACATTACTGTTATCTCCCGTCTGTGGGATACCGCTATTCGGCTTAGTGGAATTTCCTGTCTGTGGACTACCGTTGTTTGGCTTACCAGAATTTTCTGTGTTACCGCTGAGCACCGGGATATCTACAGTATCTTTCTTGTAATGGCAAACGCTGCACTCCTCATGCTTGCTGCCCTTTTGGGCAGCGGTTGCTTCTTTGTCAATGATCCACGAAAAGGTATGTACCCCTTCATCTGCTTTGCTTCCGCAATCACACTCATGCCAGTGACCATTTGCATCAGATTTCCAATCGCCATAACTGTGGGTATGCCTCTCGCTGTAGCCAATAGCAAAAGGACTGAGGGTGGAGGTAATCTTCAGACCGTGTGCAGTTGCCACAAAGTTACTCAGTTCCATAGAACCGTCGGCTTTCTGATGCAGAACTACAAAGTCATAATTCTGGTAATTGGCATCGGTAATACCTGCAGGATAGCCTAAGGTGAAAGTCACCGTCTCATCGTGAACCTTTTCCCAGACAGAGGTATCTATAAGGTTGATATCCAGCATCCAGAGTTCTTTGCCGCTGAATTTGTCCTTGTATTGGTTCTTAACAGCATCCGTCAGGGACTGTTTGCCCGTACTTGTTGCCTCACTTACCACAAGTGTTCTGTTGGAAAGATCGCCCTCTGGATTCACTTCCGCAGGCTGCTGGCCGATAGCGGGAATTACTGTGCTGTCCTTTACCACATTACAGCTCTTGCAATGAATGGATTTGCTGCCGTCTTCGGTAGTGGTGGGCTGCTTATCTACGGTATATTTCTCATTCCAATCATGGCCGTTGGGTTCAACGTCTTTTGTCTCCACAACATTGCACACGGAACAGGTACGCTTCTGGCTGCCCTTATCCGTGCAGTTAGGGGAAGTCACGGTTTCCCATTCGCCCCAGGCATGGCCCTTGGCCTCAACCTCTGCCGGCTTCTTAATCTCAGTTGTACCGTTTTCATCCGAGAACAGCTTATCGCAGACACTACATTTCCAATAGGATTCATATCCTTTTTCTGTGCAGGTGGATTCCCTGCCTTCCACCCTTCCCAGCATGTGCTGTACGACCAGGGTTCCAGACTTAAATGTAATCTCGTAATTGTCTCCGGCAGACGCACCACTGACCACAATGGTATAACTGCCAGCCGTATTTGCATCCGCACCTACGCAGGCAACCACGGGCTCCGTCGTCAGACTGTCACCATTCACAAGACCGGAAACGGTGTAAGTAAATGAAGGCAGTACACCGCCCACGCATATTCTCTGTTCCTCTGCAGTGATGGTTACAGCTGCAGGTTGAATCACAAGACCACCATAAATTTTGTGATGATAGGCGGCGGTGTTATCAGTCTCCGCCTTGACCACCGTCACGTCATAGCTTCCTGCATTTGCAGGGGAGTTCACAGCTGCCTCATTCTGCTCATAGGTAACGGTAAATCCATTGTCCACAGTAAAACTCTGGGTCTGACCGTTGTAGGTCTTAGTCTGGACATTTACATCGGGATTCAAGACCCCTTTGGTTGTCCAAACGGCATACAATGTAACAGTCCCATTATTCTCAGCGATTAGATTCTTCAATTGATCGCAGTCAGAGTATTGTACACTCGCTCCGTCCTCACTAGTTGTCCAGCCTGCAAAGCTATATTCCGACTTAGAATATGTACAAGAGGGTAAAATAGCAGGCTTGTCATAGGTGGCTGTAATTGAGCTCATAGTGCCTTGGCCATCTTTAGCGTCAAAACTGATGGTGTAGGTATTGGGCTTCCATTGGGCATACAATGTTGTGCCATTATAAACACTGGAAGCTAAAGCCGTACTTTCATAAGTCGTTCCGCTGCCGTCCGCCGCTGTGTTCCAGGAGGAAAATGTATAGCCAGTTCTGGTAAAGGTATTTTGTGACAGGCTCGCCTGTGAATCTCCTTCTGTGACCTGTTGTGCGGACATAGAGCCGGAACCGCCATTGGCATCAAAAGCGATGCTGTAGTTCCATTTTGCATAATAGGTTTTACCGTTTTCCACAGAGTTAACGGCACTGCCAGTAAAAGAAGAAGATTCATACCAGCCGCCGAAGGTAAATCCTTCCCTAACCGGATCAACAAGTGTCTTTTCTTTAAATTCAGTATGAGATACGATACCACCGTTTGTGATCAAATAAACTGGTTCATATGATCCGCTATAGCTCAGATTATTTTTGACCGTTTCAGAAGGAAGATAGATCATACAGCCGCGTGTGACATTTTGAGTGCAACCCGCAATAGAAGCTGTCTCTGAAACCGCCGAGAGGTTGATAGCATTTTTACAGGCTAGATAAAAAGCATTATTACCAATGCTGGTCACTGTAGAAGGAACGGTGATAGACTCAATTCCGGACTGCTGGAATGCGGTCGCTGAGATTGTCTCCAGGCCTTCGGGCAGTGCAATGGATTTAATATTCGCGAGGGCGCCAGTCCTGCCAAACACATTTGACCCAATACTTTTGAGTGCGCTGCCTTCAGCAAAAGTCACGCTCGAAAAAGTATGACTGCCGGTTTTCTGCTGAAAAGCATTATCCCCAATCGAGGTCACGGACGCAGGGATTTGAATGGATGTAAGATGCACGTCATAAAAAGCATTGGGGCCGATTTCCTCCAACCCCTCCGGCAGGGTCACTTCTGTAATTTTGCAGCTGCTGAACGCATTATCCGTAATCTTCTTTAAGTGAGAGCCACTTTCAAAGGTGACCTTGGAAATGGCGCAGTTCCAGAAAGTTCCACTCAGAGTTTCTATCTCAGCGGGAATCGTAACTTGGCCAATCATTGCACTGCAGTTTTGAAATGCCTTTTGTCCGATTTCAGTAACAGACACAGGTATTATTTCATGTGTCGCAGATTGCTCAGGATTATTGAAATACTGCAGGGAAGTGCAGGCGCCAAATGCTGCTGATCCGATTGTCAAGAGACTTTCTGGCTTCTGGAAGGTTACGGTTACAAGACTCTTACAGTTATAAAACGCCCCTGCCTCAATTTTAGTTAAGGAAGCAGGAAACTCAATGCTGCTCAGCTGATTCAGACTATGGAAAGCTTGGTTTTTAATCTGCTCCAGTCTGCTTTCGCTTTCAAAGGTGACAGTTTTCACTCCGCTACACCATACAAAAGCATTCGAGCCCACAATCGTAATGTCTTTACCGATTATGATTTCTGTGATTTTGGACTGATATTCCGGTAAAGCAGTACACCATGGTGCTGTTCCTGCCTCAGCATAATCTGCCATGGCACCGGTGCCAGAAATGGTGAGCGTATAGGTGGGATCCTCGTTGTTACTATTATTCACGGTCAGCGCCCAAGAAACATTATCGCTTTCCGTAGCGCCGCAGGAACCAGAGGTAGCGAGTTCTGCCGACAGCAGAACGTCATCCGCACTTATGGGCTCTGTCATTTCATCTGTCTCATATGAGCTGTCCTCATCACCGTCTGCCGGTTCTGTCGTAAGCGTTTCCGTTGGATCCGCAGGCGGCTTTTCCGTAGGTTCTGCAATAGGTTCCGTTTCCGGCTCTGCAGTAGGTTCCGTTTCGGATTCTGCAACGGCGCACGCTCCTCCATGCCCCTCCTCCAGCGTGCAGCCTTCGGTGACAGTGCATTGCTCTGCCGGTATGCTCTCGTTTTCTTCTGCAAAGGCCACAGTGGGGAGCATACTCAGCAGCATAGCGGCCGACAGCAAAATAGCCAGCAGTCTGCTCTTTTTTGCTTGTTTCATAATCTTTACCTCTTTTCATGGTTTTCTTCAAATTGATTCAGCATGCACCCAACTAAATATTGCTTCGCTTGTTCTGGTGCTGTGAAGATTGACTCTGTCCGGTCAAATAGGAAACCGTATCTTCCCATTCCCGCAGGCTAAATTCCTGCACATTGATTTCATGCAGGTGGTGAAGCATGATCATATTTGTTCCCGTTTTCGCCAGATCAGACAGATACATACATCCGCTTTTGGCCGCCAAAATATCCAGCAGCCCTATCGTGCCAATTTTCATTCCATTCATAACTCACCTCCTGCCATACAATTTTCCGACTCGCCTTCTTTAAACATGTGGCTCGATACCACAGACTAACTCATCTGTGGTAAATTGGGTATGGCCGCAGTCGGTAGATTTAGGAAGAAAAAGAAAAAGGCGACTTGCTTTGTCCGCAAATCGCCTCACTTGGCCACAACAAGAAAGCCTGCAAATAAAACAGCAGATGCAGGCTTTCTCGTCATGCACAAATATCGTTTTATGTGGGATTTTCCCCTTACTTTTGCTATGTATCACTTGAAAATATGGGTGCTTTACGCTATACTATAAATGCTTGTAACGTGCTTCACGATACAGGTGTGATAATGTTTACCACAGATGAGTTAGTCTGTGGTTTTTTTATAAAATGAGCTTCATTTTATTCAAGATCCGCTCGTGAGCTGTAGCGCTGGCCGCCACATAGATTCGCGTAGTTTCAATACGGCTGTGGCCGAGGATGTCCGCCAAATGTGCCAGGTTCTTCTCAATGGCGTAAAAGCTGCGGGCGAACAAATGCCGCAAGTTGTGAGGAAAAACCTTACGGGGATCCACTTTGGCGCTGGCGCAGAGCTTTTTCATATCATGGCAGATGTTTGTCCGATCCAAGGGCTTGCCACTTCTGGTGCGAAAAATGTGACCCTCGTCTATACCCAGCTCTTTTGCGTATTTCAACAACCTGACACGCAATTCCTTTTGCAGAAGAACAGTGCGGTTTTTCCCTTTCATGCAAATTTCCGCCCGTCCGGTTTGTGCCGCCTCCACTGTAATATGCTGCAGTTCGCTGACCCTGATGCCTGTACCGCAAATGGTCAGCATGACCAGGTACAACCGCTCATTTCCTTTGGCTTGGGCTGCCGCCAAAAGCTGTTTGTATTCCGCTTCAGACAGTTCCCGCGTCTCATCCAGAAACGCTTTCCTCTGTACCTTTAAGAGTTTTATCTTGCAGTCTTGCCACCCGCAGAACTCCAGAAAAGCGTTGATAGACGACAGTGTTCCGTTGACTGTCTGGGCCTTTACCTGATTTTGCAGTATCTCCCGGTATTCCAAAAGACGAGGTTTAGTAAGTTCCTTCCCCTGCAAATACTCCGCCAGTTTACGCATGGTCCGGAGATATTTGCTTACAGTCGCTTTGGATTTTTCATTCAGATAGAGACTTTCTTCAAACGCCTGTATTTTTTCTTCTGTCAATTGTTTCATGATCGTAGACCTCCTGTATATCATTTTTCTATAATTTTACCCACAAACATACAGGAAATTACGGTCCTTTATAAAAAGGGAAAGCACCTCATGCCGCTTGTCCTTATAATCTTACATTTTTCATTTCTTCAGGCTCTCACTAGGCAATGCAAAAATCAAAATATGTATCCGGGTATGGCTCGTCCGCCAAGACGTAATGCCACCATTCATAACGATAGGCTTCAAATCCGCTACTCTCCATGATATAACGCAAGCACTGCCGGTTTTTTGATTCTTCTTCGCTCAGACCGCTTGCGGCATGGTGTGACCGTTCATCCATAAAGTCAAAATCTCCACCCATAGGAACAAGCATACCGCTATTCAAATGAAAAATTGTAAGGTCAACCGTACTTCCACGGCTGTGGCTGGATTGTGAGGCCACATACCCCTTCGCAACCATCTCATTCCTTTTGATATTTGGATAGTAACGCTTTTTCGTCAGATTGTCTTCCGGTTGGGAAGCCCAATTCAGAAAACAATTCACTGCGCACTGGGGGCGATAGCCGTCCCATAAGAGCAAACCATATCCTAGCTTCTCCGCCATCTTCTGAGCCTTACGCAAAGCAACTCCCAGCTCCTTCGTTCCCATAACACGGTTTACCATGTATCCGTCTACCGGTTTCCCGGTGAAATTGTCCCAGGTGGCATATTTGGCATCCCATCGGATCCCGGGAATCATTTCATCTAAAAAGGCAAAGTTCTTTTTCATGACAGTTACCTCCTAAGTGAAAGTTCAATCAAGCGATCCAGTATTTCAGTAAGCGTAAAACCGGCTGCTGTCATCATGCGGGGATAGCGGCTGTAGGAAGTAAAACCCGGCATGGTATTCACTTCATTCAACACAATGCAGCCGTCCTCCCGCAAAAACAGATCAATGCGGGCCAGTCCTCTGCAGCCAAGTATCCGGTAAATCTTCATTGCTGTTTTCTGAATCCGTTCTCTTACCTCATCCGGTAAGGCGGCCGGAACTCGGATGACTGCATTTTCAGATCCTTTCTCCGGCTGTGCTTCCTGATGAATCTTAAAAAAGCCGTGTCTCAGCTCAATCTGATCCACCTCGCCAGCCATGAGATCATTTCCGTTTCCCAGTATGGCGCAGCCCACCTCACTCCCGGTAACGGCCTCTTCAATCAAAATCTTGCTGTCGTATTTTCTTGCATCTTCGATTGCTGCCTGCAGTTCTTCTGCCTTGCATACCTTGTTTACGCCAAAGGATGAGCCGGAACGGGCAGGCTTTACAAAAACGGGATATACGAAATCCTCCGTTTCCAGGCGATCCCCCTCCTGAAGGATCAGGAACCCAGGCACAGTGATACCCGCATTTTTCACAACGGTATATGCAAGTGCCTTATCCATGCAGATCACGGAGCTTTGAATATCACATCCCACATACGGAATGCCTGACAATTCAAGCAAGCCTTGTATGGATCCATCTTCGCCAAACTTGCCATGAATCATCGGTAATACCACATCCACAGGCTGGATTTCATACCCTTTGTCTTTTTGTATCAGCAGACCATGCGTACTTCTGTCCGGCGAAAAAACAACTGGATCCCCCGCATATTGTTCCCACTCCAAACAAGGTTTTTCACACATTTTCCAAACGCCGGATTTTGTGATTCCAATATAATAAGGCTGATACTTTTTTGTATCTATGTTTGCGGCAATCTCCATCGCAGATTTTATCGAAACATTATGTTCCTCTGAACAGCCCCCAAACAGAACTGCAACTTTAATTCTAAACATTTCCCAGACTCCTTTCAAAATTCAAACAATTTCTAATGGTATTTCTGACCGTGTCAACCAACACCCGTTCCGTGTGATAGGCTGTGTGCGGCGTAACAATGACATTCGGCATTCCCTGCAGGACCGACAGGAAAGGATGTTCTATCCTTCTTTGGGTGCAGTCATGGTAAAAGATACCTTCTTCGCCTTCCAAAACATCCAGGGCGGCGCCGCCGATTTTCTGTCCTTTTAATGCTTCTACCAATGCTGCGGTATCCACTAAAGCGCCCCGCCCTGTATTGATCAGAAGCGCCTCCTGCTTCATCATTTCCAGCTCTTCATAGCCAATCATATGGCGGGTATCCTCCGCCAACGGGATATGCAGTGTAACAATGTCACTTTTTTTCAGCAGTTCATGAAACGAAACATAGTCTGCTCCTGCTTTTTGATTTCGGTCATACGCCAATACCTTACAACCGAATCCCTCCAGGCGCTCCATGACTGCCTGTCCGATTCGCCCAGTTCCTAACACACCCACGGTCATATCCCGCAGTTCTTTTCCGCGCAGGTCATTCAGGCAATAATTCTGCCTCTGGGTTTCACGCAGAATCGACTTTGTGCCGCGCATCAGCATAAGCATCAGCATGACGGTATAATCGGCCACACTTCCCGGCGAGTATTCTACTGTGCCAACAACCATACCCAGTAACCCAGCCGCCTGTATATCAATATGGTTAAAACCAATGCTCCGGGTACTGATATATTTTACTCCTGCATTTTTTAGTGCAAGAAGAATCGGTTCTGATAGCTCCGCTTTATGGCTTACGCTTACACACCGGCATCCAGCAGCTAATCCAGCATTGCTTTCTGATATAGAATCTTTTATGAGTGTGGCTGTAACACCAAGTTCATAAGAAATCTTTTGAAAAACCTCCATTTCGTCTGGCTCGCAGCCAAAAACAGTTATGTCTATTATTTTCTCCATTCATTTCCTCCTTATCTCGTTACTGGGCTTTGATTTTATCTAAAATATCAACACTGTCCTGAAACCTGCTTTCCTTTGTAGAGCCCATAACTACACAGATATAGGTTTCTCCGTCCATCACCGCTGCAGAAACAATACATGCGCCGCCAAGGCTGCTGGTTCCTGTTTTCAAACCGATAACTTCCGGACGGTAATATGGACTGTTCGGATCGAGAAGCTCATTGGAATTGCTGTAAGTGACCTCTCTTCCATTTGGCCATTTTTCATAGGATGAATAACTCGCTACAATCTCCGAAATGATAGGATTGTCCAAACATGCTTTTGCAATGATAGCAAGGTCGTAAGCTGTAGTATACTGCCCTTCGGCATCATATCCATCCGGAGCTACAAATTTCGAGTTTGTGGCGCCAATGGCCACGGCTTTTTCATTTACCTTATCCATGAATACTTCAATCGCTTGCTGATGGGTCAGGCTTTTATCTCCTGCAATCTTCTTTCCAGTATTGACTGCAAGGGTATAGGCTGCATCATTGCCGGATGGAAGCATAAGGGCAATCAGGAGCTGTCTGACAGTCAGTGTATCACCCTTCATAAGCCATGCGGTTGACGAATCGCTTTGAATCATTTCAATCTCCGCACCTACTTTCATTTCATCCTCCGGGGAACAATAGTCGAGTGCTGTCAAAGCCATAATCATCTTAGCAGTGCTGGCCGGCGCAATTTTGGCTGTGCTTTTTTTCTGGTACAATACCTCATTTGTGTCTTTATTCATTACAATGGCGTTTGCCGCTGTGATATTTACCGAAATTTTGTTAGCCTGGTCGGATATGGCTGGCTCTGGAACTGAGGGTACTGCCTCATTCTGATCGTCGGTAAGCCACGAATAGTTCTTGTCTGTTTTTGTGTTATCTTTGGATAAAAGGCCGGGATCTTTACTCTCCCCTAAAAAATGCACAACTCCAAAGATTACAGAAACAATGAGCAAACAAAGTATGACACATGCAGCCCTGTAAAAAAGCAATTTTCTTTTTTTGGCTTTTCTACGATTCCTTTTGTCATAGTTTCCATTATTGTTTTGATATTCCATCATTACCCTGAACTCCTTTCTGAAAGCAAAAAAAATCGCCCCTCCTGATATAAAGCATATCAGAATAGAGCGATTTATGTTTTCGCATTCTTTTATGGATAACACACGGTTTATCTCAGAATTTCTTACGATTTTCCTACGACGGGCAATGTAACCTCAAAACTGGTGATACCATTTTCGCTGTGGGCAGTGATCTGTCCATGGTGCAGTTCCACAATCTCTTTTGCAATGGCAAGTCCCAGACCGGCCCCGCCGGTACTTGAGCTTCGAGATACATCCAGGCGGTAAAACTGCTCAAAGATTCTTTCCAATCTCTCCCCAGGAATCGTATCCCCTTCGTTTATGATTTTGATGAGCACATGGTCTTCCACCTGCCTGGCTTTCACCTGAATGATGGTATTCTCATAGCAGTAGCTGACGGCATTTCTCAGCACATTATCGAAGACCCGCTGCAGCTTGTTGGCATCGCAGGACAGCATCATGTCTGGCTGAACATCAAATTCACATTTCAGATTTTTCCCGGCCAGCATCGGCTTAAACTCATGCCCCAGCTGTTCCAGCATCATCGTCAGATTGATTTTGCTGTACACAAGCGTGATGTTTGAAAGATTAAACCTCGTAATTTCAAAAAACTCATTGATCAGTTCTTCCAGACGCTCAGCCTTGTCCAATGATATGGACAGATATTTTTCCCTGAGTTCCTCGGAGATCTGATTCTCATCCCTTAACAGGTTCAAATACCCTATGACCGATGAAAGCGGGGTCTTCAAGTCATGAGCCAGGTACATGACAAGGTCATTTTTCCTTTGCTCTGCAAGCTCAGCGTCCGTTTTCCGTTTCGTCAAGGTATGCCGTATGGAATTGATTTTTCTTTCGGTCGAAGCCAACTCCGGAGGCAGCCCAATATCGTTGGCATCCTCATTCACCAAAGTATCAATCCCCCGGTTGATCTCCTTAAAATATTTTGAAATACTGTCCAGATAACGGCGGAAGATCATAAAAAACACGCCCATAACCGCTATCAGGAAAAGCCATATCTCAGACGCCTTAAAGGTTCTCAGATAAACAGCTACCGCCTCATCCCGATCATGATAGATAAAGCTGTCTAAAATGGCTACCACGACATTTGCAAAATTATCTTTTAAGATAAACAGATAAACACCCGCAATAATCAGAATGGAATATACCATCATAAGCAGTATTTTAACGGACAATCTGTTTTTAAAAAGTAAATAGTCATCTTCATGATTGGTTTTATTTCTATTTTTCAATGGTATATCCCACTCCCCACACAGTTTTTATAAATTTCGGATTTCTTGACGGTTCCTTCATTTTCTCCCGGAGCCGCCCGATATGCGCCATCACAGTATTATTGCTGTCAAAAAACCGTTCACCCCATACTGCCTCAAATAATTCCTCCGTAGAAACAACCGTACCCTGACGCTCGCACAGATACCAAAGAATCGAAAACTCCGTTGGCGTCAGCTGAATCTCCTTTCCAAACAGGATACACTTATGGCTGCTCTTGCTGATTGTCATCCCTCTGATATCGTATTCTGTGCATTCAGCCTCCTGCTTTAAGCTGGGCTGCTTGTACCGCATGTACTGCCGCAGCTGCGCCTTTACTCTCGCAACCACTTCCAGCGGGTTAAATGGCTTCGTAATATAATCATCCGCCACGGACAGTCCCATGATTTTATCCCCGTCCTCCACTTTTGCTGTCAGCATGATAACAGGGAAGTAAAACTTTTCCCGGATTTTCTGGCAGATCTGAAACCCGTCTACATCCGGAAGCATGATATCCAATATGGCTAAATCCAGTTCCACAGATTCAATACACTTTAGTGCATCCTTGCCATTATAAAATTTATAAACGGTATATCCATCGTTTTTCAGATATACTTCAACTAAGTCGGCCAATTCTTTTTCATCATCAACCACTAAGATTTTTTCATTCATTGCATTACTCCTTTCATTGCGATAATCTGTCTTTATTATGTGTCAAAATCGTATATGAAACAACAATAGCAGAATCGCAAATAATCGTCAAGGCGCGGCGAGCTGGCAGGCCAGTTTACCCAGATTCTTGACGATTACCGCTATTCTGCTAACAATGGCAGATTATATGTTTTTTATGGTGCTTCAAATTTATAGCCGACACCAACAATGTTTTTAATATAGTCCAGAGCATCCGGTGTAACTTTGAGTTTCTTCCGCAGGTTACTCATGTGATTGCTTACCGCTTTTTTGGAATAAAAAGTATAATCCTCGTTCCAGACCAACTCCATGATCAGTTCATAAGTAAATACCCTTTTGGGATGTGTGAGCAATAGCGTAAGAATATCAAATTCTTTCGCTGTTAACTCAATCACTTGTCCTCTCACACGTACAAGCCGCTGCTCCAAACAAAAGTACAGCTCTCCTATCTCGATCTCTGTGAATCCTCTATCGGCTTCCGCCTGTGGATCATGGATTTGAAAGCCGTCACATGGGCTATCAGCTGAATCGGTATCCTTCTTTTCTTGACTAAGAAGGTATTTTATTAATGCCTGCCGCTGCTGGACACTTAACAGCATAAGCAGTTTTTCTCCAATTTTATCTCCTGACTCAGAGATTTCTATCACGGCTAATTTCCCATATCATCATCTCCTGTTAGTGTGGGTCCATGCACTATGAAAAAATTCATTTTAAGCATTATAAAGCTTACTATATTGTTTTGGAGTAACCATGGCATATTTCTTGAAAAAATTAGTAAAGTGGCTTTGGCTGCTAAAACCAAGCTGATAGGTAATATTTGATAAATCTTCTCCGGCCTTCAGCATTTTTTTGGCTTCAGTCAATTTAGTACATTCAATAAAGCGATAAGGAGATATTCCCTTTTCTCTCGTAAACATCCGTATAAAGTGGTACTTGCTAAAACCCGTAAAGGTACTTAAATCGCATAAAGATATGTTTGAGGCGTAATGCCTTTCAATATACTCACAAGCACGTTCTACAATATCCGAAGCTTCTATTTGTTCGCATTCCAATGGTTGAGAATAATCTGCAACCAAATCACCAATGATCATATAAAGCAATTCTTCCTTTTGTAAATCGCAATATGAACCATTCTCAATCAAGTCAATCAACTCTGTGATTTGCGGAATAAGATCACTCTGATAAACAATCTGCGGTTCAAAATACGGACATATGGCAAATCCTAAACATTCCAATGTCAATTCTTCCATGCGTTCAGTAGTGATGTGGAAACATCTAAAATCTAACAGTTCCTTTTTCAATTCCAAACAAGTATGATTATCTTTCGGGTTGAAAAGGAGCAGATCATTTTTTCCTATGGTGTATTCCTTACCTTGACATATTACTCGTCGGCTCCCGCTTTCGATATAGCCTAATTCATAGTAATCATGAAAATGCGGTGGCAAACTTTCAATCATTCCTGTCAGTGTTAATACCTCTATATTCAATTTTTCGTCAAAAACAATTTTACTGTTGGAATGATCCATAAGTCACCTCCGCAAAAATTACTCCAATAATATTATTATAGTTTATACATATGCCTTTTTCTTGCATAATGTTGCTGTTTTTTCGTTAAGATCTGTCGAATACCGTTCTTTTATACCTATTCTATAAAAAGAGATAGGTATCGTCTATATCCAATAGATCTAAATAATTACGCCATCCTGTACGGTAATCACGCGGCCGCTGCTTTTTGCCGCTTCCGGGGAATGCGTTACCATAATGATCGTCTGGCCGATGGTCTGATTGATCTCACACAACAGGTTCATAATCTCCGCTCCGGTCTCGCTGTCCAGGTTTCCCGTGGGTTCATCTGCGAAGAGGATCTCAGGATTGCCAATCAGGGCGCGGGCGATGGCCACACGCTGCTGCTGGCCACCGGACAGTTCACGGGGCGTATGCTTACGACGTTCTGACAGACCGACAATCTCCAAAATCTGATGGAGTTGCTTTTTATAGCTGCCCATCTTTTTCCCGTCTAACAGCAAAGGGAGCATAATATTTTCCTCCACATTCAGGTTCGGGATGAGGTTATAGAACTGGAAAACAAAGCCAATCTTCTGTCTGCGGATCTGGCTCATTTTCTCATCTCCAAAGTGGGAAATATCCGTCCCGTTCAAAAGAACCTGACCTTTGGTCGGGGCATCCAGGCCTCCCAAGATATAAAGCAGGGTACTTTTGCCCGAACCGGACGGCCCCATAATGGATACAAACTCCCCCCGCATCACCTGCAGGGAAATGTCCCTCAGCACCTTTGTAGTCGTGCTGCCAATCTGAAAATTCTTGATGATATGCTTTCCTTCAACGGCAATTTTGCCAGCATTTTGTTTCATTTTAAAAGACCTCCTTCATTCCGAACTATTCAAATTTGATTTCTTCCACCAGCTTCATCCTGCGGCTCTTAAAGATTGGAACCACAGAACCAAGCAGTGTCACGGCAATTCCCATGCCGCCGGCGGCTAAAAACGTGACTACATCCAGTTCCGGCACCATCGAAATCTTAGGTCCGGCCACAAGGAATATCGTCTGAATCTCCATATAGGAAACAAAAATGGCAATCACGGCTCCAATCAGGCCCGAGGAAAAGCCCTCAATCAGCGTCATTTTCATATTCTGGCGATTGGAAAGTCCTACAGACTTATACATGGCAATACTGCGCCGCTTTTGGATGTAGTTAATCAGCAGGTTATTGATAACGCCCACCGTCGCCAGCAGTAAAATGAAATAGGTCATGCTGTGCATCGGCTGCAAGAAGGCTCCCACCGTGGAAAGCGCATCCGTATTAAATTCTTCTACCGTCCGGCTCCAGTTTGACGTATCGCCAAACAGGTCGCGGATCTGTACCATGATTGCATCCGGGTCTGCGGCGGTATAAGCGAGGAAATCATAAGCGGATGCTCCAAAATCGGAAACTGCAAAAGTTGAAGGAATCACTGCCTCCACATCCGTAGCTCTCGACTTGAAGCTGCCAACTACCTTGTAATCCGCTTTACCGCTGCCGACCGCCAGAGATAAGGTATCTCCAACCGCAAAGCCAGTCCTGTCCATACAGCTCTCACTAAGCAGAACGGCTCTTTCTCCGTCAAAGGCGGAAATCGCCTGTTCTTCCATTCCCTTTTCCGTGTAATGGAGCGCCAGCATGGGACCGTACCAATCCAGATGATCGGTTGCTTCCAATCTGCTGAGCGTCGTGCCGTTTGCCTGCATCTGATTTTCATATACATAGACGGGAAGCACTTTTTCTATCCCATCCATCTCTTTTACCTGATCTACAAATTCCTGTTCCATGTAACCGTCTGCAAAGCCCTGTAATTCTGCCCCATTGAACACATCGCTGACATAGGTTGTAACAAAATTACCCACGACCGTGATCGCAATCACAGCGGAAATACTGATAAACAGCAAGGTGATGTTCTGAACCGTATTTTTGTTATCCCGCATGTTTCTGGCGGCAAGCCTGCCCGTATTTCCCAAAACTGCACCATAGATACGCTCCAATCCCATAGCCATCAGGTTTGTCAGCAATGGGACAATCAAAATCGTAGCGACAATCAGCCCCAGCAGGGAAAATCCACCTGCCAGATACAACGAATTGCCGGAAGCCAGCTTCGGAAGAATGATGGATATCACAAAAAGCACCACACCTGCTCCAAGAATGAAACGCCGGGGGACTTGCTTTTCTTCCACACTCCCCAGCACCACATCCTTGATTGGCAGTCGGCTGGCACGACTCACTGGCATCCATGCGGAGAGTAAGGACACAACCACCGCAACAGCGAAGGAAAAAATAATGCTGAGTGGGGAAATGACAACCGGGATTTCAATCCCCTGTGAAAGCGACTGGCCCATCCCCTGTAAAATCAGTTTCAGAACCAGTGTACCAACCGGAATTCCGATCATACCGCCCAAGATTCCATACAGCCCGCTTTCCAGCAGCAGAATCTGTGTCACAGCCTTTTGCGTTGCGCCAATGCTGCGGAATGTGCCGATTACCGGCAAACGGTCTAAGGTAATGACCTTGTAGCTGCTGTAAATGATAAAGACGCTCATGGTCAGGGAAAAAAAGCTGATCAGGAAGAAGGGCATGGATTTCTGCCTTGCATCAGCGGCAATCTGCGCTTCATTTACCACCTCTGACACTCGAAAATTACTATCCGGCAATATTGCAGACAGTTCACTTTTCAGCTTGGAAGTAGAAACCCCCTCGGCAGGCTCCACTAAAATTTCCGAATAGCCGTCCGTCTTGCCTAACAGCTCAGACAATGTCTCAAGGGGCAGAAGAGCTGTCGCACCTCTGGTATGGCGGAGAAAAACCGTATCATAGGCGGCCACTGCTGCCACTTCCAAAGAAGCCGGCTGCCCTCCGACCTGCAGCGTAATGGTATCACCCGCCTGAATCCCATATTTTGAAGTGAAGCGGTCCGGCAGGATTACCTTATTCCCGGTAAAGTCTGCAATCTCGCCGCCATCCGCTAACCGGGGCGGATTGATTGCATTCAACTTGGAGAGGTCTGCTCCAATCAAGTCAAAGGTTTCATAATATCCGTCCTCATGGTAAAGGGCCGTGCCCTCCAACATGGGAACGCTGGCTCGGATGGAAGCCATCTCTGGTAAAGCATTTTCTGCGATCCCGCCATCCACAGCGGTTACGGACAGGGTGGCGCTGCCTGCCATACCGCGGGCCATCTTCCGCTGGGCGCTTTCATAGGATGTACCGATAGAGAATGATACAAACAATAAAGTGGTTGAGAGCAGGATGGACAGCAGCATGACCGCTGTTCTCGTCTTTCTCTCTTTGACATTCGTTAAAATGTATTTCAAAATAATTTTCAAGACTACACCTACTTTCCATCGGACGGTTTACCGTCCTTTTCTAATGCGTTTTCAATTGCTTTTAATACCGTATCACTGGTGAGCGTGGCGCCGGTTATGGCGTCCACATCCAATGACTGCGCGGAGGAAACCGCACCGGCAATTTGCTCTGCCTGCTCCATATAAGAAGCTTTATGCTCCACAACCTCAATATCGGTAATTTTATGGTTCTGAACCTCTACCTTAACAACAGCAAAAAGAATCTTGTTTTGGCATACGCCAATATACTCTCCATCCGCAACCTTGTTTAAGTCAACCTTACCAATGCTCAAAGTCTGTGGGCGTAACACAAATGCGACAATCGCAAAACAGACACAGATTGTAACCGCAATCGTGATTAGATAAGAAACCGCTTTTTTCCACTTACCTTTCATCGTCTCACCTCCAAACTAAAAAAAGGCTGGCACCTATCATATAAAACAGAATAGCGTGCCAACCTTAATCTAATTTTTAGGCAACCTTAATTAACCTTAACTGATAACAAATTCAATTTGAAAAGCAGTACCCACATCCGGAATGCTGGAAACAGAGATTATGCCACCATGCAGGTCGATAATTCCTTTAGCGATTGCAAGGCCCAGCCCGGTTCCTTCTGGCTTTTGTTCCGTATTCGTCCCACGGTAATAGCGGTCAAAAAGATGCCAGGCAGCTTCCTCATTCATGCCCCTTCCATTATCAGCAACCTTGATTTTTAATGCAGTTTGAGACGCCAGTATGCTTACTGTAACTTCCGTGTGCTCCTCTCCATGCACAAAGGCATTGATGATTAAATTCCGAAACGCCCTGGTAAAAAGCATCTGGTCAAACGGGAACATCACCGTTTCATCTTCACTTTCAAAATGGATGTTGCGTGTTTCATATTCCGGAGTATTCAAAATGTCTATGACCAGCTCTTTCAGAAAACGGACGATATTCTTATTCTCCCTGTGTATGGGGAGCATCCCGTTTTCTAATTGATAGGTCAGCTTCAGATCGTCAACCAGCTTTTCCATATAAGAGATATTTTTCAGCATCACCTCAGCATAATGCCTGCGGCGTTCCCGGCTGCCCCCATCTGTTTCCTGCAAAATCTCAGCATATCCCCTGATTGGAGAGAGCGGCGTCTTGAGATCGTGGGTAATGTTTGCGATCCATTCCTCCCGTGTCTTTTCTGTCTGCGCTCGCAGATGATCACTGGCTCTGATTTCAGCATCCAGCGTGTTCAGGCTGTCATACAGATCATGGAATGCCCCCTGCTCCTGAACAGGAAGATACTCCCGGACCGAAATCTCATGAACAGCAGTTGTCAGGCGCTTCATTGCTTTTGTTGTAAAAAATCCATACAAGATTCCTGAAATCAGTACCAGCAGGAACAGTACCAACAGCACCGGTATCATGATAGTTTTTCCGCCTGCAAACCGTTCCCCATTTACATACATGGTAACTTTGGACACATTCACGGGAAAATATAAGAGATAAGCATATTCTTTTTCGGTGTCAAAGGCTACACCTGAAAAGACAGTCATTTCTCCATCCGCTGATTTTCCGGCAAGAACAAGCTGCAGAAGCTCCGTACCGGAATACGCTTCATCGGACTGCTCCGGCTCCCGATAACCAAATACCACCTTTCCGGAGCTGTCAATGATCTGAATGCCGACCTTGTGCTTCTGAAGCTGCTCAAGCCCGGACTGCTTGACCTGCGGAATGTCATCTATGAAAATAATCTGATCTTTGAAATCCTCCGTAAATACTTTGGGCCAGTCGCTCCTTACGCTTTTGCCGTCCGGTGTCTGAACAGAAATCATCAGGAAGAAAAAACATCCTGCCAGCACAACTGTCACAAGCAATGACAGAAAAAAGATCAGGTAAATATGAAATATGGTACGGTGTCCTGATCGCTTCATTTAGTCAACCCTCTTTTTGAGCTTATATCCTAAGCCTTTTATTGTGATGAGCTGTCTTGGCTTGGACGGCGTATCTTCGATTTTTTCCCGCAGGTGCCGGATATGCACCATAATGGTATTGTCGCAAATAGCGCTGTACTCGCCCCAGACCTGTTCATACAGCCTTTCCTTACTGATAATTTTATCTGTATTTTCCATAAGGTAGGATAAAAGCAGGAATTCACGGCCTGTCAGTTCGATTTCCCGGTTATCTTTATAAATGCGGCCGCTCTCTTTATCCAGCACCAACGAGCCGGCCTGCAGCAAAACTTTGCCCTCCGGTGCAGGAACACTTGTGTACTGCTGGCGGCGAAGCTGCGCCTTGATCCGGTATACGATTTCCCGCGGACTGAAGGGCTTTGTAATGTAATCATCGCCGCCGCAGGAAAGCCCCAATATCTTGTCCACATCATCGCTCCTGGAGGATAGAAACAAGATAGAGCAGATAGAAAATTCCCGGATGACTTTGCACACCTCAAAGCCATCCATATCCGGCAGCATCACATCCAAAACGATCACATCCGGCTGGTATTCCCTGCATATGCGGATTGCGTCCGCACCTGTATAGGCTTTCTCAATGGACTCAAAGCTGTCCTGCTGTAACGCTTCTGCAATCAGATCCACAATATCTTTCTCATCATCAATCAACAGTATTTTATTCTTCATTCAAAACACCCTCTTTTTACACTGCGTAACTATATTTCAAAATCCGTTTTGTAAGCCATTCAAATCCCATAATTTGAGCTGCTGCCCATTCTAGTTTTCTTCAAAGATCTGTAACTGTTCGTTATCATGATGTGCATTTTATCCATCTTCTCCGCTCCTATTTTCCCTCCAGCGATTTCATCCCCTCTATAAGAACATTAAGTGAAAATTCAAAACTGTCCTCTATGGAAGGCGTATCTCCAAAAGCCTTGTGATTGACCAGCAGGATAAACCCCTGCAGAAAGCCCCTTACGGTTCGGATCAGATGCAGGCGGCTTTCCTCAGAAATATTCAGCGAATCCATGATTCTATGGAGGGTGGTAAACAGTTCAGAGGTGTTCTCTGAAGTTTCCTCATCCTCATATTGGTTGTACCAAAGCATCACATTAAATACACCCGGATTATCGACAGCGAACTTGTAAAAGGCATAGGAGACCGCCCGGATCGCATCATAGCCGCTTACTCCAATCATGGAGCGGAGAAGCTGTTCTTCCATTTGACGCCATCCATAGAGCATCAGCTCCCGCTTGAGGTCGTCCAAACTTTTGAAATAGTAGTACAATGACGGGGATTGAATCCCTAAATCCTGAGCCAAGAGTTTCAATGAAATACTCTGTTCCCCAGACTCATTTGCTATCTGCGCTGCTCTGCATATGATTGCATCTTTGCCAATTTTCATCCGTGACATAGCCATCCTCTCCCCCCAACCTAATCTAATAAGTATTATACCTTATTTGATTAGAAAACACAAGCTCAAGGCATTTTCAGTCTGGATAGAACAGAAAAAGCCGGATGCGGCCCTGCAAGGCTGCACCCGACTTCTTCTATCATGGCATACTCAAAGGGAATCTATTATAAGTCCGAAACAAAGCTAACTCCAATATTCCTCCCGGCAGACATCCAAATCATATATTTCTTCCGCCGGTTTTTCAGCGTCCTCTGATAAAGTATTCTGTTGTTACATTCCCATTATCGGCTTGTTCGGCTTCTGTTCGAGACTGACTGCCAAATCAAAAGCCGGAACAAGGATCAGATTGTGTCTCGCCTTTATATAGTGCTTGTAAAAGGCTCTTTGCAGATCCGACAGATACGGTGTGGAATCTATGAATTCACTAATTACTTCCATATCAATCCGGTGAACAATCCGTTTGACCGCCTCACTGCAGCCTTCATATTCCGAACTCATTAGAAAGTCACGGTAGTTAATTTTTCTGTCGTTCTGCTTTATGGCAGAGGTCGGATACAGATAAACTCTCGAATGCAGCGCATCCTCGTTTGACAGCACTTCATTCATGATCTTCTCGTCAGCCTGCGGCAGCAGACAGCTTCCGCAGTCGTAGATGGGTGCAATGCTTGATTCTCCCGTTATTTCATCAAACAGGAATCCCCAATTTCCGTTATGACGGTCGAAGTTTCCAAGTAAAGCATCTACAACAAATACATCCCAAAAGTGCCGTTCCAACATCTCCGGCGAAACGTACTGCTGCTTTCCAATCGTATCAAGTATATCTTCAAGCTCTGTTCCCGTACCATTTGAATCTGATTCCAAAATCGTATTCTTGATGGAACAGAAATCAAAAAATCTCTTTCCGTCTGCTGTAAAGTCCTTGCAGGCGCAGACAATCTTCTCCTTGCCGCCAACCTTAAATGTGCCAAGCATGGTTTCGTGCGCCCTTACGCCGATCAGATTGAAGATACTGCTTGCGATATGCTCACTGAAACAGCTATTGGTATAGGAAAGCCCAGTGGGCTTATTCTTGCCGGAGGGTGGGAATTTCAGCATATACAGTGTGCCGTCATATTCTACGGCGATCTTCTTGCCGTTTGCTCCGTTGTATGCTCTGCCGGGTACCACCCGACAGTTTGTAAAATCAATTTTTTCAGCCATTCGTCATCATTTCCTTAAAGATATTTTGCTCTGAGATAATCGGCATGTTCCTTTGTGATTACGCCGTCGTTGATCTCAGCAATATTGATACTGCCATAGAGTTCTCCCCATAGGCAGTCAAGCAGAGGAGATTTGTTTTTCAATCCGTCCTTGTATGCGTCCAAATCATGCTGCAGATATCCGGGCAGCCCGTATTCATAAGAGCGTTCCTTTTCCGTCTGATGGATTCCTTCGGAAGTCAGAAGCTCCATCGACACACCAAGCGTCTTTGCCAGTTTATACACCGTTTCCGCGGAGCATTTTTCAAGCTTTGTCTTACCGCTGCATATATCGTTGAGCGTAGCGTGAGGGATTCCCGCGTCTACGGCTAATCGGTATTTTGTCATGTTTCGCTTTTTCAGCAAACTCTCGATCATCATTCCTGTCACATCCTCTCTGCTATTATTATATCGGTATGCCGAAATAATGTCAAGATAACTACATGAAACTGAACCAAAAACCCGTATTTACCTCGTCCTGGAGAGAGCAGGAAAAGTCGGATGCAGCTTTGTAAGTCTGCATCCGACTCCTTCTATCATGGCATACTCAAAGGAAATCTATTAGATACAATTTAAAAATAGAAGCTATCGTTTTATGCGCATGCGAAAACGCCAATGGTTAGGGCGTTTTTCGTAGTGGTGACTGCACCCAATCGTTAAATTTTTCTGCTCTTTTTCCCCCAAAAAATCATTTCACTCATTCTCTCTACCAGGCAATCTGAAAATCAGCTAAAAAATCCTAACACAACGGTAACTATCATAATGACAATAAGAATATATACTGTATAGTCCCGTTCCTCGATTCTGTTATTTGAATGCAATTTTACAATTCTCAGCTTTGCAATCAGTCTAAAACAAAGATAGCCTACCATTGTTCCGATTACATTTGTAAGAATGTCATCTATATCTGTTGCCCGGTATAATGTAAATAGCTGAATAATTTCAATAAAAAGGGATAATCCAAAACCAATAAATAAAGTATTTCTCGCACGCTCAAATGTTTTACATATAAGCGGACACAGAAAGCCTAACGGGATAAAAAGGAAAATATTCAAAATAAAACTCAAACTAAATCCGTCACTGAAAGGAATAAGGTTTATATTTGGATTAAAAAACGCTTCTCCCAACCTTGACAGTCTTTTATATTCACTAAGTGTAGGAATACCTATGATATGTGTCAACATTACACATAAGTAGTAATACATTACCAATGACAGAATAGATGTTCTAACTTTAGGGATACTGCTGTCTTTTCTAAAAATTACAACTAATAAAATACCGATAAAGATAATCCCCAACAAAAAAATGGGTTTAATCAACAATAAGTCTATGATAGTGTCGAACAACCCAATTTGAATTTCGACACTTGATTGACTACTTGAAACAACATCCATATGCAAAATCCTCTTACTCTGAATTATTTCCTGTGAACAGAATACCGGATAAATCTTAAAATCCTCATGCTAAAATTCTTAAAAAGTAATAAATAGTTTACCCAGATGACTCTCTAGTATTCTATGTTCCGTTATTCTCCGGCCTTTCTCCAGGTTTTAGAATTGCAGACTATTCATTTTGACAAAAAAGCATACCGTCATATCAAAGAAAACTCTACCAGCCATACCCCTTACCCTTTTGCACGTTTCCTAACATTTTAATCCCTGAAGGATGACGCATCTCCAATCTCTGTACACACGATTCACATGTCACCGTTTCTGCAAAAACGTTCAAACCGTCTGATGCGTCTATCCACATCGCGCTGCAGTGCTTTTGTCAAGCGCACGTCCGGCTCATACCAGATATTTTTTATATCCAGCTTTACTTGCTTTTTATCATAGGCCATTTCAATCCTGCCCACAAATCTGTCCCCATAGAGAATCGGCAAAACATAGTGACCATATTTACGCTGCTCCTTTGGCGTATAGATTTCCCATTTATACGAAAAATCAAAAACTGCTCCAATAAGCTTTCTGTCCCAGAGCAGATTGTCCAACGGTGCGATGAATTCGCAGCGTTTTTTAATCTGGGGATTTTCCAATGTAAATTCTGCGAGTCCTGCATCCTCCCTGCGGCAATACAACGGCTCCTCAATCTCCTCCACTTCCACTTCAATAATCTTTTCTTCTTTTAACAGCGTCTCGAAAATATCGTTTCTCTGTGCTGCCTTCAGCCCCCGTATGCCCAGCCACGCATCAGAAGCACGGTTCCACAAAAGCCCTACAGAGCCAATGCGCTCTGATACCAGCCATTTTCTGTAATCAAAATCCGAAGTATAAGGCTCCGGTTGATTCAAAAGCTCCGCAGGAATGCATTTTTCAATCAAATCATAATATTTCAGTGTCCCGCTCTTATGATGGATTCCCAGTTCTCCGACAAAATACATATGTTCCAATGCCGCTCTCGACAACTTGGTATCACTCCAATACCAGGAAACCTTTCCCGATATGTCCAGATCTGCACTGCACAGCGGCCCCCGCCGTGCAATTTCCTCACACACCCGTTCCTGTACTTCCAAAATTTCTGTATGGCTTATCTCCCAGCTCCGGTGAGCCTGCCGTTCACGCCCAAAATATTTCCAATTTTCTATCGGAACAATCGCAAGATTTTTATCAAAATAATCCACCAGCTTCCGGTCAACGTATAAAAGCTCATAAAGCATCGTCTTTTGATAGCCTTTTATTCTGGACTGAAAAACCAGATCCGCATTTCTGCCGCAGACATCCACCGGATCAAACTGAATACATCCTGCCTGACGGACAAAAGAAAGAATTCCTTCTTTTCCAACAAATTTATAATCTCCCAGCAAGCCATGCTTTAATAACAAAAACTGCCGCGCCTGCTTTTTCGTAAAATAAATTCTGTCCATTAACCCTCCCTCCGCTAACACAGGAAGTGCCACGATCCATCATCATGCTGCTATGACGGATTCTGCCATCACGTTTCCTATTTCTTATTTAGAATCCAATAAAATTTATACTGGCTGCCATTGTGTCCAATCAGCACATGATCCGATTTTTCATACCCCAGTTCCATCAATGCCCGAATGCGTTCTTTTGCCGCTGGTACCGCTTTCGTTGCCAACATCCGGCAGGAAAACATGTCAAACGCCGGGGTGCCTATCTGCTGTAAAATCTCCGTTATTACATCCGCTTTTTCATAGTCACTCCGCAAATCCAGCCGCAGCAGCCCACAATCTGTGAAATAATCCTCAGAATCCCTGTGGAATAACTCAACCGTTCCTATGACCGCTTCCTCTTTATAACTGAAAATGCACCATCTTACAAATCCCCTTCTTTCATACTCCCAAAGCCAGTATCTGATTGCCTCCCTCATCCTCTCCAGCGATGTATAATGGAAGTCATCCCCACCGCAATTGTCACTGTTAAAAAACGAAACCGCCTTGTCGTCCGAATAGACCTTCAACAAATCCTCGGCATCGTCTCCTGCGACCAAACGCAGGCAATAGTTTCCATCATCAAAAACCGGACAGTCCTGATACACATCCCCACAATTTACAATCGACGCGTTCATAAGTTCACTCATCTTATTTTCCTTCTTTCTTTTTCACTGCCACCGTAAGCGCAAAATATTATGTGTTCTATAAAACAACTTCATCATACCATGCTTCTGCGACAGCTATATGTCGTAATTAGATAAAAAATCTTGAGCTGTCCTGATCAGCTCGTTGCGATAAATCTCCGGCGAAATAATTTCCACATGGCTTCCCATGCTCAAAAGCAGCGCTTTCCAAAAACGCTCCCCCGGAGGAACCTGAATCCATATTCTTGATTTTTCCTCTGACCTCTCTTCTATTCTGCTGTCTGGAAAGTATTCTTCCATCAGACATGTATCTTTTTTATCAAAATCCACTTCCAGTGTTACACAAGTTTCACCATATGCCCTGTCTGATTGCTCCATAAGCTCTTGCACCGCCGGATGCTTTTTGTCAGATTTTCCCGGCGTAATCCGAAGCCTGCGGATTCGTGCAACTTTAAAAGTACGGTAAGCCTCCTGCGGAACTGACCATGCAAACAAATACCATGAATACCATTTATACTGCATGGCGAGAGGCTCAACCAGGCGCTGCGTTTCCTTTCCTTGTGCATCCCTGTAAAAGAATTCAACCAATACATTTGTTCTAATTGCCCGCTCCAGTATTTGATTCATTTTTTGCACCTGCTGGTTTTCTCTTGCGATTCCAAAATCAAAAAAGACACTCTGCTCCTGATTCCTGTCCAGAAGCAGATGATACTTTTCAATTAAGCCTGCCAGTGTTTCATTTGCATACGAGGTTGCAAGGCTTTCCAGCGCCTGACGGATCAACTGCTGTTCTTCCTGACGGATATTGCAGTTTCTGACCTTATAGGACGGTAAAATGGAATATCCTCCACTCTTCCCCTGATTAGAATATACAGGAATTCCCGCTTCTGCAATGCTGACCATATCTCTCTGTATCGTTCTGACCGATACATGAAAACGCTCTGCCAAATAACTTGCAGGAACATGGTCATGATTCAGCAAATATATGATAATTTCTAATAAACGGTCTATTTTCATCACTGCTCTCCCATCTTTTCGCTTCTCTCAGATAAGAATACCGAATTTGTTCTGCATTTCTTATCATAATCAAATGCTCTTTTACCAGTTCATTTCCTGTTGTAATTATAGGCGAATTGATACGTTCTTGATAATTACCCACAAAAAACTTGCTCGCTCTCATTTATCAATGTATGGGCAACTATATCTTCAGTACGGAAAATATGCCAAATTGAATATGCAATCGTTTTACTATGATAAACCATTTCATTTTCCAGCCTAAAGTTCCGCCTCAAAAAGAATTTTTTAAAATTTTTTCCAAGCTCCGCAGACCGCGCTGGATGCTCTCGGAGATACGGCTTTTTGCCACTTTTTCAGCCTGTGCGATCTCTGTCTGGCTCATTCCAAGAATGAAGTGGGCGTAAATCCTTTTGGCCTGTTTGTCCGGCAGAGTAGCAATAGCAGCGTGAAGTTCCTGCATGGTTACTTTCCGCTCGTACAGTTCATGGGGCGAAAGTGCGACAAAAACAGCCTCATGCTCCAGCCCATCATCCCGGTCAAGGGAATAGTAAAGCAGCCTCCTTACGGTCAAACTCTTTGAACATTTCAGCAACTTCGTCCGATACTTCCATGAAGCAATCCGATGTATAAAACGGGTAATAGTCCCGAAGATTGATAATAGCCATATTGACCTCCGTTTCGGTTGGTGGTTGACGAGTGACCGAAACGGAAGCGGCGGGGAGCGGCACCGGGGAATAACTTCGGGCCAACATTATTGTACTCTTCCCTCTCCAGGCTTCTCAATACCAGACGCTTTCCGCCAGGACAAACAAAGCTGTCCGTTTCCTCCTCATATTGGAATTCTTTACGTGTGAACTCTGCCTGATAGTGGATGCCGCTGGCTACTCTGGGTGTATAGAAACGGATTACCATTTCCTGAAGCCTCCGGCAGATCAGGCTCCTCCCATATGCCTTATCTGCGCCCGCTGCTTCTATTAGCAGTCCCAGATGGTTCCGCATATACTCTATCCGTTCCAGATATGGATGGGAATCATTCACGTTTCCAGGAGTTACTTCCACATCCACGATGATTCCATGTCTGCTATCCACACTCTGGTGACTCAAATAATGCGGCCCCTCTGGTTTGCCCGGTCGTTTCAGAATTCCAGCATCCGGATCTGTCTGATTGACGGTTTTCTCTCTCTCATTATACATGATAGTGCGCGGAGCTCGGTCAACAATATAGGCCAGTTGCTCCTGCGTCATCCCGCTGGCCTCCCGCGCCTGCTTGATGGCGAGCCCTATATCGTGAAAATCAAACCGTCGTTCATCTCTTTCAACCCGCAATAAGATAAAAAGTGATACTGAACTGAGAAACTTTCCTTTATTTTGTCCAAAATGCAAGAAGGAAAGTCTAATCAATGTAATACAACTTAAAATTTCCGTTATCACAGAGCTAGACGCAAAGACGCAGAGCCGATAACCCATTGATTGATGTGGTTTCGGCTCTGTTTTATTTTCATAAGGAAAGGGAATCTATTATAAAGTCCGTGACGAAATCAGTACAAATATTCCTCCTGACAGACATCCAAATCATATATTTCTTTCGCCGCTTCTTTCCCTACATAACGATAATGCCACGGCTCATAAATGATTCCGGTAATATCGCTTTTGTCATCTGGGTAGCTAGACTGCCCCAATCATTCCATTCGTTCGTCCTCATCAAGAACGTCCCAATCATCTTCGTTTTCCTCCAGTTCCAAATGAACCGGTGGAAATCGCTGTTCATATTGTTCTTTCGCCAGCATACGCACTTCCGGGTGCTTATCCTTCATCCTGTTTTTCAGCCAGGCGAGTTGTTCTTTGGAAAGACGCCAGGGAAGATTCAAGAGCCGGTTGACCGCCATCCGCTCAGTTCTTTCTTCTAACGGCAGGGCGGCACAGGCCTTACAGATATGCGCAGCGTGACCTTTCCCGGAGAATTTCTCATTGGCTTTATATTCCCCACAAATTTTACAGTAATGGCCGTGCTTTTTCAATTTCTTAACCTTCCTCCGCAAGAGAATACAGCTTGCGGACTGCTTTCATCACGATATTCCACTCCAGGTCAGCCGCATAAGAAAACTTTTTCCGATACGCTATCCAAAGCTGCTGCATCGCCGGACTGTCCTCCACCTCGTGAAAGACTTCTTTTGCCTCTGTCAAATGGGCCTCCGTTTCCCGTTTTCGGGCAGTTGCCAGCATCGCATCATGGAGGATCTCTGCGTTCAGTGTGTTCCCTTGAAGCTGTTCCAGAATATAAATGTCGTAGAAATCCCTCATGCGGGTATTGGTCGTTGCTCTGGTTCTCCAATTTCTCAGCCAGCACGGTTTCCAAATTGTATGCCCAGATGTCAATGGAACGGTCCTCCAGCATCAGCTTGAAGCTGTACCGGACTTTCCTCGGTGTAATGGCATCCCCGGTAGAAATGTCAATCTTCAAGGGCGTTACCACTCCGTCGAAAACTGTAGTCATGCTTACACGAATCCCTGGATATTCCGATTCATCCATAATCTCCGAAACCTTATTGACCCGAAAGGTCACGCCGTCATCAATAGGGACAGAAACAATCCCTGCAATCAAATCCGACACATCATCGACATTCACATTGACCCCTTTGACCGTTGCATCCAGGTCCATGGTGGAACGGGCATCCAGGCCAACCATCGCCGCTACCAGCATCCCGCCCCTCAAAATAAATTTGTCCCGGTACTCCGAAAGGGAAATGCGCTCAAGAAATCGCTCCATCATGTAGTTCCGCATCAAAATCTGTGCGTCCGCAGACTTCTTTTTTGAGAGGTTGCGGACCAGGTCTTTTAACTGCTTTGCTGTCTTTATCATAGTAGTACCTCCAAATACTGCCGCAAAATTTTCTCTACCCGGAACAGCTTTGCATAGCGCATCAACGTCCGCAGATTTTTGTCCTTTCTTCTGGCATACATTTTGAGCGCCCCCTGGAACGTCTGCATCTCCAAACTGTTCCGGCTTCGTAACAGGTCGCAGATCGTTCGCTCCATATCATAAGCCGGTACAGTATGCCCAAAGGGGGTCTGCGCCGTTATCAATCCTACATCATGCAGCTCTGCCTTGATGGTAAAGACCTGAACCCCTTCCGCTTTTAGTCTGGTGGGATTGTAGCCGGTCTTTACCGTAACCGTGTACTCGGTTGGCTCACGGTCTGTCAAATCGTGAAAAAACAGGGCTGTCTCATGGGAAAATACCGCCTGTTCAAACCGCAGATGGATCAGGTACATCGCATCTACCCAGGAATCTTTGGAAAGATAAACGCCATGTGCAACCCGTTCCAATTCCCGGTCCTGTACATAATGATAGAAAACCGGTTTGGAAATTCCGGCAGATACCACCTGGGCGGTTTGCAGCATCCCATCCTGAGCCGCCAGCATCCTGTCCAACTGTTCATATTGTCCCATAGCTTCACTTCCTTTCACACTAATATTATACGCAATATTAGTCTAAAAGTAAAGTGGTCGAGGCTACGATTTTGCAGTTCCTCCCATAATTTAACCATATACGCTGTCTTGGATGGCGAATTTCAAATCCTGTACTTTTCCCAGCAACCAGAAGGCCCGTTTGGGCTGCCCAAACGGGCTGTTGAGAAAAGCGATTAGTAACAGGATGAGACCGTTTTGCGGGGAGTATGTCACCAGAACTACCACGCCCAGCAGGGCGATCCCCATGCTGAATAGTCCCAGCACCAAGCCGTTTCAAAATCCTTACAGGGTATTTTTACTGTGAACACATCTCAATGTGATATTCAAAATATTGTTCCTGAAAATCTACCGCCTTTGCGACTTCCTCTTTCGTAAAGTAAATTCCCTCGGGCGCTGCCACGAGTTTATCCTCAACATCGTTATGACGATGGATAATTCCGATAATACGGGCAAAATATTCCTCAATCGGAACGCCTACGCCGAGCAAATATACATCAAGCTCTTCTCCATCACCGCCTAAGACATTGAGTATAGATCCATAATTGATAGGATAAGTGAAGTTGGGATGGTTAGGATGTACGCTTCCGATGGGTCTGTCTATTTTAATTTCAACCATTTTTCCGAGATAAGTTTTGTCATAAAAACTGTGACAGAGGAAGCTGTGTTCGGCACAGGTTTTCCTGCTGAGATCCATTTCCTTTTTGTGTATTCTATTCCGTCAACAGTATATCGGACTATAGGGAAACTCTGCACCGTCAAGCGTATGCATTCTGACCGGTTTCCGATTTACTTTCAACCACCATTGTTTTGAAACGGAAACAACGGTTCCTGTTGTTTTACTATTCATATAATAAACTCCTCCCGTAAAATTCTGATATCTCTATTTCATTTCATTGATTACATTTTGCAGGTTCGCTAAGAACCTACCCACATGGGCACCATCTATCTGCGTGTGGTAAAATCGTAATGATAAAGCCAATCGTCAGACTCATTTTATTGGATACGTTTTTATCTTTTCCGGAGCACTCTTTTTCGGGTCTGATAAATAGCAGCCGTCCATCTGACATATCATTTTCATACCCATTCTCCCAAAGAAACGCATCCAGTACAGCCACTGTTTCCGGCTCAGTATCATAGGACCCTATGTGCATAATCTGAACACCCAAGCTTTCGTCAATCGTCAAACACTCAGCGATGGAGCAGTCTTTCCCTTGGGCTAATAAGAATCAACTAAGCATTTGAATGGCAGAAGCGGCCCGCTCATAGTCGGCACAGACTTGAGCTTTTAAAACAGTCAGGTTTTCCGGACGAACCCCCGCCCGCAACGCTTCCGTGAGCATACTGCTGGATTTACAGAGATCTGACAGCCCCAGGTTTTCACAGATTCCTTTCAACGTATGGGCAGCGCGAAATGCCTCCAAATAATTCTCCAATAAAAGCTGCTCTGTCAAAAGGTCGTAGGTTCCATCGTTTAAAAATTTAATGAGAAACCGCCTTATCATATCTTCACTATACAGACGGGCCAATACTTCGTCATAATTCCCGCCAAGCTTTACATAACATTCTTTCAGGTCCATAAATATCTCCGCTTCTTAAACTATTGTTTCTTTTTTGTAAGCTCTGCAATCACTGATTCCAGATTTCTCATGTCAATGGGCTTAGGCACATGAGCGTTCATTCCTGCGTCCAGCGCTTCCTTAACATCTTCTGCAAACGCATTTGCTGTCATCGCCACGATTGGGATTATCTTCCCACAAGGATGGCCACAGCTCCGAATGGCTCTGGCAGCATCATAGCCATTCATGACAGGCATCTGGATATCCGTCAAAATCAAATCATACTGATCCGGTTCGGACTTCTCAAACGCCTCCAGCAGCTCCTGCCCATTGCTGACGAAATCACACGCTACGTTGTTCATATTCAGCAGCTCCCGCAAGATCTCTGCGTTCAGCTCATTATCTTCCGCAGCAAGTATTGTTATGCCTGTCAGTATGTCATCGGGCGCCTCTGTATCCGGCATTTTTTGATCCTTTGCCTGAACCGTTACAATCGCCTGCTTAAAGCTGGTCAGGAAAAACGGTTTTGCCAGGAACCCATCAATGCCTGCCGCAAGAGCCTCCTCCTCAATCTCATCCCATTCGTAAGCGGTAAGAAGGATAATCGGAATATGCTCCGGCAGCATGGCTCGAATTTCTCTGGCCGTTTGCATACCGTCCATACCGGGCATTTTCCAATCCAAAAGCACAAGGTCAAAGAGTACGCCCTCCTGATGTGCCTGCCCAATCTGCCGGATGGCATTGCCGCCGCCCAATGCGTATTGAACCGACACTCCGGTACCTTCCATGGCGCGGATCACATTTGTGCAAATGCTTTCATCATCATCCACAACCAGTACACGGGTTATCCTGTGGTTTTCCCAAAATTCTTCATCTATATTCTGCTCCTGAATGCGCAGCTCCAAATCAACCGTAAAAAGACTGCCCTCACCCTGTCTGCTCTTTACATCAATCGTCCCGCCCATCAGCTCAACCAGATTTTTTACAATCGGCATTCCAAGGCCGGTTCCCTGTATCTGGTTCGTCACACTATTGATTTCACGGGCAAAGGGTTCAAAAATAACAGCTAAAAACTCTTCCGACATACCGATGCCGTTATCCTGAACCTCAAACCGCAGCCGGACAAAATCCTTTGTTTTTTGCGGGAGCTGGGTTACAGTCATTTGAATCCTGCCGCCAGCCGGCGTGTATTTTACTGCATTCGACAGGATATTAGTCAGCACCTGATTGATTCTCATCCTGTCACCGATCAGGTGTTCCGTTGTTACATTCTTCAGAAAAAGTTCAAATTCCTGCTGCTTTGCTTTGGCCTGCGGCCGGATCATGGTCCCCAGTTCGTCGATCAGTTCTGCCAGATTGATTTCGGTGATGTTCAACGTGGTTTTTCCGCTCTCGATCTTACTCATGTCCAGCACATCGTTGATCAGACCCAGAAGGTACTGACTGGAAGCCGTAATCTTACGGGTATATTCCTTTACCCGCTCCTGATCGCCGGAATCATGATTCAGCAGTACGGTAAGACCTACGATTGCATTCATAGGCGTCCGGATATCATGGCTTATATTATTTAAAAACGTACTCTTGGCCCTATTGGCAGCATTTGCTGCATTCAACGCCGTTTCCAACATGATCTTGTTCTGTCTGTCCTTGGTCCTGTCTGACAGCACTACGATAAATTTATCAGATTGGCCGTCACCCACACGATAAACAGATTCGTAAAACCAACGCTTTTCTGCTGTTTTTCTTTGAGTACGCTCACTTTCCAGCGTAATCGACTGGCCCGGCTGCATCAGATCCAGCTCTGGGTAAGAAATGATCTTTCCACCTATGTATGCAGCTTTTCCTAGTGTTTTAAGATCTGCCGTGACCTCTTCCTTGGAAATGCCGAGCACACGATTCACGTTCGGCGTCACATATTCTACTGCATAAGACTTACTGTTGAGCATTAAAAACACATCATCTATATTTTCCGAAAGAATGCTGAATAGCTGTTCACGGTATTGTATATCCTGTTCCTTACTTTCAATACGTTTGCGGCTTTGCCGTTCAAAAAGCAGAAATATAAGTCCTATGATTAACACGATAAAGACCGCAAAAATAAATATTTGGGACGACTGCAGTATATGGTCTGTATTTTCCATAACGACACTGCTTGGAATTACAGAAATGATATACCACCCCTTCACGGCTTTTATGGGAGAGAAGGTAATGATGTTCTCTGAGCCGTTGAAGGAAAATTGGATAACGCCGGAGTGCCCCTTTGACAGGCTTTCCCTGAAGGTCTGAATATCCTCCTCATCATTTTCCTCTGCAATCATATCAAAAATATTTAAAAACGTCCGGTTACTGTTTTTATGGTATGGGCGGATCAAAACGTCTCCGTTCTGATTTGTTATATAGGAAAAACCACTTTCATTATAAAAGGATATGGAGAACTCTTTTGAAAGATTAGAAACCTTCTCACCCTTTTGCATTAAACCTTGGACTCCATCGGCAAACATGAAGCATTCATAGACTCCCATGGTATTATGTCCATCGTAGATGTTCAAATAGTTTTCCCTGATGCCTTTGCCGGAAAAGGTACGATAAAATTCCAGCTCTTCCGCGCTTAAAAAGCGCCGCTCCTCCAGACGGTTTGAGTATAAGATTCCATTGCCCAGATCAACAACGGTATAATTGGATGTCTCTCCGCCCAGTAGATTCAGATTATTTTGTATCTTGCTTTCCTCATAAGACTCTATTTCCGACATCTTATTGACTAAACTATTTACCCGTTCCTGTTCTATTGTAATATAAGTCTCAAATGCGTGCCCGCCCTGACTGGTAATTTCAAGGGTCTGTTCTGCATTTTGCATCCACAGGGAGGTCTGAACGCTCTTCGTATAATAATAGCAGCCTAAAAGAATACTGCTAAGAATAATTACGATCAGACCATTTACCAAAAATCGTTTTATTCTCATTTCTATTTCCTCCGGGAGCTACTGTTCCAAAAGTCGGTTTAACAGGGTAGCAGCCTCATCTGCAGACATTCCCATTAACATCTGCTGTGTTATCTCAGAAAGAGAAGTGTCCAATGGCAGATTCAGCCTATAATCAGAGCCTATCACAATCTGCCCTCGTTCTAAACACGCAGAAGCGGGAAGGATCGTTTCATCGGCGGGGATTCTATCATCCTGCAGCGGCGTATAGGAGCTTTGGCTGTCACAGTATTCCCATATGCAATCCGGTTGGGTGATACATTCCACAAGCTGCATGGCCTCATCTAAATGCTCGCTGTCAGCGTTAACGCTGATACAGGTGTTCGCGTTGATCACGAGCACACCGCCATCATCCAGAATGGGAAAAGGATGCACACCATAAGAAAACTTAGGGTTCATAGCCGCCACTCTGGGAGTCGCCCAGCCTCCGGTCACCATAAACGGCCGGTCGCCGCCAACGAATAGCTTGAGGTCATCCGAAGTCTGATCTGTCGTCAAAGTCTCTGCGCAGTCGATCCATTTACAGTCGATCATTTCCTCGACCATTTTGATTCCCGGGCGCAGTGCGTTTGCCAATTCTTCCGGTTCACGATTGAATCTTTCGATTGCCGCCGCAGAATCCTGCTGGTAAACAGAATACAGCGATCTGGCCACAATAAGGTATCTGAGCGAAGCATAGTTATTAGCAACAATGGGCGTTATTCCTTTTTTTACAAAATAGTTACAGACATCCACAAAATCATCCCAGTTTTCCGGGACCTTCTGTCCATGTGCTTCCAGCAGATCGTAATTGATATACAATCCGTAGGCAGATATACATATCGGCAGGAAATATGCAGAACCGTCTTTGTTGATAAACTGCTCTTTCATAATATCCTGATACTTTTCAATCGCAGGCAGCTCGGATAAATCCGCTAATTTACCCTGCCCGGTCAATTCGATCACATGGTCATGATCCACCATAAATACATCGTCAAGCCCATTGGCCTGCGCCCGTCTTTCCAACGCATTCCAGTAATCCGCCCCTTTCACGCCCTCGTAAGTTACGACAATATCCGGGTTCTGTTCCATATGGAGGTTCAATATGTTTTCAATCGCTGTCAGATTGAGTGCGTCTGCTTTATATCCAAAAACAGAAAGGAACAAATGCTCCTGTTCTGCAGGCGGTTCATTCTCAATCAGCACGACTTCACTGGAATACCTGCTGCAGCCTGACAGCAAGGTTAATATTAAAAAAATGGATAAAATAGCTTTATGTCGCTTCATTTCCTTGTCCTTTTCCTTCCATCAGACTGTTGCCCGCCAAGCGTTCCACCCGCAATCCCACTTGCTCTCTCTTTGCCTGATATAATAATTTATCTGCTATATTCATTAAATCCGAAGTCTTCCCCGGTCCGTAAACCCCACCAATACTGATAGAAAAGTGCAGCTGTGGATAATCAGAAAAAACGATGTTTTCAACACAGGCTCTAATGGCTTCCAATTTTTTCTGCAGCACATGAAACGGTATCTCCCGAAAAACAATGAAAAACTCATCTCCGCCTAAACGCACGACATCGTCCGTTTTTCTTACACTGTTTTTTATGGCGATGGCTGCCTGCTTCAATGTCATGTCCCCAACCAGATGGCCATAGGTATCATTGACAGCTTTGAAATGATCCATATCCAGCATGGCTGCCGCCGAAATATGAAACATGTCACGCAGCTGCTCCTCGTAATAGCGGCGATTATAACACCCGGTTAGGATATCTACATAAAGTCTGTGGTTATGAGCCGTAATATACTTTACCACGTCTTCTTTTCCATGACCGCCCAGCAAGGTTTCTTCTGTAATCTTATCAACCAACTCCAGCGAATAGGGCAGACCGTCCACCTCCACATAAGTCGCTCGAACATGATAGATACACTCGTCTACAAACTTCAATTTGGTTAGGCTTCCCTTACTTGACATACATTTCGCTGAGATACAGTTTTCACACCGATCTTCTTTGCTCCACATGTCATAGCAGCGGTATTCTGAGTCTTGATGATTACCCGCCTCATCAATGTTAACTTGACAGTTTTTCGTGGTGTCAACCAATCGGACAACATCAAAGACTTTGTTGAGATACTGCAATAATATCCTGGCCTCCGGGCCGCTCATGGAACAATGGTCTGTTCGCTTTTTTTCATAGTGCTGTAGTTGTTCTGTTATATAGCTGGTTTCATTTATTGTGTTCTCAAAGTCAAAGGTATCTTTGGCCGTCAGCTCCCGTTGGAGTGTATCTCCAATATCACGCAGACATTCCAGTAACAAGGGATGGAACACTCCACACTGCCCATCAAAGATCATTTTCATTGCTGTATCATGGGAATACGCTGACTTATAACACCGTTCACTGGTAAGCGCATCATAAACATCCGCCAAGGCGACCACCTGTGCAGAGAGCGGAATGGTATCTCCCTTCAACCCATCCGGATAGCCGCTTCCATCATACCGCTCATGATGCCATCGGCAGATTTCATATGCCGTTTTGAGCAAAGGCTCATTCCGGTCAATGGGCAGATCCATGAGTATATTCGCTCCTGCCATACAATGTCCCTGCATAATCTGGTATTCCCCTACTGAAAGACGGCCGGGCTTATTGAGAATTTCTTCTGGAATGGCGATCTTGCCAATATCGTGCAGCGCCGAAGCCATACTGATCAGAGAAATATCTTCATTGGTGATTTTATTACTGCCGATTTTTAACATATACTGTCGAAGCAGAAGGTCAGTAATGATATTGATATGTATGACATGAAGCCCACTTTCTCCATTGCGGAATTCCACGATATGGGACAAGATGGAAAGCATGAGCCGATTGTCCTTTTCCTTTTTACTTATCTGTTGGGTAATGATCTCCATCAACTGACGTTGTCTTGCAAAGGATAAAATAACATTGGCTACACGGCGGCGTACAATCATCGTGTTATAAGGCCGGGCTATATAATCTGTTGCTCCAAGATCATACGCACGCTCTATAAATTGGGGCGCAGTTTCACTGGATATCATGATGACCGGAATCACATCAATCCAATGTAACCGGCCCATATGTTTCAGCAGCTCCAGTCCGTCCATCTGCGGCATTTGAACATCCAGCAGAATAAGAGACAGATTTGATACATGTTCACGCATTATTTCAACAGCCTGCACCCCATTCTCCGCTTCCAGAATCTCATATTCATCCCCAAGCATAGAGCCCAGCATCTCACGATTTAATTCAGAATCGTCCACAATTAAAACCCTTAATTTTGGTCTGACTTTCAACATATCATCACTCCAGTGAATTTCTTATATTACTTTTTTCCGCACCAATCTGCTCACCTTTGCAAATAGGTATAAGAAAAACTTTACGGCCTTTTCAGCCGCACCTCTTAATTTTTATTTGCCAACGTTTCATTTTTATTTTACTATGATACCCAATCATGCACAAGTAGAAATTACTGTACTAACTCACCCATACACCGCTTTGCTTCAAATTTCATTACCACTATTCTGAATTTTGTAGTATACTAAAAGCAATATGTGTTTGAGCTTTAGAAAGGGCATTTATATTATGAAACGACAGGAAACTCGTTTTTCTTATGTATATGAAGATCTAAAAAAACGTATTGTTTCAGGGCAATTCCAGCCCGGCAGCAAACTCCCTTCTTCCAGAAATCTATGTGAAGAATACAATGTGGGGATTGCGACCATTACGCGGGTACTGGATACCTTAAAGGCTGAAAAATTTATTGATATTCAAATCCGGCAGGCCCCCGTAGTCCTTCCGCACAACTTAACAGGTCCCGGAATAACTGCAATTTTAGAGCAGCGGGATTCTATCTTACAGGTATATGAAACTTATGGGCGATTGTTACCCTATCTGCTTGTATTTGCCTCACATAACTGCTCGGTTGAGTCCATGCCTCATTATCGGCAGGCGCAAAGAGCGGCACAGCAGGGAATCTGTTCCGAGAGCTGGAAGGCTCTGATTGCGTTGACAAGGGATATTTTAAGCGCCAGCCATAATCCTCTGTTATGTGATCTGCATACAGCCTTTGATCTTCAGGGGAATTTTGCGTACTTTTTAGAAAAATGCAGCTTTTCCCAAGATATCATGTACCGGAGGCCAACTTTTGAACCTCGATCAATCATTGAGGTATTATCAGAACGCAATCCAGTGGAACAGTACCATCATTTAAAAGCACTTTATCAGGACATGTCTGCCATCATTACAGAAATTTTCATTCAGATGTCTGACAGCGTTGCCAAGGTTCCCACCCAGGCGCCAGCTGCATTTGAATGGAATCCTCTAAGAGGCAAGGATTACTACTATTCCCGTATTGTCCGTGACTTGACTCGAAAAATCGGAACAGGCATCTACCAGGCCGGGGCTTATTTGCCCTATGAGGCACAACTGGCAAAGCGGTATGGCGTGTCTGCTTACACGGTCAGAAAGGCATTGAGCCTGCTGGAACAAAGAGGCTATACAAAGACTTTAAATGGCAAGGGTACAATGGTTCTGACTCCCGATCAGCTAACACCGAACAGTCACTGATGGATTTTACTACGAAGCGAGATGCCCTTACATATCTTTATTCATTGCAGCTCATGGTGCTATTGTCCTATCCGGTTGCAGCCTACGCTGCACCTCATTTTAGCGAAAATGATTTAATAGTATTGGCTGACCAAATTAAAAAGCCAAGGATTGCGCTCACGAGTTTGTTTCAGATGATTTCTAAACACCTGTCTTTAGAGCCATTACAAGTCATTTGGCATGAAACGAGCCAAATCACAGAATGGGGGTTCTATCTTGCATTTTATCCGCATGGAGCCGATGCAATCGAACAGCTCAATGCAATCACTCGGAGAGCGTATCACTGTCTGCGTTCTGGAAAAAACGCAGAGTTTGCTGAGAATCTGGCTGACTCTTACCGTATGATTTTAGCCTCTGTTCAGGCATATATGGTTGATCAGTACAATTTTACCGAGGCTTTATCGGTTCAGGTCCCCGACAGAGATTCCTTAAAATAAGTGTCAATCAGTTGGAATGTGGAAAACAGCTACATTCCAACTATTTTTCTGACTGTGTTTGCCGTTCTGATTGTCAGTTTGCCGCTGATATCCGCACGTGCCGTCTCCTTCCACCAGTTTGTTTTTTGATAATCCTTCCGGCTGAACGACCAGAATACCGCTTCTTTATAATCCTGAATCTTTTCCAATTCCTCCCTGGGGTCCCCGATCTCGTCCCACACTTCAGCAAATGTAGCCGGAGGCATAATAAAAATCAGATTATCATAGATTTCCTTATTTTCATCACCCCACCAGTCAGGCGCGTGTTGCAAAATATCTTCGAGATCCTCTTTTGATATGACGAAAACCGGAATATCCAGACCAAACCACTTTTTTATCGTTGTTTCAATCCGGTCTGTAAGGCTCCCTATATTCTCTTCATTACTTGAAAAAATCACATTGCCACTGTTCAGATAGGTCTTAACCGCTCCGAACCCAAGCTCCTCAAAAGCTTTCTTTAGTTCAGCCATCGGAACTTTATTTTTGCCACTTATATTGACACCGCGCAAAAGCGCAATATATCTCGTTGCTTCCTTCATGCAAATCTCCATTTCGCCTTATTCTGATATACTCTCAAGGACGGAAAGATCATGTTTGTCCTTATCCTTTAGCTCGTATTAACTGCTGAAGTTTTTCTTGAATGTCCGTTCCCTTTATGCCTATCATGGGAATAGATATGTTTTCTCGCAAAAGCTGGTGAAAAATTTTTTCTATAAATAGTCCCATACCATTGATTTCTGCATCATTGTCCGATGTTGTTTCGACACCACAATTGGGAGAACGATTTGCCCCAATAATACCGATAACTTCAAATCCATATTTCTTATATTCCATGATATGTTGCACTACATAATCAGCCAGTCTTGTTAGTTTCAAATTCGAGTCGGCATTTTGCATTGCTGAACGTATGCGTGTATTCTCTACCACTACCGGGCTATCAGCGCCATGAATATTTCCCCTATCAAGTCCTAAACAGCAAAACTCCGGACAGAGCATTTGGACAATACCAATATCTGCATTTAAGAAAAAATCAACATCCCTGCACTCCTGTCAAACTGATTCGTCATTTCTTACTTTTCGATTGAAATAAACGGAGGAAAGGTATCGGAGCTATCGTTACGCCGCATAGTTTTTGAGTCCACATCAAAACACTTGCCGTTGTATTCATAGTGCAGCTTATTAGCTTTAACATAAAAACAATGTTCCGATTGAAATGCAACGGGCTTAAAATTCCCCTCTTGTATCGGCTGATCCCGATACAAGACCTGATCTTCCGATAACTTCAGCACATCATTTTCAAGACGCACATCATAAATTCCACTTACGATAGCCTCTGCTGCCACGTTTTTCCCTGAAGCTGAAATGAAACGAAAACAGCCAGTCAAACTATTCGTGCTTTTTCGCTTCGCCAGTTCAAATCGGAACAGGGATACACCACTGAAATCTTTTCGCAATTTTTCCCGTTGTCTATCCTTTCCCATGAGCCATATCTTCTCATTAGATACAATAAACATATCCAACTGAAATCCACTCTGAGAATATTTTAGATTAGAGAAAGATATTTGATCAGAGTAAACGCCCTGTAACGCACCATTTTCAAGTTCGTAAACTAATTCCTTTGTAAACAGCGTTTTGCCATCCACATTCGCTTCAATGAAGTTGATGATTTCTTTCATTAGCACCCGACCATCCTTTCAATTTGAAATACACCTTTTCCACCAAGAACGCATAAAAGCAACTTACAATTTTCAAGCCACACAACTTCTTATTTTCTTTTCCGCTCAGCTACACGGCAGCTTTTCTAAATCCCCGCCAACCTCTATGAGATGCCCATTCAGATCTCTATTGTGTTACTCACCGACAAATGAGAATTTAATTCTTTCTAATTTCGGCGATAGCCCCATAATGCAAAATATCAAATTCATCAGGGGCAATCTGTTTCAGAAGCTTTCTATGCTCTTGTTCCCACATGGAAATTTCTTTTTCTGTCAATGAAGCGCCTACACCACGACAGGCTTTCATTCTCCCGTTCCAACTGTCACGGGTAAATGGCACTTTTAAAGTAAATTCCTCATGGTACACAAGTTTAAAATTCTCCTTGTAACAATCAGGTATTTCTATTTGATGAACTGTTTCTCCTGCACCACTCCAATTTGGACTATATTTCAACACAAGTTTTTCATGGCATTTTATCCTCCTCTGCTTTAGAACATATTTGAAAATTTTATTTTTTCTCTAGTTATTCAGAAGTTTTGTTAAATCCTCAACGGAAGCATCCATCTTCACAGAAACTTCCTCCATCATCATGCCGGATGCAAGAATTCTGCATATCTCAAGCGTTATATAGCTACTTATTTTCTGCAAATTGTATTTGAGAAAATTAATATGATTATAATATCTGCAAATATAATTACTCCCATGATATACTCAAATACTGTAGGTAATACATTTTTAAACAATAGATGAATCGTAGTCAGAACAACTATAACAGCCATTCCAACACCTACCGTTCTGCACAATTTTTTAGAGTTATATCTTTTTCTTTCTTCCGCAGAACTTGTATTATATCCTGCAATAAACCATTTGCCGTGTCCTGAAATTAGAATGATTGAAAGTAATATCCCTAAAACTATTACAATCCATTCACCCGCTGATACATCTGCAAAATTCATTACCTCACCAACTTTCAACTTATTTGTCTACTGCAAATTAACTATTCAGAAGTTTTGTTAAATCCTCAATAGATACGTCCATTTTCGCAGATACTTCTTCCATAGTCATTCCAGAAGCAAGAAAACGTTTTATCACCATCTTCATATCCTCGCCAACCTCTATGAGATGCCCATCCAGATCTCTATTGTGTTACTTACCGGAAAATTTAAATTGATGAAAGAGGGTCTATATTGAAATCCAGTATCGTTGAATAATTCCACTTTCACTAAGTCCTACTGTATCAGGGATTTCTTTTTCCAACATGCCCCCATTTTTTACAATCGTTTTTTGTGATGCTTCATTCTTTTTATCGCATGTTAGTAAAACTTTGCTTTCTCCAAACTCACGACAGATAGGTAAAATCAATCTTAACATTTCGGACGCATA
>Ga0129308_1000416_pt1 | contig 65064 bp, 61 predicted proteins | sample L827metagenome_FD_94440 | JGI IMG/M metagenome (GOLD analysis project Ga0129308, IMG submission 94440) | Ring-tailed lemur group fecal microbial communities from Wisconsin, USA - L827 metagenome | ecosystem: Host-associated > Mammals > Digestive system > Large intestine > Fecal | place: USA...
AAGGTATATTCTTCTGGGAGGCGAGGGTGGCCCCGGGAAAATTCGGGGAATTTTTGATGAACGGGGGATAGGGATATGCTGTTAAAAGTGGCGGGCTGCCTTATCATCCTGGCTTCCGCCTCCGGGTACGGACTGGCAAAAGGCCTGGAATACAAGAAGCAGGTGGAAGAAATGAGAACCCTTGAAAGAATTATCTGGCAGCTCCGCGGAGAAATCTCCTACACCAAGGCGGCGCTTTCCGATGTGTTTTACCGCGTGGGAGGCCGCCTTTCAGGGCCTTATAAGGAATGGATGCGCTCTCTTTCAGACGAGCTTAGGGAATACAGTACGGAAAAATTTGAAGAGATATGGAAGCGGGTTACCATGGATAAACTGCGGGATATTTCGCTCCCTGAAAGTGAGTGGAAAGAGCTTCTAAAGCTGGGCACTCAGATGGGGTATCTGGATATACGGATGCAGGAGATGGCGCTGGAATGGTATGGAAACCAGATGAGGGGCAGAGGAGAGTCCATGCAGGAGATGCTGGCTGAAAAAAGAAAGCTCTTTGGCTGCCTGGGCGTGATGGGCGGTGCCTTTCTTGTGATTTTACTGATTTAGTCGGGAGGAGAGTATGAGCGTAAATCTGATATTTAAAATTGCGGCTGTCGGAATATTGGTGTCGGTCTTGAGCCAGGTGCTGAAACACAGTGGAAGAGAAGAGCAGGCATTTTTGACCAGCTTCGCAGGGCTTCTCCTGGTTTTATTCTGGATCGTGCCGTATATCTACGACCTGTTTGAAAATATCCGCAGGCTGTTTGCATTGTGATGCGGCAGAAAGGAGACGGCATGACGATCATACAAATAGCAGGAGTCGGGATCATCGGAACCCTGCTTGCGCTGCAGCTAAAATCGGGAAAAAGTGAATATGGAATTTATCTTGGGATTGCAGTCAGTTTGGTGATATTTTTTGCCATGAGCGGGAAACTCGAGATCATCCTGGACACCATTCATCTGATTGAGGGGTATCTGCGCCTGAATCAGGCGTATATCACTGCCATGCTGAAAATGCTGGGAGTGACCTATATCGCAGTGTTTGCTGCGGATATTTGTAAGGATGCAGGCTATCAGACCGTCGCAGGCCAGATAGAAATCTTTGCAAAGCTGACGATCCTGGCCCTTGGGATGCCCGTATTTCAGGCACTTTTAATCACGATTCAGGATTTCCTAAAGTGAGGTGGCATAAGGTGAAAGACGGGTGGAAAAAATGGCTGGTCATGCTTCTTCTGGCAGTTCTGGCACTGCATGGAGCGGAGGAGGTCTGCCTGGGAATGTCCGCAGTGAAAGCAGAAGATGCGGATGAAAACAAGGCAGAAGAAGCCGGGGAGGCAAAAAAAGTGCAGGAGCAGGCGGAAGAAATGATCCTGGGGGAAATAGAATTTGAGGAGCTTAACCGCGCAGTAAGAAAGGCGTTCCCGAAGGAAAGAATTACATTCGAGGATCTTATGGACGCTTTACTGGGAGAGGGGGAAACGCTACCGAGGGAGCTTGTGGCAGGATATGCTGCCGATACGCTGTTCTATGTACTGAGGGCAAACAGGCCGGCGATGATCTCTCTTTTGCTTCTCGTGATCGTGGCGGCGGTTTTCTCTAATTTTTCTTCTGTGTTCGGGAGCAGGCAGGTAGCGCAGATTGGTTTTTATATCGTGTATATTCTTCTCGTTACGACCTGTCTGCAGGCGTTCAAAGCGACCGTGCAGGAGGTGACGGACAGTATAGGGCAGCTCACAGGCTTCATGCAGGTGTTGTCCCCGGTTTATTTCCTCACCATGTCCATTGCGGTGGGGAGTGTGAGCGCCATCTCCTTTTACCAGCTCACCCTGCTTGTCATTTACCTGGTGGAGCTTTTTATCCTGCATTTTCTGCTGCCCCTGATTCATGTTTATCTGATGCTGCAGGTGATTAATTTTCTCTCGGAAGAGCCGTATCTGACGAAGCTTGCGGAGCTTACCCAGACTGTGATCGGGTGGAGCCTCAAAACAGTATTGGCGGTGGTGACCGGATTTGGTTTCCTTAGAGGGCTGATCGGGCCGGCAGTGGATACGGTGAAACGAAGTACATTTACCAAAGGAGCGGAAATGATTCCCGGTGTGGGGGATGCCATCGGCGGCATGACGGAAATAATTCTGGGGACTGCCGTGATGCTGAAAAACGGAGTCGGCGCGGCAGGAGCAGTGCTTGTGGTGGGAATCTGCCTGGTTCCGATTCTGAATATGGGGGCGCTGACGTTACTTTACCGGGGGATGGCAGCCCTGATCCAGCCCATCTCTGACAAACGGATCGTGGAAATGGTGAATAGTGTGGGGGTGGGGTGTCAGATGCTTTTACACGTCGTATTTACAACCGGAGTCTTGTTTTTGATCACGATCGCGGTGGCAGCTGCCGTCGTAGGAAGTTAGTGGGGTGGAAGGATGTTTGACTATGTATATGAGTGGCTTAAGAATCTGGTTTTTTATATGATTCTTGTGACGGCGGTCATGCAAGTGATACCGGGCAGGGGATATGAGAAATACATCCGGTTTTTCTGTGGTTTGATTCTTGTTATTCTTCTTACCACGCCACTTTTCAGCCTTATGGGAGCGAAAGAACATTTCAAGGAGCTGTACGATGGGGCGGAATATGAACGGATGCAGCGGGAAATGGAGGAGGCTGCCGATTACATTGAAAGCCTTAAGAATCCATTCGGGGAGTAAGGAGGAAGACGGCGATGGACGGGAAATGGAATATCAAAGTTTTATGGAAGGAACTGCGGAGCAGGAAGAATTCCTGGCTGATCTTGCTTCTTGTAGGGCTTTTACTGGTGGTGATCGCTCTTCCCGCTTCGGGGACAAAGACAGGGACGACAGAAGCGGAAGAAGGAAGCGGGGATTTGGAAATGAAGGAGAAATGGTCTGAGGATTCCTATGAGCAGCTTCTGGAGGCCCGCCTGGAGCAGACACTTTCTAAAGTGAAGGGAGTGGGAAAGAATTCCGTCATGATCACGCTGTCTGCCTCTGCGGAGAATGTGGTGGAGAAAGACCGTGAGATCAGCAGCGAGAGTACGAAGGACGGGGAAAGTACGGATACCTCGAAAAGAAGCACCTCCTCGGAAACCTCTGTTTACACCGGGGGAGCGGGGGAGGAGACGCCCTATGTAAGCAAGCAGCTCAGTCCGAAGATTCAGGGTGTGCTGGTTGTGGCAGAAGGTGGGGATGACCCTGTGGTAGTGGAAAATATCACCGAAGCAGTTCAGGCATTATTTGGAGTAGACACGCATAAGATTAAAGTAATGAAGAGCAATTAAAAATATGTGAACCAGGAGGAAGGACGTTGAAACGAATTTTAAAGAAAAACCAGATTATTATTGCGGCGCTGGCGGTGATGATCGCAGTGGCGGGTTACCTGAATTATTCGGGGAAGATTTTTGGCGATAAAAAGGGGACAGAGGAGGCAAGTTCAGAGCTTGCGGGAAAAGAGCTCCTGGACATCTCTGATGAGGATGCCGCTGAGACGGATGGAGAAATTGCAAGCCTTGACGGCGAAGTGGAGGGAACTCCGGGAGAAGCGGTGCTTACAAGCAGTCAGGCTAGCGGTGTGGTGGCGCAGGCCAAGGTGAGCCGGGAGCAGGTGCGGGCGAAAAACAAGGAAACTCTGCAGGCGATCATTGATGATGAGAATATCAGCGAACAGCAGAAAACGGATGCGATCGCTCAGATGGTTACCATGACTGAGATGGCGGAAAAAGAGGTGGCAATCGAGACGATGCTGGCAAGCAAGGGCTTTACCGAAGCGGTTGTGAGCCTTACCGAAGAGGGAGCGGACGTCGTGGTGAACAGTTCGGATCTGTCGGATGCCAGAAGAGCGCAGATTGAAGATATTGTCACACGGAAAGCAGGCGTGGACGCCTCTAACATTGTGATCACGCCGATACATACAGGGGATAAGACGGATTCTTCTGAGAAAGCGGAAGAATAAAAGAATGAAAGTTCACAATATACGGAAAATATTTCTAAAAACATTTGCAGGAAACATATAAGCTGTGTTAGACTTAAATATTGTTGAGAATACTATGTAAAAAAGAAAAGGAAGCTAAAGAATATGGCAGATTTTACGAATGAAATCAAAAAACGAAGAACATTTGCGATTATTTCCCATCCGGATGCCGGAAAGACGACGCTTACCGAGAAATTTCTGCTTTACGGGGGCGCGATCAACCAGGCGGGATCGGTAAAGGGAAAAGCCACCGCCAGACATGCGGTTTCCGACTGGATGGAGATCGAGAAGGAGAGAGGTATCTCTGTTACTTCCTCCGTGTTACAGTTTGAGTATGATGGATATTGTATCAATATTCTGGATACTCCGGGACATCAGGATTTCTCGGAGGATACCTATCGAACTTTGATGGCTGCCGATTCAGCGGTGATGGTGATAGACGGTTCAAAAGGCGTGGAGGCACAGACCAGGAAGCTCTTTAAGGTCTGTGTCATGCGCCATATTCCTATTTTTACATTTATAAATAAGATGGACAGAGAAGCGATGGATACCTTTGAACTTCTCGATGATATCGAGAAAGAGCTGGGGATCGCCACCTGTCCGATTAACTGGCCTATTGGTTCAGGTAAGGCCTTCAGGGGAGTATATGACAGAAATACCAGTGAGCTGGAGATCTTCTCTGATACCAAGAAGGGGACAGCGGTAGGTGCGGTAGAAAAAGCACCAATCGACAGCGAGCGGGCAAAGGAGATAGTAAGTGAGGAGCAGTACGCACAGCTTCAGGAGGAGATTGAGCTCCTGGACGGCGCAAGCGCTGAATTTGATCAGGAACTGGTCAGCAAAGGAGAACTGTCTCCGGTATTTTTCGGATCAGCTCTTACCAACTTTGGTGTGGAAACCTTCCTTCAGCATTTCCTGAAAATGACGACTTCGCCGCTTCCGAGAATGTCGGATAAGGGACTTATCGATCCTATGAAGGAAAAGGATTTCTCTGCTTTTGTGTTTAAAATCCAGGCAAATATGAATAAAGCACACCGGGACCGGATCGCGTTTATGCGAATCTGCTCCGGCGAATTTGATGCGGGAATGGATGTATTCCATATCCAGGGCGGCAAAAAAGTCCGCTTGTCTCAGCCACAGCAGCTGATGGCGAGCGAGAGAAAGATGATAGATAAAGCTTATGGCGGTGATATTATCGGTGTGTTTGACCCGGGTATTTTTTCCATAGGCGATACACTCACCAACTCACCGGAGAAATTCGCCTATGAGGGAATTCCGACTTTCGCCCCGGAGCATTTCGCAAGGGTGCGCCAGGTGGATACTATGAAGCGGAAGCAATTTATCAAAGGAATCAACCAGATTGCCCAGGAAGGTGCGATCCAGATCTTCCAGGAGTTTAATACCGGAATGGAAGAGATCATCGTGGGCGTAGTAGGCGTACTTCAGTTTGACGTGCTGAAATACCGCCTGGAGAATGAATACAACGTCGAGATCCGACTGGACAGCCTGCCGTATGAGCATATCCGATGGATCGAGAATGAAGAGATCGATATGGACAAGCTGAAGGGAACGTCTGATATGAAGAAAATCAAGGATCTGAAAGACCGTCCGCTTCTGCTGTTCGTAAATAGTTGGAGCATCCGTATGGTTCTGGAAAGAAACGAAGGGCTTAGGCTGGCGGAGTTTGGCCGCTAAGACAGCAGGGCAGCCCTCTTCAAATATTTTCTTTCCAACTCAAAAGAAGTATGCTACAATAACCGTAGGAATGTGCGGATGATTGATCCAAACAAAAAGGAGGAAGAAATCATGAGTAAAGAAGAAAGAAACACATATAAGATCGCAACCGATGAGAACCTGGGCGAAGTGCAGATCGCAGATGAGGTCGTTGCTATCATCGCAGGTCTTGCTGCGATGGAAGTAGAAGGGGTATCCTCCATGGCGGGCAATGCGACCAGAGAACTGATCAGCAAGCTTGGTATGAAGAGTCTTTCCAAAGGGGTGAAGGTAGATGTTTTGGAAGGAATCGTGACCGTTTCTTTGGCACTGAACTTAAAATATGGTGAGAACATCAAGGATACCACCTCAAAAGTACAGGAAAAAGTGAAGGCGGCCATCGAGAATATGACCGGACTTACCGTTGCAGATGTGAATATCCGTGTTGCCGGTGTGGACATGCCTGAAGAAAACTAGACGCAGGAAGTAGGATTATGGGAAGAAGCGAACAAAGAGAACACATTTTCAAATTGATTTTCGGCACGGCTTTCAGTGAAGAGAGCCAGATGGACGAACAGATGGAGCTATATATGGAACAGCTCGGCGAGATCCGGGATGCTGACAGAAGCTACATTCTGAACAAGGCAAAGGCTGTCGCGTCGAAGATCAAAGAGATCGATGCCATGATAGACGAACACGCGGCGGGATGGAAGCCCAGCCGTATGAATAAGGTGGATCTGTCCATCCTTCGTCTTGCAGTGTATGAGATGAAATGGGACGAGGATGTCCCGGTAAAGGTTGCCATTAACGAGGCGGTGGAACTGGCGAAGAAATTCTCCGGCGATGACGGCCCGTCTTTTGTGAATGGAATTCTGGGAAAGATGGTGTAGTTTCTACGCCGAAGCAGGAGATTAGATGCAGAATGTATATACTGTGAAGCAGGTCAATGCGTATGTGAAGAATATGTTTGCGCAGGACTTTATGCTGAACCGAATCTACGTAAAAGGCGAAGTGTCAAATTGTAAGTATCACACTTCGGGACATATATATTTTTCTTTGAAAGATGAGTCCGGAACGATTGCCTGTGTTATGTTTGCCGGGCAGCGCGGCGGGCTTTCTTTTCGTATGCGGGAAGGCCAGCAGGTAATCGTGCTTGGGAGCATCAGCGTGTACGAAAGAGACGGCAAATACCAGCTCTATGCGAAAGAGATCCGTCTGGACGGAGCCGGTCTTCTGTATGAAAAGTTTCAGATGCTGAAAAAAGAACTGGAAGAAATGGGAATGTTCGCCCCTGAATACAAGAAGCCGATTCCTGCCTATGTAAGGACTGTGGGAGTGGTCACCGCGCCCACGGGAGCGGCGATCCGCGATATTATTCATATCGCGCGCAGGAGGAATCCGTTTGTACAGATCATTTTGTATCCGACTCTGGTACAGGGAGAAGGAGCAGCTGCAAGTATTGTGCGCGGTATCCGGGCCCTGGAAGCAAAGGGTGTGGATGTGATGATCGTGGGGCGCGGAGGCGGTTCTATTGAGGATCTCTGGGCCTTTAATGAGGAAGCAGTGGCGAGGGCAGTGTTTGACTGCAGTATCCCGGTGATCTCTGCCGTAGGACATGAGACGGATACGACGATCATCGATTATGTGGCGGACCTGCGTGCTCCGACACCGTCAGCAGCGGCCGAGCTGGCTGTCTACGAATACCGGGAGATCATATCTCTTCTTAGAGGGTATGCCGACCGGATGGGACGCAGCATGGAGGCGGGACTTCGCCTTGGACGGCTGCGTTTTGAGAAATACCGGGATAAGCTGTCTTATCTAAGCCCCTCCGTGAAGCTGCGGGAATATCGTCAGCGGCTGGCCGACTACGAGGAGCAGATTCCGGAGCTGATGAGAGAAAAGCTTGAGCTGGCGCGAAAAGGGCAGGAGGAACGTGCAGGTGGGCTGTCACTGCTTATGGATGGGAGAATAAAAGAGGGCAGGCATCAGCTTGCTATTTATATAGAAAGAATGCGGGGGCTCTCTCCCCTTGCAAAACTCAATCAGGGGTTTTCTTACGTTCAGGATTTGGGCGGCCGTAATATTACCAGTATTGAGAAAGTGAAAAAAGAAGATGAGCTTGAAATCTATGTAAAAGATGGGATCATTGCGGCGGCGGTGATGGATGTCCGGCGCCCTAAGGAGGCATTTTACGCCGGGAAGGAGACTGAAAATGGAAGAAAAGGAACCGCTTCAAAATGAGAAGGAAGAGCAGGAAACTCTGGAGAGCCTGTTTGCAGGGCTTGACGGTGTCGTGGAAAAGCTGGAACAAGGCGAGACTTCACTGGAAGAATCCTTTCGGCTGTATCAGGCGGGAATGGAGATGCTGAAAAAATGCAGCGAGAAGATTGACGCGGTGGAGAAACAGGTTTTGATCCTTGAAGAGAATGGAGAGACGCATGAATTTTAAAGAAGAGCAGCAAAAGAAGGTACAGGAAATAGAGAAAATTCTGAAAGGATATCTTCCAAAAGCTGAAGGATATCAGAAAGAGATCATGGAGGCTATGGCATACAGTGTGATGGCGGGAGGCAAGCGTCTGCGCCCTATGCTGATGCAGGAGACCTACCGTTTATTTGGCGGGGAGGGAAAAGTGGTGGAGCCGTTCATGGCGGCATTGGAGATGATCCATACCTATTCCCTGGTGCACGATGACCTTCCTGCTATGGATAACGATGAATACCGCCGTGGAAGAAAGACGACCCATGTGGTCTACGGGGAAGCGATGGGGATTCTGGCGGGAGATGCACTTCTCAACTATGCATTTGAGACAGCGGTCAAGGCATTTGAGATCGCACCGGATCAGTACACAAGAATTGCAGGGGCACTTACGATTTTATCTGAAAAAGCCGGAATTTACGGGATGATCGGCGGCCAGGTGGTGGATGTGGCATCCTGTGGAGTGGGCCTAGACAAAGAGGTGCTGGATTTTATCTATGAGTTGAAGACAGGGGCGTTGATCGAATGTGCAATGATGATCGGTGCAATTCTTGCAGGCGCAGGAGAAGAAGAGGTTCGTAAAGTAGAGAAAATCGCTTCCGACGTGGGAATCGCATTCCAGATTCAGGATGATATTCTGGATGTGACAAGCACCACCGAGGAACTGGGAAAACCGGTCCACAGTGATGAGAAGAACGAGAAGACAACCTATGTGACCCTCAAAGGCCTTGAGGCGGCAGCAAAGGATGTGGAACTGCTTTCCGAAGAAGCACTTCGGCTTCTTGGCGGACTTCCCGGCGCCAACCCGTTCCTTGTGGAGCTGATCCGGGAACTGATACACAGGAGAAAATAGAAGAATATCCGGCAGGGTTCTTCTGGCTGGGGCAGGAGAGATGCCGGTACTTTTGGGGATAAAGAGGTGCGGATATGTATCTTGAACGGATTCATAAAGCAAATGATATAAAATTTTTAAATGACGACGAGCTGGATGATCTGGCGGAAGAGATTCGTAATTTCCTGATAGAGAAGATCAGCAAGACGGGAGGCCACCTGGCCTCTAATCTGGGTGTAGTGGAGTTGACGATGGCCATGCACCTGAATTTCGTGCTGCCTGAGGATAAGCTGATCTGGGATGTGGGACATCAGTCCTATACCCATAAGCTTCTGACCGGACGAAGGGATGGGTTTGATGAACTACGCAAATACGGGGGAATGAGCGGATTCCCGAAACGCAAGGAGAGCGACTGCGATGCGTTTGATACCGGGCACAGTTCTACCTCCATCTCGGCAGGCCTTGGGTATGTGCGTGCGAGAGATATCCTGGCGGAGGACTATTATGTGGTTTCGGTGATCGGGGACGGTTCCTTGACTGGAGGCATGGCCTATGAGGCCCTGAACAATGCGGCGACGCTGAAAACGAATTTTATCATCGTGCTGAATGACAATAATATGTCAATTTCCAGAAATGTAGGAGGAATGTCCCGGTATCTGGACGGACTTCGAACGGCGGAGGCATATACGGATCTGAAAAATGCAGTGGAGCTGGCGGTGGGCAGCATTCCCCTGGGTGGAGAAAAGATGGTCCGGCACATCAGACGGACCAAAAGCAGTATCAAGCAGTTATTTGTGCCCGGCATGTTCTTTGAAGATATGGGGATTAAATACTTAGGCCCGGTGGATGGGCATAACTTGAAGGCACTGAACCGGGCGTTTAAAGAAGCAAAACGTGTGCATGGCCCTGTGCTTCTGCACGTACTCACCAAAAAAGGAAAGGGATATTTTCCGGCGGAGAATAACCCGGCCAAATTCCACGGAACCGGGCCCTATGATATCGCCACTGGAGAGCCGGTAGGAGGAGACGGAAGGGATTCCTGGACGAAAGTATTTTCCAAAGTGATGCTGGACCTTGGAAAGAAGGATGAGAAGCTGGCGGCGATCACGGCGGCCATGGAAGACGGTACCGGACTGTCCGCGTTTCATGCAGTGTACCCGGAGCGTTTTTTCGATGTGGGGATTGCCGAAGGACATGGAGTGACATTTGCGGCAGGTCTTGCGGCAGCGGGAATGCATCCGGTATTTGCCGTATATTCTTCTTTCCTGCAAAGAGGGTTCGACCAGATGATTCATGATGTCTGTCTTCAAAATCTACCGGTGGTTTTTGCCATAGATCGGGCGGGGCTTGTTGGAAGCGACGGGGAGACCCATCAGGGAGTCTTTGATCTGTCTTATTTATCCCTGATTCCCAACATGACGGTTATGTCTCCGAAGAATAAATGGGAGCTTGCCGATATGCTGCGGTTTGCGGTGAGACTGGGGTCTCCTGCGGCAATCCGTTATCCGCGCGGGACGGCGTACGACGGGTTTAAAGAATTCCGGCAGCCGGTGGAATACGCAAAAAGCGAGGTCATCTTTGATGAGGAGGACATCGCACTTCTGACCGTAGGACATATGTTTGAAACAGGCGTCAAGGTAAGAGAAAAGCTAAGGGAGATCGGATATCGCTGCACTCTTGTAAACGCGCGGTTTGTTAAACCGATCGATGAGAAAATGCTTTTGTTTCTGGCGGAAGAACACCGTCTGGTGGTTACGCTGGAAGAGAATGTGCCAAGCGGCGGATTTGGAGAAAAGGTCCGTGAAATCGCGGAAAAGAAGTGTCTGCCATACCGGGTGCTGAACCTGGCGCTCCCGGATGATTATATCGAACACGGAAGCGTAGATGCGCTCCGCAGGGAAGTGATGCTGGATGCAGATTCGGTTACGACACGTATTGTAACGGAATACCTCGCACGCAGGTGCATGGAAGTCGGAGAAAAGAAGGAATAGACGATGAAAGAAAGGTTAGATATATTACTGGTAAAAAGAAATCTTGCTGCTTCCCGGGAAAAGGCGAAAGCGATCATCATGTCAGGGAATGTATTTGTGGACGGACAGAGAGAAGACAAAGCAGGGACGGCTTTTGAAGATACTGTGAGTATTGAGGTAAAAGGGCACACCCTCCCGTATGTGAGCCGGGGAGGCCTGAAGCTGGAAAAAGCGATTAAAAACTTTGATTTGTCTGTAGACCAAAAAGTGTGTACGGATGTCGGTTCCTCCACGGGGGGCTTCACAGACTGTATGCTGCAGAATGGGGCGAGAAAGGTATTTGCCATCGATGTGGGGCGTGGCCAGCTTGACTGGAAGCTCCGTCAGGATGAACGGGTAATCTGTATGGAAAAGACGAATATCCGTTATGTGGTGCCTGAAGATCTGGGAGAGCCGATTGACTTTTCGTCCATCGATGTGTCATTTATTTCTCTTACGAAGGTGCTTCTTCCAATCTGGAATTACCTGAAGCCGGGGGGAGAAGTGGTGGCTCTGATCAAACCGCAGTTTGAAGCGGGAAGAGAAAAGGTTGGGAAAAAAGGGGTGGTGCGGGAAAAGAGTACCCACATTGAAGTGATAGAGAAAGTGATCGGCTATGCGTTGTCGATCGGATTTTCCGTAAAAGCACTGGAATTTTCTCCCATTAAAGGACCGGAAGGAAATATAGAATATCTGGTTCATCTGAAAAAATGCGGGATAGATGCGGCAGAATTGTCAGAAGGCGTAAGTGCAGCGAAGGTGGCAGATGCAGCATTTGAGGCGTTTGCGAAATAAGAAGCCGCAAAATACGGTGCGGAGAAATCCGCAGATATAGGGGAATCTAGTCTCTTTTTGCATCAGCAGCAAAGTAAGAGTGCGGCACAAAAACGAGATTGCAGCAAAGGAATTATGACGAGATGAATTATTTCTACATTATTACAAACAGCATGAAGGATGCGGATTATGCGATCACGGACAGGATCATTACCTGTCTGGAAGAGCATGGAAAGCAATGTTTTCTATATGACGGGGGAGAAGTGCCGCAGCACATGGATTGCGCTCTGGTGCTTGGGGGAGACGGCACATTTATCCAGGCATCCCGGAAACTTCTGGGAATGGATGTCCCAATGCTAGGGATCAATATGGGAACATTGGGATATCTGACCGAGGTGGAGGTACAGAATGTGGAGAGCGCGATCGGACAGCTCATTGAAGGCAGGTATTCGGTGGAAGAGCGAATGATGCTGTATGGTTCGGTTGCCGGCGGCACAAGCGATGTGGCGCTGAATGATATCGTGGTGGGCCGGAATGGGTCCTTGAAGATCGTGCATTTTAATCTATATGTAAACGGGGAATACTTAAATTCCTACCAGGCAGACGGTGTGGTCATCTCGACTCCTACCGGATCAACGGCGTATAATCTGTCGGCAGGAGGACCGATCGTGGAGCCTACCGCCTCGTTGATTTTGGTTACCCCGATCTGTTCTCATGCGCTCAATTCCAGCAGCATCGTATTTTCGGATAAGGATGAGGTTGAGATTGAGATCGGCTCCCGAAGAGACGGTACGCCGGAGGAGGCAGCCGTCACATTCGACGGCGCGGACATTACCACGATCCGTACCGGGGATAGGATACGCATTAAGAAATCGCGTAATACGGCAAAAATCATTAAGCTCAGTAAGATCAGTTTTTTGGAGACATTGCGTGAAAAGATGAAAGGAAATTAGAGATGAAAGGTAACCGACATGCAAAAATTGTAGAACTGATCCACCAGTATCAGATCGAAACACAGGAAGAATTGGCACAGAGACTGGTGGAGGCAGGCTTTAAGGTGACGCAGGCGACGGTATCCAGAGATATCCGTGATTTAAAGCTGACGAAAGTGCCTGCCGAGAATGGGAGGCAAAAGTATGCGGTACTTCAGAATGAAAAGAACGTACCGGAGGAAAAATACATCCGTATCTTGAAAGACGGGTTCGTATCCATGAATATGGCGCAGAACATCCTTGTGATCAAGACGGTTTCCGGCATGGCCATGGCGCTGGCCGCTGCACTTGATGCCATGCAGTGGGAGGAGATTGTCGGCTGTATCGGTGGGGACGATACCATCATGTGTGCGGTGCGCACAGTTGACGATACGATCCTTTTGATGGAAAAGATGAAGAAGTTATTGGGCGAATAGCAGGAGGAAGCATGTTACTGAATTTACATGTAAAAAATCTTGCGCTGATCGATGAGGCGGAAGTAGATTTTTCGGAAGGGCTGAATATACTGACCGGAGAGACCGGAGCAGGGAAATCCATTGTGCTGGGAAGTGTAAATCTTGCTCTTGGCGGACGGTACACGGCAGATATGTTGAGGAAGGGAACGCAGAACGGTCTGGTAGAGCTGACTTTTGACGTAAAAAGTGAAGAAACCAGAAAAAAACTGGCGGTAATGGATATTTTCCCGGAAGATGGGCAGGTTATCATCAGCAGGCGGCTGATGGAAGGAAGAAGCACGGCACGCATCAACGGTGAGACGGTGACGGCGGGAAGACTAAAGGAAGCGGCTTCGGTGCTGATTGATATCCACGGACAGCATGAGCATCAGTCTTTGCTCTATAAGAAAAATCATCTGGCGATCCTGGACGCATTTGCGGCGGAAGCGGAAGAAATCCGCGGGGAAGTAAAAGAGGCTTATCGTATCTACCGCGTAGATAAAAAGGAGCTGGAGGAAGCGGATACCGATGAGAGCCAGCGCCAGAAAGAGGTAGATTTCCTGGAATTTGAGATTGATGAAATCCGAAATGCGAATCTCACATCTGCGGAGGAAGAAGAAATCGAAGAAACTTACCGGAAAATGACAAACGGAAAACGAATGGTGGAGAATCTGGAAGAGGCCCATGCGTATCTGGAAGGAGACGGAAATGCAAGTGCATCGGAGGCTGTCGGACGTGCTGTGAAGGCCGTTTCGGAGATCGCAGGGATGGATGCGAAGGCCGGTGAGCTTTACGGACAGCTTCTGGAAGTGGAAAGCCTTCTGGGAGATGTGGGCCGGGAGCTTCGGGATTACACAGATTCCCTTTCTTTTTCGCCGGAGATGTTTTATGAGGTCGAAACGAGATTGAACGAAATTAATCGATTAAAGGCGAAATATGGAAATTCGGTCGAAGAGATTTTGACATATCTCGACGAGAAAGAACAAAGACTACAGGTTTTAAAAGATTACGACAATTATCTGGAGAACCTGAGAGACAGAGTATACGCATCTGAAAAGAATCTAGAAAAAAAGTGCAGTGCTCTAAGCAAGCTGCGGAAAGAACATGCCGTGAAACTGAAAGAGCAGATCAGAATGGCGCTTTTGGATTTGAATTTTTTTGACGTACAGTTTGAGATTAGTTTTGCACAAACGAAGGGGTATACCCCGGAAGGAAAAGATGAAGTAGAGTTTCTGATCTCCATGAATCCGGGACAGCCGTTAAAGCCTCTTTCGGAGGTGGCGTCAGGTGGTGAGCTTTCCAGGATCATGTTGGCGATCAAAGCAGTGCTGGCGGATAAGGATGAGATTGAAACTCTGATTTTCGATGAGATTGACGTGGGAATCAGCGGGCGGACCGCCCAGAAGGTTTCCGAGAAAATGGGTGTGATCGGGAAACGGCATCAGGTTATCTGCATCACTCACCTGGCGCAGATCGCAGCCATGGCGGACACCCATTTTGCGATTGAGAAGCATGTGGAATCAGAAATGACAAAAACCGATATCCGCAAATTGGACCGGGAAGCATCGATTACAGAATTAGCAAGAATATTGGGTGGAGCGCAGATTACCGACAAAGTGCTGGAAAATGCAAGAGAAATGAAAATTCTGGCAGACGGTTTAAAATGATCGGATTCTTCACATACTAGGCAGGAATAATTTTATTCCTGTCTTTTTTTGTTTTATAACAGGCAGGGAAAGGGGAAAATACTATGGCAGTCAGGTGGTACAGGCGTATGCTTATTATTTTACTGGTACTTACGATCACACTGGGCGGAGGGTATTGTTTCCTGGAGCTGAAAAAAGAGGCCCTGGAACAGGAGGTAAATGCCGCTACATCGTCTGGTGCCCTTTTGATCCCGGGGGGAATGCCGGTTGGGATCTATATGGAGACGGACGGTGTGATGGTGCTGGGAACAGAAGAAATAGAGGGCGAAGGGGGAACCCGCAGAGCACCTTCCCGACATCTTGTGAAGGATGGGGACTATATTGTCGGTATCGATGATGAGAAAGTGGACAATAAAAAGGAACTAATCGAAGTAGTACAAAATCTGTCGAAAAAAACGGTGATTCTGCACCTGCGCAGAAATGAAGAGTATATTGATGTTAAAGTATGGCCGGCGCAGGACGTAAGCGGTGCATATAAGCTGGGAATCTGGGTGCGGGATAATGTACAGGGGTTGGGAACGATTACATTTTTAAATGCAAACAGTAGTTTTGGAGCCCTGGGGCATGGAATCCATGACACGGATACAGGGAATCTTCTTGAGATGTCTGAGGGGACCCTTTATGAGACCAGCATTCAGAATATAAAAAAAGGCAAGAGCGGAAATCCGGGCGGTATGGAAGGAATTATTGTCTACAATCACTATAATGTATTGGGGAGTATTACCCAAAATACGGATTGTGGTATTTTTGGAAAAATAGACCGGGTGGACAGGGTGTTCCAGAGTCAGGATGCGGTTCCGACGGCCAAAGGAGAGGAGGTGCATGAAGGAAAGGCCACTATACGCTGTGCAGTAAGCGGCAAGGTGGAAGAATATGATATTGAAATTACAAAAGTCGACTTAAATCCGAGAGAGGTTAACAAGGGTATCGAGATTCAGGTGACGGATCCCGACCTGCTTGAGTTAACCGGAGGGATCGTACAGGGGATGAGTGGAAGTCCGATTCTTCAGGATGGAAAACTGGCCGGCGCCGTTACACACGTTTTTGTGCAGGATGCGACAAAAGGTTACGGCATTTTTATAGGGAATATGATGGAGAATATTGTCGAATAATATGCCAAAAAATGCTGTCAAATAGTTACGATACCGTTACCTTGAATCCACAATTTTGCAAAGCCTATAATGTTGCCCGTGACAACCCGGGAATGCAGGCTGGATGAAGGAGGGTATAGCTTATGGAGCAACTAAACGTAGCGATTGCCGACGATAACGAACGAATGCTGGAACTGCTGAGCGAAATAATTGCCAGCGATAAGAACTTAAGACTGGTTGGAAAGGCGAATAATGGAGAAGATATGTGTCACATTATCCGCGATGCTCAGCCGGATGTAGTTCTTCTGGATCTGATCATGCCGAAAATGGACGGGCTTAGCGTGATGGAGAGGGTACATGCGGATAAAACGATGGGAAAGCAGCCGGAATTTATAGTGGTTACGGCGATTGGACATGAGAGGATCACGGAAGATGCATTTGCGAAGGGAGCGGCTTATTATATTTTAAAGCCGTTTAACAACGAGACAGTACTGCAGAGAATACGAAGTATAGGGCGGACAAAGGCTCCGGTATTAAAGATGGAGGAGCCTGCGGGCATGACAGGAGAGGAGGAGACGAAAGAAAGTCTGGAACATATGGTGACGGAGATGATTCATGAGATCGGGATTCCGGCCCATATCAAAGGATATCACTATCTGCGGGATGCGATTCTGATGGCGATCGATGATATGGATGTGTTAAATGCCATTACTAAGGTATTGTATCCCACGGTTGCAAAGAAGCATCAGACGACATCCAGCAGGGTGGAACGTGCGATCAGGCATGCCATAGAAGTTGCGTGGAGCAGGGGAAAGCTGGACACACTGGAACAGCTTTTTGGATATACGGTGAGCAACGGGAAAGGAAAGCCGACTAACTCAGAATTTATCGCACTTGTGGCAGATACGATCAGATTGCGGACAAAACACAGATAATTCTTTTCAAAACACATTTTTTGCGGTATAATTATGAGAAAGCCATGAATGAGCAAGGAGGGCCGTATCATGAAAAAGATATTATTTGTAACATCAGAGTCAGTGCCGTTTATAAAGACAGGCGGACTTGCAGACGTAGCAGGTTCACTGCCGAAGTATTTTGACCGCAACAAGTATGATGTCCGCGTCATGCTGCCGAAATACATGTGCATGAAAGAAGAGTGGAAGGATCAGTTCAAATATAAACTCCATTTTTACATGGATTTGAATTGGAGACAGCAGTATGTCGGAATCCTGGAATTGGAGTACGAAGGAATCACGTTTTATTTCGTAGATAATGAGTATTATTTCAGCGGATCGAAACCGTACGGAGATATCGCATATGACATTGAGAAATTTGCGTTCTTCTCCAAGGCAGCGCTCAGCTCACTGCCGCTTCTGGATTTCCGCCCGGATATTATCCACTGCCACGATTGGCAGACAGGGCTTGTTCCGGTATTCTTAGACAACTTCCGCTATGGTAATGAATTCTTCCGCGGAATTAAGACCGTATTTACCATACATAACCTGAAATTCCAGGGCGTTTGGGATAAGAAGACAGTAAAGGACATCACAGGGCTTCCGGAATACTATTTCGTACCGGACAAACTGGAAGCATATAACGATGCCAACTTCCTAAAAGGAGGTATCGTGTACTCCGACCGTGTGACTACAGTAAGTTCAAGCTATGCGGAGGAGATCAAGACCCCGTTCTACGGCGAGAAACTGGACGGCCTTATGAATGCCAGGGCGAATTGCCTGTCCGGTATCGTGAACGGTATCGATTATGAGGACTTTAACCCGGCTACTGATCCGCATATCGCAAAGACTTATTCTCTGGAGAATTTCCGCAAAGAGAAAGTGAAGAACAAGATTGCGCTTCAGGAAGAACTGGGACTTGAAAAAGACCCGAAGAAGATGATGATCGGTGTGGTTTCCCGTCTGACAGACCAGAAGGGATTCGACCTTGTGAACTACGTGATGGATGAACTGTGCCAGGATGCAATACAGCTTGTCGTGCTTGGTACGGGAGAAGAACAGTACGAGAACAGCTTCCGTTATTTCGCATGGAAGTATCCGGACAAAGTGGCGGCACTTATTTATTATTCCGAGCCAATGTCGCATAAGATCTATGCATCCTGCGACGCATTCCTGATGCCGTCTCTGTTTGAACCATGCGGACTTAGCCAGCTTATGAGCCTTCGCTATGGAACAGTACCGATCGTGCGTGAGACCGGCGGACTGAAAGATACGGTAAAGCCTTATAATGAATATGAGAAGACCGGAACCGGCTTCAGCTTTACAAACTATAATGCTCACGAGATGTTGAATACGATTCGTTATGCCGAGCAGATTTATTATGACAAGAAACGTGACTGGAATAAAATTATCGAACGCGGCATGGAACAGGATTTTTCATGGAAGAATTCTGCAAAATTGTACGAAGAATTGTATGAAAATATGTAAGATTTTGTGAGTCCTTTGCATAGCGAAATAGTAGGAATTGGATTATACTTATTCTAATACATCGTGGATGATAACTTACATGTAATATAACGCGGTGTACACTGCCCAAAAGAGCAGTGTATGCCGCGTAGCATGTTGAGATGCCATGTATACCTAGATAAATGTCCACTGGACGTTTACTTCAGGTATGCCTGGCAACGAAAGCTCGGCAGGTGTTTACCTGGAAGAGGAGATCAAAAGATAAGGAGTAGAATTATGCGGATTATTGACAGAATTAAAGAAGGTGGAGTACATATTTCTTTTGAGATATTTCCTCCAAAGACGGATGCGGGATATGCTTCTGTGGTGGAAGCGATAGAGAAAATTGCAATGCTAAAGCCCTCCTATATCAGTGTGACCTATGGAGCCGGCGGAGGGACAAGTAAGAATACGGTAAAGATTGCTTCGCACATCCAGAAAGATCTGAAAGTTCCCAGTCTTGCACATCTGACTTGCGCGTCCTCCACAAAAGAGGAGGTTGCAGCGGTTATTGAACAGTTAAAAGAAAAAGGAATTGAGAATATTCTCGCTCTGAGAGGGGATATACCAAAAGATGCACAGTTTCCGCTTCCGGGACAGTATCAACATGCATCGGAACTCATCCGGGACATCAAAGCCCACGGGAATTTCTGCATCGGTGCGGCATGCTACCCGGAAGGCCATGTGGAATCAGAGCACAAAGACGAGGATATTCTTCATCTGAAAGAAAAAGTAGACTGTGGCGTGGATTTCCTTACCACACAGATGTTTTTTGATAACAGTATTTTGTATAATTTCCTGTATCGGATTCGCGAGAAGGGAATCACGGTTCCGGTGCTTCCCGGTATCATGCCGGTGACCAGCGGCAAGCAGATTGAGCGAATCTGTGCGCTGTCAGGTACAACACTTCCGCAGCGTTTCCTTGCAATTGTGGACCGTTTTGGAGATAACCCGGCGGCAATGACGCAGGCAGGCGTTGCGTATGCGACGGATCAGATTATAGATTTGATCGCAAACGGAATCCAGAATATTCACATCTATTCCATGAACAAACCGGAGGTTGCAGCTGCGATTATGCGGAACCTGTCGGAGATTGTAAGATAAGCAGATTCCTTGGTGGCAGTGCCGGAATCAAAAGATAATCATTTGCCAGATGGACAGCCCCCGAAGGTGGCCGAATCCGGCAGAAAGGTATGACCATGACAGATTTAAGGACAAGGGAAGCGATCCGCTATCTGGGGTATGGGAGACATGCGGTAGATGAGACCGTTTTGACGCTGATCGCTGATTCCTTTCGGGAATTGGACAGATGCGCCAGGGCACGCTCGGTCTATCGCATTTTTGACCTGGAAATGGACCGGGTGGATCAAGAAGAAGCGGTTTTTATCCCACAGAAGACAGAGAAACAGGATAAGGATGGCGGCTTGCCGGAGGCAGAGACGCATAAGAATCAGGCAGAGTGTATTCGTATCGGGAAGATGCAGATCGCAAGCCATAGTCTTATGAGGAATCTGTTGGGATGCCAGGAAGCAGTAGTGTTTGGCGCGACTCTTGGACCGGCAGTTGATGTGCTGATGCGCCGGTATTCTCTTACGGATATGACAAAAGCGGTGGTACTGCAGGCCTGCGCAGCGGCGTTTCTTGAGGAATACTGTGATGAGATACAAGAACAGATTGGCAGGAAGCTGGCCGAAGAAAAAAAATATCTGCGTCCCCGGTTTAGTCCGGGTTACGGGGATTTTGATATCCATCACCAGGAGGATATTCTGCGGATGCTGGATACTGCGAAAAAGATTGGTCTTACTATGACGGACAGTTACATGCTGACTCCGACCAAATCAGTTACGGCCCTGATCGGAATCAGTACGACGAAAGAGAATTGCCATATTAAGGGATGTGAGTCTTGTACGAAACAGGACTGTCCATACAGAAGAAATTAAAGGAGCTAAAGTGAGATGAAATTGACAGAGCGTTTGGGAAAAGAACTGCTGATTTTCGACGGAGGAATGGGTACACTTTTGCAGGAGAGAGGACTTCAGCCGGGAGAACTTCCGGAGGTCTGGAACGTGGAACACCCGGAGGCGGTGGAGGAGATTCACCGCATGTATTATGAGGCGGGGAGTGACATGGTGCTGACCAATACGTTCGGTGCCAATGCCTGTAAATTCCACAGTTCAGAATATACCCTGGAGGAAGTGATCCGCAGCGCCGTAGAAAATGTGAAGCGGGCACAGAGGGCGGCTGTGACAGATGGGCGTGATACGTATGTGGCTCTGGATATGGGGCCTACCGGAAAACTGCTTGCGCCGCTTGGAGATCTGGCATTTGAGGAGGCTTATGAAGCTTTTAAGGAAGCTGCGATTTTGGGTGAAAAGTATGGCGCCGATTTCATTCATATTGAGACGATGAGTGATACCTACGAAGTGAAGGCTGCGGTTCTGGCGGCGAAGGAGAATACTTCACTTCCGGTTTTTGCAACCATGATTTTTGACGAGAAGGGAAAGCTTCTGACCGGAGGAGACGTGCCTTCTGTTGTGGCCCTCCTGGACGGTCTCAGAGTGGATGCGCTGGGGATTAACTGCGGAATGGGACCAGAGCAGATGCTGCCGGTACTTGAGGAACTGCGCAGATATTCTTCTCTGCCGATTATTGTAAAGCCAAATGCGGGACTTCCTGTACAAAGAAACGGGCAGACCTGCTATGATGTGGAGCCGGAGGAATTTGCGCGCACGATGGAAAAGATCCTGGACGGGGGAGCCTGTGTCATCGGGGGATGCTGCGGCACGACTCCGGCGCATATCCGTGCTATGGCAGACAGATGCCGGGGGAAGGCAGTGCACCCGGTGACAAAAAAGACAGACACGATCGTATCCTCCTATGGTCAGGCAGTGCTTCTTGGGGAAAAGCCGATGATCATAGGGGAGCGGATCAATCCTACCGGCAAGAAGAAATTCAAAGAAGCCCTGAAGAATCACGATATGGATTATATCCTGAAAGAGGGAATCGCACAGCAGGAGAATGGAGCACACATACTGGATGTCAATGTGGGACTTCCGGATATAGATGAAAAGGCTATGATGCTGGACGTAGTGAAGGAATTACAGAGTGTGATCAGTCTTCCGCTTCAGATTGACACGGTGGATGCAGCGGCGATGGAGGCAGCCATGCGGATTTATAACGGCAAGCCTATGCTCAATTCCGTCAGCGGCAAACAGGAATCTATGGATGCCGTATTTCCATTGATGCAGAAATACGGCGGTGTCGTGGTGGGACTCACCTTGGATGAGGGTGGAATCCCGCAGACGGCGGACGGAAGAGTCGCGATTGCAGGGAAGATCATCGAAGAGGCAGCAAAATACGGAATTGATAAGAAGGACATTGTCATCGATGTGCTGACCATGACGATCAGCTCAGAGAAAGATGGTGCCAAAGTGACTCTGGAGGCTCTTAAGAAGGTGCGGGAGATCTATGGAGTAGCAACGGTTCTGGGGGTCTCCAACATTTCATTTGGACTTCCGAGAAGACCGGTGGTAAACAGTCATTTCTATACGATGGCTCTGCAAAACGGGCTTTCCGCTGGAATCATTAATCCGGGTTCTGAAGAAATGATGAAATCGTATGATGCATACTGTGCGTTGATGGGATATGATGAAAACTGCAGTGCATATATAGAAAAGTATGCAGCCATGCCGACTGGAGGAACAAGCGGCGCAAATGCGGGAGGCCCTGGAACGACAGAAGCAGGGCAAGGCAGCAATACCCAGAGTACAGCGTCAGGTGCCGGCAGCGGAAATGCTGCGGGACAAAACGGTGGCGCTATGACGCTAAAACATGCGATTGAGCGCGGACTGAAGGAGGAGGCTCACCGGGTAACCAAAGAATTGATAAAGAACAGGGAGCCGCTCGATATTATTCAGGGGGAATTGATTCCTGCGCTGAATGTGGTGGGGGACGGATTTGAAAAAGGCACCGTATTCCTTCCACAGCTTTTGATGAGTGCGGATGCCGCGAAGATCGCTTTCGCCGTGATCAAAGAAGTGTTGGCTGATTCCGGCCAGGAGGAAGCGGTAAAAGAGAAGATCATTCTGGCGACAGTCAAAGGCGATATCCATGATATCGGCAAGAATATCGTCAAGGTTCTGCTGGAAAATTATGGATTTGAAGTGCTGGACCTGGGAAAAGATGTGGCACCGGAGCTGATCGTGGACAAAGCACTTAAGGAGGATATCCGGCTGGTAGGGCTCAGTGCGCTGATGACCACCACCGTAGTGAGTATGGAAGAGACGATCAGACAGTTAAGGGAAAAGAAACCGGACTGCAAAGTCATGGTAGGAGGCGCCGTCTTGAATCAGGATTACGCGGACATGATCGGTGCGGACTTCTATGGAAAAGATGCGATGCAGTCAGTGCATTATGCCCAGGAACTGTTTTCAGGGAGTATTTCCTAAATAAGTTGAATGTTACGTTCACTCCGTTCTCTGTAACGCGCTTCGCGATGCGCAGAAATGAATACCGCCGCTTTTTGAGAATCGGAAAGTCCGCTTTACAGAATTTGCGGATTGTGTTATCATAGATATAGTTTATAAAAGTTGGGAAATACTAAATTTAGGAGGCGGATGGATATGGCATTTTTTTCTACATTAATTTCAACGGTTATCAAGATGCTGATCATCGCAGTCTTTGCATTTTTGGGGATTTTGACGGGCAAGAAGCTCCGTGACAATAAGAATGCGAAGAAAGCGGCAGAAGCAGAATAACAGGTCAGAGAGGTCAAAGTCAGGTGCATAGGCTCATCAGAGCCACACTTAGATATGCATAGCGGCGAAAAGACAGAGAGGTACTGTGTGAGGCAGCACCTCTTTTTATGTTGCCGGACATTCCGAGAGGAATTTTCCCGGGCTTCATTGACAAATGTGCAGATTCAAACTATAATTAAGCATTAGGCAAAGAAAGCAGATACAGACCTTGTCAGACAAGGGATGAGAGCGATATACGCAAGGAGGATAATCAGACAATGAAAGCATACGGAGTAAATGAATTAAGACGGATGTTTCTTGAATTCTTCGAGAGCAAAGAACATCTGAAGATGAAGAGCTTTTCCCTGGTGCCGCATAACGATAACAGCCTTTTGCTGATCAATTCCGGTATGGCACCTCTGAAACCGTATTTCACCGGGCAGGAGATTCCGCCGAGAAGACGTGTGACCACCTGTCAGAAATGCATCCGTACAGGAGATATCGAGAACGTAGGAAAGACTGCCCGCCACGGCACCTTTTTTGAGATGCTGGGTAACTTCTCCTTCGGAGACTATTTTAAGAGAGAAGCGATTCATTGGTCATGGGAATTTTTGACCGAGGTGGTGGGACTTGATCCGGACCGCCTGTATCCATCTGTGTATCTGGAAGATGATGAAGCATTTGAAATCTGGAATAAAGAGATCGGCATCGCGCCGGAGAGAATTTTCCGTTTCGGTAAGGAAGACAATTTCTGGGAGCATGGTTCCGGTCCTTGTGGCCCGTGTTCTGAGATTTATTATGACCGCGGCGAGAAATACGGCTGTGGAAGGCCGGACTGTACCGTAGGCTGCGAGTGCGACCGTTATATGGAGATCTGGAACGATGTATTTACTCAGTTTGACAATGACGGACACGGTAACTATTCTGAGCTGGAACAGAAGAATATCGATACCGGTATGGGACTGGAGAGACTGGCATGTATCGTCCAGGATGTAGATTCCATGTTCGATATTGACACCTTAAAAGCACTCCGCGACCAGGTATGTGAGGTTGCCGGCGTGAACTATAAAGAGAATGAGAGTACGGATGTATCCCTGCGTGTGATCACAGACCATGTCCGTTCCGTAACCTTTATGATTTCTGACGGAATCATGCCGTCCAACGAAGGACGTGGCTACGTGCTCCGCCGTTTGTTAAGACGTGCCTGCCGTCACGGAAGACTTTTGAACATCGAGGGTGGTTTCCTCACTGATTTGGCAAAGACAGTGATTGAAGGCTCTAAAGACGGATATCCGGAGCTGGAGGAGAAGCAGGATTTCATCCTGAATGTGATCCGCAAGGAAGAAGAACAGTTTGACAAGACGATCGACCAGGGACTTGGCATTCTCTCTGAGATGAAAGAGAAGATGGTTCAGGAAGGCACAAAGACTCTGTCTGGTGCGGACGCATTCAAGTTGTATGATACCTACGGATTTCCGCTTGACCTCACCAAGGAGATCCTGGAAGAAGAAGGCATGGACGTTGATGAGGAAGGCTTTAAAGCGGCCATGGACGTTCAGAGAGAGACTGCAAGAAAAGCCCGTAAGGTGACCAACTATATGGGTGCGGATGTGACTGTGTATGAGTCGATTGATCCGAGTATCACCTCTGAGTTTGTAGGCTATGATCATTTAACATATGATTCTAAGATCACGGTTCTTACCACGGAAGAAGAAGTGGTTGACGCTTTATCTGATGGTGAGAAGGGAACTATTTTTGTAGAAAAGACTCCGTTTTATGCAACCAGCGGTGGACAGGAAGCGGATACCGGCGTGATTTCCTGCGGCGACGGGGATTTCGTGGTAGAAGATACGGTTAAACTGATGGGCGGCAAGATCGGCCATATCGGTCATATGACCCGTGGTATGCTGAAAGTGGGAGATACGGTGGTACTTACAGTAAATACGGAGAAACGTGCTCTTTCCGCAAGAAACCACAGTGCGACCCATCTGCTTCAGAAAGCCCTCCGGACGGTTCTTGGTACCCATGTAGAGCAGGCTGGTTCCAGTGTAAATGAGGACAGACTCCGTTTTGACTTCTCTCATTTCTCCGCAATGACACCGGAGGAACTTAAGAAAGTGGAGGATCTGGTAAATGACAGCATTTCCCGTTCTCTCGATGTGGTAGTAAAGAACATGCCGATCGAGGAAGCGAGAAAAACCGGAGCACAGGCACTGTTCGGCGAGAAGTACGGCGATATTGTCCGTGTGGTAAATATGGGCGATTACTCGATCGAGTTCTGCGGCGGTACCCATGTTGGCAATACCGGTGAGATCGGCGCGTTTAAGATTCTCTCCGAGAGTGGTGTTGCAGCCGGAGTGCGCCGTATTGAGGCACTTACCTCCAAAGGACTGATCAGATATTACAGCGAGCTTGAGACGAAACTTCATGAGGCAGCGAAGCTTCTGAAAGCAACACCGGAGAACCTGGCAGAGAAGATCGTTCACTTGCAGGCAGAAAATAAAGAGCTTCACAGTGAAGTTGAGAGTCTGAAGAGCAAGCTTGCAAAGGATGCCATGGGCGATGTGATGGATCAGATCGAAGAAGTAAGTGGTGTGAAGGTTCTGGCTGTCAGCGTGGAAGACATGGATATGAATGGTCTGCGCGATTTGGGCGATCAGCTGAAAGAGAAGCTGGGTGATGGTGTGGTTGTGATCGCATCCAAGGCCGGAGACAAGGTCAGCCTGATGGCTACCGCAACGGACGGCGCTATGAAGAAAGGCGCACACGCAGGCAACCTGATCAAAGCGATCGCGTCCTGTGTCGGCGGAGGCGGCGGCGGACGCCCGAATATGGCTCAGGCCGGAGGAAAGAACCCGGCAGGAATCCCGGATGCACTGGCGAAAGTGAAAGAAGTACTGGCATCTCAGATTCAGTAACTGTTTACGATAAACCGGCTGTCGGACTGTTTTCTGGTAAAAATGTACTGCTTTTAGCAGGTGACGGATGGATACGGACACCAATATTTCACAAAAGTGCGGGAAATTTCTAGAAAATTCTTGACGGAAAATAAAATTATGCTATAATCTATGTAGTGCAATAAATATACCCGAACAGTCGTATGATGCACAATACCAGACTGGAGGGGAGGTTAGGTGTGAGACTATGTCAAATGTAATCGTTAAAGAAAACGAGACGTTGGACAGCGCTTTACGCAGATTCAAAAGAAACTGCGCAAAGGCAGGAATTCAGCAGGAGATTCGTAAAAGAGAGCATTACGAAAAACCGAGCGTAAGACGTAAAAAGAAATCCGAAGCTGCCAGAAAACGTAAATATAACTAATATGTGCAGAATAATGGAGTGTTTATCTCGGTAAACACTCCATTTTATATGAGTACAGTGGAATGTTAAGATCGCGGGGATTTGTTGAGCTTAATATTTAGCAATGAGCCTTAGCCTGGCCTATTGTGTGCGAGAGAATAAAGGGATGATTTAAGATGTGGTGGAATAAAGTGATTTTAGGATTTAGAGGTTATGAATTGCTGATGTGGTTTCTGACTTACAGCATAATGGGATGGATCGTGGAATCAATCTATATGTCATTTTGCAATCGGAAGCTTACGAATCGTGGATTTGCAAGAGGCCCATTCTGTCCAATTTATGGATTTGGTGCGCTGACCGTATTTTTTATGCTTCGTCCGTACAGTGGGAATAACATCGTACTGTTTATACTGGGCTCCTTAAGTGCAACGACGCTGGAATTTTTGACGGCGCTTCTGATGAAGAAGGTCTTCGGTGAGATTTGGTGGGATTATAATGAGAAACCTTTTAATTATAAAGGGATTATCTGTCTGGAAAGCTCGATCGCCTGGGGATTCTACACAGTATTTTTGTTCATGTTCCTGCAGAATACTGTAGCTGGAATCGTAGCTTTGATACCAGAATCAGTTGGACATGTAGTGGGGAGTGTGCTTCTGTTTATTTTCTGTGTGGATTTCATGACATCATTTTACAGAGAGAAGAAAGAGGACATACCGGAAAGTGTAAGATACCGGATTGAGAATATGAAAGAAAAAATAGGCACAATTTTATAACTATAATTTTTAGATTTTTTGTTATAATGTTTATTGACAAAATACAGAGATAAGGTATATACTCTTATCGTTAAATGACAAAGACGTCGTGTACAAGGTGTACGCGGCGTTTTTTTTTATTTCCAGGCATACCCGAGTAAATACCGAGTAGCAGGGCAGACCTGGTGTATATCCGGAAGGGAACAGAAGGAGGAAATTTTTTATGAAACTGAAAGATACCGGATTATCGGCAGAACAACTGAAAAGCATTGTTAATAAGTACATGGTAGAGACTTATCCACGTTACGACTTTATTGCCGAGAGAGCGGAAGGGATGTACCTTTATGACGAAAAGGGAGAGGCTTATCTTGACTTTTACGGCGGTGTTGCGGTAAACAGCCCTGGTAACAGAAATCCCAAAGTCGTAGCAGCTATCAAGGATCAGGTGGATGATATCATGCACACCTTTAACTACCCTTATACAGTACCGCAGGCTCTTTTGGCACAGAAAATCTGTGAGACGACAGGAATGGATAAGATTTTCTTTCAGAATTCAGGAACAGAAGCCAATGAGTGTATGATCAAGATGGCAAGAAAATATGGTGTCGAAACTTACGGACCGGAGCATTACCATATTGTGACGGCAATCGACGGCTTCCACGGAAGAACGTATGGTGCCCTTTCTGCGACCGGACAGCCGGACAATGCATGTCAGATGGGATTTAAGCCGATGCTTCCCGGATTTTCTTATGCAAAATATAATGACCTGGAAGATTTTAAGTCTAAGGTAACGGAGAACACGATCGCTATTATGATCGAGCCCGTACAGGGAGAAGGCGGCGTACATCCGGCCACTCAGGAATTCATAGAAGGTCTGAGAAAGCTTTGTGATGAGAGAGGAATGCTTCTTCTTCTTGATGAAGTGCAGACTGGCTGGGGACGTACCGGTTCACCTATGGCATTTATGGGCTACAATGTGAAACCGGACTGCGTGACCATGGCAAAAGCAATGGGCGGCGGAATGCCGATCGGTGCGTGCTGTGCAAGTAAAGAGGTAGCGGCAGTATTTACCGCAGGTACACACGGTTCCACATACGGCGGACATCCGCTGGCATGTGCAGCATCTCTGGCTTCTATCACAGAGATATTGGACAATGATTTAAGCGGAAACGCAAAAGAGATGGGAGAATATTTCAAGTCTAAACTGGCAGAACTCCCTCATGTGATCGATGCCAGAGGACGCGGACTTCTGGTAGGCTGTGAATATGACATTCCTATCGCAATGGAAGTAAAATGGGCTTGTTTCAGAAGAAAACTTCTGATCACGGCTATCGGCGGAAATATCAACAGAATGATTCCGCCACTGATCCTTAGAAAAGAACACATTGACCAGGCCGTAGAGATCATGAAAGAAGCAATCGAAGAAGCAGCAGCTAAATATGCGGTAGATCATAAGAGCGCATAACCGCTATCAATCAGGAAGATACAGCCCAGGTAAGGCAGAAAAAGCATCTGCATCAGAACAGATGCCAAAAGACAGCAGCGCTGTGTCCAAATAAGTCGGTTCACGAAGAGATTCGTGGCCGGCTTTTTTAGGATTTACGGGAAACTTCATCTCTTGTATCATAAAAACCTTATGGCTGCCAAATATCAGTGGAGCTTACCCATCAACGCCCAATGCAGAACACAGAAATCCCGTTGAATTTATTTAGAGATATGTGTATAATATCCACGAAAGCAATGAGCAGTGCAAAAGTATGAGGTGAAGATTCATGCTAAAGAGAATACAACTATTCCCATTGAATTTTTATAAAAAAGAGAAGTTCAACGGCAGCATCGGAAAGATGAATTTCCGGCTGGAGAAGGCAGAAAGAGAATCCGGGGAGGAGAAGCAGACCATTCTTCTGGGTACAGTCTGGGAAGGTCCCTACTGCTATGATGCAACGCCAGAGGAGCAAAAAGAAACAAAGGACTTTGCATTTGCAGAAGAGGGAATCTGTGAAGCTCTGGAATGGTTTGAGGAACAGGGAAAGTGTTATAATGCGTTAAAATAATCGGCTCGGGACAAAGGCCAGAATTGCTTTTAAATAGCATCATACAGGAAAAAAGACCAGATGAGCTAAAACGGGTATATTTTCATGAAGCAGCTCTTATAAATAGTAATAGACGAATTGGGAAAGAGGAGCAGGGTGATGCGAAAATATCTGGCGATATTACTGTGTGTAGTCTTAAGTTCTAAGGTGGTATATGCCATGCCTGAAGAACCGGGGATTCTATTTGAAGAAACAAATGAGCAGGAAAATACGGAAGAGGAAGCCAAAGAGCAGGGCGTTGCAAACGATACGGATTCATCAAATGAAAACCAGTCTGCAGGAGAAACGGATGCCCTTCATATATCAGCAGAATCGGCAGTGATCATGGAGGCAAGCTCCGGCAAGGTTCTGTATGAGAAAGAGGCAGATACCAAACGTCCTCCGGCAAGTGTGACGAAGATCATGACACTGCTTTTGATTTTTGATGCACTGGATCAGGGGCAGATTAAACTGGATGATACAGTGACAACTTCTGAGTATGCGGCATCCATGGGCGGTTCTCAGGTGTTTTTGGAGCCTGGGGAAACGCAGAGTGTGGACACGATGATCAAGTGCATCTCGGTGGCAAGCGCTAATGATGCCTGTGTGGCGATGGCGGAATTGATCGCCGGAAATGAAGAAGCTTTTGTGGAAAAAATGAACGACAGAGCGGCGGCTCTTGGAATGGAGAATACACATTTTGTTAACTGTAACGGTCTGGATACGGACGGCCATCTGACTACAGCAAGAGACATCGCCCTGATGTCGCGGGAATTGATCACCCGCTACCCGCAGATACACGATTATTCCAAAATATGGATGGAAAACATTACGCATACCACGGCAAAGGGAACCAGTGAATTTGGACTTACCAACACCAACAAGCTGATCCGTCAGTATGAATACGCCACAGGACTGAAAACAGGTTCCACCAGCCAGGCAAAGTTCTGCCTTTCCGCCACTGCTGAAAAAGACGGAATCGAGATGATCGCTGTCGTCATGGCAGAACCGGATTCCAAGACGAGGGTTAAAGATTCCATCGCCATGCTCAATTACGGTTTTGGCAAATGTTCGCGCTATACCGATGAGCAGGTTCTGAAAAAAGCCGTGTATTCCAAGGTGGAAGGCGGTGTGAAAGAACAGGTAAAAGGAAGTGCAGACGGAACATTTCAGTACATAGATACGGAAGGATCGGACCTGACGGCAATAGAAAAAACGGTGAAAATGGATCGAGTGAAGGCGCCGGTGAAAAAGGGTGACCCTATCGGCAAAGTTTGGTATACCCTAAGCGGGGCGAAAATTGGAGAGGTTCCGGTTATTGCTGACGAAAGTGTGGGAAAGGCCACATTTGGCAGCGCTCTTTTGAAGGTACTGAAGGAATGGATGCCTTGACGACAAGAGTAGGTAAAATATACGGGCTATGGAGCACTACAGGGCATCCTGAAGTGGCGAAGGGAGCGAATGTCTGCTTTACAATACGAGAATGTTTCAGTATAATGGAACAGGTATCAAAAATATGATTGCAATGAAGATAAAGGAGAAAGAAGTATGTGGTTAGCCCTGGTGATCTTATTAGGTGTCATCCTTGTGGTATTCGCGGAGATTTACAGGGAGATGCACCGGTTTGTAATCAGCAGATACCGGATCAAAACTGCCAGATTATCTGCGGATATGCCGGAGCTAAAAGCTGTGTTTTTGAGTGATCTTCACAATAAAGAATACGGAGTAGATAACGCGGAGTTGATTGATGCCATGCGTGACGAAAAGCCGGACTTGATTCTGATCGGCGGCGATATGCTGGTGGGAAAACCAGGGAGTTCTTTTGAAATAGCTGCATCCTTTATAGAAAAGCTTCCCTCTATCGCACCGGTCTGGTACGCGAACGGCAATCATGAACAGCGGATGCGAGCCGACATCAAAAAGTACGGTGATGCATATCAGCGGTATCATGACCGGTTGAAAGAAGCCGGAGTTCATTTCCTGCTGGATGAGAATGCTTTGGTTATGTATCAGGGCGAAAGGATACATATCGCAGGGTTGGAAGTTCCTGAAAAGTGTTACGGGCGAACCAGCCGGTATGAGCTGAAGGAGGAAGAAATTGTCCGCCGCCTTGGAAAGATCGATGGGGATACGTTCCAGATTCTTATGGCACATCCGCCAGAGTATACGGATGTCTATCGAAAATGGGGGGCTGATTTGATCCTTTCAGGGCACCTTCACGGGGGAATTGTACGGATTCCGTTTTTGGGGGCTGTATTTACTCCACAGTTTCGACTGTTTCCTAAATACTCCGGCGGTTTGTACCGGGAGGGGGATACGGATATCGTTGTGAGTAAAGGGCTGGGAACTCATACGGTCAACCTCCGTCTTTTTAATCCCGCAGAACTGATTGTTCTTCAGATAGAAGGACAGAAGAAGGAAAATCAGGAAGGAAGATAAGTCATGGGAATTCCGGTGAAATTGCAGGTATTTGAAGGTCCCTTAGACCTTCTGCTGCATTTGATAGATAAAAATAAAATAGACATATATGATATTCCGATTGTCGAGATCACCAATCAGTACATGGATTATATCAATTCCATGGATAAGGAAGATCTTAACATCATGAGTGAATTCCTTCTGATGGCGGCAACGCTTCTGGATATCAAATGCCGGATGCTGCTGCCGCGGGAGGTAAATGAAGAAGGGGAAGAAGAGGACCCGAGACGCGAGCTGGTGGAGCAGCTTCTTCAGTACAAAATGTATAAATACATGTCTTACGAACTGAGGGACCGCCAGGTGGACGGGCAGCGTATGATGTATAAAACAGCCACTTTGCCCAAAGAAGTGCAGGAATATGTGGAGCCGGTGGATTTGGACCTTTTGCTTTCTGATCTTTCCCTGGGGAGATTAAACCGCATTTTCCGTGATGTAATGCGCAGGCAGACGGAGAAAATCGATCCTATCCGGAGCAAATACGGGAAAATCGAAAAAGAGGAGGTCACTCTTCCGGAAAAGCTTCTCTATGTGGAGGAATATGCCAGGGTGCATCGGAATTTCAGCTTTCGTGACCTTTTGGAGAGGCAGGCCAGTAAATTTCAGGTTATCGTGACCTTTCTGGCCGTTCTGGAGCTTATGAAGGTAGGGAAGATACAGATTCAGCAAGAGCATACCTTTGATGACATTTTGATCACAGCAATAGAAAACAATGAGGAAAAGCATGGAGATTAAACGATTGGAAAGTATTATAGAGGCGATTCTCTTTACCATGGGCGATTCCGTTGAGATAGAGAAAATCGCGGCGGCGATCGAACATGATGTGCCAACCACCAGGAAGATCATACATAACATGATGGACAAGTATGAACAGGAAGATAGGGGAATCCGGATTATTGAGCTGGAGAATTCCTTCCAGATGTGTACGAAGGCGGAGCTGTATGAGTATCTGATCCGTGTGGCAAAGCAGCCCCGAAAATATGTGCTCACCGACGTTATGCTGGAGACTCTCGCCATTGTAGCTTACAAGCAGCCGGTAACCCGATTGGAAATTGAGAAAATCCGGGGAGTAAAAAGTGATCATGCGGTAAACAAGCTGATTGAATATGATCTCGTATGTGAGGTTGGAAGGCTGGATGCCCCGGGAAGACCACTGCTTTTTGGCACGACAGAAGAATTTCTGCGTAGATTCAGTGTCCATTCTTTGGATGACCTTCCGGGAATCGATGAGGAAAAGATGGAGATGTTCAAAGAAGAGGCGGAGGATGAGGCACAGTTAAAGCTGGATATTTAGCGAACGCTAAAGCCCTGCAGCGTTCCGGAGATGGCGGCAGGGGAGGGTAGTGATTATCATATTATATGGTATAGTTTGTACAGATTTCTCATAGAATGCAATGATACGGCAGCCGTTAAACGAGGCACTTATAAAATATAGGGATGCGGCCGCGCGGTGCCGAGCGGCGGGGCGTGAGGAACGCTGGCCGGGCAGTCAGATTGTGGATGGGGGATCTTGTATGATGGAAGGAAAACACAGAAAGCAAGAGAAAATGACGAGACAAAGAGCAAGCCGGATAGGGGCTGTGGTTTTGTCTTTCTTTTTAGTCATAGGATTTTTGGGAGAAGCATCCTGCAAGGTGTGCGCAAAGGAGCAGGCAAAAGGCGAGGAAGAGGTCGGGGAGCTTTATGCAAGGTCTGCGGTTCTGATGGATGCAGACAGTGGCAGAGTACTGGTGTCCAAGGATGGGGATACTATGCGGCCGATGGCAAGTACCACGAAGATTCTGACCTGTATTCTGGCTCTGGAAGAAGGAAACCTCAAGGATGTTGTGACAGCGTCAGAAGAAGCCGCCTCTCAGCCCAAAGTGCATTTGGGAATGCAAAATGGAGAGAAGTTCTATCTGGAAGATTTGCTCTACTCTCTGATGCTGGAGTCACATAACGATACGGCATATGCGATCGCAGAACATTTGGCAGGCTCAGTGTCACAGTTTGCGGAAAGGATGAACGAGAAAGCAAAAGAAATCGGCTGTACAAATGCGCATTTTGTGACGCCGAATGGTCTGGACGGCAGTGATGAAGGCGGCGTGCACAGCATCTCTGCAGCCGATCTTGCGCTGATCATGAGTTATTGTGTAGCAAAATCGCCGAAAACAGAAGAATTCCTGAAAATCACACAGGCAGACAGCTATTCGTTTCATGATGTGGATGGGACACGGCAGTTCACCTGCAATAACCACAATCTGTTTCTTTCGATGATGGACGGCGCGATCTCAGGGAAAACCGGATTTACCGGAGATGCCGGATACTGCTATGTCGGAGCGCTGAAAAGTGAAGGAAGAACATTTGTCGTCTCCCTGCTGGCATGCGGCTGGCCGAACAATAAGAACTATAAATGGGCGGACACAAAGGCATTGATGCGGTACGGAATCGATCATTATCATTACCGGAATGTATGGCAGGAGCCGCAGATGCAGAAGATCCCGGTACAGGATGGGATTACCGAGAGCGGCAGTTTATTTGAACTGGTGCAAACTGGAGTGAAGATTGAAGCGGACGAGAAAGAACTTATGCTTCTACTTTCGGATGATGAGGAAATACGTGTGGAGGCCGAGCAGGAGAATGCCCTTGCAGCACCGGTTATGAAGGGACAGAAGGTGGGGGAGATCAGATATTTCCTGAATGATGAACTGGTAAAAGAGTATGATTTGGTTACGGACAGGGGAGTGGAAGAAAAACACTTTTTCTGGGTTCTTGATAAAATTTTTAATAAATATGTACAGTGTCGTTTATGGCAGACTGGGGAACAGAGATAGTAACGTGAAAAGTAAAATTCTTATTTGAGATTTTGCATTGTTGATAAAATAAATCAATTAAATTGCTTAAAAATATCACTTTGCATTTTGCGAATGATATGATAGGATATACAGGTGCAATAAAATAAGACAAAAAGGTTGATGAAAAATATGAAAAATGTACAGAAATATGAGAGACAATACTTTATGCCTCCGGAAGTCAGCTATGACTGGGCAAAAAAAGACCATATCGAGAAGCCACCGATCTGGTGCAGCGTAGACTTGCGGGATGGGAATCAGGCACTGATCGAGCCTATGAGCCTTGAGGAGAAATTGGAATTCTTTCAGCTCCTTGTAAAGGTAGGATTTAAGGAGATTGAGGTAGGCTTCCCGGCCGCTTCTGAGACGGAGTATAAGTTTATGCGTACTCTGATCGAGAAGAACATGATCCCGGACGATGTGACGGTTCAGGTGTTGACGCAGGCGCGGGAGCATATCATCAAGAAAACATTTGAGGCTGTAAAAGGTGCGCCTCACGCGGTGGTTCATCTATATAATTCTACTTCCGTAGCACAGCGTGAGCAGGTATTTAGAAAGAGCAAAGAAGAGATTATGAAGATCGCTGTGGACGGTGCTGTGCTTTTAAAAGAGCTGGCAGATGAGACGGACGGTAATTTTACCTTCCAGTACAGTCCGGAAAGCTTTCCGGGAACGGAAGTGGATTATGCGGTGGATGTGTGCAATGCCGTGCTGGATGTATGGAAACCAACCAAAGATAAAAAAGCCATCATCAACATCCCGACGACAGTCGAGAATGCGATGCCCCATGTATTTGCAACTCAGGTAGAATATGTAGATAAGCATTTGAAATATCGTGACGGTGTGATTCTCTGTCTGCATCCGCACAACGACCGCGGAAGCGGCGTGGCGACTGCGGAGCTGGGTGTGCTTGCCGGCGCAGAGCGAATAGAGGGAACCCTGTTTGGAAACGGAGAACGTACCGGTAATGTAGATATTATCACACTGGCGATGAATATGTATTCTCACGGTGTTGATCCCAAACTTGATTTCTCTGATATTATGTCTATTCGCGAGACCTATGAACGTCTTACCAGAATGCATGTATATGAGAGACAGCCTTATGCGGGAGACCTGGTATTCACCGCGTTCTCCGGCTCACATCAGGATGCCATCGCAAAAGGTATGACGTGGAGAGAGGAAAAGAAATGTGAGACCTGGACGGTTCCTTATCTTCCCATCGATCCGAAGGATGTGGGGCGGACCTATGATAAGGATGTCATCCGTATCAACAGTCAGTCTGGAAAAGGCGGCGTAAATTACATCCTGAAACAGAACTTTGGTGTCAGCCTGCCGGAGAAGATGAAAGAAGAGGTCGGCTACCTGGTGAAGGATGTATCCGACAAAGCGCATAAAGAGCTGACTCCGGAATGGGTTTACCATATTTTTGAAGATCATTATGTGAACCATAAAGGTTTATTTACGATTGATGAGTGCCACTTCAAGCAAGAGGATGGAATCCTGGCATCTGCGACCATTTCTCATGGAGGAGGGAAACGGGTGGTTACTGCATCCGGCAATGGACGTCTTGACGCCGTAAGCAATGCGATTAAGCAGTATTTTGGTATCAGTTACGAGCTGTCAGTTTATGAAGAGCATTCTCTGACGAAAGGCTCTTCTTCCAAGGCGTGTGCGTATGTGGGCATTATCTGTCATGGAAAAACATACTGGGGTGTAGGAATCGATGCCGATATTATTAAGGCATCGATTGAGGCCCTGACTGTAGCTGTCAATAAGATTGAGGAGATTAAGAATGTTGATGAGTGCAGGGATGAGAGACTGATCGAAATCATGAATTACATCCAGGCAAATTATCTTGATGTGTCTCTGGATGACTTATCCGAGAAGTTTTTCCTCTCCAAACCATATCTCTCTAAATACATCAAGGAGAAATCCGGAATGACGTTCGGAGATATCGTGAAGAAGGTCAGAATGAAAAAGGCCCGTGCTCTTTTAAAGAGCAGCAGCATGACAGTGGAAAACATTGCGCTTTCAGTGGGTTACCAGAATGTCGAACATTTTAACCGTCTGTTTAAGAAGGCATACAATATGACTCCGGTACAGTTCAGAAATCAGAAATAAAAAGCAGGAATAGAGGAGGCGTCCCGCAAGTGATGGAAGGACTTGCGGGATGGCCTCTTTTCTTTTTGCGCTATTTTTGTAAAGTGTTTTCGGCAAAATTGGAAATATCGAATACAGGAATTGATATATTTGAATTTGGTTATTGAGAACATGGCCTAATAGTTAAATATGATAAAAAATTAACAAGATATAGTAAAAACAGTTGCAGTTTGTCCCAAAAGAAAGTATAATAAAATCGGCAGAAATTTGGTTTAACTTTTAAATCATAGAAAAAATGGAGGGCTAAATTTATGAGTAACACAACACCAAACCCGGCGAGTGAAAGAATTGCCAATTTGCTTGATGCGGGCAGCTTTGTTGAGATTGGCGGCCAGATAACGGCAAGAAGCACTGATTTCAACATGCAGGAAAAAGAGACTCCGGCAGACGGCGTAATTACCGGTTATGGGGTAATTGACGGAAATCTGGTATACGTTTACAGCCAGGATGCTACCGTCCTGAAAGGAGCGATCGGTGAGATGCACGCAAAGAAAATTGCGAACATCTACGATATGGCAATGAAGATGGGTGCACCGGTCATCGGACTTGTGGACTGCGCAGGACTTCGTCTTCAGGAGGCCACCGATGCACTGCATGCATTCGGCACCTTCTATTATAAACAAGCTATGGCATCCGGTGTCATTCCCCAGATCACCGCGATTTTTGGAAGCTGTGGAGGCGGCCTTGCATCAGCAGCGGCACTCAGTGATTTTACGTTTATGGAAAGTAATGGAAGACTTTTTGTGAATTCCCCCAATGCGCTTCCGGGCAATGATATTAAGAAATGTGACACAGCCAGCGCAGCATTCCAGAGTGAAGAGACCGGAATTGTTGATTCTGTGGGAACTGAAGAAGAGATTCTTGACAGTATCCGTACCCTGGTATGTATGCTCCCGGCAAATAACGAAGATAATGATGCATATGAAGATTGTACGGATGATCTGAACAGAGTCTGTGCAGATCTTGAAAATGCAGCATCTGATCCGTCTATCGTTTTGGCGATGCTCTCTGATAGCAGCGTGTTTTTTGAGACCAAGAAAAACTACGCGAAAGATATGGTGACAGGCTTCATCCGTCTGAATGGAATGACAGTTGGCGCCGTTGCCAACCGCAGTGTTGTATACGATGAAGAAGGAAATGAAGCGGAGAAATTTGATGGCTCTCTGTCTGCAAGAGGATGCAGAAAGGCTGCCAGATTCGTGAAGTTCTGTGATGCGTTCGGTATTCCGGTGTTAACCTTAACGAATGTAACAGGGCTTAAGGCAGCATGCTGTTCCGAGAAAAATCTTGCAAAAGCTATGGCAGATCTTACTTATTCTTTCGCGGATGCGACAGTACCGAAGGTCAATGTGATCACAGGAAAGGCTTATGGCAGCGCTTACGTGGCTATGAACAGTAAAGCAATCGGTGCAGATATGGTTTATGCATGGCCGAATGCCGAGATCGGTATGATGGAGGCAGACATGGCGGCGAAGATCATGTATGCAGACGCGGATGCCGAGACTTTGAAGGAAAAAGCAGCTTCTTACAAAGAATTACAGTCAAGCCCATTGTCCGCAGCGAGAAGGGGTTATGTGGATACGATCATCGAGGCGGCAGATACCAGAAAATATGTGATCGGCGCATTCGAGATGTTATTTACCAAGAGGGAGGACCGTCCTTCTAAGAAACACGGAACAGTTTAGCGAGGTGAAGCAAAGTGAAGAAAAAAATCAGTTTATTAGTCTGCATTCTGGCACTTGTGCTTAGCGTAGCGGGCTGCGGCAGCAAAGATGAGGTGGAGTACGATGCCCAGACTCTGGAGCAGTCCTGTGAGCAGGTACTTTCCATCATCCAGAGCGGAGGTATTTCCGCATCGGATATCAGTGGGATGTCCGAGTGGAGCCAGGGCTACCTGATGGCGCAGTTTGAAGGACAGACCGGTGTACAGATGGAGGCAAGCTCTCTGATTACCGCGCTGGAAGGATGGGATGCATCTTTTGAGGAGTGCGGCGAATACGAAGGGCATGGAGACTATACATTTAAGAATTCCAGCACAGGAGTGACCGTGATTACAGAGGCACAGTTTTCTAAAAGAGACGCAGCGCTGGAATTTACATTCGATGAGAATCTGAAGCTGGATGCATTCACTGTGGGTGCACATTACAATACCGGCGAGATTCTTCAAAAAGCAGGACTGAATACATTGCTTGGTATGGGAACTGTATTTGTGGTATTGATATTCATGAGCTTTATCATTTCCCTGTTAAAATACATTCCTGCATTATTTGACAGATCATCAAAGAAGGATTCAAAGGCAACGGCACCGGTACCGGCAGCTCCGACACCGGCAGAACCAGTCTTAAGTGAGCCGGAAGTAGATGATACAGAACTTATTGCGGTTATCGCAGCGGCGATCGCAGCAGCGGAGGGAACCAGCACGGACGGATTCGTGGTTCGCTCTATCAAGAGAAGAAAATCCAATAAATGGAATGCATAATCAGTTTATGATCAGGAGGAAATTGAAGATGAAGAATTATACCATTACAGTAAACGGAAATGTATATGATGTAACAGTAGAAGAGAACGGAGCAGGCGCACCGGTATCCCCGGCACCGGCAGCAAGACCGGTTGCGGCACCGAAGGCAGCTCCGAAGGCGGCACCGGCAGCATCCGCAGGCGCAGGAAGCATTAAGGTTGAGGCCGGAGCAGCCGGAAAAGTATTCAAAATTGAGGCAAGTGTAGGACAGAAGGTATCCCGCGGTGATACGATCGTGATCGTTGAAGCCATGAAGATGGAAATTCCTGTTGTAGCTCCGGAAGATGGAACCGTAGCAAGTATTGATGTAGCTGTCGGCGATATGGTAGAAGCAGGCCGTGCACTCGCTACATTAAACTAAGGAGCAATGATCCTTTTGACAAACAGGAGGTTATAACATGGAATATATAACAACGACTCTGGGAAATCTCTTGCACCAGACCGCGTTCTTTAATCTCACATGGGGTAATTACGTCATGATCGCGGTGGCATGTTTTTTCCTTTACCTTGCTATCAAGCATGGGTTTGAACCGCTTCTTCTGGTGCCCATCGCATTTGGTATGCTCCTGGTGAATATTTACCCGGATATCATGCTTCATGCGGAGGACGCGGCAAACGGGACAGGCGGACTTCTGTATTATTTCTTTAAATTAGACGAATGGGCCATCCTACCGTCCCTGATCTTCATGGGTGTCGGCGCGATGACAGACTTTGGACCGCTGATCGCGAACCCGAAGAGCTTTCTTCTGGGAGCGGCGGCACAGTTTGGTATTTTTGCAGCATATCTGGGAGCTATGGCTTTGGGATTCTCAGACAAAGCGGCGGCAGCAATTTCCATTATCGGAGGAGCAGACGGACCGACCTCCATCTTCCTTGCCGGTAAATTGCAGCAGACGGCACTTCTCGGACCGATCGCCGTGGCAGCTTACTCTTACATGTCACTGGTACCGATCATCCAGCCGCCGATCATGAAACTACTGACAACTGAGAAGGAACGGAAGATTAAGATGGGACAGCTTCGTCCGGTTACCAAGCTGGAGAAGATTTTGTTCCCGATCATCGTTACCATTGTTGTGTGTCTGATCCTTCCGACCACCGCACCTCTGGTAGGTATGCTGATGCTGGGTAACCTCTTTAAAGAGTCCGGCGTGGTTCGGCAGCTTACCGAGACTGCATCCAATGCGATGATGTACATCGTAGTAATTCTTCTTGGAACTTCCGTAGGTGCGACCACCAGCGCAGAGGCGTTCCTGAACCTGGATACTCTGAAGATCGTAGCATTAGGTCTTGTGGCATTCGCATTCGGCACCGCAGCCGGCGTGCTCTTTGGCAAGCTGATGTGTATCGCAACACACGGACAGGTGAATCCGCTGATCGGTTCCGCAGGCGTATCCGCAGTTCCGATGGCGGCCCGTGTATCCCAGAAGGTTGGTGCAGAGGCTGATCCGACGAACTTCCTTCTGATGCACGCAATGGGCCCGAACGTGGCAGGCGTTATCGGTACGGCAGTTGCAGCCGGAACATTTATGGCAATTTTCGGTGTGATGTAGAAACAGGAAGCGATTTGCCTGCAAGGGCAAATCGAGGTTGATAACGAATGCCTGACCTGCACAAAGCGCAGAATTCCGAAGGAATTGTATGCGAAGCATACGTCTGGCGATGAGTTAGCAATCCGTAAATGAAGGACTAAATTGGAGGAAGAATATAATGGCAGTAATTGAAAAGAAACCAATTAAGATTATGGAAACCATTCTGCGTGATGCACATCAGTCTCTGATTGCAACCCGTATGACTACAGAGCAGATGGTTCCGATCATTGATAAGATGGACAAAGTCGGCTACCATGCAGTAGAGTGCTGGGGAGGCGCAACTTTCGATGCTTCCTTACGTTTCCTTAAGGAAGATCCGTGGGAGAGACTTCGTAAGTTCCGTGACGGCTTTAAGAATACCAAGCTTCAGATGCTGTTCCGCGGACAGAATATTCTGGGATACCGCCCCTACGCTGATGACGTGGTAGAGTATTTCGTACAGAAGTCCGTTGCAAACGGTATCGACATTATTCGTATCTTCGACTGTCTGAACGACCTTCGCAATCTTCAGACAGCAGTAAGTGCGGCAAACAAAGAAAAAGCAGAGGCACAGGTAGCGCTTTCCTACACACTTGGAGATGCCTACACTCTGGAATATTGGGTAGATATCGCAAAAAGAATTGAGGATATGGGTGCAAATTCCATCTGTATCAAGGATATGGCAGGACTTCTTCTGCCGTACAAGGCAACCGAGCTGGTGGGTGCACTGAAAGAAGCAGTGGACCTTCCGATCGAGCTTCACACTCACTACACCTCAGGTGTCGCTTCCATGACTTATATGAAGGCAGTTGAGGCAGGTGTCGACATCATCGACACCGCAATGTCTCCGTTTGCACTGGGAACTTCCCAGCCGGCAACCGAGGTTATGGTTGAAGCATTTAAGGGAACTCCGTACGACACCGGATTTGACCAGAACCTTCTGGCAGAGATCGCTGACTACTTCCGTCCGATTCGCGACGAGGCTCTGGACAGCGGACTTCTGAATCCGAAGAACCTTGGAGTCAATATCAAGACTCTTCTGTATCAGGTTCCGGGCGGTATGCTCTCCAATCTGACCAGCCAGTTAAAGGAGCAGGGAGCAGAGGACAAGTTCTACGACGTACTGGAAGAAGTACCGCGCGTGAGAAAAGACCTCGGCGAGCCGCCTCTTGTTACACCGTCTTCACAGATTGTAGGAACCCAGGCTGTATTCAATGTGCTGATGGGTGAGCGTTATAAGATGGCTACAAAAGAGACAAAAGATGTATTGAGCGGCAAATATGGTGCAACTGTAAAACCGTTCAACGAAGAAGTGAAGAAGAAAGTTCTGGGCGAGGATGCCGAAGTTATCACCTGCCGTCCGGCTGATTTGATTCCGGATGAGCTTGAAACCCTGGAAAAAGAGATGGCTCAGTATAAACAGCAGGATGAGGACGTGCTCAGTTACGCACTGTTCCCGCAGGTGGCGATCGATTTCTTCAAGTACCGTGAGGCACAGCAGAAGAAAGTAGATACCACGATCGCGGATACTGAGAACGGAAGCTACCCGGTATAATCAGTAGAATTTCAGTTGCCAAGCATACCTGAGTGAAGGTCCGATGGACCTTCCTCTCGGCGGGAAAAGAAGGTTTGAGGATGAAGATAAGAAAACTGCTGCGTGGAATGAAATGGGCGGGAAGAGCAAATAGATTCTGGATAACGGCTCGAAGAATCTGGAGCCGCAGAGAAGTGTTTGCGGGCCTTAAGGATTTGATCGGCTCGATGCACAATGAGTTGCCAAACATACCTAAGTGATGGTACGGTAGACTGTCATCTCGGTGAAAATTACCAGGCGGCATGGTTGCTTTTTCCATCCGAAAACGGTATAATAGTCCTCGGTAGAGGACGGTTCCCCAAAATATGGAAATAATTGATAATAAATTTCACTCCGGTATATGTATCGATGTGGGATGGGAGCGGTATCTGTTAGGAAGAACCGCTCCTTTTTAAGTTACCAAGTATACCTGAGTGACGGTCCGGTGGACTGTCATCTGGTGAAGTTGAGAGAAAGGTGTGACAGAAACCAGAGTGTTTTGGATGATTCTGTCAGACGTAAATGGCAATGAGTACGAAGAATGAATTGTTAATGAGGCTGGATGAAAAATATCCGAAACTGAGTAAGGGCCAGAAGCGGCTATCGGATTATATTCGCAAGAATTATGATAAGGCTGCATTTCTAACGGCAGCGAAGATGGGAGAGGCGGTAGGTGTCAGCGAGTCTACCGTAGTGCGTTTCGCATCCCAGCTCGGATATAAAGGATACCCTGAGTTTCAAAAAGCGCTCGGTGAGTTGGTACGGACGAAGCTGAATTCAATCCAGCGCATGGAAGTGACATACGGCAGAATTGCACAGAGCGAGATTCTTGCGACTGTGCTGCAGTCGGATATTGAGAAGATTAAGATGACAATGGAAAGTATCGACCAGCAGGCATTTGAACTTGCGGTGGATACCCTCCTTGGAGCTCGAAAGATTTATGTGATTGGAATTAGGAGTTGCGCCCCTCTTGCTAATTTTCTTTCCTTTTACCTTAATCTGATCTGCAGTGATGTGGTCAGTGTTCATACAAATAGCTCCAGTGAGATTTTTGAGCAGTTAATCCGCATTGGGGAGGAAGATGTGATCATAGGGATCAGCTTTCCCAGGTACTCCATGAGAACACTGAAAGCACTGGAATTTGCCAGCAACCGCAAAGCGAAGGTGATCACCATAACTGACAGTGTACATTCGCCTATGAATTTGTATTCGTCCTGTAATCTGATCGCAAGAAGTGATATGGCGTCCATCGTAGATTCGCTGGTAGCTCCGCTTAGTGTGATCAATGCGTTGGTGGTGGCTCTTTGCATGAAAAAACAGGATGACGTTATCGAGACATTAGAGACATTAGAAGACATTTGGGATGAATATCAGGTGTATTCCCGCGATGAGCTGGAGCCGGTGGAAGATACGGTAAAGCTCAGAGTGGATGATGAGAAGGAAACGTAAGTATATGAGCAAAGTTTTAGTAGTAGGCGGCGGCGCCGCCGGGATGTGCGCAGCGATTTTTGCGGCACGGAATGGAAATGAAGTTCATGTCTATGAGAAAAATGAAAAATTAGGGAAGAAGCTATTTATCACGGGGAAGGGACGCTGTAATGTGACCAACGCCTGTGATATGGAAGATTTGTTTGGTGCGATGGTCTCTAATGGAAAGTTCATGTACAGTAGCTTCTATGGGTTTGGCAATCAGGAAGTGATGGAATTTTTCGAAGAGCTTGGACTGAAACTTAAGATTGAACGGGGCAATCGGGTGTTTCCTGCCTCAGATCATTCGTCAGATGTGATCAAAGCACTGGAAAAGGAGATGAAAGCCAGGGGCGTGGAGGTGCATCTGTATACTACCGTAAAAAGAGTTGTGGCACTTCCCGCCGGGGAAGGGGCGGAAGCCGGAAGCGGCAAGCGTGCAGAATCAGTATTTTCCCATCTGGAGCTGGCAGACGGAACGATCGTGGACGGAGATGCCTGCGTCATAGCGACGGGCGGACTCTCTTATCCGACTACTGGCTCCACCGGAGACGGCTATGGTTTTGCAAAGGATCTGGGGCATACGGTGACTGACCTGGCTCCGTCTCTTGTGCCTATAGAGGTGCGGGAAACTTATATAAAAGACCTGATGGGATTGTCTCTGAAAAATGTACAGGCGGCAGTTTATGACGGAAAGAAGGAATTGTATTCTGAATTTGGGGAAATGCTGTTTACCCATTTTGGCGTGAGCGGTCCGATCATTATTAGTGCCAGTGCCTATATTGGAAGAAAGCTGAAGGAGAAAAAGGAGCTTCGCCTGGTAATCGACCTGAAGCCGGCACTTAGCATGGAGCAGCTTGACGCGCGGGTATTGCGGGAATTCGAAGTAAACCATAATAAACAGTTTAAAAATGCGGTAAATGCATTGTTTCCGGCGAAACTGATTCCGGTGATGGTAAAGCGAAGTGGGATTGATCCGGAGAAGAAAGTCAATGTGATCTCCAAAGAAGAGAGACTTACATTTGTCCATTTAATCAAGAACCTTGAGTTTACGCTCACAGGGCTTCGGGACTATAAGGAAGCAATTATCACACGTGGCGGCGTAAATGTAAAGGAAATTGATCCTTCCACTATGCAGTCGAAGATAACGGCAGGAGTGTATTTTGCGGGAGAAGTGCTGGATGTGGATGCACTCACCGGCGGATTCAACCTGCAGATTGCCTGGTCTACGGGCTGTGCGGCAGGGGAGAGCATTTGGTAAGCGGCCGGAAGAAGGGCATGATTTATTAATAATTAAGAAGAAAATATGGGAGGGAATGTTATGGGATATAATGTAGCGATTGACGGGCCTGCAGGTGCTGGAAAAAGTACGATTGCTAAGTTGGTAGCCAAAGAAAAAGGATATATATATGTGGACACCGGGGCGATGTACCGGGGGCTTGCGATTCATTTTATCAAGAAAGGAATCAAACCGGAGGAGACGGAAAAAATTGCTACAGCCTGTGAGGATGCACTGGTCAGCATCGGTTATGAGAACGGTGTTCAACAGATTTACCTGAATGGAGAGAACATCACCTCTATGCTCAGAGAAGAGTCAGTGGGAAACATGGCGTCTATCAGCTCAGCGGTGCCGGCGGTGCGCGAGAAGCTGCTTGATCTGCAGAGAAATCTGGCCCGGGAGAAAGATGTGGTTATGGATGGAAGGGATATCGGAACACATGTACTTCCGGATGCCGATGTTAAGATCTATCTCACAGCCAGTGTAAAATGCCGCACTGACAGAAGGTATAAAGAACTGGTTGAAAAGGGAGTTCCCTGCAATTATGACGAGATTGCAAAGGATATCAAGGAGCGGGATGAAAGAGATATGAACCGTGAGATTGCTCCGCTTAAACAGGCAGAGGATGCACATCTGATAGACAGTTCCGATATGACGATTGAAGAGGTTGTGGCGGCTATAGTCGGTTTTTGTGAGTAACAGTAAAAAACAGTTGAAAATTATGTTTTTTTCTCTTGCATTTAGATAAATTATCTGTTAAAATAACTAGTGTTGTGAGTCCGTATGTACGGACATTTAATATCGTTAGGAGGTGCAGTCATGGCTAAATGTGCTATTTGCGAAAAGGGTGCTCACTTTGGGAACAATGTCAGCCACTCTCATAGAAAATCATCTAAGATGTGGAAATCTAACGTAAAGTCTGTCAGAGTGAAAACTGAAAACGGCGGTGTTAAGAGAATGTACGTATGTACGAACTGCTTGAAATCCGGTCGTGTTGAGAGAGCTTAATCAGATGAAACTAAGAGAACCGAGGTTTGCGGACTTCGGTTTTTTTTGTTGCTGTGTATACCCAGGTGAGCAGAAATGTTTTTTGTAGAAAGCGTGTTTTCACATGCTGAAAAGCTGATTGCTCTTTTTTCTGCATTGTAAAACGGCTCAGAATAGAGTATAATAAGCTCAGCATGACATGTATTTCATAGAAGTGGAGGAACATATATGAAGGGAAGTATGAGTACCGATTTAGGAATCATTACGATCGATCCGGAAGTTATTGCAAAATATGCAGGTTCTGTTGCAGTTGAATGTTTTGGAATCGTTGGTATGGCAGCGGTGAGTATGAAAGACGGGCTTGTGAAGCTTCTGAAGAAGGAGAGCCTGACAAAGGGGATTCAGGTAGCGATCAGTGAGGATAACCGTATCGCTCTGAATTTTCACGTGATTGTAGCTTATGGGGTGAGCATTTCTGCAGTGACGGAGAATTTGATAAGTAACGTAAAGTATAGAGTTGAAGAATTTGCCGGTATGACAGTAGAGAAGATCAATATCTACATTGAAGGCGTCCGGGTAATCGACTAGTAAGGAGGAACTTTATCGTGGCAACGAATACGATCAATGTGGAGATGCTTGCAAAGATGTTTCTTGCAGGCGCACAGAATATTGAGGCTAAGAAAGAATTTATTAATGAACTGAATGTGTTCCCGGTACCGGATGGGGATACAGGTACGAACATGTCAATGACAATCATGGCAGCTGCGAAGGAAGTGACCGCTCTTGAGAAGATGGACATGGTTTCTCTTGCAAAGGCGATCTCATCGGGATCTCTGCGCGGAGCAAGGGGGAATTCAGGTGTGATCCTTTCCCAGCTTCTCAGAGGATTTACTAAGTCCATTCGCGAGGAGAGTGTGATCGATGTTCCGGCTCTGGCAAGGGCTGCTGTCCGTGCGAAGGAGACGGCATACAAGGCGGTTATGAAGCCGAAGGAAGGTACGATTCTGACCGTAGCCCGCGGTATTGCTGAGAAAGCGGTGGGACTGGTTGAGGAGACGGATGATCTCGAGATATTTCTTCCGGCGCTGATTCAAGAGGCTGAGACGGTTCTTGCGAAGACGCCGGAGATGCTTCCTGTACTCAAGGATGCAGGCGTGGTGGACTCCGGCGGGCAGGGACTTCTGGAAGTGATCCGTGGCGCGTATGATGCTTTCCTCGGAAAAGAAGTGGATTATGCAGCGATCAAACCGGAATCCGGTGTCAGCGTGACGAAGATCAGCGCGGATGCGACGGCAGATATTAAGTTTGGATATTGTACAGAGTTTATTATTCTCACAGAGAAAGAATTTACAGAGGAAGATGAACAGGGATTTAAGGCTTATCTGGAATCCATCGGTGATTCTATTGTATGTGTTGCTGATGATGAAGTGGTGAAGGTACATGTACACACTAATGACCCCGGCCTTGCTATTCAGAAAGCGCTTACTTTCGGACAGCTTTCGCGTATGAAGATTGACAACATGCGTGAGGAACATCAGGAGAAGCTGATCAAAGATGCGGAGAAGCTGGCGGCAGAACAGGCAGCAAAAGAGAAAGAAAAGGCAGTAAAAGTGCCGCGCAAATCCGTGGGATTTATTTCGGTTTCTATCGGGGAGGGGATGAATGATATCTTCCGCGAACTGGGAATTGACTATATTATAGAAGGCGGACAGACCATGAATCCGAGTACGGATGATATGTTGACTGCTATCGACGGAGTGAATGCGGATACGATTTTCATTCTTCCGAATAATAAGAATATTGTGCTGGCGGCAAACCAGGCAAGGGATCTGACAGAAGATAAAGATATTATCGTAATTCCTACAAAGACTGTACCACAAGGCATTACCGCAGTGATTAATTACAATGCGGATGAGGATGTGGACACGAATGAAGAGAATATGCTGGAAAGTATTAAGCATGTGAAGACAGGACAGGTTACCTATGCAGTGCGAGATACACATATTGACGGCAAAGAGATTCATGAAGGAGATATCATGGGAATCGGCGATGCCGGAATCATTTCCGTTGGAACATCGGTGGAGAGAACCACGAAGGACATGCTGTCCCAGTTGGTGGATGAAGACTCCGAACTGATCAGCTTATACTATGGCGCGGATGTTTCGGATGAGGATGCGGAAAAGTTCGTCGCTGAGGTGGAAAGCTTATATCCGGAATTGGATGTTGATGCACACCGGGGAGGACAGCCGATTTACTATTATGTACTTGCGGTAGAATAAAGAGTGAATGCAAAGGATGGGAGTGTTGGAAGATACTCCCATTTTTCTGTTGCCAAAGTATATCTAGGATGACAGTCGCTGGACAGTCATCCTGGTTTCATAAAATTCACCGGAGTGACAGGTGATGCGGCACATTTTTTAAGGAGAAAGATGATGAATGAACATTCCAAAATCAGTGAATTGAAAGGAATCGGAGAGAAAACAGAGAAACTGTTCCAGAAGGTCGGCGTGTATACGGTCGGAGATCTGGTCAGATACTATCCCAGAGGATATGATGTGTATGAAGCGCCGGTCAGTGTCGGGGAGGCTGATGAAGGAAAGGTATGCGCGGTAAGCGGAGTGATATACGGGAGGGTTCAGGTTGGAGGCAGCCGCAGCCGCCAGATCACTACGGCGTATATCAAAGACGTGACCGGAGTTCTAAAAGTGATTTGGTTTCGGATGCCATTTTTAAGGAATACATTGCAAAGTGGCATGGTGATAACGGTACGGGGGCGTGTGATCAATAAAAAGGGCACACTGCTCATGGAACATCCTGAAATATACAGTCCGGCAGACAGATATCAGAATAAGTTAAACACACTTCAACCTGTTTATCCGCTCACAGCGTCCCTGACAAACAATATGGTGGCAAAAGCAGTTAGTCAGGCACTGGAATATCTGGATTTGAAGCAAGAGTTTCTTCCGCCGGATATCCGGATGAAATATCATCTGGCCGAGTATAATTATGCTATGCGAGGGATTCATTTCCCCAGCAGTAAAGAAGAATTTTATCATGCCAGAGAGAGGCTTGTGTTTGAAGAGTTTCTGATTTTTATATTGGCACTTAGAAGAACCAGAGAAGAGAGCGGAAAGGCGGAAAATGGTTTTGAAATTCATTCCAGGAAGGAAATCGGAGATTTTCTGGCGAAGCTTCCCTATGAGCTTACCGGGGCACAGAAAAAAGTATGGGGGCAGATTGAAAAAGAGATGTGTGGTTCGACGTTGATGTCACGTCTGATTCAGGGGGACGTTGGATCTGGAAAAACAATCATCGCGGTGCTTGCCATGATGCTTTCATCCCTGAATGGGTATCAGTCTGCGTTGATGGCGCCCACAGAGGTGCTGGCGAAGCAGCATTTTGAATCGGTTACAGAGCTCTTTGAGGCATATGGAATCCCGCTTAAGGCCGAGCTTCTGACTGGGTCCATGACCGCAAAAGAAAAACGGTTGGCATACGAAAGAATTGCTTCCGGTGAGGCAGATGTAGTGATTGGAACTCATGCATTGATACAAAATAAAGTAGAGTATAAGAATTTGGCACTGGTGGTGACGGATGAGCAGCACCGGTTTGGGGTCCGGCAGAGGGAGACTCTGGCAGAAAAGGGGCATATGCCGCATATTCTGGTCATGAGTGCGACCCCGATTCCACGGACTCTTGCCATCATTTTGTATGGCGATCTGGATATCTCTGTAATCGATGAGCTCCCGGCGAATCGCCTCCCGATCAAGAATTGTGTGGTGGATACCGGATACCGCCCGACGGCCTACCGGTTTATTAAAAAGCAGGTGGAGGAAGGAAGACAGTGTTATGTGATCTGCCCGATGGTGGAAGAAAGCGAAGCTCTGGATGCAGAAAATGTGATGGACTACGCGGCGATGCTTCAGGAGGAGCTGGGAAGTGCCATCTGTGTCTCAGCGCTGCACGGGAAAATGAAGCAGGCGCAAAAAGACGAGATTATGGAAGCATTTTCACGGAATGAGATTCAGGTGTTGGTATCCACTACGGTCATTGAGGTGGGGATCAATGTTCCAAACGCCACAGTGATAATGGTGGAAAATGCAGAGCGTTTCGGGCTTGCACAGCTTCATCAGCTTCGCGGCCGTGTGGGCCGCGGGAAGTATCAGTCGTACTGCATTTTTATGAGCGGGTCTAAAAGTAAGGAGAATAAGAAGCGTTTGGAAACGCTGAATAAGTCGAATGACGGATTTTATATTGCAAATGAGGATTTGAAACTGCGTGGTCCAGGGGATTTGTTTGGAATCCGGCAGAGCGGGCTGATGGATTTCCGGCTGGGGGATGTGTACCAGGATGCGGAGATTTTGAAGCGCGCGAATGAGGCGGCGGGGGAGATCCTGGAGCAGGATGCAGGACTTGAAAAGGAGGAAAACCGGAAGCTTCGTAGGTGCCTGGAAGGGTATGTGACGAAGGGGGAGCTGGAGAAGACGCTTTGAGAGGGGCGCTTTAGATGGCGGGGAGGAAACTTATGGGAGGTAGGTGCATAGAATAGGCATAACAGTAGTTTTGTGAGGTTATGTGATGAGTTTGCGGGGTATGCAGGGAAGTACAGATTATCGGGGGAGGCTGCGGGTGCAGGTGACTTCGGAGATTACGGCGCGGCCGGTGGAGGATGCGAGAATTCAGATTGGATATACCGGAGTGCCGGATAGTATGGTGGAGGAGCTGACTACGGATTCGTCGGGCGTGAGTGATACGGTGGAGCTGGCGGCGCCGCCGGTGGAGTATAGCCTGAATCCGGAAATTGAGGAGCAGCCGTATTCGGAATATACTTTAAATATCAGTGCGACGGGATATGAGCCCTTGAGTATTGCGGGGACGGAGATTCTGGCGGATGTGACGGCGCTTCAGAATGTGCAGATGCGTCCGCTGGAGCCGGATCAGGCCCCGGAGATTTTTGTGATTCCGGCTCATACGCTTTATGGAGTGTATCCGCCGAAGATACCGGAAGCGGAGATTAAGCCGATGGATGAAACCGGGGAGATTGTCTTAAGCCGGGTAGTGGTGCCAGAATATATTGTGGTACATGACGGATCACCGCGGGACAGTACGGCAAGAAATTATTATGTGCGATACAAGGATTATATTAAGAATGTGGCATCGAGTGAGATTTATGCTACATGGCCAGAGGATACGATCCGGGCTAATGTTCTGGCGATTATGTCATTTACGCTGAACAGGGTATATACGGAGTGGTATCGGAATCAAGGGTATGATTTTACGATTACGTCTTCGACCGCGTATGACCACAAATGGATTCCTGAGAGAAATTATTTTGACACGATTTCGGCGATTGTAGATGAGCAATTTTCAGGGTATTTATCCAGGCCGAACGTGCGGCAGCCGATTTTGACCCAGTACTGTGATGGGCGGAGAGTGCAGTGTCCGAACTGGATGACGCAGTGGGGATCGAAAGCGCTGGGAGATCAAGGATACAGTGCGATTGAGATTCTGCGGTACTACTATGGCGAGAATATGTACATTAATACGGCGGAAGAGATTTCGGGGGTTCCTTCTTCCTGGCCGGGGTATATCTTAAGTCAGGGTTCGACCGGAGAGAAAGTAAGACAGATACAAGAACAGTTAAATGTAATCGCAGGTGCGTATCCGGCCATTCCTAAGATTGCAGTCGACGGAATCTACGGTCCTGCAACTGCTGCCGCAGTGACAACATTTCAATCTGTATTCGGACTTCCGCAGACAGGAACCGTAGATTACCGTACCTGGTATAAAATCTCTGAGATCTATGTAGGCGTGTCGAGAATTGCGGAACTGACGTAAAAACTGATTTTATATGATAGTATTGATATTAAAAAATCAAGTATGCCATTATTTTCTAGTGTAGTCTTCAAAAAACTCCATATACTATCTTCGTAACATCAAACAAGATGTTAAGTCACAAAAAAGGAGGAAAAGAAGATGTCAAATCGTTCATCTAACAGAGCAGCCGTGCCGGAGGCAAAGGGTGCATTAGACAAATTCAAATATGAGGTAGCAAGCGAGCTGGGAGTACCGCTTTCTGACGGATACAACGGTGACCTTACTTCCAGACAGAATGGTTCTGTCGGCGGTTATATGGTAAAGAAGATGATTGAAGAACAGGAAAAACAGATGGCTAACAAATAGCCGGAAACAGTAAAGTGATACCGCAAAATCAGAAGTCAGTAATAGTTACGTGAAAAGTTAAGAGTGAAATTGAAAAACACCCGGTCTTCCTTGGAAAGGTCCGGGTGCTTTTTCGCAGATTGTACGGCATCTTGGCGGACTGTGGTGAAGAATAAGAGAAGAATATAAAAAAAGTTGTTGCAATTTTGCAAAGATTTGCTATAATATATTTTGTGACTGCCACAAGGCGGTGCGCGCTGGAATAGCTCAGTCGGTAGAGCACTTCACTCGTAATGAAGGGGTCGTCGGTTCAAGTCCGATTTCCAGCTTTCTATCTGAGACACATATCTGATGCGGTATGTGTTTTTTTATTATATAGGAAACTTTATTATTGCCGAACATGCTTAAGTGAACATCAAGGGGTTACCATGGAGTTTGTGTTGCCCGCTATCGCTAAGTATGCTAAAATATGCTACAAGTGAGAGTGATCGAGATAAGGAGGATTTATGCACAGAAAAAGACGTTCCGGATGTCTGCCTGTCTGCCTCGTTGCCTTGTGCCTGTGTCTGGGTGCAGGATGTATTACCGCCGGGCTTATGAAGGAAAAAGGAGATGCTCCGGCACTTGTGCGTGAAGTGGTGCAGAAGGTGGCTCAAAAGAATATTCCTTTCCGGGAGATTGCCGTTACAGAAGAGGAAGTAGAAGGAAAGTTTTATTATGGCCTTCTGGATGAAACGGAAAAACAGGTCTACAAGGAGATCCTGGATGGACTTCGGGAGAATGCCGATACGATTTATCTGCATAGCGGAGATGGTGAACGTGTGAATTTTATTTTCCAGAATGTGCTCAACGATCATCCGGAGATTTTCTGGTGCGGAGGAACTGCGACAGCGACCACATTTCCTGAAAGGCTCGGACAGGATGCCTATGTCGAGCTGACCCCGCAGTATTCATACAGCGGTTCGGATAAAGAGAGGATGCTCGCAGAAATTGAGACTGCCGCAGAGAGCTGTCTTGCACAGATTCCGGAGGAAGCGACAGAATATGAGAAGATAAAATTTGTCTATGAATATTTGATCAATACGGTAGATTACCAGATGGATGCACCGGATAACCAAAATATATACAGTGCCCTGGTAAATCATGCCTCTGTCTGCGCAGGGTATGCCAGAAGTACGCAGTATCTGCTGGAAAAAGCCGGAATCTTCTGCGCCTATGTGACCGGTACCGCTGCCGATGGGGATGGGAATCTGGAAAATCATGCCTGGAATCTGGTACAGTGTAATGGAAATTATTATTTTGTGGACACCACCTGGGGAGACCCGGTCTTCAGTCAGGAAGCTGGCATGAGCAGCCAGGAGGAGGCGCCTTTACAGAAGCGGGCGATGCCATACGATTATCTGTGCTGCAGCGGCAGAGAGTTATTTAAAACCCACACTCTGGAGGAAGGATATGCATATCCCGAGTGTGCGTGGGAGGATTTAAATTATTACCAACTAAATGGTATGTATTACGATAGCTTTGAACCGGAACAGATCCGGGATAAAATATATCGTTCGATTGATAGGAAAGAGGAAGCCATAGTCTTTAAGTTTGCGGATGAGAGCGTTTATCAGCAGGCTCATGATGTGATCTTAGAGGAGCTGGTGAGAGATGCTGCGGCTTATCTGGGGCGCAGTTATGATTTAAGTGAGGTTCGGTATTCGTATGAGGAAGAACGGACCTTATGTAAGCTGACAATATACTGGAGTTATGAATAAAAGGAGGAGAAGTGATGTATTACAAACAGTATGGTGACACCGATATGAAGGTATCGGCAGTGGGACTTGGAACGATGCGTTATGATGAGGAGGACGTAAAAGCAGGACGGCTGTCCAAATGTGCGGAAATTCCGCTTTATGCGTTTGAAAAGGGCATCAATTACTGGGATACAGCGCCTTTTTACTGCGATGACAAGAGCGAGATCATCACAGGTATGGCACTTTCCCAAGTGAAACGGGATCAGGTCTATGTGACCTCGAAGGTGAATTTCGGCACGCTGGATGGCGACACCAGCCGGGACAGCTTCCGGAGACGGCTGGAGATGTCCTTGGACCGCCTTCAGACCGATTACATTGATTTTTATCATTTGTGGTGCATGTTGAACCTACAGTCCTGGGAAAAGCATATGGAAGCGCTGTATCGTTTCTTTGAGGAAGCGAAGGCGGAGGGGCTGATCCGCAATATCGCGTTTTCATCCCATATGGAAGGAAATGATATCGAACAGGTAGTTGCAACAGGCAAATTCAAGGGAATGCTGATCGGATATAATGCACTGAACTACCGGTTCCGTCAGAGCGGGATCAAGGCGGCGCATGAAAAGGGAATGGGAGTTGTTGTCATGAACCCGCTTGGCGGGGGCATGATTCCGCAGAATCCGGAGGCATTTGCCTACCTGACAAAAGGAACAGATCTGACGGTTCCTCAGGCGGCTCTGCGTTTTGTTGCGTCCCATAAAGAAATCACGGTCGCTCTGGCAGGCTGTACGACCAAGGCTCATGTGGATGATGCGGTGAAAGCGGTGGAGAACCTGGAAGAAAGATCGGCAGAAGAGATCGTGAAGATGTATGAGGAGGAGGGTGTGTCCTTAAATAATCTGTGCACCGGCTGCGGTTATTGCAAGGGATGTCCGAAGGAGATTCCGATCCCGAAGATGATGGATGCATATAATCAGTACATATTAAGCGGGAAAAAAGAAAAAATAACCGACCGGCTAAGTGGTCACTGGCATGTGGAAAAGACACTGGCGTCAGAGTGTATCGGATGTCGGAAATGTGAGCGGCAGTGTACGCAGCACCTTCCTATCGTCGAGAGGCTTGCAGAGATCGCGGCTATGCCAAATGAATAATTATTCATTTAAAACGAGTAAATCTTACAGTATTTTGAAAAAATTCTGTTTAAAAACTATCAGATTTGTGGTTGAAATCCTACGGCAAATGTGGTAAAATCTTTACAATTTGAGAACGAGGGCGCTCTGGAATGAAAGACTTCAGGAGTGCCTTCTTTTTGCTGCGAGAGGAAATGCTTTGTATTTTCCGCTGCGGCAAAGTAGCTTCGGCACAAATTGAGTAGTATAAATGTCGAAAATAAAGAAACTCTACGAAGGGATAAGGTGACATATGAAAGCATTTCTGATACTGGAAGATGGAACTGTGTTTGAGGGTACGAGCATCGGTTCCACGAAAGACATGATAAGTGAGATTGTATTTAACACCTCCATGACAGGCTATCTGGAGGTACTGACTGACCCTTCTTATGCCGGACAGGCTGTGGCAATGACGTATCCGCTGATCGGTAATTATGGAATCACACCGGATATGGAGTCAAGAAAAGCCTGGCCGGACGGTTATATCGTAAGGGAGCTCTCCCGGATGCCCAGCAATTTCCGGTGTGAAGGAACGATTCAGGATTTCCTGAAGGAACAGGATATTCCGGGGATCGCAGGGATCGATACCCGTGCACTGACCAAGATTCTCCGTGAGAAGGGGACGATGAACGGGATGATCACCACCAATGAGAATTATGATCTGGAAGAGATTCTTCCGAAGCTTCACGCTTATAAAGTAGGCGACGTGGTTTCAAAAGTGACTTGTAAGGAAAAATACGTTCTGGAAGGAAATGGCCCGAAAGTAGCGCTCATGGACTTCGGAGCAAAGAATAATATTGCCAAATCTTTAAATGCCCGCGGCTGTGAAGTGACTGTCTATCCGGCACACACGTCGGCGGAAGAAATTATTTCAGACAATCCGGATGGCATCATGTTATCCAACGGACCGGGCGACCCGGCGGATTGCACCTCCATTATCCAAGAAGTGAAAAAATTATATGAGTCTGATATCCCGATTTTTGCGATTTGTCTGGGACATCAGCTTATGGCGCTTGCAAATGGGGCGAAAACTTACAAATTGAAATACGGACATCGCGGCGGAAATCATCCGGTACGGGATCTCGCCACCGGAAGAGTCTATATTTCTTCCCAGAACCATGGATATGCGGTGGATGCTGAGAGTATGGACCCCTCCCTGGCTGTCCCTGCATTTGAGAATGTAAATGACGGGACCAATGAGGGAATGGCGTACACCGGAAAGAATATCTTTACGGTGCAGTTCCATCCGGAAGCATGTCCGGGCCCGCAGGATTCCGGATATTTGTTTGACAGATTTATTGAGATGATGGGAGGAACAAAATAATGCCAAGGATAAAAGATATCAAAAAAGTATTAGTGATTGGTTCCGGCCCTATCGTGATCGGCCAGGCGGCTGAGTTTGACTATGCAGGAACCCAGGCGTGCCGTTCACTGAAAGAAGAAGGCATTGAGGTTGTACTTTTGAACTCCAACCCGGCAACTATCATGACGGATAAGGATATCGCGGATCATGTGTACATCGAGCCGTTGACTGTGGAAGTGGTAGAACAGTTGATCCTGAAGGAAAAACCGGACAGTGTACTGCCGACCCTGGGAGGTCAGGCGGGGCTGAATCTCGCCATGGAGCTGGAAGAAGCCGGATTTTTGAAAGAACAGGGGGTACGTCTGATCGGTACCACTGCGGAGACGATCAAGAAAGCTGAGGACCGTCTGGAATTCAAGGCAACGATGGAAAAGATCGGGGAACCCGTGGCGGCATCCAAAGTCGTGGAGACCGTGGAAGACGGTGTGGCATTTGCCGCACAGATCGGTTATCCGGTGGTACTTCGTCCTGCCTATACACTGGGCGGAAGCGGCGGCGGTATTGCCCATAATGTGGTAGAGATGGAGGAGATCCTTGCCAACGGACTTCGCCTTTCACGTGTGGGACAGGTGCTTGTGGAGCGCTGTATCGCCGGATGGAAGGAAATCGAATATGAGGTGATGCGTGACAGCAAAGGAAACTGCATTACTGTATGTAACATGGAAAATATCGACCCGGTCGGTGTGCATACCGGCGACAGTATCGTAGTGGCTCCGTCCCAGACTCTGGGAGATAAAGAGTATCAGATGCTGCGTACTTCGGCTCTTAACATCATCAGCGAGCTGAATATCACCGGAGGCTGCAACGTACAGTACGCTCTGCACCCGGATACCTTCGAGTATTGTGTCATCGAGGTAAATCCGCGTGTCAGCCGTTCTTCCGCGCTGGCATCCAAGGCGACAGGATATCCGATTGCGAAAGTGGCGGCGAAGATCGCCCTTGGCTATACACTGGATGAGATTAAAAATGCAGTGACCCAGAAGACTTACGCCAGCTTTGAGCCGATGCTGGACTACTGTGTTGTCAAAATGCCGAGACTTCCGTTTGATAAATTTATCAGTGCCAAGAGAACCTTAACGACCCAGATGAAGGCGACCGGAGAGGTTATGAGTATCTGCGATAATTTTGAGGGCGCACTGATGAAGGCCATCCGTTCGCTGGAACAGCATGTAGACAGTCTGATGTCTTATGACTTTACGGCATTGTCCCGTGAGGATATTCTGGAGAGATTGGAGATCGTAGATGACAGAAGAATCTGGCTGATCGCGGAGGCGATCCGCAAGGGAATCAGCTATGATGAGATTCATGCGATCACGAAGATCGATAAATGGTTTATTGATAAGATTGCCATTCTTGTGGAAATGGAACAGGCTCTTAAGAGTCAGGAGCTGACACCGGAGCTTTTAAAGGAAGCAAAGCGGATTGAGTTCCCGGACAATGTGATCGCAGCACTGACCGGAAAGACTGAGCGGGAGATCTACGACATGCGCCATGCAAACGGAATCGTTGCAGCGTATAAGATGGTAGATACCTGTGCGGCTGAGTTTGCGGCTGAGACTCCGTATTACTATTCTGTCTTTGGCAGCATCAACGAGGCGGAAGAGACCAGCGGCAAGAAGAAGGTGCTGGTACTTGGTTCCGGCCCGATCCGGATCGGACAGGGAATTGAGTTTGATTTCTGTTCGGTTCACTGCACCTGGGCATTTTCAAAAGAAGGGTATGAGACGATCATAGTAAATAATAACCCGGAGACGGTAAGTACGGACTTTGACATTGCGGATAAGCTGTATTTTGAACCGCTGACACCGGAGGATGTAGAAAGTATCGTGGATCTGGAGAAACCGGACGGCGCAGTGGTGCAGTTCGGCGGACAGACAGCGATCAAGCTCACCGAGTCGTTGATGAAGATGGGCGTGCCGATCCTGGGAACCTCTGCCGAGAATGTAGATGCGGCAGAAGACAGGGAGTTGTTTGATGAGATTTTGGCGCAGTGCAGAATTCCGCGTCCGAAGGGGGACACCGTGTTTACGGCCGAGGAGGCGAAAGAGGTGGCAAACCGCCTCGGCTACCCGGTATTGGTGCGGCCTTCCTATGTACTTGGCGGCCAGGGAATGCAGATTGCGATCAGCGATCATGACATTGACGAATTTATTGGAATTATTAACCGGATCGCACAGGATCACCCGATTTTGGTTGACAAATATCTGCAGGGTAAAGAAATCGAAGTGGATGCGGTGTGCGACGGTGAGGATATCCTGATCCCGGGAATCATGGAGCATATTGAGCGCGCGGGTATCCACTCCGGCGACAGTATTTCCGTTTACCCGGCACAGAGCATTTCCGAGGTGACCAAACGCAAGATTGAAGAATACACGAAGAGACTTGCAAAGGCTCTGCACGTGGTGGGTATGATCAATATCCAGTTCATCGTGTGCGGGGAGGATGTGTATGTCATCGAGGTCAATCCGAGATCCAGCCGTACCGTGCCGTATATCAGCAAGGTGACGGGAATCCCGATCGTGCCGTTGGCAACCCAGGTGATCATCGGACATAAGATCAAAGAATTGGGATACACGCCGGGACTTCAGAAAGAAGCAGACTATATTGCGATCAAGATGCCGGTATTCTCCTTTGAGAAGATCCGCGGCGCAGACATTAGTCTTGGACCGGAGATGAAGTCCACAGGAGAATGTCTGGGAATCGCTTCTACCTTCAATGAAGCACTTTATAAAGCCTTCCTGGGCGCGGGCGTGAACCTGCCGAAATATAAGAACATGATCATGACAGTCCGGGATGACGACAAGGATGAGGCGGTGGAGATCGGACGCAGATTCGAGGCGCTTGGCTACCGTATCTTTGCGACCAGAGGTACCGCTGAGGCGCTTCAGGCCGGGGGCGTAAAGGCGAGAGCGACCCATAAGATCGAGGAAGAATCTCCGAACCTTATGGACCTGATCTTAGGACATGAGATCGATCTGGTCATCGACACTCCTCCTCAGGGAGCAGACCGCTCCAGAGACGGCTTCGTGATCCGCCGAAATGCGATCGAGACAGGCGTAAATGTGCTTACCGCCATGGACACGGCACGAGCCCTGGTAACCAGTCTGGAGAATACGGATATCAGACAGCTTACGCTGATTGATATTGCGACAGTACAGTAAGTCGGAAATCTTTCATGCTCCTGCGGGCAGTCTTAGATGTTTCGGGGTACGACAAAAATTTGATATTATAATTTGAACAATAGAGGGTGCTGCAAATTTCACAGCACCCTCAAAAAGATATTTACTTATTTGATAATTCCGTAAATTCGTGATGCTTCCTGATAGATCTCTTCTTCTGCCCAATCAGGATGTTGTTGAATCAAATCGTAGAATTTGCGGACAAGTTCCAGATCACTCTCCACTTCATCAGCAATCGTTTCGATAGATTTTCCTTTTTCATATTTTTTCTGTATTTGAGAAATTATAGTAAGCATTTTGCCTTCTCTGCGTTCTTCTTTGCGTACGAGTCTTACGTGTTCCTCCCACGTCATATGCAATACCATACTGACAACCTCCGATCTTTGACTCGTCAGTATATCCTTAAGGATGCCCTCTTTAATACAGACATCCACCGCCTCATTGACTGAAACATCCAGACTATTTCCCGAATTGGCATACTCTCTTACGCGATGTATGAATATGGAGTATTCCTCCAAACGCCGGCATTTTTCCATGAGATTATGGTTATGGCCGTAATTGATATTGATGAGTGTAGCCACGCACTCCAGGCAAGGAGAAATCTGTACATTGTGATTTTGAAAAGCCGTGCTCAATTTGAGTTCGGTCTGATCTGTCTCTGTTTCGTTTCCGTTGTAAAATACAAAATACCGGGGAAGAGGCAGGCTTTTTAAACTGCTTCCATAAATATCAATGTCGTTCATCCGCAGATATCTTTCGTAAAGTTTTGCGAAATAGATGAATCCGCGGATTGGCATATTGGGGTTATATGAGCTCTGGTGTTCATACAAATTCATGGTTCCTGCTATCAGAAACGACATATCATTTTTAAATGATAAATATACGACATCTTCCAGAGTATTGACCTCCAGTGCATCAATATCCTTGTAGTCTGTTCCGTTTATGGCATTATATAGTTCGAGCAAATCCTTTTTGTCCCGGAATACCATTCGGAATAATCGGTCTTTATATTTGCGGTTTGGTGTTGGATGATACTGATTCCTTTTGTGAATTTGTTTCGTTTTTTTCATTTGTTACCTCCCATTATAAATGTTTTTTTGTGGGGCTGCAAGCCCGGGTGAAGTGTGTAATGAATGTAGTATGGATATGTTGCTGTTTACACACTACTATTCCGCGAAACGTATTACTGAGAACGGAGTGAACAGTAACATGGATACTGTTTTCATGTTGTCATTTTGCAGAATTTGCTGTCGGAACGTAGTGAGTAGGCAGTGCAGTATGAAGATGGAGGTTTTGGAGGGCGGGATATTTTACCGGACTGTTTATAAAAGTGTACAGAAAACAGCACCATAAGAATCGTTTTCTTATAGCGGCCATGTATATATGAACTTCTTGTAATATACCTCAAATATGAATCTGGCATGGAAATCATGCTGTGATTTTGAATTTCCTGAAAAGCAGCTTCGGAAAGTGATTTACACTATATCATAAATTTTATGGTCTGTCTATGTGATTTTTTCAATTTCACTCTTAACTTTTCACGTAACTATTGCTGTTCTCTTGAGCGTGTGGTGAAGCCGGAAAACAAAAGAAATTCTAAAGATTAAGCCCCCGTTATTGACAGTAAATTTATACTCAAATAAAATATGGGAGAGAAAGTGACATATTCTGTGCCTGACCCGTATGCCGGAAGTATTTATCGGTACGACAAATGCGAAGTGCACAGCCGGGATGCGTGCCGCAGGGCCCATCCGGGGATATGCACGGCAAGGAGAGAAGAAAAGTATTATGTATAAAATTATGATCATAGAGGACGACCGCACCATCATGGAGTCTGTGGAGGCACATCTGACTGCCTGGGGCTACGAAGTGGTGCGTGTGCAGGATTTCAGAAATGTGGTGGGTGAATTTCAGAGAAATTTACCGGATCTGGTGCTTCTGGATATCGGACTGCCGTATTATAACGGATTCCATTGGTGCCAGGAGATCCGTCGAATCAGCAATGTCCCCATCGTGTTTTTGTCATCGGCCTCCGATAGTATGAATATCGTGATGGCCATGAATATGGGCGGGGATGACTTTATCGAAAAACCCTTTGATCTGCATGTTATGACGGCCAAAATCCAGGCGATCCTGCGGAGAACCTATTTGAACAAGGGGCAGGAAAACATATTGGAGCATCATGGCGTGGTGCTGAACCTTGGCGATGCCTCTATCCAGTTTGAGGGGAAAAAGACCAGCCTTAGCAGAAACGAATACCGGATCTTTCAGATCCTGCTGGAAAGAGCCGGAAGGATTGTGCCCAGGGACGACATCATCACGGCACTTTGGGAAAGTGAGAGCTTTATTGACGATAATACATTGACGGTCAATGTGACCCGGCTTAGAAAACGTCTGGAAGAAATCGGAGTGCATGACTTTATTCAGACGAAAAAAGGGCTTGGGTATCTGATTCCGTAACATGAGAAAAATGGAGAACGTGGAAATATGAAAATTTTGTGGGACTATATCAAAGAACGCGCCGGCCTGCTGCCCTGCATCATTCTGATGGAGGCGATTGCATTTTTGGCTCTGTGGCTGCAGGGAACAGAATTCAATAATATTTCTTATGCCGTGGGTTTGAGCCTGTTTGTGCTGGTCATCATGGCAGGGCTGGATTTTGCAAAGTACAGCTATAAGCGCAGCAAACTTGCACAGGCAAAGAATGCAGTGCTCAACGATATTTCTTATCTGCCGGATACGGGTTCGCCCAAGGAAAAGGAATATCAGGAGATGGTACGGATTCTTTTTGAGAAGAAAGAAGAGGAAGAGGCAAAAGCAAGGAGTGCCAGGCAGGACATGCTGGACTTTTACAGCCTGTGGGTGCATCAGATCAAAACTCCCATTGCCGGGCTGCACCTTCTTCTGCAGGCACAAAAAGACGGGCTGGCACAAGGGGACTGGAACACACGAATGAACATGGAAGTCTTTCGGGTGGAACAGTATGTGGAGCTGGTGCTGTCCTATCTGCGGATGGAAGACATGGGACGCGATATGGTGCTGAAAACCTATGACCTGAATACGATCGCGCGTCAGGCCGTAAAAAAATTCTCACGGGAGTTCCTGTATCGTAAGATTCATTTAAACTTTTCTGAGTTCCAGCGGACCATTCTCTCGGATGAGAAATGGATTCTGCTGGTGCTGGAGCAGATTCTGTCCAACGCGCTGAAATATACTCCGGAGGGCGGAAGCATCTCCATCGGTTGTCCTGCAGGGCAAAAAGTGCTGGTCATCGAAGATACCGGAATCGGAATTCCGCCGGAGGATCTTCCCAGAGTATTTGAAAATGGATTTACGGGATATAACGGCCGGGAAAATAAAAAATCCACGGGGATCGGCCTGTATCTGTGCAAAACCATAATGGACCGCCTAAATCACGGTATTCGGATCGAATCAGAAGAAGGAAAAGGGACGAAGGTTTATCTGGATTTTGAGCGGGAAGAGCGGATCAATGAGTAAGATAATCCGTAAAATTGGGGTAAAAAATGGTATGATTTTGAGAAAATGTTCAGGAGAACAATTATGGAGCAAGGAATTGGGGAACTACTATATCGCTTAAGAGAAGAAGCGGGAATCTCACAAGGACAATTATGTAAAGGGGTCTGTTCAGTTCCGCAGCTGACAAGAATGGAGCAGAACCTGCTGGCGCCGGATCCGTTTCAGCTGGATTATCTGTTCAGGCGGATGGGAAAGTCGACCGAGCTGTTAGAATATGTGCTTTCCATTGAAATGTATGAAATCTATGAGCTGCAGTATTTGATTCAGACGCATATCTGCCGACGGAATTTGGAAGAGGCGGAGAGTTTGTTGTCGCAGTATGAAGAGAAGAAGCATGCAAAAAAAACGATTCATATGCAGTATATTCTGCAGGAGAGGGCGCAGATTGCATGGATCAGAGGGGAAGGAGTCGAGGAGATTCTTCCGGTGCTGAATCAGGCAATCAAACAGACAATGCCTTTGGAAGGGGCCGTAAAAAGCGGGATGGCACTGGGGGCAGATGAGCTTCGGCTGCTCTTATTCCGATGGGAGGTCTGCAGGGGAACAGTTTACGCAAGGAAGGATGAGGAAATCAGAGAAATCTTGAACTACATACATCATAAACAGATAGAAAACGCGGAGCTGGTGAGGGTGTACCCCTATGTTGTGTTGCTGATGGGGATGATTTGTGATTGGAAGAAAGAAAAAGACCCCCTCTTGACTTTGACGCGGGAAGCCTTGTCGATCCTGCGGAATGAAGGGCGGCTGCTTTTTATGCCGGATATTTTAGAACAGTATGAAAAACTTTTGGAAACCGCAAATGGAGATGCGGCGCTGATTGCCGACTTAAAGACAGAACGGGAAAGTTTATTGACAGTGGAGGAAGAGTTTCAGATTCACCTGGAAAAGTACCGGCTATTCCAGCAATGGATCCGCAGTTTTGAGTTAGACTGTGAATTGGTACAAAATACCAGGAGAGCATCGGGAATCGTACAGGAAGATTTCTGTGAGGGGATCTGTTCGCAGGAAACCTTATCTCGAATCGAGACGGCAAAGAGAAGTCCGAATAACCGGAATATATCTGGAATCAGATCGCCACGATTTATTATGAACGTGACGAAAAGGAGAAAGCGATTGAGATTCTGAACATGCAGATAAAGAGTATGGAAGAGAGTCGGGTGGAATGTGTATTCCGTATCAGAGAATGGGGATTAGCTATGGGAAATTTGGCGACAGCGCTGGAAGAAACACATAGAGTCCAGGAAGCTCTGGAAAACTGTAAAAGGAGGTTGCAGGTTTCACTAGAAGCGGGAAAAGGGAATGAAATAGGCAGATGCCTTGTTACTGTGGCATGTGCATTAGAGCAGAAAAAGGATGAAAAGTTTATGATGTTTTCTAAAAAATTATTTTTCAGAAAACGTCATAAACTTTTTGGGGGAGTTGGAGTATTATATAGTCAAGCCAATCATATGGCGGATCTACATATAGAAAAATAAGGAATTAGTTTCTGGGAGGAGAGAAAATTATGTGGAGGTTTATCAGAAAATATCCGCTGATCAACGCGGTTATTTTTGCGTTAATCGTATTTACCGATGTGTTCCATGTCGGGCTGAGCTTTATGGGGATGTGGATGCTGCATCTGCTTCTTTTGGGGGACTTTAAGGGGACGATCTTGTTCTCCATACTGGAAGTGGGGCTGTATGGACTTTTGAATTACGCCTGGTATT
>Ga0129308_1000421_pt1 | contig 64235 bp, 60 predicted proteins | sample L827metagenome_FD_94440 | JGI IMG/M metagenome (GOLD analysis project Ga0129308, IMG submission 94440) | Ring-tailed lemur group fecal microbial communities from Wisconsin, USA - L827 metagenome | ecosystem: Host-associated > Mammals > Digestive system > Large intestine > Fecal | place: USA...
CGTTGAAAGCCTCAGATGGGACGCCTCCTGGTAAACAAAACCGGCTATTTTGTTGACATGAGTACATTGTAGAAGCCGCCGAGAGGCGGCTATGAATTTCAAGAACCAGGTCAACAAAATAAAAATTTTGTTGACCTGAATGGAGGCGAACAGCCTGATCCACCCCGTTTGAAGGCTTTTAGCAGGCATACGGACTACCGAACTGAAGCTCCGCCGCTGCTGCGGGATTTTCTGGTTTACCACGAAACGATTCAGGGACATTCCAGGCAGACGGTTGACGAATACTTTTTAGACCTGCGGAATTTCTTCCGCTATTTAAAACAGGAAAAAAATTTAGTGCCCAGAGACGTTCCGCTGGATCACATCTCCATTGATGATGTGGATCTGTCTCTGGTCCGCGGCGTCACGCTGACGGACATTTACAGTTATATGAATCACCTGTCCCGCGACCGCGGCCTGAACGCCGCGTCCCGGGCCCGCAAGGTCGCCACCATCCGGTCCTTTTACAAATACCTGACCAACAAGGCCAAGCTGCTGGACCAGAACCCGGTCCAGGACCTGGACTCGCCCCGGCTGAAAAAGTCCCTGCCCAAATACCTGAATTTGGATGAAAGCGTGGAACTGTTGGAATCGGTGGACGGCAAAAACGCCAGCCGGGACTACTGCATCCTGACGCTCTTTCTGAACTGCGGTCTGCGTATCTCCGAGCTGGTCGGGCTCAATGTAACAGATGTTCGAGGGGACCATCTCAGGGTGTTGGGCAAAGGCAACAAGGAACGGGTCTTGTTTCTCAATCCCGCCTGTCAGAAGGCTTTGCAGGACTGGATGACCGACCGGAACACCTTGACCCTTGTGGATCAGAACGCCCTGTTCGTCACCCTCCAAAACCGGCGGCGCATCTCCAAGGCCGCGGTCCACAAGCTGGTCAAAAAGCACTTGGCCGCCGCCGGTCTGGACAGCACCCAGTACTCCTCTCACAAGCTGCGGCACACCGCCGCCACCCTGATGCTGCAAAACGGTGTGGATGTCCGGACCCTCCAGGAGGTGCTGGGTCACGACCACTTGAATACCACCCAGATCTATACCCACGTGGACAGCGACGACCTCCGCGCCGCCGCCCGGGCCAATCCTCTGGCCCAGGTAAAGCGCCGGGGCCGCCCGCCCAAAGGCGCAGGCAGCCCCAAAGAGCATACCGAAACAGACGAAAAGGATGTGGATTGACATGTATTATCTGGCTTTCTTGCTGGTGATGGCCACCCCCCTGGCCCTGTTGGTCATCGGCCTGATCTGGCGTTCCCGCCCGCCTAAGCGCGGAGGCGGCGGTGTGGCCTACCACACTGCCCTGTCAGACCGCAGCGACGAGACCTGGGCCTTCGCCCACCGGCATATCGCCAAGCTCTGGGTCCGGCTGGGTCTGCTGCTGGCCATCGCGTCTGCCGCGCTGATGGTGGTATTTCGTTCCAGCTATTCCGGCTTTTTCCTCTGGCTCATTGGCGGCCAGATGGTCTTTCTGTGCATCAGCGCCTTTCTGGTGGAAGGCTTGCTGAAGGCCTCTTTTGACGAAAACGGCAACCGGATCGGCTGAACCGGTTGCCTCAGAAAAACACCGCACATCTCTTAAAGATGTGCGGTGTTTTTCCTTTACAGCCATTGAGTTTTCTTTGGTTTTTGCGGCATCAATGGCGGACGTCTGGCCCCGAGGATATGGATGAAGCGGATCTCCTGAAACTGATAGGTGTCCAGTGGACGGAAATCCGCGTCCAGACTGTGGGCAGCGACCAGAATGTTGCTCAGGGTGGGCGGTTCTCCCACCTCCACCACGATGGGGGTATGCCCGAACCGTTCCTGCTCAAATCGGAGCTGGACAAAGTCGCCGGGCTGGATCATGCGCGGAGAACTCTCCATCCCGAAAGGCCCCTGCGTCTCCTCCGTGCGGGTCATGAAATTAAAGAAGTAGGGCACGCCGGTCCAGGCGGGAGATTTGTCATTGGGTCCCAGGTAATACCAGCCGTAGGTGGGGGTATAATTCATGATCCCGGTGCCGGCATAGAGGCACTGGGAGGCGAAATTAGTGCAGTCCCCCCCGATCTCCTCATAGTCGTAATACTTTGGATTCCGGCCATAGGCCCACCGGTGGGCATAGCGCACCGCCGCCTCCCGGTCATATGGAATGATCTCCGACATGAGGCCCTCTCCCCTTTCCCACCAGTCTATGTCCGGGGCAAGGGAAAAGGTTCCGTCCCGGCCCACAGGACCATAGTGGATAGGATTTTAGCTTTACAGCCTTTGCCGGGCAGCGGTTCAGAGATGAAAAACGGGCCGCCGCAAAGAATTTGCGGCGGCCCGTCGGGTCACATGGGAAAAATCGGCTGAGATCAGGCCTTGCCGTCGCAGCCCAGGACGTTGATCAGCTTGTGCTTGACCAGCTCCTTGATGTTGGCGCGGGCGGGCTTCAGATACTCGCGGGGATCGAACTTGTCGGGGTGCTCGTCGAAGAACTGGCGGATGGTGCCGGTCATGGTCAGGCGCAGGTCGGAGTCGATGTTGATCTTGCACACGGACATGGCAGCGGCCTTGCGCAGCTGGTCCTCGGGGATGCCGATGGCGTCGGGCATCTTGCCGCCGTGCTCGTTGATCATCTTCACATACTCCTGGGGCACGGAGGAAGAGCCGTGGAGCACGATGGGGAAGCCGGGCAGGCGCTTGGAGACCTCCTCCAGCACGTCGAAACGCAGGGGCGGGGGAACCAGGATGCCCTTCTCGTTGCGGGTGCACTGGGCGGGGGTGAACTTATAGGCGCCGTGGCTGGTGCCGATGGCGATGGCCAGGGAGTCGCAGCCGGTCTTGGTCACGAACTCCTCGACCTCCTCGGGATGGGTGTAGGAGGAATCCTCGGCGGAGACCTTCACCTCGTCCTCCACGCCGGCCAGGGTGCCCAGCTCGGCCTCTACCACCACGCCGTGGTCATGGGCGTACTCAACGACCTTCTTGGTGATCTCGATGTTCTCAGCGAAGGGCTTGGAGGAGGCGTCGATCATGACGGAGGTAAAGCCGCCGTCGATGCAGGCCTTGCAGGTCTCGAAATCGGGGCCGTGGTCCAGATGCAGGGCGATGGGGATCTCGGGGCACTCGATGACAGCGGCCTCCACCAGCTTCACCAGGTAGGTGTGGTTGGCGTAGGCGCGGGCGCCCTTGGAGACCTGGAGGATCAGGGGGGCCTTGACCTCGCGGGCGGCCTCGGTGATGCCCTGGACGATCTCCATGTTGTTCACATTGAAAGCGCCGATGGCGTAGCCGCCGTCATAAGCCTTCTTAAACATTTCGGTAGTAGTGACCAATGGCATAGTTACCATCTCCTTTTCAAATTTGGCGTTTCTTATTGTATCATTAACGGTTGATAAATACAAGGGTTTGTGTTATCCTTTAAAGAGAATTTCCGAGTTAATTCCATTTCATTCTTATTTAATTCGTTTAAGGAGGAAGCAAACATGGAGAAATTGACTGGCGCCTGTATTATCGGCCAGTCCGGAGGCCCCACCGCTGTCATTAACGCCAGCGCTCAGGGCGTCATCCAGACCGCTTTGAAGGCTGACTGCATTACCCGGGTGCTGGGCGCCGCCCACGGCATCAAGGGTGTGCTGGAGGACAAGCTGTATGACATGTCCCAGGAGGACCCCGCCGAGCTGGACATTCTGAAATATACCCCCTCTTCCGCCCTGGGTTCCTGCCGGTACAAGCTGGCTGACCCCGACAAGGACGACACCGATTACAAGCGTATTCTGGAGATCTTCCAGAAGTACAACGTCCGCTATTTCTTCTACAACGGCGGCAACGACTCCATGGACACCTGCAACAAGATCTCCAAGTATATGCAGAAGGTGGGCTACGAGTGCCGCATCATGGGCGTGCCCAAGACCATCGACAACGATCTGAACGGCACCGACCACTGCCCCGGCTTCGCCTCTGCCGCCAAGTATATCGCCACCTCCTGCGCCGAGGTCTGGCAGGACGCCCACGTCTATGACACCGGCATGGTCACCATCATCGAGATCATGGGCCGCCACGCCGGCTGGCTGGCCGGCTCCGCCGCCCTGGCCTCCCTCACCGGCTGCGGTCCTGACCTGGTCTACCTGCCCGAGACCGACTTCGACATGGACCAGTTCCTGGCCGACGTGAAGGCTGTCTACGCCAAGACCGGCAAGTGCATGGTGGCTGTCTCCGAGGGCATCCACTATGCCGACGGCACCTTCGTCTCCGAGGCCAAGACCTCCGCCACCGACGGCTTCGGCCATGCCCAGCTGGGCGGCCTGGCCTCCCTGCTGGCCGAGACTGTGAAGCAGGCCACCGGCGCCAAGGTCCGCGGCATCGAGCTGTCCCTGCTCCAGCGCTGCGCGTCCCACGCCGCCTCCAAGACCGACGTGGAGGAGGCCTGGCAGGCAGGCGCCGCCGCTGTGGAGGCCGCGGTCTCCGGCGTTACCGATAAGATGGTGGCCTTCAAGTGCACCCGTGAGGGCGGCTATCGCTGCGAGACCAGCCTGGAGCCCCTGGACATCGTGGCCAACTTTGAGAAGAAGGTCCCCCGCGCGTGGATCAACGAGGCCGGCAACGGCGTCGAGCAGCCCTTCATCGACTATGTGCTGCCCCTGATCCAGGGTGAGTCCGAGGCCCCCAAGGAGAACTCCCTCCCCCGCTTCGCCCACCTGAAGAAGGTCCTCACCACCGAGATGTAATGAGCGCAGCGCCCCGCCGTATGTCGGCGGGGCGCTTTCTTTATGTTATGCGGTATTTGAAGAAAGCAACGCCCCGTGCCGGCCGGCACGGGGCGTCGGTTTGAAAGTTCAATGCAGGTGGTTCTTTTCCTCCGGCACATCACCCGTACCGCAGGACAAAGGCCCCGTTTTGCCCAGGTAGAACTCGGTCTCCTGGGGCAGTCCATGCTTGCGCAGCCCCCACCGGACCAGGCGGTTGGCGATGCTGTACAGCATGGCGAACACAGGCACCCCCAGCACCATGCCCGCAAAGCCGAACAGGCCCCCGAACAGCAGGATGGAAAACAGCACCCAAAAGGAGGCCAGCCCGGTGGAGCTGCCCAGGATCTTCGGACCCAGGATATTGCCGTCAAACTGCTGGAGCACAATGATAAACACCACAAAATAGACGCACTGGATGGGACTGACCAGCAGGATCAGGAAGGCGCAGGGCACCGCCCCGATAAAGGGGCCGAAAAAGGGGATGATGTTGGTCACGCCGATGATGGTGGCCAGGAGGGCGGGATAGGGAAACTTGAACAGGTTGCTGCATACCAGCGTGATCCCGCCGATGATCATGGAATCCAGCAGCTTCCCTGTGATGAAGCCGCTGAGGATCCGGTAGGCGTTCCGGACCTCCTCCACGATCAGGTCCCCGGTCCGGGTGGGGAAAATGCTGTACACGACCTTCTTGCTCTGGGCGGCAAAGGTGTCCTTCCGGGCCAGCAGGTAGATGGAGACGATGAGGGCAATGAGCAGGTCCTTCATCAGGTTCAGGAACGCGGCGATCATGGCCGAGACGTTGGAGACCACTCCGGTGAGATTGGGCAGGATGGAGCCCCGCAGCCACTGGAAGGTGGAGGGGATGGATTCCAGATTGGGCAGGATGTCGGTGTACAGCCACTGCTCCAGAGAGCTGGCCGCCGAGTCGTACAGGGACATGACCGAAGACTGGATCTCCGGGTTGTCATCCAGAAAGGCGATCAGCCAGGTTTGGACACTCTCAATATAGTCTGGGAAGGCCTGGATCAGCCCCACAATGCTGAGGTAGACCTGGGGGACCACCATGGCCATCAGAAGATAGACCAGAACAAAGGCGAAAAGCAGGCTGAGAACGATGGCCAGGACATTCAGAAAGGCGAGGTTCCGCCGGTCCTTCAGACTGCTGTCCGGCGTCGTGGCTGTCATAAAGCCCAGGATCCCCCGGTGGACAGGCAGCAGGAGAAAGGCGATGATCATGCCCATGAAGATGGGGCGCAGGATGCGGGCCAGCAGCGTCAGAAACCGCCGGACCCCCGCGGCGTGAAACAGCAGGAAAAAGAGCAGGATGGCCGCGGCCACCACGCAAAAGGCGGTGACGCCGGCAGCGATATAACGTCTATATGGACTGCGCTTCAAGGCAATTCCACCTGTCCTTCCCGGTGCGTCAGACCTTCAGTTCCGCCTCTTTGTCCTGGAGAGCGCCGGCGTAGCGCTCCAGCACGGGAGCCACCTCCCCGGCCAGAAACTCCTCCACTTGCTGGGGACAGCGGCCGATATATCTGCTGGGCTCCAGATGGGCGGTCAGCTCCTCCCGGGTCATGCCGAAGGCGGGATCTTCCGCGATCAAGTCGATCAGATTATTTGACAAGCCAAGATCCTTTACATTCTTGCCCGCCTCCAGGGAGTGGACACGGATGCGCTCATGGAGCTCCTGGCGGTTGCCGCCCTTCTTCACCGCGTCCATCATGATGTTCTCGCTGGCCATGAAGGGCAGCTCCTCCAAGACATGCTTCTCGATGACCTTGGAGTGAACGATGAGGCCGGAGGCCACGTTCAGATAGATATTCAGGATGGCGTCCACGGCCAGGAAGGCCTCGGGCACGGAGATGCGCTTGTTGGCGGAGTCGTCCAAGGTCCGCTCAAACCACTGGGTGGCGGTGGTAACGGCGGGGTTGCCCACGTCCACGATGACGTAACGGGCCAGGGAGCAGATCCGCTCACAGCGCATGGGGTTGCGCTTGTAGGGCATGGCGGAGGAACCGATCTGGTTCTTCTCAAAGGGCTCCTCCACTTCCTTCAGGTGACAGAGCAGGCGCATGTCGGTGGCAAACTTGCTGGCGGACTGGGCGATGCCGGCCAGGGTGGACACCACGTTGTAGTCCATCTTCCGGGAATAGGTCTGTCCGCTTACGGGGACAAAGGATGTAAAGCCCATCTCCTTGGCAATCTTCTCCTCCAGCAGCTTCACCTTTTCATGGTCCCCCTCGAACAGCTCCAGGAAGGAGGCCTGGGTGCCGGTGGTGCCCTTGGATCCCAGCAGCTTCAGGGTGGAGACGCGGTGCTCCACCTCCTCCAGGTCCATGAGCAGATCGTTCATCCACAGGGTGGCGCGCTTGCCCACGGTGACCAGCTGAGCGGCCTGGAAGTGGGTAAAGCCCAGGGTGGGCAGGGCCTTGTACTCGTCGGCGAACTTGGCCAGCTTGGCGATGACCTGGACCAGCTTGCCCCGCACCAGCTCCAGCCCCTCCTTCATGAGGATCACATCGGTGTTGTCCCCCACGTAGCAGCTGGTAGCCCCCAGATGGATGATGGGCATGGCCTTGGGGCACAGCTCACCGTAGGTATGGACATGGGCCATCACGTCGTGGCGCAGCTTCTTCTCCCACTGGGCGGCTCTCTCGTAATCGATGTCGGTGATATGGGCCTCCATCTCGTCCACCTGCTCCTGGGTAACGGGCAGGCCCAGCTCCATCTCGGCCCGGGCCAGGGCGACCCACAGGCGGCGCCAGGTGGAGAACTTCTTGTCGGCGGAGAAAATGTACAGCATCTCGTCACTGGCGTAGCGGGAGGATAAGGGGCTTTCGTAGGTGTTGGTAGCCATGTTGTTTCGACCTCTTTTATCTAAAGTGTTTCTTCTATGGCGGCACAAGGGCGGGAAAATACTGTTCCGCCTCCCCCCTGCCCTTCCGGCATGGCGGGGATCACAGCGCCGTTGATCCAGTAGATATTATTATATCGTATTTCTCCCCGCATTGCCACACTTTCGGGAAACTTTCAGGAAAAATTCAGAATAAAAAAGGATGCCGCGGACACGGCATCCTTTTTCATTTCATGGTTCAGACGGTCTCGCCCCGGAGGAAGCGCTCCAGGCGGCTCAGGCCCTCCTTGATATTATCGATGGAGGTGGCGTAGGACCAGCGGACAAAGTTGGGGGCGCCGAAGCTGGTGCCGGGGACCACAGCCACCTTGCCATACTTCAGGAACAGGGTGCCGAAGTCATCGGCGTTCCGGATAACCTGGCCGTGCATCTCTTTTCCGATGAGCTGTTCAATGTTCATCATAATATAGAAAGCGCCGTGGGGCTTGTTGCAGCTGACGCCGGGGATGTTGTTCATCCGCTCCACCATATAGTTGCGGCGGCGCTCAAAGGCCAGGCGCATGCTCTCCACGCTTTCCTGGGAGGCGGTCAGCGCCTCCAGCGCGGCCTTCTGGGAGATGGCGCAGGGGGAACCGGTGCAGTGGCTGAGATAGTTGGCGATGACCTGGGCGATCTGGTGGTTGGCGGCAACGTAGCCGATCCGCCAGCCGGTCATGGCATAGGACTTGGAGACGCCGTTGATCAGCAGGGTGCGCTCCTTGACCTCCTCGCCCAGAGAGGCGAAACTGACGAATTTGGCGTTGTCGTAGACCAGGCTGTAATAGATCTCGTCGGAGATGACATAGATGTCCTGCTCCACACAGACCTTGGCCAGAGCCTCCAGCTCCTCCCGGCTGTACATGGAGCCGGTGGGGTTGCAGGGGTTGTTCAGGATCATGCACTTGGTCTTGGGGGTGATGGCGGCGGAGAGCTCCGCGGCGGTGATCTTGAACTCATCGGCCTCGGCGGCATGGACAATAATGGGAACGCCGCCCACCATCCGAATCAGCTCAGAGTAGCTGACCCAATAGGGAGAGGGCAGAATGACCTCGTCCCCGGGGTTGACCAGGGCGCGGAGGGCCACATAGACGCAGGGCTTGGCGCCGTTGGAGACGGAGATCTGCTTGAAGTCGTAATCCAGACCGCAGTCGGCCTTCAGACGGGCGCAGATCGCTTTGCGCAGCTCCACAGTACCGCTGGAGGGGGTATAGCGGGTGTCGTTGTTGTCGATGGCCGCGTGACCGGCGGCCTTGATGTGGTCAGGGGTGGCGAAATCGGGCTCACCGGCGCCGAAGCCGATCACGTCCTGCCCCTCCGCTTTCATCTGCTTGAACATGGAGTCGATCGCCATGGTGGCGGAGGGTTCCACCGCCAGAGCAATTCTTGACAACTCTTTCATAGGTCTCTTTCCTCCTATTTCCTGCCCTGTAATCCTTTTCCAATCTTGCAAAAAATCATGCAAAACAAAAGTATCTGTCCTGCAAAATACAGGGATTCCTGCAAAAATTCGCCGCGGCGGCCTCCGACCTAATCTATGCGGTCCTGTTCACACACGGCAGGACATATTATACCCGCGAGCCTGCAAAAATGCAAGAAAAATCTGTGAATCCCCTTCTTTTTTGCGCATATGACATTTCCCGCACTGCAAAAAGAGCTTCCTGCTGTGATTATCGCCAGAAGGACGGGCCCCCACTTTCCGCCAAACGCCTTTTTGCACCTCTCCAAGCAAGACAGATTCATACCTCTGTCATGCAAAAGCGGTCCGGCTCCATAAAAAACGGCCGCCCGCAGGCGGCCGTTGAAGGATCGGTTCCAATCAGATCTTTGCGCGGATCAGCTCTCCCATTTTTACGGTGCCCACAGCCTGTTCGCCGGGGGCGGCGATGTCGGCAGTACGCCAGCCCTCATTGAGGACGGCGTCCACCGCGTTTTCAATGGCGGCGGCTTCCTGGGGCAGGTTGAAGGAGTAGCGGAACATCATGGCCACGGACAGGATGGTGGCAATGGGGTTGGCCTTGTCCTGACCGGCGATGTCGGGGGCGGAGCCGTGGATGGGCTCGTAGAGGCCGGGGGCGGTGTCGCCGATGGAAGCGGAGGGCAGCAGGCCGATGGAGCCGGTGATCATGGACGCCTCGTCGGAGAGAATGTCGCCGAACATATTCTCGGTGACCACCACGTCAAACTGGCCGGGGTCCCGCACCAGCTGCATGGCGGCGTTATCCACCAGCACGTCCTCATAGGCCACGTCGGAGTACTCCTCAGCCAGGCGGTGCATCACCTTCCGCCACAGGCGGGAGGTCTCCAGCACGTTGGCCTTGTCCACGCTGGCCACCTTGTGGCTGCGCAGGCGGGCCAGCTCGAAGGCGCGGCGGCCGATGCGCTCGATCTCCAGTTCGGAGTAGGCCATCCGGTCGGCGGCTTCCTCTCCCCTGTCCTCGGTCTGGTAGTGTTCCCGCTTGCCGAAATAGATGCCGCCGGTCAGCTCCCGGACGATCATCAGGTCGATGCCCCGGTCTGCCGTCCCCTTTTTCAGGGGGCAGGCGCCGGCCAGAGCGGGCCGCAGGGCGGCGGGACGAAGGTTGGCGTACAGGGCAAGGTCCTTGCGGATGGACAGCAGGGCGGTCTCAGGCCGCTTATCCGCCTCGGTGGAGTGTCCCCACTTGGGGCCGCCCACGGCGCCCAGCAGCACCGCGTCGCACGCCTTGCACTTCTCGGCGGTGCCCTCGGGGTAGGACTTGCCCACCGCGTCGATGGCGCAGCCGCCCATCATCACGTCTACAAACTCAAAGCTGTGGCCGAACTTGGCGCCCACGGTCTCCATGACCTTGACCGCCTCGCCCACCACCTCGGGGCCGATACCGTCGCCCCGGATCAGCGCGATCCTATAATTCACTTCGCCACACCTCTCGCTTTCAGGGAGTTGAGCAGCCCGCCGCTCTGGATGATGCCGTCGATAAACGCGGGGAAGGGCGCGGCCTGGTAGGTCTTTCCGGTGGTCACATCGGTGATGACGCCGGAGGCAAAGTCCACTTCCACCTGATCCCCGGCCTGGATCTCCTCGGCGGCCTGGGGGCACTCCACAATGGGAAGGCCGATGTTGATGGAGTTGCGGTAGAAGATGCGGGCGAAGGAGGGGGCGATGATGCACTTCACGCCGCAGGATTTAATGGCCAGGGGGGCGTGCTCACGGGAGGAGCCGCAGCCGAAGTTGGGACCCGCCACGATGATGTCCCCCGCCTCCACGGTGGAGGCGAAGCTGGCGTCGATGTCCTCCATACAGTGGGCGGCCAGGGCGGCGGGAGAGGGATCGTTCAGGTGCCGGGCGGGGATGATCACGTCGGTGTCCACGTTGGCGCCGTATTTGTAAACCTTCATGCTCGGTTCAGTCCTTTCTTGGTTGTGGATACTTTTTCTCATCAGAAAAAAATTTTTAAATATTGGGTTTTTACTCCTGAATGATACAACGAACTTCTATTAGGTCGTACTGTTCGGCGCTTCCATCTTTTGTAATATTTCTTCGCCGATCTCAACTGCCTGTTCCATGTTGTCAGTTATGTGCATAAGGTCCTGAATATCATGGTAGCCAAACCAATGCTCCCCCATATATTCATCCGTAAATCTTTTCTGTACCCATACCTCATACAGGCCGTTTTTCCTGATACAGATTTCATATCGATACGCTTGGCTTTCTGAATATTGCTCAAAGATTGCATTTCTCATAACTTTTATACCAGACAGCATGAATTCCTTTTCTTTCCGGAAAAGGAATTGAACCTTCCTTTTTAGACCTTTCGGGGATCGGCCACGCAGCCGGCGATGGCGGAGGCGGCGGCCACGTCGGGGCTGGCCAGAATGATCTCGGAGGTGACATGGCCCATGCGGCCCACGAAGTTCCGGTTGGTGGTGGAGACGGTGCGCTCTCCCTCCGCCATGACGCCCATGTGGCCGCCCAGGCAGGGACCGCAGGTGGGGGTGGAGACGGCGGCGCCGGCTTCAATGAAGGTCTGGATCAGGCCCTCCTCCATGGCCTGGAGGACGATGGCCTGGGTGGCGGGGATGACGACGCAGCGGACGTTGGGGGCCACCTGCTTGCCCTTCATCACCGCGGCGGCGGCCCGCAGGTCGCTGATCCGGCCGTTGGTGCAGGAGCCGATGACCACCTGGTCGATGGGCAGGCCCGCCACCTCGCTGACCACCTTGGTGTTCTCAGGCAGGTGGGGCATGGCCACGGTGGGCTCCAGCTGGTCCAGGTCAATGACGACCTCGCTGTCATACTGGGCGTCCTCGTCGGCGGAGAAGGCCTCGCAGGGGCGGTTGACCCGGCCGTTGATGTACTCCATGGTCTTCTCATCCACCGGGAAGATACCGTTTTTGCCGCCGGCCTCAATGGCCATGTTGCAGATGGTGAAGCGGTCGTCCATGGACAGGGAGGAGACGCCCTCTCCGGCAAACTCCAGGGATTTGTACAGGGCGCCGTCCACGCCGATGGTGCCGATGAGGTGCAGGATCACGTCCTTGCCGGACACATGGGGCTGGAGCTTGCCCTTCAAAGTCACCTTGATGGCGGAGGGCACCTTGAACCACAGCAGGCCGGTGGCCATGGCGGCGGCCATGTCGGTGGAGCCGATGCCGGTGGAGAAAGCGCCCAGCGCGCCGTAGGTGCAGGTGTGGGAGTCGGCGCCCACAATGACCTCGCCGGGGGCGCACAGGCCCTTCTCCGGAGCCAGGGCGTGCTCCACACCCATCTGGCCCACGTCAAAGAAGTGGGTGATGTGGTGCTTGCGGGCAAACTCCCGGACCTGCTTGCACAGCTGGGCGGACTTGATGTCCTTGCAGGGGGTGTAGTGGTCCAGGATGAGGGAGATCTTATCCTTGTCAAAGACCTGGGTAAAGCCGGCCTTCTCAAACTCGGTGATGGCGACGGGGGCAGTGATGTCGTTGCCCTGCACCAGGTTCAGTCTGGCCTCGATCAGCTGGCCGGGCTCCACCCGGTCCAGTCCGGCGGCCTTCGCCAGGATCTTCTGTGTCATGGTCATTCCCATAAAAATGATTCCTCCTATGCTGATAAGTGGTTACCGTTAGTATGACAGAGTCCTTGCAAAAAGAATGTAAACTATGTTATAATTACTCATATTTCTTGGAGGTGACTCCCTTTGGAACTGTTTTCCCAGGACTCCATGGGCCTCCCCGCCCAGATCTGGCAGCCCTTCGCTGAGCACCGGGCCCCCATCGCCTGCTCCCCCGGCTTCCTCATCTATCTTCAGGGGACCGAGGCCACCTGCTTCTACTTTCTCAAGGAGGGCCGGGTCAAGAGCTTCATCCAGTCTGAGGACGGCAACGAACGGGTGCTGAACATCTACGGCGCGGGCAGCCTGTTCGGGGAAGCGTCCTTCTTTGACGAGCTGCCCCGGGTATCCTCCGCCGTGGCCATGACCCCCTGCCAGCTGGTCCCCATTGACCGGGAGTTGGTGACCCAGGAGATCGCCCGGGACCCGGAGCTGGCCCTGGCCATGATGAAGTATCTGGCCCGGACCGTCCGCCTCCTCTCCGGCCAGGTGGACCAGATGGCCTTCCGCCCCGCCAATTGGCGGGTTGCCCAGTACCTCCTCTCCCACGCCGGAGCGCAGGACCTGGTGTCCTGCACCCAGGATGACATCGCCGCCTCCGTGTCGGTGAGCCGGGTGACGGTGAGCCGCATCCTCAACGCCCTCGCCCGGAAGGGTGTGGTGGAGCTGGGCTACCGCGGACTGGTCCTGCGGGACCGTGCCGCGCTGGAGGCACTCTGTCAGGAGGAGTAAACACAGGCCCCTGACCTGCGGCGGAGGTATGCCCTGCCCGCAACACAAAAAGCGGCCCCGGCATCCAAAAGGATGCCGGGGCTGCTGTCTTCACTATGACAAGTATAAAGGCTTTACGCCTCCTGCTTTTCCTCTATCTGGTCCCGCAGAGCCACCGCGCGGGCAATGGCGGCGTCGATGTTGGGCTGGAAGTTGTCCGCTCCCACATCGTCCAGCAGGCCGGACTTCTTGAAGACAGACATGGGCTGCTCGTTCACATGGGAGAACACCACCTGGATGCCCTTGCGGCGGCACTCCTCCCACAGGCGGCGCATGCCCTTCAGGGCGGTGATGTCCAGGGCGGGGACGGCACGCATCCGGAGGATGAGCACGCTCTTGTCGGTCTCCTGGTCCATGTGGGGGATCTTGTCGGCGGCGCCGAAGAACATGGGGCCGGTGATCTCAAAGACCATGACGTGGGCGGGAACGGGCTTCAGCCGTCCCTTCTTGTCCTGGGTGTCCTCCACATAGTCCCACTCCTTGACGGAGGACACGTCCGCCATCCGCTTCATGAACAGCAGGCAGGCCAGGGACAGGCCCACGGCGATGGCCACCACCAGGTCGAAGACCACGGTGAGGAAGAAGGTGATCAGCAGCACGGCGATGTCGCTCTTGGGGGAGCGCTTGACCACCCGGATAAAGGTGCGCCAGCCGCTCATGTTGTAGGCCACCTGGAACAGAATGGCGGCGATGCAGGGCATGGGAATGAGGGCGGCATAGGGCATCAGCAGCACCAGCACCAGCAGCAGGACCCCGGAGTGGACCATGCCGGCAATGGGAGACAGGCCGCCGTTTTTGATGTTGGCCGCCGTCCGGGCGATGGCGCCGGTGGCGGGGATGCCGCCGAACATGGCGGAGGCCGCGTTGCCCACGCCCTGGGCCACCAGCTCCATGTTGGAGTTGTGCCGGGCGCCGATCATCTCGTCGGCCACCACCGCGGACAGAAGGGACTCGATGGCCGCCAGAATGGCGATGGTAAAGGCGTCCGGGAGCACCGCCGCCACCGTTTCATAAGAGAAAGAAGGCAGGTGGAAGGTGGGGGGCGCGCTGGAGATGGTGTACAGGTCGCCGATGGTGTTCACCGGCAGGTCCAGCAGAGCCACCGCTCCGGCGGTGATGATGACCGCCACCAGAGAGGCGGGGATCTTGGCGGAGACCCGGGGCCAGAAGATCAGGATGGCCAGGGCCAGCACGCCCACCCCCAGGGCCGCCACGTTCAGCGTACCGATGCAGGAGACCACCTGCTCCAGCTTTTCCATGGTCTCAATGGGTGACTTCTCAAAGGTCAGACCGAGGAAATCCTTGATCTGGCCGATAAAAATGGTGACGGCGATACCGGCGGTGAAGCCGGTGGTGATGGTGTAGGGGATAAACTTGATCATGCTGCCCATCCGCAGCAGACCCATGGCCACCAGGATGGCGCCCGCCAGAATGGTGGCCACCGCCAGGCCGTCCATCCCGTTTTTCGCCACGATGCCCGCCACGATGGTGGCGAAGGCCGCCGTGGGGCCGGCGATCTGGACCTTGCTGCCGCCCAAGGCGGAGATCAGGAAACCGGCTACGATGGCGGTGTACAGGCCCTGTTCCGGCGACACGCCGGAGGCCAGGGCAAGGGCAATGGACAGGGGCAGGGCGATGATGGCTACAATGACGCCGGAGACCAGGTCTTTCAGAAACTTTTCCTTGGAGTAGTCCTTCAGGGACAACAAAAGCTGGGGCTTCAGGTCGTTCATGGGGCGCTCTCTCCTTCTTTTGATTGGACACAACATAATATTACGCGGGAAACGGGGCCGGGTCAATCATACGTAAGTAACGAACCGCTTTTGTAACTAGAGTAACAGCCCTTCGCTGCAAACGCCGCGCCAAAAACGGATGACCGTATCAAATGATAAGGGATAGGTCCATATTTTGCAAGGTATTTTTCCAATTTTCTCCCTGGGGCACGGACGGCTGCCTTCCTGCTGTGTTCGGCACGTCCCGGCACGGAACCTCTTGTTTAACGGCGCCCTACCCGGTCGAATCCGAAGGGTTCCGGCAGAAAGCTGTTGCAATGCAAGGGGGCCTATGGTATTTTTAATGTGGAAATTTTTGCGGTGAAATGTCATTTTAGCTTCGCTGCTTCAAATACGAAAGAGATATTGGAGGGAAAAGCACAACGTTTTGTGCGTATCCATATGGAAAACGAACTGCATCACCCGTCAGAAGTCCCGGCCGGTCCCGGAGCGGCCGGTCCGGCTCTATCCGAACCGGCTCCGCAGGCCGGCCCCACCGAACCGGCGGAACAGGAGGCCGCCCCCTCTCCCGGCCGGAAGCGGGAGGCCCTCATATTGTGGACGGGGCTTCTGCTCCTGTTCGCGGGGCTTCTGTACCTGTTCTGGCTGTGTCCCGTGGTGGGCGACGATTGGTTCCGGGAGGAACTGGGCCGGAACCTCCACAGCCTGTCCGACCTGATGGAGAAAGTGGTCGCCGGCTGGCGCACCTATAATGGGCGTATTTTAGGCAACATCCTGGCCTACTCCGCAGGCGGGCGGAAGGTGCTGCGGGAGGTAATGCGCGCCCTCTTTACCCTGGGCACCGTATGTGCCGCCGCCCGGCTGGCCGGTTTCCGCTCCCTGTGGGGGATCCTGCTGACCGCCGCCGCCCTTCTGGCCCTGCCCAAGGAAATGTTTTGCCAGATCTACTCCTGGGCTGCCGGCTTTTTCAACTATGTGCCCCCGGTCCTCTTTCTGCTCACCGCCCTGTGGCTCCTCCGGGCCGTCTTTGGGGAAGGACCCCTCCCGGAAAGCCCGCTCCGTGCGGCGGCGGTGTTCCTGCTGGGGTTCAGCGGGCAGCTGTTCATCGAAAACAACACCCTGTGCGCCCTCTGGGCGGGGCTGGTCCTGCTGGTCTGGTACGCCCTGCGCCGTCGGAAGCTGTCCCCCGCGCTGGTTTCCTTCTTTCTCGGCACTGTGCTGGGTGCCCTGCTGCTGTTCGCCTCTCCCTCCTATGGACTGATCTGGCACAGCGGCGGCGGATATGAAACGGGCCTCGGCGGGGGCCTGTCCGGCCTCTGGACCACTGTCCTGAACAATCAGGAGGAGGTCCTGCGCTATCTGATCGCCGGCTGCCCGGTGCTATACCTCTCGCTGACAGTCCTCGGCCTGGTGCGGTTCACCCGCTCCCCCCGCCGGTGGCCCGACTGGACGGCGGCGGCGGTACTGCTTCTTGGCTGCGTATACTTTGCCGCGAACTGCGGCTCCTCTCTGGGGCCCTGGGCCACTCCCCTGGCCGTGCTGCTGTGGGGACTGGCTCTGGGCGCGGGCTGCTGGCGCTGGATGCCCAAAGGGGCCGGGCGAAACCGCGCCCTGTTCTTCTGGACCGGCTCCGTGGTGGCCGCGTTTCCGCTGCTCTTCGTGCAGCCCATCGGACCCCGGTGCCTGTACCTGTCCTATGTGTTTCTGCTGCTGACCGCCGGATGCCTCCTGTCCTCCCTGCCCCTGGAGCGGCTGCCCAAAATGGCGGTATGCCTCTCCTCCTCCCTGCTGGCCGCCGCCGTACTTAGCTATTACCTGTGCCTGTTTTACCCCATCCACAGCCTGGAGCTGGAGCGGAACGCCGCTTTGGAGCGCGCCATGGCCGCTGGCAAGACTGAGGTCACCCTGCCGGCTTATCCCCACGGGGATTACCTCTGGGACGAGGACTCCGGCAAGGTCTGCTTCCGCTACTACTACCACACCCCCGGCGACCTGGCCGTCCGCTTTGTGCCGGAGGACCAGTGGAACGGCGAGGGCTGAGGGTATCCCCATCCTTCACCGCAAACAGCCATATCCGGACCAAGCCCGGATATGGCTGTTCTGCTGTGCTTTCCCCGTTAAAGGATGATACAGATGAGTCCGCCGGAGCCCTCGTTGATGATGCGCTGAAGGGTCTCCCGCAGCTTCGCCCTGGCGTCCTCGGGCATCCGCTTCAGCTTCACATTCAGGTCCTCGTTGACCAGCTCGTGGAGGGATTTCCCGAAGATGTTGGCCTCCCAGATCTTGCTGGAGTCCCCTTCGTACTCCTGGAGCAGGTAGTTGATCATGTCCTCGCTCTGCTTCTCGCCCCCCACAATGGGAGACACCTCTGTCTCAATGTCCGCCCGGATCATGTGGATGGACGGGGCGCTGGCTTTCAGACGGACCCCGTACCGTCCCCCCTGCTTCATGATCTCCGGTTCCTCCAGCACCAGGGAGTCGATGGAGGGCACCACGATGCCGTACCCCGTCTCCTCCACCTCCTTCAGGGCGTCGGCCACCTTGTCGTAGGCTGCCTTTACCCCCGCCAACTGGGTGAGCAGGGCCAGCAGATCCCCGTCATCGCTGACCTGGAAGCCCGACTGCTGGGACAGGGTCTCATAGAACAGGGCCCGGGGCAGCTCCAGGGAAGCCACCGACAGGCCGATGCCCAGATCGATGGAGGTGATCTGGGCCTGACTGACCACCTCGCAGTCCCGGAAGGAGGCCACCGCCCGCTCCACGTCCCGGATGCGGCACAGCTGCCCGGTGCCCTCCCGGATGGCGGCATACAGCATGGCCTTGATGGGGTGCTCCTGGGGCAGGGCGTCCACCCAGGGCGGCAGGTACAGGTCCAGCTCTTTCAGGGGGAATTCATAGAGGACGTCCTTCAGGATCTCGTGGATCTGCTCCTGGCCCAGCTCCAGGCAGTTCACCGCCATGCAGGTCACGTCATACCGCTGGGCGATGTCCGCGCGGATGGCCTGGGCCCGGTCGGAGTCGGGATAGGCCGAGTTGAGCAGCACCACAAAGGGTTTGCCCAGCTCCTTCAGTTCGGAGATCACCCGCTCCTCCGCCTCCAGATAGTCCTCCCGGGGGATGTCGGTAATGGTGCCGTCGGTGGTGATCACAATGCCGATGGTGGAGTGCTCCGAGATCACCTTCCGGGTCCCGATCTCCGCCGCCTCCGCCATGGGGATCTCGTGGTCGAACCAGGGGGTGGTGACCATCCGCTCCGTCTCCCCCTCCAGCTGGCCCACTGCCCCGGGCACCATGTAACCCACACAGTCGATAAGCCGGACCCGGAAGGAGGCCCCTCCGTCCACCGTCACGCTCACCGCGTCCTCGGGAACAAATTTGGGCTCGGCGGTCATGATGGTCCGGCCAGAGCCGCTCTGGGGCAGCTCGTCCCGGGCCCGCTCCCGGCGGTACACGTTGTCAATGCCCGGGATCACCAGCGTCTCCATGAAACGCTTGATAAAGGTGGATTTTCCGGTACGGACCGGCCCCACGACGCCGATATAGATGTCGCCCTCCGTCCGAAGGGCAATATCCTCATAGATTTTGCGGTCTTCCACTGCGATTCCTCCTTCGGCCCTATTCGTCAGCCGGTAGTTTCCCTACACTCTATGAGGATAAGCCCTGGAATATAACCCGGGCTTCGGCGGCCGCCATAGAAAACGGCCGCCCGTTGGGGCGGCCGTTCCGATTTGTTTCCTTTCCCCGGTCCGGTTCTTACCGCACCCGGGGGATCAGCAGCATCCGGCCCTCGGGGAGGGCGTCCTCGCTGAGCTCATTGGCCTGCAGGATCTGCTGGGTGGTGGTGCCGTAGGCCTTGGCCAGCTCCCAGATCCCCTCGCCCGGGGCAGCCAGACGGAGGACCACCGAGGGGCAGGGACCCTCCCCCCTGGTCCTGGGCCCGCCCAGCCGGGCTTCCCGCACCGACGGCACCTGGGCGCGCCCCAAGGTAAGGCAGTGGAACTCCAGGGTGAACCGGACCTCGGCGCCCCCGGCCGCCGGGACGGCAAAGACCTCCCCGGGGCAGCGGCAGACACAGCTGCAGCGGTAGTCCTCCGGACAGTCCAGGCGGCAGGTCACAGGAACGGTCCGGTGGGCGCACTGGACCAGGCCGTTTTCATCCAGATAGAGGACCGTGATCCAGGCCTCCGCGCTGAGCAGCAGGGTGTTCCCCTCCCGGCTCTGGGTCACCTGGCCCAGGGTCAGGCGGCTGTCAATGACGCTGCGGACCAATTCCCCCGTCTCCAGCAGCTCCCGCACCGCCTGGGGCCGGACGGACTGCTCCCCCAGCTTCCAGAGGGTCTGGGCCTGGCTGTCCGCCTCCATCTCGTAGGCGGTGCTGTACAGGTCCTGCAGCAGGGTCACCGGACGGCGGCACCGGACCCCAGCCTGGGCCAGCAGCTCCAGGTCCACATTCAGACTACCCCCATCGGCCAAATCTGTCTCCCAGGTCAGATCGGTGAGCTCCACGTCCACCTGGCAGTCCCCCTCCTCATTGTCCCCGGACACCTCCATGACCTGGGAGAAGGTGAGGGACTCGTGGCCGGAGGTCAGGCCCCCATCCCCCTCCTGGAGAAGCATATGGAGGTCTACCGTGCCCTTGAAGATCATCTTGCTGCCCACCAGCTTGCTTTCCGTGCACATGGGCTGGGCCCAGAGAGCCATGATTCGGGCCGGGTCCCCGGCGCCGGAGGGCAGGCGCACCTGTTCCTGAAATGTAAAGGGCTTTTCCTGAACAGCGCTGACCAGACAGGTCTCCCCGTGGAATTGGCGCTGGCACAGGCCGGCCCCCTCCCGTTCCTGGACGCCCCGGCAAAGGGTACATTTGGAGGGCTGGTAGGCGGCCACATCCACCGCCAGGTCCACCCGCAGCAGCACCTTGCGGGGATTCAGAGCCCGGGCCTCCGCCCGGCGCAGGCGGGGCGAGGCAAAGACGGTCCCGTCCCCGGTGAAGCCCGGCGCCTCCGCCTGACAGGTGAAAGGCAGCCCCACCTCCATCCGCCGCAGGCCGGTCCCTTCCTCGGGCTGGTACAGGATGGCCGCCTTCACCATCCCGGAGACCATGGCCGCTCCGTCCCGGGCCTGCTTACCCGTCAGCACCGCCTGGCCGCATACATCCACAATGCGCAAAATGTCCGGGCAGGCGTCCGGGACGATACTCTCCAGGGTCTCCTCCTGGCACAGGGTCACCTCCGCCGCCGTCTCATAGAAATTCATGGTTTCCCGATCAAATTCCAGTTCCATGGTCGCTGTCCTCTCCCTTGTCACAGTATCATGTCCATTCCGGCCATCCGGGGGCCCTGGCTTTGTGACACTATATGGCTGAGAGAGAAAATGTATGCCTGTTTTTACTTCAGACCGAACACTCTGCGCAGCAGGCCCCGCAGGCATTTTGGGGAACGTACCACCACGATGCCCATGAAAACGCCTCCCCTCCCTCAAAGATTGGCCGTTTCCGGCTGTGTCATCCTATGTGCGGAGCGGTGGATTTGACACAAGAAAACAGTTTTGACAGTGCGTCTCCTCTGTCCTTGGCGGCGGGGGCAAGCCCCCGCCCTACCGGGCGCTGCAAAACAAAAAAGTCCCGAACCGGAGCCTCCGGTTCGGGACCTCTGCATTTTATTGACCCTGCTGACTCTTGCGCCGCTCCCAGTCGGGAACGGCCTTGGCCTGCTGGTACAGGCGGACGTAGCTCTGATGCCGGGTGGGCTGGATCTTCCCCTGGGCCAGAGCCTCCAGCACGGCGCAGCCCTTCTCCTTCACGTGGGCACAGTCCTGGAAGCGGCACTTGTCCAGGTAAGGCGCGAACTCCCGGAAGGCGTATTGCAGGTCCTCCGCCCGGGCCAGCTCCATCCGGTCCACATCGAAGGAGGAAAAGCCCGGGGTGTCGGCCACCAGAGCGCCGCAGGACAGCCGCAGCAGCTCCACGTGCCGGGTGGTGTGCCGGCCCCGGCCCAGCTTCTGGCTCACGTCGCCGGTGGCCAGGGCGAACTGGGGATCTAACACATTCAGGATGCTGGATTTTCCCACGCCGGAATTCCCTGTAAAGGCAGATACCCTTCCAGTAATTGCCTGCCGCAGTTCCTCCATACCCTCCCCGGTTTCCGCGCTGACCATCAAGGTCCGGAAGCCCGCCGCCCGGTAGATGGCGGCCAGGGGCTCTCCGTCGGCCAGGTCGCACTTGTTGACGCAGACCACCACGCCGCACCCCCGGCTCTCGGCAATGGCGGCCACCCGGTCGATGAGGAAGGGATCGGTCACGGGGATGGCCTGGGAGGCGATGACCACCAGCTGGTCAATGTTGGCCACCGCGGGGCGGAAAAATTCGTTCTTTCGGGGCAGGATCTCCTCCAGCGCGCCGCTGCCGTTTTCCAGGGGGGTAAAGCGCACCCGGTCCCCCACCAGCGGGGTGACCTTGACCCGGCGCAGCTTGCCCCGGCCCCGGCAGGCGGTGACGGCTTGCCCGTCGTCCACGTAATAGAAGCCGCTGAGGGCCTTCATGATGATGCCTTCCGACGTCATGGCGTAAACTCCACAGAGATACTGTCAGCCTGGACGCCGTTATAATAGACCGTCAAAGTTTTGGTCTCCCCCGCCGGCGCGGTGACTGTCACAGGAACAGTCAGCTCCATGGCGGTATCCACATCCTGGGAGAAGATCACCGCGCCGTCCATCATCACCTGGACGTTGACCACGTCGCCCCTGTCAGGCAGGGAGATGTCCACGGTCTTGGTGACCTCCTTGGGCTGACTGGCGGGGTCCGGACCCTGGCTCACCTGGAGGTTCACCTTGGTCCCCTCGGACACCATGGTCGTGACCGCGGGGTACTGGTCCACCACCACGCCCGCTTCCACCCTATCGCTGTATACCGGCGTAATTTCACCCACCTCCAGCTTCTGGAAGGTGATCTGCTGCTCCGCGTTGGCCTGGGTCATGCCCACCACATTAAACATGGGGAATTCCTCCACCTTGGGACCCAGGCTGATGACCAGATGGACGGTGGTGCCCGGCGCCACCGGGGTGTCGGCCAGAGGCGTGAAGGAAATGACGTGGTCCTTGGCCACCTCGTCGTTGTTTTCATAGTCGGGGGTATCGTACTTCAGCTTATGCTCATCCAGCACGATAAAGGCCTTGCGGTACTCCAGATTATACAGGTCAGGCACCTGGACGATCTGCGGGCCGCCGCTGACGGTGACGGTGATCTGGGTCACCGACTCCCCCACTTTGCTGCCCGCCGCCGGGTCTTGGTTCAGGATGGTGCCCGCCTCGGCGTCATTCTCCACCGTATTGCCCAGCACCACGGTAAACCGGCCCAAAAGCGCGGTGTCCTGGAGGACCTGCTCATAGTTATTGCCCGTCAGAGAGGGGACCTCATAGGTCTGGGGCGGAGCGAAAAGGCCGGAGAAAAAGGTTCGGAACAGGAAATAGAACACCCCCGCCAGAAACAGCAGCACCGCCGCCACGCAGGCCACGATGGTCCAGGGAGAACCGCCCCGGCGCTCCTCCCCCTCGTCCACCTCGTAGCGCTGGACATGCCGGCCTCCGGAGCGCTCGCTCCTGGGCCGCTCATAGTCCTCCCCCGAGGCGTGAATGTGGGTAACCGGACGGATGCGGGTCTTGTCCTCGTCAGGCCCCTCGTCAGGCAGAAACTCATGGAGGTCGTAATCAAAGTTGATGTTGGGGTTTTTGCGGAACTCCTCCAGGTCGGAGAGCATCTCGTCGGCACAGGAGTAGCGGTCGTCCGGGTTGGGGGCCATGGCCCGCATGGTGATCTTCTCCAGGGCCTCGGGGATGGAGGGATCGATCTCCCTGGGAGACAGGGGGATGGAGTTGATGTGCTGAATGGCCACGGAGACGGGGGTGTCCCCCTCAAAGGGCAGGCGGCCGGTGATCATCTCATAGAGGACCACGCCGGCGGAATACAGATCGGAACGGGCGTCGATGTGGCTGCCCCGGGCCTGCTCCGGGGAGATATAGTGGACGGAGCCCAGAGCCTCCTGGGTCAGGGTGCTGTGTCCTCCGGAGGCCACCCGGGCGATGCCGAAGTCGGCCACCTTCACGCTGCCGTCCCGGAGGACCATCACATTGTGGGGCTTGATGTCCCGGTGGATGATGCCCCGGCTGTGGGCGTGGCCCAGGGCCTTGACGATCTGGGTGATGAAATGCAGAGCCTCACGCCAGTTGAGCTTGTTCCCCTTTTTCTGCATGTACTGCTTCAGGGTGATGCCGTCGATGAGCTCCATGACAATATACTCCAGCTCAGAGGACCGGCTCACGTCGTACACCGCCACGATATTGGGGTGGGACAGCATGGCGACAGCCTGGGACTCGTCGTGGAAGCGGCGGCGGAACTCGGCGTCCTGGGCCAGGTCCTCCCGCAGGATCTTGATGGCCACCAGCCGGTTCAGCCGGTGGCAGCGGGCCTTGTAGACCCGGGCCATGCCGCCGGTGCCGATGAGCTCCAGTATCTCATATCGGTTATCGAGTAATTTACCGATGTACGGATCCATGGTAAATATCCTCCTTCTCTTTCAGGGTCGTGCCGGGGTCAGCGGCGGATCAGCACCGCCGTCACGTTGTCCGGAGCGCCCCGGTGCAGGGCGATGTCCAACAGCCGCTGGCAGCAGCTCTCGATCTCTCCCCCGTGGATGACCTCATAGAGCATCTCCTGCTCCGTGACCACGTTGCTCAGGCCGTCGCTGCACAGCAGCAGGCAGTCTCCGGGGGCCATGGCCTGCCGGAAGCAGTCGGCCAGCAGCACCGGCTCCGCCCCCAGAGCCCGGGTGATCAGGTTTTTGTGGGGGTGGATGCGGGCCTGCTCCCGGGTCAGCTCGCCCCGTTCCACCATATCCTCCACCAGGGAGTGGTCCCGGGTGACCAGGACGATCCCCTCCTGATTGATGTGGTAGGCCCGGCTGTCCCCCTCATTGAGGATGACCGCCTCCCCAGGCCCCGCCAGAGCCGCCACTAGGGTGGTGCCCATTCCGGCACACTCCGGGTCGTTGGCCGCCCGCTGAAAGACCTCCTGGTTGGCCAGGGCGGCCGAGGTCTGCATCCGCTCCTGATCGTTGGGCTCGTCCTTTTGCTCCAGAAAGCGGCGCATGAACAGCTCCACCGCCATGGTGCTGGCCACGTTGCCCGCCCGGGCGCCTCCCATGCCGTCGCAGACCAGGGCGATGATACGCCCGTCCTCCAGCAGCCGGGCGTCAAAGGCATCCTGATTTTGTTGCCGGACCGCACCCCTGTGGGTGATTCCCCATGTCTCCATGGAACATCTTCCTCTTTTCTGCCGGGATCCCGGCGAAGCTGGGGCCTGATTTCAGCGCCCCTCCCCCTGTGCGGCCTTCATGGCCTTCCGGCGCAGCTGGCCGCAGGAGGCGTCGATGTCGCCCCCCAGCTTCCGCCGGACGGTGACGGTGACGCCGTGGCCCTCCAGACGCTTCTGAAAGGCAGCCACGCGGCGGCTGGGCTTCAGGGGACTCTCCTCCACCTCGTTGAGGGGGATCAGATTCACATGACCGGGCGTGCCCTTCAGCAGACTGGCCAGCAGGTCGGCCTGCCAGTCGGCGTCGTTCACCCCGTCGATCATGGCGTATTCGTAGGAAATGCGCCGCCCGGTGGTCTGAAAATACCGGCGGCAGGTCTCCATCAGCTTTTCCACCCCCACCGAGCGGTTCACCGGCATGATTTTGGACCGGGTCCCGTCATCGGGGGCGTGGAGGGAGACGGACAGTGTCAATTGTAACCCACGCTGGGCCAGTTTGTCAATTTGCTCCACCAGACCGCAGGTGGACAGGGAGATATGCCGCATTCCGATGTTCATGCCCTCCGGGTGGTTGACCAGGGTGAGAAACTTCATTACCGTATCGAAATTGTCCAGAGGCTCCCCAATGCCCATCAGGACGATGTTGGAGATGGGCGCGCCGCTGTCCAGCTGGGTAAAGAGAACCTGGTCGATCATCTCCGCCGGGGTCAGGTTCCGGACCTTGCCCGCGATGGTGGAGGCGCAGAAGGCGCAGCCCATGCGGCAGCCCACCTGGCTGGAGATGCACACGGTGTTGCCATGTTTGTAGCGCATCAGCACCGTCTCGATGCAGTTGCCGTCGGCCAGCTCCCACAGGTATTTGATGGTGCCGTCCTGGGCGGACACCTGCTTCCGGGCCACCTTGGGGGCGGTGATGAAGCAGGTCTCCTCCAGCTTCTGCCGCAGGGCCTTGGACAGGTCGCTCATCTCGTCAAAGGAGGTTGCCCCCCGGTATAGCCAGCGGAACACCTGCTTGGCCCGGAAGGCCGGCTCCCCCTGGTCCCGGAACCAAGTGGTGAGCTCCTCCAGGGTCATGGATTTGATGTCGGTCAAAGGGTACCCTCCCCTTTTCTCAGTTTGCAGATGAAGAAGCCATCCGTCCCGTGGCGGTGGGGCCAGAGGGTGATCATGCCATCCTCAGCTGTCCCGACGGGGCCAGGGAGTGTAAAGGCTTCCGCCTTGTAACCCGGATGGCCCTCCAAAAAGTCCCGGGCCACCGCCTCGTTCTCCCGCCGCAGCAGGGTGCAGGTGGAGTAGAGCAGCGTCCCGCCGGGCCGCACATACCGGGCGGCGTTGGCCAGGATGGCCGACTGAACGGCGGGCAGCTCCGCGAGAGGCTCCGGGTCTTTGTAGCGGATGTCCGGTTTTTTCCGGATCACCCCCAGCCCCGAGCAGGGGGCGTCCACCAGCACCAGGTCAAAGGCGTCCTCCCACTGGGGACGGAACACCTTGCCGTCGGCGGTCATGGGGGCCACAATGTCCAGACCCAGCCGGTCTGCCCCGGCCTGGATCAGCTTTTTCTTATGGGGGTGGAGGTCGCAGGAGACCACTTCTCCCCGGTTTCCCATGGCGATGGCGGCGGCGAAGGACTTGCCGCCAGGGGCCGCGCAGCAGTCCAGCACCCGCATCCCGGGCTTGGGGTCCGCCGCCTGGATGGCCAAGCGTGAGGCCGGGTCCTGGACGTAGAACAGTCCCTCCTGGAACGCGGTGAGCCGCTCCAGATCGCCGGTGCGGCTGAGCAGCAGGCAGTCCTCCAGCCAGGGGTGAGGCCGCACCTCCACCCCCGCCTCCTTCAGCCGGAGGGTCAGTTCCTCCCCCGTGGTCCGGGTGGTGTTCACCATGACGCAGGTGGGCGGCTGGCTGTTGTCAGCGGCCAGAAGCCTGGCCGCCTCCTCCGCACCAAGTGTAAGGATAAATTCCTTTACAAGCCATTCCGGGTGGGAATACAGGGTGGACAGGTACGCCGCCTGGTCCCCCTGGGGGATCACCGGCAGGTCGTTGAGGCTGCGCTCCAGGCTGCGGAGGATGCCGTTGACCATCCCCGCCGCCCGGGGATTCTTGCAGTTGGCCTTGGTGATGGCCACCGCGCTGTTCACCGCCGCGCTGTGGGGAATTTTATCCAGAAACAGCATCTGGTAAGCGCCCAGGCGCAGGATCTGGACCACCTTCCCCTCCATGCGCTTCAGGGGGATGTTGGAGAATTTGGACAGGTAGAAGTCCAGCAGCAGCTGGTTCTGGAGCACGCCGAAACACAGCTGGGTGGCCAGGGCCGCGTCCCGGCTGTCCAGACCGGCGGCCGCCAGCTGCTTCTTCAGCACACCGTCCGACCACCCTCCCTGCCGCTGGCAGGCGTTTAAGGTCAGCATTGCCGCTTCCCGCGCGTCCATATCCTCTGCCTCCTTATGTGTTAGTTGTGGATTCTTTTCTTGTAAGAAAAGAATCAAAAGAACTTTTGCGCAAAACTTCGTTTTGCTTCCACTGTTGGATCGACCTGCGGAAACAACGAACCGTGTTCTTTGGAGAAAACTGTCCTTTGGGCGCATCGTGATGCGCCCCTACGGCCCGTAGGGGCGGCCCAATATGGCCACCCGCATTCGGCGGGGGCAAGCCCCCGCCCTACCGGCTCAAACATCCGACATATGCCGGAACCCGGACACGACAAGCCGTCTTCCTGCGCCATTCAAAAGCAATGCTCCTCCAGCGCCGTTAGAGGCGAAACGCAGTTTCGCACAAAGTTCTTTGCCCCGCTTTCTTTCAAGAAAGCGGGTGGCCGCGGAGGTAATCGGCGGCGGACATGCGGCGGCTGCCGGGTGCCTGGAGCTCCAGTACCCGGAGGACCTGCCCATCCCCGCAGGCGATGTCGATGCCGTCCTTTCCGGCGGCCATGATGGTCCCGGGCGCGGCGGAGACAGCTTTTCCCGGCACCGCGGAGCGGTAGAGCTTCACCGTATCCCCGGAGATCACGTCGGTAGAGGTGGCGGGCCAGGGGTTCAGACCCCGGATCTTGTTGTGGATCGCCCGGGCGCTCTGGGTCCAGTCGATGGGCGACAGCTCCCGGGACAGCATGGGGGCATAGGTGACCTGGGCCGGGTCCTGGGGGGTCCGGCGGACGGTCCCCGCCTCGATCTGGGCCACCGTCTTCACCAGCAGTTCTCCGCCCAGAGCGGCCAGTCGGTCATGGACGGCCTCCACCAGTTCATCCGGGCCGATGGGGGTGCTGGCCTGGGCCAGAATGTCGCCCCCGTCCAGCTCCTTCACCACGTCCATAATGGTCACGCCTGTCTCCTTGTCCCCGTTGACCACCGCCCAGTGGATAGGCGCGGAGCCCCGGTACTTGGGCAGCAGGGAGGAGTGGACATTGATGCAGCCCTTGGGCGGCAGTGCCAGGATCTCATCGGGCAGAAGACGGCCATAAGCCGCCACCACGATGAGCTCAGGGGCCAATTCCTTCAGCTGGGCCAGGGCCGTCCCGTCCCGCAGCCCGGCAGGCTGAAACACAGGGATGTTATGGGCCAGGGCGCACTCCTTCACGGGAGTGGGCTTCAGCTTGTTCTGGTGCCGGCCCACGGGCTTGTCCGGCTGGCTGAATACCCCGCAGACCTCATGTCCCGCCGCGATCAGCGCCTCCAGAGAGGGCACGGCAAAATCGGGGGTGCCCATGAAGACGATCCTCATCGGTCCGCCTCCTGCTCCTCCATCATCTGGTCCAGCTCCTCGCTGGTATAGAGTTTTTCACAAAGCTCGGTGTACAGGTGGCCGTCCAGGTGGGCCAGTTCATGACAGAAGCAGCGGGCGGTGAGTCCGGTGCCCTCTGTCTCAAACCAGTTCCCGTTCCGGTCCTGGGCCTTCACCCGCACCCACTCGGGGCGCTTCACATAGCCCCACATGCCGGGGACGGAGAGGCAGCCCTCCAGGCCGTCCTGCTCCCCCTTCTGGGCCAGGATCTCGGGGTTGACCAGCTCCAGCATCTCCCCCTCCCCGTTGACCACCAGCACGACGCGGCGGAGGATGCCCACCTGGGGGGCGGCCAGACCCACGCCGTTGGCCTGGGTCAGGGTCTCCCGCATGTCATCCAGCAGGTCGGCCAGCTTGCCGTCAAACTTGGTGACGGGGTGGCAGGCTTTGTTCAGCACCGGGTCATCCCCGGTAATAATGGTACGGATCGCCATAATCATTCTCCTCCATGTGGTAAAAATTCAGCTTTGATAGGGGTCCAGGTCCGCGTAGACCGACACCCCGCGGTTTTCCTTATCCTGATGGGCCGCCCGAAGCAGGTGGGCGATGAGGGCCCGGCTCTCTTTATCGTTTTTTCCCGAGAGGGTCAGCCGGTACCGCCAGCGGTTGTTCACCCGGACCACCGCCGCTGGGGCGGGGCCCAAGATCTGCCAGCCGCCCCGCCGTCCCAGCCCTGCCTCCAGCGCCTGACGCAGGCGGACACAGCACCGCAGCACTGCCCCCTCCTCCGGTCCCGAGGCGGTGATGACCACCACGTCAGAGAAAGGCGGGCAGCTCCGCAGCTTCCGGAGCTGGATCTCCGTCTCGTAGAACCGGCCGTAGTCCTGGCGGGCGGCAAACCGGATCACGTCGTTGTCGGGCGTATAGGTCTGGATGACCGCCCGGCCCTGCTTCTCGCCCCGGCCGGCCCGGCCCACCACCTGAGTCAGCAGGGAGAAGGTCCGCTCCCCCGCCCGGAAGTCGTCCACATACAGGGACAGGTCGGGGGCGATCACCCCCACCAGGGTCACATTTTCAAAATCCAGCCCCTTGGCCACCATCTGGGTGCCCACCAGAATGGGTACCTTGTCCTTGCGGAAGTGGTCCAGCAGCTTTTCGTGGGGGTTGGCGGCGGTGACGGTGTCCGTATCCATCCGCAGGACCTCCACGCCGGGAAACAGTTCCTCCAGCTCCTCCTGGACCCGCTGGGTCCCCACCCCGATGAAGTTCAGCAGCCCCCCGCAGACGGGGCAGGCCCGGGGCAGGGGCTGGGAATACCCACAGTGGTGGCACATGAGCCGCCCGTTTGCCGAGTGGTAGGTCAGCTTTACGGAACACCGGGGGCACTCGGGCACCGCGCCGCACTCTCCGCAGGACACCATGCGGCTGGCCCCCCGGCGATTCAGAAACAGAATGGACTGCTCCCCCCGGTCCAGGTTAGTCTGGAGCTCCTCTTTCAGCACGGAGCTGATGGTGGTGTCATTTCCACGGCGCAGCTCCTCTTTCATGTCCGCAATGAGGACCTGGGGCAGCGCCTTCTGATTGTAGCGGTTTTTCAGCCGGAACAGGTGGAAGGTCCCCTCCTCCGCCTGGTACATGGTCTCTACCGAAGGGGTGGCGGACCCCAGCACCAGCAAGGCCTTATGTTGGACGCAGCGGTACTTGGCCACATCCCGGGCGTGGTAGCGTGGGACATTTTCCGACTTGTAGCTGCTCTCCTGCTCCTCATCCAGAATGATCAGGCCCAGATCGTCCAGGGGAGCAAAGACCGCCGACCGGGTCCCGATGACCACACAGGCGTCTCCATTTCTGGCCCGCTTCCACTCGTCGTACCGCTCCCCCGCCCGGAGGGAGCTGTGGAGCACGGCGATCTTGTCCCCGAAGTGGGAAGCAAATATCCTTAACAGCTGCGGCGTCAGAACGATTTCCGGCACCAGCACCAGGGCCTTGCGCCCCTGGGCCAGCGCCTCCTGGATCAGGCGGATGTAGACCTGGGTCTTGCCGCTGCCGGTGACGCCGTACAGGAGGGCGGCGGCGGGCTTCCCGGTACGGGTCAGGGCCAGCAGACCCTCAAAGGCCGCCTGCTGCTCCCCGTTCAGCACCGGAGGAGGCGCCGGCTCCACCTCCCCGGTGGGGACGCGGCGAAAGACCTCCTGCTTTTCCAGGGTAAGAATGCCGCTTTTTTCCAGGGACTTGACCGTGGGCATGGAGGCCCCGGTGAAGTAGCAAAGCTCCTTGGCGGAGGCGGCTCCCAGGGTGCACAGCAGTTCGGTGACGGCGTAGCGCAGGGGGGCGGACTTCCGCCGTGGGGTCACCACGGCCATGGCTTCCTCCGCCGGGACGGCCAGGACGGCCACCTTCTCCGTCTTGTCCCCCACCCCCCGCTGGGTACTGGTCTCCAGGGCCACGATTCCCTGTTCCGCCAGCCTGTGGATGACGGGGTTAGGGTCCCTGGTCCCAAAGGCCAGACGGATCTGCTCCATCTCCCCTTGCCCGCCCCAGCCGTAGAGCAGGTCCAGGAGCTTGCTCCCCCCGGACACGCCTTCGGCGGCGGCGTAGTTCCCCTCCCGGTCTGCCGGGCGGATCAGGGACACACAGTCCCGCAGGGAGAAGTACAGCCCCGCGGGGAGCATGGCCTTGACGCAGTCATAGAGGGTACAGAAGTACCGCTCCCGCATCCAGAGGGCCAGCTGGATGGCCTTATGGTCCAGCACCGGAGTCTGGTCCAGCTGGGCCCGGATCTCCTTCAGACTCTGACCCGCGCCCTGCTCCTCACAGACAGACAGGACGATGCCGTCAGAGCCCCGGTTGCCCGACCCGAAGGGGACCAGCACCCGCACGCCGGGCCCCAGGCTGTCCTCCAGCTCCCGGGGGACCAGATAGTCATACGGCTTGTCAATGGCGTAGATCGCCTTGGATACCGCGACTTTCGCCACCTTGCGCCCCAATGTTTTCTTCCTCCCTTATATTCGGAAAAACCAAAACAAGCGCAGGGGGATCCCTTCGCTTGTTTTGCTCCTTATTGCAGTTTGTCGTCCAGCTTGCCCTCGGCCACCTCGCGGATGGCGATGCTGACGGGCTTGTCATCCAGGGGCTCGCCGGCGGCCTCGGCCTCACTGGCGATCTGGCGGGCCCGGCAGGCCACCACGTTCACCAGCTCATAGCGGCTGGGCACCTTCTTCAGCAGGTCTTTCATAGCGGGATAGAGCATCATAGTGCAAGACTCCTTCTTTTCCATTCAAAATAACTTCGGGGACAGTTCCGAACGGGATCGTCCCCCGCAGGCATCAGATAAACTGGGACAGAATGTCCCGGCGGTTCTCCACCCGGCACTCGGCCGCGGTGAGGATGGCCTCGATCTCCTCCACGGCGTTGGACACCTTGTCGTTGATGACCAGGTAGTCATAGTTGGGGATCTCCCGAAACTCCAGCCGCGCCTTCTCCAGACGGCCGGCGATCACATCCTCGCTGTCCGTATTCCGGCCGTGGAGGCGGCGGGACAGCTCCTCAAAGGAGGGCGGGATGATGAAGATGAGCAGCGCCTCGGGACACCTGGCCCGGACCTTGGCCGCGCCCTGGACCTCAATGTCCAGCAGCACGTCCACCCCGGCCTCCAGCCGCTCCCGGATGGCCTTCAAGGAGGTGCCGTAGTAGTTGTCCACATACTCGGCATACTCCAGCAGCTCATCGTCGGCGATCATCCGCTCAAACTCCGTGCGGTCCACAAAGTTGTAGTTTACCCCGTCCTGTTCCCCCACCCGGGGCTTCCGGGTGGTGTAGGAGACAGAAAAGTACAGGTTGGACCGCTGGCCCATCAGCTCGGCAATGACGGTGCTCTTGCCCACGCCGGAGGGGCCGGACAGGACAATGAGCTGCCCCTTGTCTTTCTTCTTTACTGCCATTCTTCTTCCTCCTCCCCGTCCGCCGGCTCCCCGGACAGGCGGTTGGCCACCGTCTCGGGCTGGAGGGCGGACAGTACCAGATGGTCGTTATCCATGACCAGAACGGCGCGGGTGCGCCGTCCGTAGGTGGCGTCGATGAGCATCCCCCGGTCCCGCGCCTCCTGGACCATACGCTTGATGGGAGCGGACTCCGGGCTGACCACGGCGATCAGCCGCTGGGGAGACACCAGATTGCCAAACCCGATGTTGATGAGCTTCACCGGAATTCCCCCTTACTCGATGTTCTGGACCTGTTCCCGGATCTTCTCGATCTCGGCCTTGATGTCCACCACATGGCGGGCGATCTCAATGTCGCTGCACTTGGAGCCGATGGTGTTGGCCTCCCGGTTGAACTCCTGGATGAGGAAATCCAGCTTCCGCCCGGTGGCGCCGCCCTTGGCCAGCATCTCCCGGAGCTGGCCGATGTGGCTGCGCAGGCGGACCGTCTCCTCGTCCACGGCGATCTTGTCCGCGAAGATGGCGGCCTCTGTGAGGATGCGGGCGGGGTCGATCTGGGTGTTGGCGAGGACCTCGCTCATCTTGGCCTCCAGCCGGGCGCGGTATTCCGACACGGTCTGGGGGGAGCGCTCCTCCACCAGGGCCACCTTGGACTCAATGGTCTCGGCCCGGGACAGGATGTCGTCCCGGAGCCGCTCTCCCTCCCGTGTGCGCATCTGGTCGAAGTCGGCCAGCGCCCGGTCCAAAACGGAACAGATGTCCTTGGCCATCTGCTCCACGTCCTCTTCCGCCTTCTCGGCCAGCAGGACGTCGGGGAAACGGGACAGCAGGGAGACGGAGATGTCGTTGGACAGGTGGTACTCCTCCGCCAGCTTCGTCAGGGCGGCGTAGTAGCCGTCGGCCACCGGCTTGTTCACGGACACCTGAACCTTGTCGGCCCCGGCGTTGTCCAGGGTGACGAACACGTCCACCTTTCCCCGGGAAATGGTGTTCTGGACCCTTGACTTGATGGCGTCCTCCGCGAAGATGTACAGCCTGGGGATGCGGACGCTGCAGTCCAGATAGCGGTTATTGACGGAGCGCAGCTCCACGGTGATGGTACAGCCGTTGACGGTCTCCTCCGCCCGGCCGTACCCTGTCATGCTTTTGACCAAAGTGGTCACTCTCCTTATGTGATGATCAATATGGACCCGCCCGCCGGCCCGGACCCAGCCGGGTCAACAGCAGGGCGATGAGCTTGGATAATCCGAAATCATAGGCCAGAAAGACCAGGTTGCCCGACACACAGAGCAACACGCCCCGCCCGCCCAGCCAGGGCGGCAGATGGGGCAGAAGCAGCCCCCGCAGGACAAACCAGGCGATGGTCAGGGCGGCGTTGAAGAAGGCCAGCTTCAGTACCCACTCCACCGGACGGCGGCGGATGGCCTCGATCCGGTTCTTCACCACGGGATAAATCCCCAGAAAGATCAGGTACAGGACCGGCACGCCCTTGTCAGGCAGGAGGATCAGGCCCAGAAGGCCCGCCGCCGCCCAGCACAGGTAGCCCACGCCTCTCCCCGCGGCCAGCACCCCGGCCATGGGAAACAGCCCCGCCACGGCGGTGAGGCCCATCCGTCCCGACGGCGCCAGACAGGCCAGCCACAGCACGGCCAGACTTCCGGCGGCCAGCACGCCCCCCAGGGCGGTCCGTCCGCTCCCCTTTGAAAACGGCGCGTTCGCCATGTTAACAGTGGCCTCCTCCGCACAGGCAGTTCAGACACAGCATGGTGGTGCAGCAGTCCAGGCCGTCCACCGTGTTGGTGTATCCATAGGGGCGGTAGCCCCCGCCCCGCTGCTGCATCATGTTCAGGGCCTGACGGTATTCCATGTTGCTCGGCTCCATCTGGACAGCCATGGTGTAATTCTGCATGGCCTCGTCCAGCCAGCCCTTCCGGTAGGCGATGCTGCCGGACAGGAAATACCACTCCCCGTCCTTCCGCCCCACCTCGTAGAGCAGCCGCTCCGCCGTCCCCAGGTCCCCGGCGTTGATGAGGTTGCGCACCCGGGCGTAGGTGGGGTTGTTGGAGGAGTAGCTTCTCTGCTGCTGGGCATAGCCGCCGTAGCTCCCGGAGGACTGCTGCTGGTAGCCGCCCCCTCCGGCGCGCTGCTTGGTAATGGCGTCGTAGGCCTCGTTGATCTCCTTCATCTTCTCCTCAGCCAGATCGGCCAGAGGATTGTTCTGGTAGTTGTCCGGATGGTATTTCCGGGCCAGCTCCCGGTACGCCTTCTTCACTTCCTCGTCGCTGGCGCTCTGACTGACGCCCAGGACGCTGTAAGGATCTTTCATTGGCCGTTTCTCCATATCTTTTGTTTTTTGATCTGGGCCCAGCTGCCGTCAAAGACGGCCCGCTGTACCAGGGGCAGGCCCAGGTATACAACATTTTCTAAAACCGGGGTCCTGCACCCAAAGTCCCCCAATTGCAGGGCCGCCCCCATCAGCTCCAGGGAGTGGTCCAGGGTCAGCTTCAGGGCCGGGTCATCCCCCTCCGGTCCATACCGGGCCGCCACCGGATTATAGCGGTCCGCCTCCCGATCCTCCGACAGGTCATCCCGGGCGTCGATGAGGTAGATCCACCGGCCCAGGTGGTAGAGCAGCTGCTCCAGAACCCGACTTCTGGGGTCAGAAGCCGGAGCCGCCGACCGGAGTAGGCGGGCGAAGGTATCCGCTGTCCGGTCCAGGGAAGCGCACTGTTCCGTCTCCAGGGCGGTCAGTTCCTCCAGGCTGTCCCGGACCGCCCGGTCAAACTCAGGCCGCAGCCCCGCCGCCTTCCGGTAAGCGGGATAGAGCAGGCCGGACAGGGCCTGGGCGGACATCCCTTCCCAGAACTTCTCATCCCGGACCGAGTCCCGCAGCTTCCACCAGGCCAGAATGATACTCTCATCCGCCGCCAGCTCCAGGGCTGGGCTGTCAGGGCACATGGGCTTTTGGACCAGGGGATTGGCGTGGCACCGGCCCCGGCAGGGGGTAAAGGTCTCCTCCGGCTGCCACAGCAGCAGAGCGAGAAAGGTAAAATCAAAATTCAGAAACATGGGGGCCACCGGGCCGTACCGCCGGCGCAGACACCGGCACAGGCCGCAGTAAGTGGCCCGGTACAGGTCGAAGTCCCGGCACTTCAGCTCCTGCCGCAGGGGACGCACATAGCCGAACACCCAGCCGTCCTCAGCCCAGCAGCTTTAGGATGCGGAACTCCGGAGCCTGCCGGCGGGTGATGGCCCGGTTGGCCAGCACGGCGGGCACAAAGCCCGCCACCAGGCCCAGGACCGCCGTTCCCAGCGCCGCCATATCTCCCAGGCCCAGCAGGCTCTGGCCCAGGACATAGCCCAGACCCAGGCCCAGGCAGGGCAGCAGGAACACGATGACGGAAGTCATGATATTGTGGCCGTCCACCGGCTCCACCTCCACCACGCTGCCGGGGACCGCGCCCACGGCATTGCTGGCCAGGGCCAGGATCTCCTCCTTGGGCTTCTGCCCGCAGCCGGCGCAGGCCCCGTCGCAGTGGAGTCCGCACTCCATCTGGCGCAGGAGAGAGACCTGGACCACTCCGTCCCCCACGATTTTCTTCACAATTGCGTTTTGAACCATAGCTGATATTTTCCTCCAGGCAGGGCCGCGTTTCCGGCTACCTGCTGATATTGACCACGATGGAATACTCGCCGATGACACCCACCGAACTGCTGGCGTCCAGATAGACCTTCACGGGGATGGAATAGGTCCCCACCGTTGTGATCTCCGACATGTCGGCCACAATGCGCAGCTGGCTGGCGTCCACCTCGGCCAGGTCCTTCTCCTTGCCCCGGACCACCACGGTCCGCACCTGGGTGGCGGAGGTCACCGTGTATCCCTCGGGCACGTTGGACAGGATGATGTTGTCCACATCAAAGGTGCGGGTGGACAGTCCGCTGACCGTCACCTTGACGGTGGCCTGGGTGATGCCGCTGACGTTCTCCAGGCTGGGGTCCAGGTCGATGGGCCGGGTGATGGAGTTGGTGCCGATCACCTTGGCCAGATCCACGCTGCCCAGGGAGATCTCCGTCAGGTCCCGCAGGTCCTCCTCGGCCCCCGAGACCGTGATGGTTTTGGGATCGATCTCATATTTGATGTCATCCTCTGTGGCGCCGCCGCCGGTCTGGAAATTCACTGTCAAGGGGATCTCCTTGACAACCACCACCGGCAGGACCACATAGGCGGAGCTGGTGTCCAGCGTGACCTCCATGCCCTCCAGCACCCCGCCGGAGGCGTCCAGCAGGGTCAGGGGCAGGTCACCGGCAAACCGCTCATCCAACTGCTCGTCCTCCAGGATGGCCACCACTTTGGCCACCCGGCTCACCTGCTCCACCGCGCCGCTGACCACCACGGTCTCCGGGCTGATGGCGGGGGTACCGGCCTGGTATCCCTTGGCCACCTTGCCCTTGAGTTGGAACTCCACGGTGAAGGTCTTGGTATACAGCTTTTCCACGGTAACGGTAATGGAATCCGGGTTCCGGTTGGTGGTGACCAGCTTCTCGGTGTTCACATTGCTGGGGTACACCGGGGTGAAGATCAGTTTGTTCTCCCCTTCCACGCACTTGGATACATCCACTGACACGTAGATGTCCTTCCGGTTCCGGATCAGGTCATCCAGCACGCTGGTGGGACCCTCCACCTTCAGGTTGACCGTGTCAGCGGACAATTCCGCCACCGTCAGCCCCTGACGGGTGAGTACCGTGTTTCCCGTTGTCTGGACCGGGATATTGTAGAGCCAACTGTCATCCATAGGGTCCTGTTCCGCCCGGACATAGAGCCAGAACGTGACCGCCAGGGCCACGGAGATCAGCACATAGACCCACTTGCTCTCCCGCAGTCGTTCCATCATGTCTGATCCTCCTTCCGGCTCCGGCCCAGGATCAGGTTGACCAGCTGGCTCTGCCCGTTTTTCTTCTCCTCCTGGCTGCTGAGCAGCTCGTTGCGCAGCAGGCGCTCCAGGGTCTCGGGGGCCAGGTGCCGCTTTAGCATCCCGCCCACGGCGGCGGAGATGGAGCCCGTCTCCTCAGAGACGATGACCACCACCGCGTCGGAGTGCTCGCTCATGCCGATGCCGGCCCGGTGGCGCATGCCCAGGTCCCGGCTCAGATTCACGTTGCCGGACAGGGGCAGCATACAGCCCGCGCCCACAATACGGCCCTCCCGCACGATGACAGCGCCGTCGTGGAGGGGAGCCTTGTTCCAGAAAATATTTTTCAGCAGCTCGCTGGATACCGCGCAGTCCAGAGCGGTCCCTGTTTTGATCACATCGTCCAGCAGATTCTGCCGCTCAAAGACCATCAGGGCCCCCACCTTGTCCCGGGACATGTCGGTATACGCGGCGGTGGTCTCGGTGATGGCGGACTCCAGGTCCATGGGATTGGCCTTTGCCGAGGTGAACACCAGACCCAGGCGGCTGCTGCCCACCCGCTCCAGCAGACGGCGCAGCTCCGGCTGGAACAGGATGACCAGCACCAGAAGGCCGTATTCCACCACCAGGTTCAGCAGAAAGCTAGTGGCCGTCAGGGGGATCGCCGAGGAGATCCACATGGCCAGCATCAGCATCAGGATGCCCCGGAGAACCCGCCCGGAGCTGCTCTTGCGCAGCATCCACAGCAGCTTATAAATCAGGACGGAGAGAATGGCAATATCCGCTACGTCCCAGATCCGCAGCCGGATCATCGGCAGCTGGGACTGCATAAATATCTGGGCTGTTTCCAACATGGAAGTCACCTCTTTCATTCTCCGCGCAGACTGCCGTCCTGTCCCGCCGGCCGAACGGTTTTCCCGGGGACAGCCGTTTCGCAGCCTATCCATTAGATAATATTATACGATATTCCGACTGGATTGGCAACATGAAAGAGAGAGCGGGAAATGAAAATTTCATGAATTTTTCGGGGAATGTTTTCCGTTTCTGTCAATCCCCCGATCGCTCCCAAGTCCTCCTCCCCTGCCCCGGGCCTGTCCCCGGCCCGCGGGCAGCGGAGCGGTCCGGAGCCGCCGCTTCTCCCCATACGGATACCGCCGTCTCTCTCGGGACGGCGGTACCGGCGTTGGTATTCCGGCTCTATGGTTTGTTCAGCCCCTCCATGGCCCGGAGGAACTGGCAGATCTCCCCCTCCCGGTTGAAGGGGGACACGCTGGCCCGGACGGTCCCTGTCTCCAGCGTACCGGCGCTCCGGTGGGCCAGGGGGGCGCAGTGGAGCCCGGCCCGGAGGGCGAATCCCCGGTCGCCCAGGGCCTCCCCCAGTTCTTCGCAGTCCCGGCCCTCCGCCAGGAAGGACAGCACGCCCCCCTGGGCCTCCGGGTCCTCAGAGAGAAACACCCGAAGTCCGGGCAAAGCGGTCAGCCCCTCCCCCAGCTTCCGGATCAGACGGCTTTCCCGGCGGCCGATTTCTTCCACCCCCTGCCGCCGTACAAAGCGCAGGCCCTCCAGCAGGCCGGCCACGCCGGTGATGTTGTGGGTCCCCGCCTCCAGGCGGTCGGGCAGAAATTCGGGCATGGTCTGGCTGAGGGACTGGCTGCCCGTCCCCCCCTCCAGCAGGGGCTCCGCTTCCCCGGCGCACAGCAGAAGGCCGGTGCCCTGGGGGCCGAACAGGCCCTTGTGTCCCGGCATGGCTACAAAGGCGGCTCCCAGCGCCTGGAAGTCCAGGGGAAGGCACCCGGCCGACTGGGCGGCGTCCACAATAAGCGGCACCCCCCTCGCCCGGCACAGGGCGGCGACCTCCTCCAGGGGAAGTATGAAGCCGAACACGTTGGACACATGGGTACAGACCGCCGCGTCCGCTCCCCGGTCCAGCTCCCGGCGGAAAGCCTCCGCCATGGCGGCCCGGTCAAACAGCGGCGCTTCCGCCACCCGTATCTCCACCCCTGGAATGGCATGGAGGGGCCGGGTCACGGCATTGTGCTCATAGCCGGAGATCACCACCCGGCTCCGGGGCTTCACCAGGGATTTGATGGCAATATTCAGCCCATGGGTGGTGTTGAAGGTAAAGACCACCTGCTCCGGCGAGGGGACGTGGAACAGGGCGGCCGCTTCCTCCCGGCAGGCGAAGGCCGTCTCCGAGGCGGCCATGGCGGGGCGGTGCCCCCCGCGTCCCGAACTGGCCAGGTGGTTGATGGCCCTTGACGCGGCCCGGGCCACGGCAGGCGGCTTTTGCAGGGTCGTGGCGGCACTGTCCAGATAGATCACAGTTCCACCTCCTGATAACTGCCGTCTCCGGCAGTGATGAAGATCCGTTTGGGACTCAGCGCCGCCCGTTCCAACACCCGCAGGGCGTCCGGCAGGCTGCGCTGGGAGACTTTTACAGAGTGGCTGCACCCCTCCCCCGCGATGCTTTTGGGGGAGCGCAGGACCCGTGCCGTGATCCCCGCCCGCTCCAGGGCGGCGGCGGTCCGCTGGGCGTCGGTCAGGGAGCGGCACACGATGAGATAATAGAGCATAGCACAGTTCCTTTCCTGTACAGCGGGGCGGCGCCCGGGACGCCGGGGCCGCCCTGAGAGAACCCTCCTCTCTGCCCCATCCTATGCGTCTGCGCTGGGAGCGGTGCCCAAAAAGAGAGGGCCCTCCGGCACACCGGAGGGCCCTGGTACCATATGAAGCTGTAAAAATCCCATGGACATTCTTCCCCGCATGGTGCCTGGGCGCGTCTTCCCGTCCGACCTGATTCTACGCCCGCTCCAGCAGGCAGACCGCGTGGGCGGCAATGCCCTCTCCGGCCCCGGTGAAGCCCAGGCCCTCCTCAGTGGTGGCCTTCACATTGACCTGCTCCGGTGCCACGCCCATGTGGGACGCCAGGTTTTCCCCCATTTTCCCGATATGCGGGGCCAGCTTGGGCCGCTGGGCCAGGATGGTGGCGTCCACATTGCCCACCTTCCAGCCCCGCTCCCGGAGCAGCCCCACCACATGGTCCAGCAGGACCAGGCTGTCCGCCCCGGCGTAAGCGGGGTCGGTGTCGGGGAAGTGCCGGCCGATGTCTCCCAATCCGGCAGCCCCCAGCAGGGCGTCCATGACGGCGTGGGTGAGCACGTCGGCGTCGGAGTGGCCCAGCAGTCCCTTCTCCCAGGGGATATACACTCCCCCCAGGATCAGCTTCCGGCCCTCCACCAGCTTATGTACGTCGTATCCGTGTCCGATGCGCATGTTATACTCCTCTCACCCGGCCTTCCAGAATGGCCTCTCCCAACAGCAGGTCAAAGGGCGTGGTGATCTTGATGTTTTCCCGGCTCCCGGCGGTGAGGGACACCCTCATCCCCAGCCGCTCCACGGCGGCGCAGTCGTCGGTGAGGCTCTCCCCGTCCTGGACCGCCTTCTCCAGCGCCGCACGGATCAATCCCGCCTCAAAGACCTGGGGGGTCTGGACCGCCCGCAGCCGCTCCCGGTCCACCGTCTCCACCGTCTGGCCGTTCTCCTCCCGCTTAATGGTGTCGGTGATGGGTACGGCGGGGACTGCCGCTCCGGTGGCCCAGCCCCGGGCCACCACCTCGTTCAGCACCTCCTGGGACACCAGGGGCCTGGCCCCGTCGTGAATGGCGATCAGCTCCGCCGCCGGATCCACCTCCCGGAGGCCGGCCAGCACCGAGTGGATGCGCTCCGCGCCTCCCACCACCACCTTGGTCACCTTGTCCAGGCGGTAGTCCTTGCAGAGGCCGCTGATCTCCACCAGCAGGTCCTCCCGGGTGACCACCACGATCTCATCCACCCCGGGGCAGTCCTGAAAGGCGTACAGGGTGTGAACGATCACCGGCAGTTCTCCCAGGGGCGCCAGGATCTTGTCGATCCCCTCCATCCGCCGGGCGGAGCCCGCCGCCACGATCACCGCGGAGCACAGCCCCGGAGGCGCCTTTTTCTTCTGAAACAGGGAAAGCAGTCCAGCCATATCATGTCCTCCCGTCGGAACATAGCTGCAAGGCCAAAGGAGCCCGAAGGCCCCCCTGGCCCTTTGTCATCACAGTATGAGTATTCATTTCCGGTCTTCTTATGCCAAGGCGGTGTCCAGTTCCTGTTCCACCGCCTCATAGCTGAGGCTCTTGGACAGTACCAGCTCGGAGATCAGGATCTGCCGGGCGGAGTGGAGCATCTTCCGCTCTCCGGTGGACAGGCCCCGGGCGGTATCCCGGACCGTCAGGCCCTTGACCACCCGGGCCACCTCCAGAAGATCGCCGCTTTTCAGCCGTTCCATGTTTTCCCGGTAGCGGTGGTTCCAGTTGGAGGTCATTTCCACCTGGATGCCGGGGATGGCCGCCAGCACCGCGTCGGCCCGGGCCCGGTCCACCACGGGGCGTACCCCGATCTCCTCGCTGTTTTCCACCGGGATCATCACCACCATGGAGCGCTCAGGCAGCTTCATGATGTAATACTCCCGGGTCACACCGTTCACCTTCTTCTGCACGACGCTCTCCAAGATCCCGGCACCGTACATAGGGTGGACCACCTTATCCCCGATTTGGAACGACATTTGACACCTCCAGTCCGCAAAAGCCCCTATCTCACTACATTTTCTCCTTCATTATAACCTTTTAAACTTTTACGCGCAAGGGAATTCGGGGATTTTAACGAAAATCACACATTTTTTACATATTCCCGTGGTTTTGACCAATCAACATACAAAGTATGGCGGCGGTAGGGATGCAGGCGGATACGTCGGTCCGCAGAGCGCTTCCCGGAGAAACGCGGCGTGCGGAACAAAAAGGGTCCGGACGCGGCGGCGTCCGGACCCTGATGGGATTTTCTTACTCCTGAGTCTCAGCCTCGGCCTCCGCCTCGGGCTCCTCCTCAGCGGCGGGAGCCTCCAGCAGAGCGCGGATGGACAGGGAGATCTTCTTGTTCTCCATGTCGATGTCGGTGATCTTCACGTCCACCTTATCGCCCTCAGCCAGCACGTCGCCGGGCTTGTCGATGCGGTGGTCGGCGATCTGGGAGATGTGGATCAGGCCGTCCACACCGGGGACTACCTCGGCGAAGGCGCCGAAGGTCATCAGCTTGACAATGCGGACGTTGGCCACGTCGCCCACCTGGTAGGTGCTGGTGAACACGGTCCAGGGCTCCTGGCTGTGGTCCTTCATACCCAGGGAGATCTTCTTCTTCTCCTTGTCGGCGGAGATGACGTACACGTCCACGGTGTCGCCCACCTTGACCACCTCGGAGGGGTGCTTGATGCGGCTCCAGGACAGCTCGGAGATGTGGACCATGCCGTCCACGCCGCCGATGTCCACGAAAGCGCCGTAGGAAGTCAGGGACTTCACGGTGCCGGTGTAGTGCTTGCCTTCCTCGATCTCGGCCCAGACCTTCTCAGCGGCGGCGGCCCGCTCGGCGCGGGTGACCTTGCTGATGGAGCCCACCACACGGCGGCGGGCGCGGTTGACCTCGGTGATGACCAGGCGGACCTTCTTCTTCAGCAGCTCGCTCATGGGAGTCTCGCGGGGCAGGCCGGTCTGGGAAGCGGGAACGAAGACGCGGATACCCTTGACGGAGACGACCACGCCGCCCTTGTTGTCCTCGGTGACGAAGCCTTCCACCACGGTCTCGTTGTCCTTGGCGGCCTCGATCTCCTCCCAGCCCTTGACCATGTCCAGACGCTTCTTGGACAGCTTGACCAGGCAGTCACGGTCGCTGACCAGCATGACGTAGCTCTCGATCTCGTCGCCCACCTTGACCACGTCCTCGGGCTTGAGGTTGGGATCGTCGCTCAGCTCGGACAGGGGAATGTAGCCGGGGTACTTGATGCCCAGCTCGACCTGGATCTCAGTGGGCGTGATTGCCACTACGGTGCCGGTGACCTTATCTCCATTATTGATAGGCTTGATCGACTCCTCCAGCAGCTCCGCGAAGGATTTTTCGATCTCCATGATTTCATCGCTCATTTTGTTATAGACCTCCTTTATTATCCACGCGGGCGTGGACGCGCCCGCCGTGATGCCGATCGTTTCCGTCTGGGGAATGTGGGTCAGGTCCAGATCCTCCGCCCGCTCGATGAGACGGACGTCGGGACATGCCTCTCCGCACAGCTCCGCGAGCCGTTTGGTATTGGAGCTTTTCCGGTCCCCAATGACCACCATCATGCCGCATCTCTCAGCCAGCTGACGGGCCTCCCCCTGACGTTTGGACGTCGCTCCACATATTGTATCAAAAAATTCTGCGTTTGTACACTCTTTTTTTGCTTTTTTCACGCAGCCGTCCCAAATTTTCCTGGTGGAGGTGGTTTGGGACACGAAAGTGAGGGGCAGCCCACGGCGCTCCGGCCCTTGGGACAGCCAGGTTTCCAGGTCTTTTTCCCCCGAGAGGACCACGGGATGGCGGCACCACCCGGCGATGGCCCGGACCTCGGGATGGTCGGGGGTGCCCACGATCACAGGCTGTCTCCCCCGCTCCTCCGCCTGGGCCACGATCTGGTGGATGCGGGTGACGTTAGGGCAGGTGGCGTCCAGGATCCGGACGCCCCGGGCCTCCAGTCCCTCATAGACCGCGCGGCTCTCCCCGTGGGAGCGGATGATGACCGCCGAGCCGTCGGGCACCTCCTCGGGCCGTTCCACCGCCCGCAGCCCCTGGCTGGCCAGGTGGTCCATCACATCCTGGTTATGGATGATGGGGCCCAGCATCACGCAGGGGATCCCCTGCTTCGCCGTCTCCTCCGCCAGCTCCACCGCCCGGCGCACGCCGTAGCAGAACCCGGCGGACTTGGCTAAGACCAGCTTCATTCCCGGCCCTCCCCCAGCTTATGGACCCGGTCCATCAGGTCGCCCACAATGGCATCCAGCTCATCGGGAGTGGGCTTTCGTCCGGCGTACTCGGGGTGGTAAGGCTGGCCGATGACCACCACGTTCCGGCCAAACACCTTTTTCTTCCGCTGGATATAGACAGGCAGCAGCGGCGCGCCCGTCCGGGTGGCGAACATGGCGGCGCCCGTCTTGGCGGTCACGTCCTCCCCATCATGGACCCGGGTGCCCTCGGGGAACATGAGCAGCTTGTTGCCGTCTTTCAGGCATTTCAGGGCGGTCTTCACCGCCTTCATGTCGGCGTGGCCCCGGTCCACGCCGAAGACCCCGGCTTTCCCCAGGATCCAGCCCACAAATGGGACCCGCATGATCTGGATCTTGGCCATGGCCCGCATGGGATATTTGCGGCCGAAGGCGAAAACCACGTAGAAGGGGTCGCCGATGGTGCTGTGGTTGGGGCAGATGACCGCCGGACCGTCGGGGATATTCTCCCGGCCAATGGCATGGACCGGGTGGATGAAATTCAGAATCGGCCACAGGACCGCGTAAAGAAAATGAAACCAGGCGTCTGTCCGCCGGTCCTCCCGGCGGCTCTCCTCCTGGGCGGCAAGTTCCGTACTCACAGGTCGATCTTCTCCTTTATGATGGCCAGCAGCGCCTCCAGGCTCGCGGCCAGATCCAGATTGGTGGTGTCAAGCAGCACCGCGTCCTCCGCCTGGCGCAGGGGGGCGATGGGGCGGGTCCGGTCCTGCTCGTCCCGGGCGATGATGTCCCGGAGGACGGTGTCATAGTCGGCCTGCTGCCCCCGCTGCTCCAGGTCTCGGAGCCGCCGGCGGGCGCGGGCCTCGGGGGCGGCGGTGAGGAACACCTTCACGTCGGCATGGGGCAGCACCACGGTGCCGATGTCCCGGCCGTCCATGAGCACGTCGTGCTCCCGGGCCAGCTTCCGCTGGAAGTCCAGCAGAAAGGCCCGTACCTCCGGGATGGCGGACACCCTGGAGGCCAGACCGGAAATTTTATGCTCCCGGATGGCCTGGGACACGTCCTCTCCTTCCAGGAACATCCGCTGCTCCCCGTCGGGGCCGTAGTCCATCCTCAGGTCCAAGCTTTCCAGCAGGGGGACCACCTGGGCCGGGTCGGCGGGGTCCGCCCCCGCCCGCACCGCCTTCAGGGCTACCGTGCGGTAGATGGCCCCGGTGTCCACATATAAAAATCCCAGCGCCTTGGCCGCCTGTTTGGCCAGAGTGCTCTTTCCGGCCCCAGCGGGGCCGTCGATGGCAACGCTTCTCATCCAGTGATCGCTCCAATGGTTGTTAGTTGTGGATTCTTTTCTTGCAAGAAAAGAATCAAAAGAACTTGGCGCAAAACTTCGTTTTGCTTCCAATTTATATTTGCCGCTCCAAATATTCATAGAGCCGCCGGTAGAATACACTCAGCGCCTCTTCACGACCTTCATGCTCCAAAATCAGAGCATCCCATCCACAGCTTTTTTCATCCGAATACTGTTCAGCCAAATACCGTCTGAAATCTTCGTATAACCAGTTGCCATAGTTAGGACAACTCTCACTTTTGGCTATACAATATCCGTCCAAAAAATGTCTAAGCGAGCTTATATCATCATTTCCAAGCCATAGTTTCGGTTGCTGTTCAATCTGTTGAAGCAATTTCAGCAAATCATCCGCCACACCGCAAGACCCCAGTATAAAGTTCTTTTGGTCACTTTTCTTACAAGAAAAGTGACGCCCGGCCGGCGAGGCCAGCCTATCCTTCCGAGGCACGGATAGATTCCGCGGCGCTCTCCCCCGCCGCCCGGCCGGTGGCCCAGGCGATCTGGAGGTTGAAGCCTCCGGTGTAGGCGTCCACGTCCAGCAGCTCCCCGGCAAAGTACAGCCCCGCCGCCTTCTTGGAGGCCATGGTCTTGGGGTCCACCTCCGAGACCTTCACCCCTCCGGAGGTGATGATGGCCTCGCTGATGGGCCGGGGCCCGGACACCGCCACGGTGAAGCGCTTGAGCAGCTCCAGCAGGCGGCGGCGCTCCCCTTTCGTAATATCGTGGGCCTTCTTCTCCCCCGGAATATCCGCCCTGGCCAGCAGCACCGGGATCATCAGCCGGGGGACCAGAGCCCCCATCAGGTTGGCCATGTCCTTGTTGGCGTTCTCCCCCAGTTCCCGCACCAGGCGGGCGTCCAGGGTCTGTTCATCCAGAGCGGGTTTCAGATCGATGGAGCAGGCGTACTGCTCCTTGCCGAAGTCCCGCATGTGGGCGCTGGCGGACAGGACCAGGGGGCCGGACATGCCAAAGTGGGTGAACAACAGCTCACCCTGTTCCTGATATACGATTTTACCCTTTCGGCCCCGCACCGTCAAGACCACGTTTTTCAGGGCCAGCCCCTGCATCTCCCCGCAGAAGGGATCCGGGGACTCCAGGGGCACCAGAGAGGGGCGGGGCTCCACAATGGTGTGGCCCAGCTCCTCCGCCATCCGGTATCCGTCTCCGGTGGACCCGGTGGCGGGATAGGATGCTCCGCCTGTGGCAAGGACAACCGCCTTACAGCTCAGAACGGTCCGGCTTTTGTCCTCGCCCATCTCCACGGCACACACCGCTCCGTCCCGCAGGCAGACCGCTGAGACCCGCTCCTGAAGGATGGGCACCCGCAGCCGCTTCAGCTCCAGAAACAGGGCGTCGATGATGTCGGCGGATTTGTCCGACTTGGGGAACACTCGGCTGCCCCGCTCCACCTTCAGCTCCACCCCCAGCTTGGTGAAAAATTCCTCCACATCAGCGGGGGTGGTACGGCTCATGGCACTGTACAGGAAGCGGCCATTCCGCGGGGTGGCGGCCAGTGCCTCCTCCGGGGTGCAGTGGTTGGTCACGTTGCACCGGCCCTTGCCGGTGATATACAGCTTGCGGCCCACCTTGGGGTTGCGCTCGACGAGGCAGACCTCCGTTCCCATCCGGGCTGCGGTGATGGCCGCCATCATGCCAGCGGCCCCGCCGCCCACCACGATCAGGTCATAATGGGCGCCGCTCACTCCTGCACCTTCTCATAGACGCCGTACTCCTCCCAGATCCCCTCCAGGGTCTCGAAGGTGTGGGCCAGGTCGTCGTTCTTCTTCCGGCTCACCGCCACCAGCAGGGCGTTGACCAGGGACAGGGGCGCCACCAGGGAGTCCACGAAGGAGGCCATGTCGCTGCGGGCCTTCAGCGTGTAGGTGCAGATGGGGGCCAGGGGGGAGGCCTCGCTGTCGGTGATGGCGATGGTGGTGGCCTTCCGGTCCCGTGCGAAGCTCATGGCCTGGACAGTACGGCTGGAGTACCGGGGGAAGCTGACGCCGATGACCACGTCCCCCTCTCCCACCCGGAGCAGGTTCTCGAAGACCTCGCTGGCGGTATTGGCGGACACCTTCACCACGTTGTCGAAGATCAGGTTGAAATAGAAGGACAGGAAGGTGGCGATGGCGGCGGAGGACCGTACGCCGATGATATAGATTTTCCGGGCGGACACGATGGCGTCCACCGCCTTGTCAAAGGCGTCCCGGTCCAGTTCCTCCAGGGTCAGGCGGATCTTTTCCATGTCCGACTGGAGGACCATGGACAGCAGGTCCTGGTCTCCGATCCGGTCGTTGGTCACCTCGATGCGCTGGACGGAGGTGAGGCGGTTCCGGATCATCTTTTGCAGGGATTTTTGCATATCCGGGTAGCCGTCATAGCCCAGCTCGGCGGCGAAGCGGACAACGGTGGATTCACTGACACCCACCTTCTTGCCCAGGCGGCTGGCCGTCATAAAAGCGGCCTTGTCGTAGGATTCCAGAATAAAATTGGCGATCCTCTTTTGACCCTTGGAAAAAGTGTGCATATTTTCCTGGATCAGCGCAAGGATATCATGATTCATTTCTCTTTCATCTCCCAATCGGTCGGCCCTGCACAGGGGCCGGCACTGGGTATATCTTACTCTGTTCTCCCACAAAATGCAAGGGCTTTTTGCAGGAAATTCATTTTTCCTTGCAAAAAGCCCCGGTCAATCTCCCTTTTTTCCCTCCTGGGACAGCAGCAGAAGCTCCTGCCCGGTCAGCGTCCGCCATTTTCCCGGCGAAAGGCTCCGGTCCAGGGCCAGTCCGCCCTCCCGGACCCGCTTGAGCCGCAGCACCGTCAGCCCCGCCTGGGCGCACATCCGCCGGACCTGGCGGTTCTTTCCCTGGTGGATGACGATGGACAGCTGGGACACCCCGCCGCTCACCCTGCCCCGGCGCACCTTGGCCGGCGCCAGCATGTCCCCGTCCAGCTCCATGGGGGCGGACAGAATGGGCAGAGCCCGCTTCACATCCCCGGTGACCCAGACCAGGTACTCCTTTTCGATCTCATGGCTGGGGTGGAGGAGCCGGTGGGTCAGTTCCCCGTCGTCGGTGAGGAGCAGCAGCCCCTCGGAGTCCATATCCAGCCGCCCCACGGGCCAGACCCGCGCGCCGCAGTCTGACACCAGATTGGCCACCGTCCGCCTCCCTTTCTCATCGGAAAGGGTGGTCACATAGCCCCGGGGCTTGTTCAGCATCAGATAGGTCCGCCCGCCTCCGGGGTCCAGGGGGGCCCCATCCACCAGGATCTCATCCCGGTCCGGGTCAGCCCGGTCCCCCAGGTGGGCGGTCCGGCCGTTCACCGTCACCCGCCCGGCGGTGATCCATCCCTCCGCCGTCCGGCGTGAGGCCAGACCGCAGGCGGAGATCAGTTTTTGCAGCCGTTCTTCCATGGGGGTCGCCCCCTTTCTCTGTATCCTTGAATTTTGAGGGGCGTCTGACAGCCGCCCCGGCATCTCAGCCTGACAGCTCCTCCAGCCGCTCTTTCAGCCGGCCCAGAAAATCCACGCTCTCCGTCCGGTCTAACGTTACCGCTTCACCCGTCACCAGGGGTACCCGGCCCGCCTCCTGTTTTCCCAGGAAATAGACCGCCTCCCCCACCGCCGTCCCCGCAAGCAGAGGTCCCTCCAGAACTTCTCGGTCCAGCCGCAGCTCCCGGCGGACCTTCTCCTCTCCGGTCAGGCACAGGGAGAGGCTCTCCCCCGCCTTTACCGTGCAAAAAGGTATCAGACTGCCCGTTGTGGGCGCCCGGCACAGGGTCTCCCCCACTTGAACCACTGTCTCTGACCGGTAGTTGGTAAACCCATAGTCAAAGAGGGCGGCGTGGTCCGCCCAGTCATCGGGGTCGTTGAGGGTGACGCAGATCAAGGTCAGGCCGTCCCGCTCCGCCGCCGACACCAGGGTCCGCCCCGCCTTCTCGGTGTACCCGGTCTTCATGCCGATGCAGCCCTCATACCGCCACAACAGCTTGTTGTGGTTAGTGAAGATCCGGGTGCCTAGGGTAATGGACTTGGTGGACACCATTTGGGCCAAGGTCTCGTTTTCCAGACAGGCCCGGGCCAGCAGAGCCATGTCGTAGGCGGTGGAGTAGTGGTCCCCGGCGTTGAGGCCGTTGGGGTTGGCGAAGGAGCTGTCCTTCATGCCCAGCTCCCGGGCCTTCTCGTTCATCCGGGCCACGAAATCCTCCACCGTCCCGCCGCAGTGGCCCGCCACCGCCAAGGCGGCGTCGTTGCCCGACCGGAGGAGCATCCCGTAAAGCAGGGTCTCCAGGCTTACCTTCTCCCCCGGCCGCAGGTAGATGGAGGAGCCCTCCGCCCCCGCCCACTCCGGGCGGATGGTCACCTCCTCCCCCAGGTCGTGGCCCGACTCCAGAGCCACCAGAGCGGTCATCAGCTTGGTGATGCTGGCGATGAGCCGGGGTTCGTGGGCGTTTTGCTCATACAGCACACGGCCGCTGTCCGCCTCCATCAAAATGGCGGAGGACGCGGAGGTGCCCGCCGCGAAAGCGGCGGGCAGAGAGGTCATGATGATGGTCAGGGTGAGGACCGCCCCCAGGACCCGCTTCATAGCTGTCACCTTCCTTAGAAATGGACACTTGACACTAGTATGAAGCGGTATTTCTCCATTATCACGGGGAAATTTTTGAAATTATCCCATCATTCGGCAAAGTCGCTCTCGGCGGCCTGGGCGGCCTTCTGCTCCTTCTTGGCCTGCTGGCTCTCGATGAAGCCGGTGACCTTGTCCACCACCTCGGGCACCGTCTCGATGACCCGGTCCACGGTGGTGGCGGGGGGCGGAGCCACGGGCAGCAGCTTGACGCTGCCCTCCCGGACCACCAGGAAGGCCACAGGCTCCAGTTTGGCGCTGGCGCCGCTGCCGCCGCCGAAGCTGTTGTCTCCGGCGGGCTGCTTCTTGGTGGAAAACTCAGTGCCCCCTCCGGCCACGCCGAAGGACATCCGGGACACCGGGATCAGAGTCACCCCCTCCGCCTGGATGGGAGTGCCGATAATGGTGTTGGCGTCGGCCATGGTGCGCACGTGCTCCATGGTGGTGCTGATGAGTTCAGCCAGGGAATTGTTCTTTTCCATACCGTCAGGCCGCCTTTCTCTCCTGTTGTTTCAGTTTCTGCCGTCTCCGGACGGCGAGGAAGCCCCGCAGGGCCTTACATCCGAAATAAAGTCCCAGCCAGAGGATCTGGCCGATCTTGAGGGACAGGGAGGCCCGGCCGTATACCGTCATCTCCCCGGCCTCAAAGTCCACCCGCACCCGGGCGTGTCCGTCCTTCACATGGAAGGCGCGGGTCAGAGGCTCCCACAGGGCCCCCAGGGCGGCGCTGGCCTGTCCGTACCCCATGGCGGCGTCCGCCGGGTCGGCGGCTCCCACCGTCAGCTCCAGTTCCAAAGTATCCATCCGGCTCTTGCCGTACATGCTGCCCACCGCGTCCAGAGCCACGGGCAGCAGGGTCCGGGCGTAATCCAGCGCGCCCCCCGCCTTCTCCGCCAGCGGGACCTCTGGCTTGGGCTTCTCCTTTTTCTCCTTGGGAGGCTTGGCCTTTTTCGCCTTCTTCTTGGCAGGCTTGTCCTTCTTTTTCAAGGGGAACACCTGGATATGCAGCTTCCCCAGCCGTACCCAGGCGAGAAACCCTTTGGCGCTGTACTCCGCCAGACCGCCCACCCGGACCTGTCCGATCAGAAGCAGGACGGCCAATACGATCAAAAGGATTTTCATTCCTCACCCGCCGGGGGCTCCGGCTGGGCCGTGGAGGACTCCTCCCCCTCCTCCTGGGCCTTCAGCTTGGCTACAGCCGCCTCCAGCTCCAGGGTCATCTGCTCCCCCTCCTTGGAGGCGTCGGGCAGCTCAGGCAGCTCCTCCAGACTGGACAGGCCGAAGGAGCGCAAAAAGTTCTTGGTGGTGCGGAACAGGGTGGGACGGCCGGGGACCGCCAGACGGCCCGCCTCCTCGATGAGCTCCCGCTCCAGCAGCAGACCAACCGTGTAGGCGCTGTCCACCCCCCGCACCTGGTCCACATAGGCCCGGGTCACCGGCTGGTAGTAGGCGATGATGGCCAGCACCTCCAGCGCGGGCTGGGACAGGCGGGCGGGCTTGCGGCTCTCCAGGGTCTTGCGGATATAGGGGGCGAACTCCGGGGCGGAACACAGCTGGTAGCTGGTGTCCAGCCGCAGCAGGCGGATGCCCCGCCGCTCATAGCTGTATTTGTCCATGAGCCGCTGGGCCACCGCGTCCAGGGTGGGCCGGTCCACCTCCAGACCCAGACACAGCCGCTCCACGGCCACCGGCTCACCGGAGGCGAACAGCACCCCTTCCAGGGCCGATTCCAGTTCTTTGATCTCCATGGTCTCTCCCTCTCTTTATTGGCTGTCGGCGGTAAACTCCACCGCCTCGCCCGTCTCCTCCTGGGTGCAGGTGACGGTGCAGTCCTCCTCGGTGCCGGCCAGCCGGACCCGGTGGGCCTTGCACAGCTCCAGCACCGCCAGGAAGGTGGCCACCACCTCGGAACGGCTGCGGTTGCCTTTGAACAGGGCCCGGAACCGGGTGACCCCGAATTGGACCAGGCGGTGGATGATCTCCCCCGCCTTGTCGGCCACAGGGTAAGGTTCCCGGCCCACGATGCCCTGAAAAGCGGCCACCGGGGGCGGCAGCCTGTTGTCCGAGCGGCTGAGCACCGCCGTCATGGCCTTCAGCAGGTCCTCCTTCTCATGGACATAGCGGTAGGTTTTGTCGGGCTGAATGGCCTCGGGCACCTTGGCCAGGTAGTCCCGGCCATAGCGGTAGCGGTCGTCCAAGGATGGGACCACCGCCTTGATCTTCAAATAGTTCTCGTTGCGCTGGTGGGCCTCCAGGGTGGCGATGAGCTGTTCCATCTCGCTCATGGCCTCCTCGTCGTGGATGGACAGCAGCATCCGGGTCTTGATATAGATGAGGTGGGAGGCCATGGTGACAAATTCGCTGGCTACCTCCAGATCCAGTTCCTTTCGCTTGTTCATCCACTCCAGATACTGGTCCAGGATCAGGGAGATCTGAATATCCTTGATTTCCATCTTGTTCTTGCTCAGCAGATGGAGGATCAGGTCCAGAGGGCCCACGAAGTCCTCCATGCTCTCCTCTTTCGCCTTCACCACCCCTTCCAGGTGGTAGATGGGTGCCTCCAAGGACTCACCTCCCCATTTTCCATGTTTATTCAAATTATTATATCAGTTTACGGAACGAAAGACAAGTTGAATGAACAGCGGCGGGATAAATTTTAGTTGATAGGGGCAAAGAGATTTCGCACTGTGGGGCGAGTTTCTTTTGCAGCGATGCAAAAGGAACCAACGGCCCAGGCCGCAAAATTTGAATGGACTCACACCGTCTTTTTGCTTCGCAAATCCGGAGGTTTTACGGGGGATCAGCAATACAGCCCCGCCTCGGTCACGGCATGACCTGGCCCTGACACGCCTTACCTCCGTGGCCCGCCAGGGCCGCCCGGTGGGACGTGCCACTGGATCAAGTTTTGCATAACGGGACGGAGCAGCGCGGCCAAGCACCACGCCGCACAATTCGGGAACTCAGGCGCCGGTATTTAGCGGTTTTCTGTATTCTAGTTTGATCCACCCAGGGCCGAAGGCCCGGATGGCGGGGCAGCAAAACCAGGGGATGCGCGCCGGACGTAAGGAAGACTTTTTTGTAGGACGCCCCTTGGGGACCGGGGCCGAAGCCCCGGAGATCTTTTGGGTACTTTTGTATCTCTACAAAAGCACCTCGCCCGGGGGCGAAACTTCTCCACTCCCCCGTCCCGCCCGCAGACAATGCTCCAGTGTCCGTGTTCCCCTGCCGCGGCGGCCCCAAGGGGCCGCCCTACCTGAACGCAGAATAACGTCCGTCAAAGGCAAGGGCAGAGCCCTTGCCCTACATAACATAAGATTTAGGTTCCATAGGGCGATAAACTAAAACTTATTATTCCATACAGGAAGATTCCCCCGACACACCAAGTGCGCCAGGGGAATGCAAGCAGATTATTTCAGATTCGTGCCGGACAGGATAGCGGACAGCAGGTCCTCCCTGCCCGTCCCCTTCTCTGCGGAGAAGGGGATAACGGTCGTTTCCTCCTCCAGTTCCAGGGTGTCCCGGATGACTTGGAGATTGGGGGCTATCTCGCTCTTTTTCAGCTTGTCCAGCTTGTTGGCCACCACCACCAGGGGACAGCCCGTGTCCTTGAACCACTGGGCCATGGTGCAGTCGTCGGCGGTGGGCTTGTGCCGGGAATCCACGATCATGACCCCCAGGGTCATCAGCTCGGGGTGGGCGAAGTAGCTCTCCATCAGCTTCCCCCAGCGGTCCCGTTCGGACTTGGACACCTTGGCGTAGCCGTAGCCCGGCAGGTCCACCAGGTAGAAGGCACCATCGATCTTGAAGTAGTTGATATGGATGGTCTTGCCAGGGGCCGCACCCACCCGGGCGAAATTCTTCCGGTTGAGCAGGCGGTTGATCACCGAGGACTTGCCCACGTTGGAGCGGCCGGCAAAGGCCACCTGAGGCAGGCCGTCATGGAGAAAGTCCTTGGGGGAGGCGGCGGAGAGGATAAACTCCGCCTTTTGCAGATTGATGGCCATTTTCTCCTCCTTACAGCCGCAGTCTGGCGGCGGACTGGTCCTGGACGGTGGGGATCAGGACCGGCTCCTGCCCCTCCTGGAGCGGCTTCTCCCCGCCGCCGGGTTCCACCGCCGGGACCACGTTCCGGACCAGGGCCTGTTCCAGCACCTGGTCCGCCCGCTCCACCAGGATGAAGCGCAGGGCCTTCCGCACGGTCTGGTCGATCTCCTCCAGGTCCTTGCCGTTGTCCGCCGGGATGATGACGGTCTTGATGCCGTTTCGGAAGGCAGCCATGGTCTTCTCCTTCAAGCCGCCGATGGGCAGCACCCGGCCCCGCAGGGTCACCTCACCGGTCATGGCGATCCCCCGCCGCACCGGAGTCCCGGTGAGGGCGGACACCATGGCGGTGGTGATGGCAATACCGGCGGAGGGTCCGTCCTTGGGGACGGCCCCCTCGGGGAAGTGGACGTGGAGGTCCTTCTCCTTATAAAAGTCGGCGGGGATGCCCAGCCGGTCAGACTGGCTGCGGATATAGCTCAGGGCCGCGTGGGCCGACTCCTTCATCACGTCGCCCAGGTTGCCCGTCAGCTCCACCTTGCCGGAACCGGGGACCACGTTGACCTCCACCTCCAGCAGCTCACCGCCGACGCTGGTCCAGGCCAGACCGTTGACCACGCCCACACGCTCCTCCAGGGCCTGGCGCTCCGGGTAATACCGGGGGACGCCCAGGAACTTCTGGAGCTGTTTTTCTGTAATGCGGATAGACTTTACATCATTTGATACCACCTGCATGGCCGCCTTGCGGCAGATGGCGGCCAGCTTCCGCTCCAGGATCCGGACCCCAGACTCCCGGGTATAGGAGGCAATGATCTCCCGGATGGCCCCGTCGGACACCTTCAGCTGCTGGCGGGTCAGCCCATGGCGCTTCAGCTCCTTGGGCAGCAGATGCTTTTTGGCGATCTGGAGCTTCTCCTCATCGGTATAGCTGGACAGTTCGATGACCTCCATCCGGTCCAGCAGGGGCCGGGGAATGGTGTCGGTGGTGTTGGCGGTGGTGACAAACAGCACCTCGGACAGGTCAAAGGGCACCTCCAGGAAGTTGTCCCGGAAGGTGGCGTTTTGCTCCCCATCCAGCACCTCCAGCAGGGCCGAGGCCGGGTCTCCCCGGTGGTCGCTGCCCAGCTTGTCGATCTCGTCCAGAAGGATCAGGGGGTTGCAGCTCCCCGCCTGGTTGATAGCGTTGATGATGCGGCCGGGCATGGCCCCCACATAGGTCTTGCGGTGCCCCCGGATCTCCGCCTCATCGCTGACGCCGCCCAGGGAGATGCGGGCCAGCTTCCGGTTCATGGCCCGGGCCATGGACATGGCCACGGAGGTTTTGCCCACGCCGGGCGGGCCGACAAGGCAAAGCACTTGCCCCTTCAGGTCGGGGGCCAGCTGCTTGACGGCCACAAACTCCAAAATGCGCTCCTTCACCTTTTCCAGACCGAAGTGGTCCTGGTCCAGGGCTTTCTTCACGGCGGCGACGCTGACCTTCTCCTTGGTGGTCTTGCCCCAGGGCAGCTCCAGGCACACATCCAGATAGCTGCGCAGGACGGTGGCCTCGGAGGATCCGAAGGGCTGCTTGGTCAGGCGGTTCAGCTCCTTGGTCAGCTTCTCCCGCACCTGGTCGGGCAGCTGGGCCTCGGCGATCTTGTTCCGGTACTCCTCAAACTCGTCGGAGTCCTCCCCTTCCCCCAGTTCCTGCTGGATGGCCTTCATCTGCTCCCGCAGATAGTAGTCCCGCTGGTGGCCGGAGATCTGATCCCGGGCCTTGTTCTGGATCTCCGCGTCCAGGGAGAGGATCTCCACCTCCCTCTCCAGCAGGCGGTAGAGCTTCTCCAGCCGGCGGACAGGGCGCAGCTCCTCCAGGATCTCCTGTTTGTCCCGGTTGCGCATGGCGATGTTCTGGGCAATATAGTCGGCGATGTAGCCCGGGTCCTGACTGGCCAGCACATGGATCAGCAGGTCGGGAGACACCTTGGGCGCCAGCTCGGTGTACCGCTGAAACAGCTCATAGGTGGAGCGCATCAGCGCCTCCTGCCTGGCGGTGGCCCGGGTGCCGGGCTCCTCGGCCGGGATGGCCTGGACCTCCGCCTCCAGGTAGGGTTCGGTACGGGTCAGTTGGACCAGACGGCCCCGGCTCTGCCCCTCCACCAGCACCCGCACATTGTCCCCCGGCATCCGGAGGATCTGGCGGACATTGGAGACGGTACCCACGGTAAACAGGTCCTTTTGCTCCGGCTGTTCCACGCCGATGTCCTGCTGGCCCACCAGAAACACCGGACCTCCGGCGTTCATGGCCTCCTCCAGGGCCTTGATGGAGATGTCACGGGCCACCTCAAAGTGGATCATCACATTGGGGAATACCGTCAGCCCCCGCAGAGCGATGGCCGGCATGGTGGACACATCGGTCAGGTTCCATTCTTTGCTCACAGCAAATTCACTTCCTCTCAGGGATATCAGCCTGGGGACAAGAACGCGCGTCCTGTTCCCCTCCGCTGACAATATCGGCAAAAACGCCCCGTGGCCCGCCGTATCGGGGTGCCGCGGGACGTTTCCGTTTTCTTGCTTCCGGCATCAGCCGGCATGGGTGCCGGGCATTCCGCCCCGCTCCGCACGCAGGGAGGCACGGCCCAGCTTGGGCCGCTGTTTCCGCTCCGGGTCCCGGGTCAGTTCGGGGGCGGCTCCCTGCTTCACGCTGTCAGCGTGGATGGACACCTTGACGATGGTGGGGTCGGAGGGCACGTCATACATCACCTTGGTCATGACCTCCTCCAGCACGGCCCTCAGGCCACGGGCGCCGATGCCCCGTTCCACCGCCCGGTCGGCCACCGCTTCCAGGGCGTCCCGGCCGAAGTCCAGTTCCACCTGGTCGTACTCCATCAGCTTCTGGTACTGCTTCACCAGGGCATTTTTGGGCTCGGTGAGGATCTTGACCATCTGGTCCCGGTCCAGGGACTCCAGGGTGGTGATGACGGGCAGACGGCCCACCAGCTCAGGGATGATGCCGAATTTCAGCAGGTCCTGGGGCTGGATCTCCGCCATGAGCTGGCCCACGTTCCGGTCCTTCCGGCTCTGGATCTCAGCTCCGAAACCCATAGCCCGCTTGTCCAGGCGGTTTTCGATGATCTTGTCGATGCCGTCGAAGGCGCCGCCGCAGATGAACAGGATGTTCTTGGTGTCCACCTGGATGAACTCCTGGTGGGGGTGCTTCCGGCCGCCCTGGGGCGGGACGTTGGCCACGGTGCCCTCCAGGATCTTCAGCAGAGCCTGCTGGACGCCCTCGCCGGACACGTCGCGGGTGATGGAGGTATTTTCGCTCTTCCGGGCGATTTTGTCCATCTCGTCGATGTAGATGATGCCCCGCTCGGCCAGCTCCACGTCGTAGTCGGCGGCCTGGACCAGACGCAGCAGGATGTTCTCCACGTCGTCGCCCACATAGCCGGCCTCGGTGAGGGTGGTGGCGTCGGCGATGGCGAAGGGCACCTTCAGCACCCGGGCCAGGGTCTGGGCAAAGAGGGTCTTGCCGCAGCCGGTGGGGCCCATGAGGAGGATGTTGCTCTTCTGGAGCTCCACATCCTCTCCGCCTCCGAAATAGATACGTTTGTAGTGGTTGTAAACCGCCACGGACAGGGCCACCTTGGCCTTCTCCTGGCCGATGATATACTGGTCCAGAACGGCGTGGATCTCCTTGGGGGTGGGGATCACGTCGGGAATCTCGTTGTCAATGACAGGCTCCTCCGGGGCGTAGCCGTCGTCCAGGATGCTCATGCACAGCTGCACGCACTCGTTGCAGATGTAGGCGTTGGGACCGGCGATGATCCGGCGGACCTGGTCGGAATGCTTGCCGCAGAAGGAACAGCGGATATTTTTCTCGTCGTTTCGAGCCATGGATACACCTCATAAACATGTTCCTGGGGAACAGATAAGTCGGCGGGGGATGGATTCTCCCCCGCCGGCGGGGGAAAGTCCTCAGCGGTGGTCGATGACCTTGTCGATGAGGCCATACTCCATGGCCTCCTGGGCGGTCATGAAATTGTCCCGCTCGCAGTCGGCGGTGACCACCTCGATGGGCTTTCCGGTGTTTTCAGACAGGATGCGGTTCATCCGCTTCTTGACGACCTCCAGCCGCTTCAGGTGGATGGCCATATCGGTGATCTGGCCCTGGGTGCCGGCGGAGGGCTGGTGGATCATGATCTCGGCGTTGGGCAGGGCCAGACGCTTGCCCTTGGCGCCGGAGGACAGCAAGAAGGCCCCCATGGAGGCCGCCAGGCCGATGCAGATGGTGGACACGTCGCACTTGATATACTGCATGGTGTCGTAGATGGCCATGCCCGCGGTGACGGAGCCGCCGGGGCTGTTGATGTAGAACTGGATGTCCTTGTCCGGGTCCTGGGCCTCCAGGTACAGCAGCTGGGCCACCACCAGGGAGGCGGTGGTGTCGTTGACCTCCTCGGACAGCATGATGATGCGGTCGTTGAGCAGGCGGGAGAAGATGTCGTAGGACCGCTCGCCCCGGTTGGTCTGTTCTACTACATAGGGAACTAAACTCATAATTGAAACTCCTTTTTCAGACGGGATACCAAAGTATACCCGCCCAGCCGGAAAACCATTCCTCCGGCCCGGGTGAGACGCTGGTGAGACGTTCACAAGCCGAACGTTTCCGTCCCACGTAAATAGCACGCGCCCGGGGCGGCCTTGGCTGCCCCGGGACGTGTGATGGATACTTACTCAGCCTTGGGCTCCTCGGCGGGCTCCTCGGTCTTCTTCTTGCGGGTGCGCTTGGGCTTCTCGGCAGGGGCCTCCTCAGCCTTGGGGGCCTCACCCACCTGGGCGGAGGAGATGACCAGCTCGCTGGCCTTCTTCAGCAGCAGGTCCTTCTTCAGGTCCTCGGCGGGAACGGCGGCCTTCACCTGGGCAGCCTCCAGCTTGTACTGCTCAGCCAGACGGGCGAACTCAGCCTCCAACTCCTCCTCGCTGACCTCCAGGCTCTCCGCGGCGGCCACAGCCTCCAGAGCCAGCATGGTCTGGACACGGCGCAGGGCATCGGGACGGGCGGAGGAACGGATCATGTCGGCGTTGACGCCCAGCATCTTCTGGTAGTCCTCCATGGAGATGCCCTGGCTCTGCAGCCGCATGGCGTAGTCCTCCATCATGCGGTCCACTTCCACGTCCACCATGCCGTCGGGGATCTCACACTCCATGTTGGCGATGAGCTGCTCCATGACCTTGTTCTCAAAGTCGTTCTGAGCCTGGGCCTGGCGGCGCTGGGCCACCTTCTCCTTCAGGTCGGCCCGGAAGGCCTCCAGAGTATCGAACTCAGACACGTCCTTGGCAAACTCGTCGTCCACCTCGGGGACCTGAGACTCCTTGACCTCCTTGACCTTCACGTGGAAAACCACGGCCTTTCCGGCCAGGTCAGCGTGATAGTCCTCGGGGAAGGTGATGTCCAGGTCCTTCTCCTCGCCGGCCTTCAGGCCCACCAGCTGCTCCTCAAAGCCGGGGACGAAGGAGCCGGAGCCCAGCTTCAGATCGAAGTTCTCGCCCTTGCCGCCGTCGAAGGCCACGCCGTTGTCGAAGCCCTCGAAGTCGATGACCACGGTGTCGCCATTCTGGGCCTCGCGCTCCACGCTGACCAGACGGGTGGCCCGGTCGATGTAGGGCTTCAGCTCGGCGTCCACATCGGCGTCGGTGATCTCAGCCTCAGTCTTGGGGGCGGTGAGGCCCTTGTACTCGCCCAGCTTCACCTCGGGACGGACAGAGACCAGAGCCTTGAAGGTGTAGCCCTCCTTGCCGGCCTCCACCAGCTCCACGTGGGGGTAACCCACGTCGTCCAGGCCCTGCTCCTTCACGGCCTCGGCGTAAGCGGCGGGATAGGTGGCCTCGATGGCGTCCTCATAGAACACGCCGGAGCCGTACATGCCCTCGATGATCTTCCGGGGGGCCTTGCCCTTCCGGAAGCCGGGGACGTTGATCTTGTTGCGGTTCTTCAGGTAGGCCTGCTGGACGGCGGCCTCAAACACATCGGCCTCCACCTGGATGGTCAGCTCGACCGTGCTCTTTTCTTTCTTTTCAACACTGGTGACCTTCATTTGTCAATTTCCTCCTGTCGGCGCGTCCTTGCCCCGACATTTCGGAAACAACAGCGCCTTTTTACTTTCGCCACGATATTTTACCAGATATATGTCCGTTTGACCAGAGCAATTTTAAGAAATTTCCATGAATTTTTGCTCAATCCATAATTTTCTTCGGGCAGAACCCCAAATAATCCGCCGAAACCAGCTGATAGTCCACTCCGCCCACCGGGCCGGAGACGGCCAGGCGGTGGCTCCCGCCGTGGAGGTGGCCGTAGCAGCAGCGCGTTACGCCGTACCGCTCCAGCAGGTCCATGATCTCCCGGCAGCGGTAGCCCTGGTACACCGGCGGATAGTGGAGAAAACAGATCTTCTCCCGGTCCCCCGCCGCCTTCAGGGACGCCTCCAGCCGGAGCAGTTCCCGGTTGAAGATCTTGGCGCTGTGCTCCCCCCGGTCCTCCTCATAGAACCAGCCCCGGGTGCCGCAGAGGGCCACGTCCCCGTACATCCGGCAGTTGTTGTGGAGCAGCGAGAGGCTATCAAAGCCGTTTTCCCGGAAAAACCGCTCCATCTTGGCCGCGGTGGTCCACCAGTAGTCGTGGTTTCCCTTGAGGACCACCTTCTGCCCGGGCAGGGCGTTGAGAAAGGCGAAATCCTCCCGGGCCTCCTCCAGGCTCATGCCCCAGGACAGGTCGCCGCACAGCACCACCGTGTCCCCGGGCTCCACGATCTCAAAGCCCCGGCGCAGCCGCTCCACATAGCCGGTCCAGCCGCCGCCGAACACGTCCATGGGCTTGTCAGTACCGAAAGACAGATGGGTGTCTCCGATCGCGTAGAGGGCCATCGGTCACCCCAGCATGGACAGCACAGCGTCCACCATGCGGTCCTTCTCCACCGTGGTGGTGAAGCGGACCTTCTTGTCCCGCAGGCCGGCCAGGGGCGCGGGAGCGGGCAGGCCGGTCTTCTCAGACAGCTGGTCCAGGGCGTCCAGGCCGGGAGCCACCTCAGTGACGCCCAGGGCGCCCAGCACGCTGCCGCAGAACTTGAAGGGGCTGGCGGTGGAGGCCACCACGCAGGGGGTCTGGTCCCCCGTCTCCTGACGGTACTGCTCCAGGGCGGAGAAGGCCACGGCGGTATGGGGGTCGATGAGGTAATCGTGGGTACGGTACATCTCCCCGATGACCCGCTGGGTCTCCTTGTCGTCGCAGCAGTAGCCCCAGAACCGCTTCTGCAGCTTCTCCCGCACCTTCTCCCGGACCTCGTAGCGGCCGGTGGCGTTGAGCTGCTCCATGTAGCCCTTCACCTCGTCCACATCCTGGGTCAGAGCCAGCAGCATCCGCTCCAGGTTGGAGGAGATCAGAATGTCCATGGAGGGAGACATGGTGTTGTAGAAGGTCCGGTTCCGGTCGTACACGCCGGTGTGGATGAAGTCGGTGAGGACGTTGTTGCTGTTGGAGGCGCAGATCAGGCGGCCGATGGGCACTCCCATCTCCCGGGCGTAGTAGGCGGCCAGGATGTTGCCGAAGTTGCCGGTGGGGACGCAGACGTTGATGGTCTGACCCAGCTCGATCTTCCCGTCCCGTACCAGGTCGCAGTAGGCGGAGACGTAGTAGACGATCTGAGGCAGCACCCGGCCCCAGTTGATGGAGTTGGCGGAGGAGAAAAAGAAGCCCTTGTCCGCCAGGGTCTGGCGCAGCCCCTCGTCGGAGAACAGCCGCTTCACGCCGGTCTGGGCGTCGTCGAAGTTACCCACCACCGAGGCCACGCCCACATTGTTTCCCTCCTGGGTGACCATCTGCAGCTCCTGGACCTGGGACACCCCGTCCTTGGGATAGAACACCAGGATGCGGGTCTTGGGCACGTCTTTAAACCCTTCCAGAGCGCCCTTGCCGGTGTCGCCGGAGGTGGCCACCAGGATGCACACCGTCTTGAACTCCTCGGTCTTGGCCAGGGAGGCGGTCAGCAGGTGGGGCAGCATCTGGAGCGCCATGTCCTTGAAGGCGCAGGTGGGACCGTGCCACAGCTCCAGACAGTGGGTGTTCCCGTCCACGGTCCGGACGGGAGCCACGGCGGGCGTGTCAAACTTGGCCGGACCGTAGGCCGCGGCGGCAAAGCCGGTCAGCTCCTTGACGGTGAACTCCTCCAGAAACTGCTTCATGATGTAGACCGCCCGGTGCTGATAGGACATGTCCTTCAGCTCCTCCAGGGCCTTCCCGGGCAGCTTGGGAATATAACAGGGGGTCAGCAGGCCGCCGTCCGCGGCCAGCCCCTGCGTGATCGCCTGGGAAGCGGTGAACCGGGTCCCTGCGTCTCTTGTGCTGATATATTGCATGAAATCATCCCCATTTTGAGTTGTAGCAGAACGCGGCCCGGACCGGGCTGTCCTGTGTACTGTCACTAAAGTTATATTATGCCAGTTTCCCCGCTCCAGGTCAAGGGATTCCCGGAAAAACGCCCAGAATTGTCAAAAATTCCCCGTTGTTCAAAACGCGTTTTCCGTGCGGCGGACAATGGGCCGCAGGGTGTCCCTCCCCTGTGGAGCATAGACCTCCACCACGTCGAACCGGGGCTGAAGGTTTGTGGGATGCTCCATTAGGTAGAGCTGGGCGGAGGTGCGCAGCTTCTCCTGCTTCCGGCTGTCCACCGCCTCCGCTCCCCGGCCATAGGCGTCGTTTTTGCGAAGCTTGACCTCCACAAAGCACAGGCAGTCCCCGTCCTCCGCGATGAGGTCGATCTCCCCGAAGCGGCACCGCCAGTTGGCCGCCAGCAGCACACAGCCCCGCTGCTCCAGCCACTGGGCCGCCAGCGCCTCTCCCCAGCGGCCCAGGGCTCTGCTCTCCCCGCCGCTCATAGGTTTTTCAAAAAGGTCCGGCGGTGGATAGGGCTGGGACCATATGTACGCAGCAGCTCATAATGGAGCTTCGTCCCATAGCCCTTGTGCCGCTCAAAGCGGTACTGGGGATACCGCTCCGCCATTTCCAGCATAAAGTGGTCCCGGCTCACCTTGGCCAGGATGGAGGCCGCCGCGATGGATGCTGACAGGCTGTCCCCCTTTACAACACACCGGTGGGGCACGGTGATGGCGGCGGTCTTTCCGTGGTCCCGGTTGCCGTCGATGAGAGCGAAGTCCGGGGACTGGGGCAGACCGTCCATGGCCAGCTGCATGGCCTTCATCCGGGCGCTGAGGATGTCAGTCTCGTCGATCTCTTTGGCGCTGACCGAAGCCACACTCCAGCACTGGGCGATCTCCCGAATGATGGGAAACAGCTCCTCCCGCTTTTTCTCCGTCAGCTTTTTGGAGTCGTTCAGGCCGGGGATGTCCGCCTCCAGGGGCAGAATGACGGCGGCGGCGTACACCGGACCGGCCAGGGGACCGGCTCCCGCCTCGTCGCATCCGCAGACAAGGGTATGGCCCTCTGCCAGAGCCTCCCGTTCATATTGCCAGAGATCCATGATTCTTCCTTCTTTCTGACAAAGGTGTGTTGAATGGTAAATTTTAGTTTATCGCCCTATGGAACCTAAATCTTATGTTATGTAGGGCAAGGGTTCTGCCCTTGCCTTTGACGGACGTTATTCTGCGTTCAGGTAGGGCGGCCCCTTGGGGCCGCCGCCTCAGAATAGTACGGACTTGAACGTCTTGCCTACGGGCGGGACGAGAGATGGGGATATTTCGCCCCCGGGCGAGGTACTTTTGTAGAGATACAAAAGTACCCAAAAAATCTACGGGCCTGCGGGCCCGGACCCCATGGGGAGTCCTACCCCAAAGGCCTCTCTCGCATCCTGTGCCCATCCCCTGGTTTTGCTGCCCCGCCATCCGGGCCTTCGGCCCTGGGTGGAACATACCTGAATCCGAATAGCCCCTGAATACCGGCGCCTAAGTTTCCGCATCCTGCGGCGTGATTCTTGGCTGCGCTGCCGTGCCCCGTTGTGCAAAACTAGATTCAGAGGCACTCCGCACCGGGCGGCCCCGGCGGGCCACGGAAGTAAGAAGCATCAAGAACAGGTTTTGCCCGTACCGAGGCGGGCTGTATTGCTGATCCCCCGTAAAACCTCCGGATTTTGCGAAGCAAAAGGCGGTGTGTTCCAAATCAAATTTTTCGGCTTGGGTTTCACGCAGGGCCGCTGGGCCCCCGTAGTGGGGTCCGGGGGTAAGGCCGTTGGCGGCGGAGGCGCAGCCCGAGGCCGGCCTGGCCGTCCCCCGGCCATCTTTTGGTGACTTTTGGATGGCTCCAAAAGTCACTCGCCGCCGCAG